>Ga0207694_10004547_pt1 | contig 10819 bp, 7 predicted proteins | sample KBSC34metaG_FD_184353 | JGI IMG/M metagenome (GOLD analysis project Ga0207694, IMG submission 184353) | Corn rhizosphere microbial communities from Kellogg Biological Station, Michigan, USA - KBS C3-4 metaG (SPAdes) (version 2) | ecosystem: Host-associated > Plants > Roots > Rhizosphere > Soil...
CAACTCGCTGCGCGACGTCATCGACCGCCGCGTGAACCTCTTCGGCGTCGCCGAGCCTTTGGTGCAGCTCGAGCACTCGAGCGTGGTCGCGGGACAGAACGAGGACCGCCTCCTCGTCGACCTGCCGGGCGTGACGGATGTGAAGGCCGCAGTGGATGCTATCGGCAAGACGCCGGTACTCGAGTTCAAGCTCGCGGATAACTCCACCGGCACCACGACCTATGTATCGACCGGGCTCACGGGCGAGTACCTCAGCTCCGCGGAACTCCAGTTCGGCACTTCGGGCGGTAGCGCATTCGCGAACACCCCGACCGTCGTGCTGCACTTCAACAGCGACGGCGCGAAGCTTTTCGAACAGATTACCTCGAACAACGTGGGTCGCGTCCTTGGCATCTTCCTCGACGGCCAGGCTATCTCGACACCAGTCGTCCAGGAAGCGATCCCCGACGGCAACGCCACCATCACCGGTCAGTTCACGCCCGAGGAGGCGCGCGACTTGGTGCAGAACCTTAACTTCGGCGCGCTCCCGGTGCCTATCAGCCTTGAGTCGAGCGACACCGTCGGCGCGACGCTCGGCCAGGCTGCATTCCACAAGGGCCTTGTGGCCGGCGCCGTCGGCTTCGCGCTCGTCGCGCTCTTCATGGTCCTCTGGTACCGCCTCGCGGGTGTCATCGCGGTCATCGCGCTCGTGATCTACATGCTCCTCAACATCTTCATCATCAAGGCGCTCCCGGTCACGCTCACTGCGTCTGGTATCGCCGGGTTCATCCTCTCCATCGGTCTCGCCGTGGACGCGAACGTGCTCATCTTCGAGCGCATCAAGGAAGAGCTGCGCCGCGGCATCCCGACCCGCGAGGCTGCGCGTATCGGATTCCACCGCGCGTGGCCGGCCATCCGCGACGGTCACCTCACCATGATCATCTCCGCCGTGATCCTCTTCTGGATCGGTACCTCGCTCGTGAAGGGCTTCGCGCTCGTGTTCGGCTTCGGCGTCATCACCTCGCTCTTCACGGCCACCAGCGTCTCGCGCAGCCTCCTCCTCGCCATCCTTCCGGAAGACGGGAAGGGCTTCTGGCGCACGCTTATGAGCTCCGGATTCCATCTCAAATAATCTATGTACATCGTCTCTCATCGCGCGCTCTTCTTCTGGATCACCGGCATCATCCTGGCGATCGCCATCGGCGCTATCCTCGTGTTCCGTCTCCCGCTCTCCATCGACTTCACTGGCGGATCGCTCGTGGAAGTCACGTACACGGGCACGCGCCCGGATATCGCTACGCTCCAGCAGGCAGTGTCTGCGCTCCCGCTCGGCGAGACCTCGGTCCGCGAGAGCGGAGCAAACGGCGCCACCGTCCGCGCTCGCACGCTCACGCCGGACGAGCACCAGGCGGTCCTCTCCGCGCTTTCTGATAACGGCGCCGCGCCGCTTACCGAAGACCAGTTCACGTCCATCGGTCCCTCGCTCGGTAACGAGCTCGGTCGCAAAGCACTCTGGGCCATCGGCGCCGTCATCCTCGCGATCGTGCTCTACATCGCGTGGGCATTCCGCAAGGTCTCCAAGCCGGTCTCTTCGTGGATCTACGGCGTGACCGTGATCGCCATCCTCATCCATGACATCGTCATCCCAGCTGGCTTCTACGCCATCCTCGCGCACTTCACCGGCGCACAGGTGGATTCGCTCTTCGTGGTGGCACTCCTCGCCATCCTCGGCTATTCGGTCAATGACACCATCGTGATCTTCGACCGTGTGCGCGAGCACCTGCGCGTGAACGTAGAGAAGAACGTGAAGCAGCCGTTCGACGAGGTCGTCGGTGCCGCTATCTACGAGACCCTCGGCCGCTCCATCAACACCTCGCTCACCGTGGTCTTGGCGCTCCTTGCGCTCGCGTTCCTCGGTAGCCCCGTGACTCTCAACTTCGCGCTCGTGCTCCTCGTCGGAGTCGTCGCAGGTACGTACTCCTCCATCCTCCTTGCGGCGCCGCTCCTCGTACCGATGGCGCGCTGGTTCGCGAAGGACGCCGTTATTGCAACCGCGGGTAATAAGAAGCAGAATAAGAGGTAATGATCATCGGCGTTACCGGCACCAACGGAGCAGGGAAGGGCACTGTTGTGGAGTATCTGGTTGAGCAAGGCTTTCATCATTACTCGGTACGCGCAGCTATCATCGAGGAAATCGAACGACGCGGGATGCCAGTCGACCGTTCGAGCATGCGCACCGTGGGCAATGACCTGCGAGAAAAGAACGGGCCGGAGTATTTCGACGAATTATTCCTCGCGGATGCGAAGAAGAACGGATACGAAAATATCATCATAGAGTCAGTACGAAACGTCTCCTCTGCGTATGCGCTCAAAAAACAGGGAGCAAAACTGTTCGCCGTCGACGCTGATCGCCATATCAGATACGACCGCGTCGTAAATCGCGGTTCGCATACCGACAAGGTCGACTTCGATACCTGGGTCATGGAAGAAGAGCGCGAATGGCACAACGAAGCCGCGCACGACATGAATGTTCCGGGCGTGATGAAGCTTGCCGACTACACTTTCCAGAACAACGGCACGCGTGAAGAGCTCTTCACGCAGATAAACCAAGCGCTCGCGACCATAGGCTGATATGCCGCACATCCACGAGAAAATAGACTACGCAGCAGATATACTCGTCGTTAACGGCGACGCCGTACTTCTGCGGATGCATGACAAATACCATGTATGGCTCGCGCCCGGCGGTCATGTGGAACTCGACGAAGACATGGTCGAGGCAGCACTCCGCGAGACGAAAGAGGAAACAGGCATACTGCCCAAGCTTCTCGGCGACGCACCTTCTACCGCAGAAGACGATCTGGGACGGGAGCTTTTCCTGCCGCGCTATATCAATCGCCACCGCGTGAGCGATACGCACGAGCACATATCTTTTATTTACTTTGGCACGAGCGATACACGCGAGCTCAATCCGGCGCCGGGCGAGAAGACCGATGGATTTAAATGGTTTACGCGCGAGGAACTCGATGATCCCCAGTACGGAGTGAGCAAGCGTATCGCTATGTACGCCAAGGCCGCGCTCGACGCCGCTTCCTGATATGCCTTCTTTTCTCGAGCGCTTCAGGGAGAATCTCGACAACGACGCGCAGTTCGATAAGCGGGCGACCAAGGATATGGGACGTATCTTCGAAGAGTCCGGCGTAAATCTGATAGGGATGCATCTCGCGTACCAGCACGCGAAGGAACTCAACGCCAAGCGCAAGGTGCCTCAGCAGAAGAACTACCTTCTGAATCTCCTCAAGAAAGCAGCCTACGGCTCCGACCGGTTCGGCATAGACCTAGAACTGAACCCCAGCCTCGGAGACGAGTTGGAAAATGAACTCACAAAGTATCGGAACGAACCCGATTAGGAAATAACGGTGCCAGTGAAGGGCTTGCCGGAGAGGTAGTCGGAGAAGCGATCGAGGTGCGCACCGTTCACGATGGCGACTTCGATGCCGGATTCTTCTGCTTCGCGCGCAGCCACGGGATCAAACGGGGAAGAGAGCCCAGGGTCCCATTCGCTCGGGATGAGTTTGCGGAATTCTGCCCACTTAATCTTCTCTATTTTCTGTGCGTCAGGGTTCTTACGCGGATCCGCGGTGTATACGTAATCAATATTAGAAAGGTTCACTACGCGCTTGGCGCCGAGCGTCTTCGCCGCAATTATCGCGCAGTAGTCGGTGGACCAGCCGGGCTTCCAGCCAGCTCCCACGATCACGGGTTCATCCGCCTCCACGCTACGCGTCGGGTTCTTTATCACGCGGCGGTACGCTTCCTTCTGGAAAATGGTACGTATGAGGTGCGCGTTCACGCGGCTCGTATGTATGCCGAGCCAGTCGAGGTCTTCCCGGGAAATATCGCCCATGACTTCCTTCGCGGCATTCTGATAGTTGCGGCAGGTCTTGCCGCCGCCCGTGATGATGTAGAAGTTCAAACCCTTGCCGATCTGCGCGGTGATTTGTTCACGGAAACGGGTCAGAAATTGCGTGTCGATTCCATCGGGGACTATCAAAGACCCTCCGACCGACACGATTATTCGTTCCCGTTGAGTATCACTCATGAGGCTAAGGTTTGACGGCTACCCGTATCATACGCCGCGGAAAGGGGAGTGCAACTTGCGCTATTTTTCGCGTGTGTCGGAAGATTCCCGCGCGCGTTTTGCGAGTTCTGAAGACGACTGCACCTTCCCGCCGTGCCCGATGTGGTAGTGCATTTCTATGCCGAGCTCTTCGCACACCGCGACTTCGGGTACCGGGTCTCCGTCGGGCTTCCTATCCCCACCGTTTGCGAAGATATGCGGCTTTACCAGTTTAAGTGCGCGCACCACGCTGCGGTCCGGGTCGCCGGGCATGTGGTCGGTGATGACGACCTCGTCCACTCCCGCGATGGCTTCGAGGATCTCACGCCGCTCTGCCTCCGGCATGAACACGAACCCCTTCTTATCGGTGAGCCAGGCGTCGTTATTCATGATGACCACGAGCCGGTCCCCGAGCGCCTTTGCCTCCTGGATCATGCGCACGTGGCCTATGTGGATGGGGTCGAACCCCCCTGAAACGGCCACCACGATAGGGTCATTTTGGGCCTTCATATACCTACTATAACGCGGTCTGGCTGGGGTCTGGTGCACCGCTTGACGGGGTATCCCCACTCCTATAGGATAGGGGGACTGCTCCAGTGGGGGCGGTTTTATTTCGGCCCATCTCAGGCATGAGGGCGGGGCCAGAAAGGATCTCTGACAACTGAATAGTGTAATCACTGACGTGTGAAAGTTAGATGTGTTTTGTTTTGTTCCGCCTATTCTTAATTAGAGTTTGATCCTAGCTCAGGATGAATGCTGGCGGCGTGGATAAGGCATGCAAGTCAAGGGGGCCGCAAGGCAACCGGCAGACGAGGTAGTAACACGTAGGTAGATACCCCGGAGTCGGGCATAGCCAGTCGAAAGACTGGGTAATTCCCGATGGTCTCGCAAGAGTAAAGGTTTTTCGCTCCGGGAGTCGCCTGCGCAATATCAGCTAGTTGGTAAGGTAATGGCTTACCAAGGCTACGACGTTTAGGGGAGCTGAGAGGCTGACCCCCACCGATGGGACTGAGATACGGCCCATACTCCTACGGGAGGCCGCAGTCGAGAATCTTCCGCAATGGGCGAAAGCCTGACGGAGCGACGCCGCGTGCTGGACGAAGTGCTTAGGTACGTAAACAGCTTTTATGGGGGACGAAATTATTGACGGTACCTCATGAATAAGGGGCTCCTAACTCTGTGCCAGCAGGAGCGGTAATACAGAGGCCCCAAGCATTATCCGGAATCACTGGGCGTAAAGGGTGTCGAGGCGGTCATATTAGTCGGTCGTAAAATCCGCGAGCTTAACTTGCGGTCCGCGACCGAAACGGTATGACTCGAGGGTGGGAGAGGTGCGTGGAACTCACGGTGTAGGGGTGAAATCCGTTGATATCGTGGGGAACACCAAAGGCGAAGGCAGCGCACTGGCCCATTCCTGACGCTCACACACGAAAGCCAGGGTAGCGAACGGGATTAGATACCCCGGTAGTCCTGGCCCTAAACGCTGCTCGCTCGTTCTGCGGAGTATCGACCCTCTGCGGGACTAAGCTAACGCGGTAAGCGAGCCGCCTGGGTAGTACGAGCGCAAGCTTAAAACTCAAAGGAATAGACGGGGACTCGCACAAGCGGTGGATTATGTGGCTTAATTCGTCGGTAAACGAAGAACCTTACCAAGGTTAGAAATGCAGCTGCATCCCAGCAGAAACGTTGGGAGCCTTCGAGGGTGCTGCACAGGTGATGCATGGTCGTCGTCAGTTCGTGGTTTGAACTGTTCCCTTCAGTGGGGTAACGAACGCAACCCCCGTTGCCTGTTATATTCTCAGGCGAGACTGCTCCCTCACGGGAGAGGAAGGTGGGGATGACGCCAGATCAGCATGTCCCTCTGATACCTTGGGCTGCACACATAATACAATGGTCGGTACAAAAGGATGCGATACCGCAAGGTGGAGCAAATCCCGAAAACCGTCCTCAGTACGGATTGAGGTCTGCAACCGACCTCATGAAGCTGGAATCGCTAGTAATGGTAGGTCAGCCAAACTACCGTGAATACGTTCTCGAGTCTTGTACTCACCGCCCGTCAACTCAAGGGAGCTGGGGGTGCCCAAAATCTTGGTTTATCCAGGACTACGGCAAATTCAGTAACAGGGAGTAAGTCGTAACAAGGCACGGGTAGCGGAAGCTGCTCGTGGAACATATCCGAATGGAATCGATATCGCCCGAAAGGCATATCAAGTCGAAACGAAACCGCAAGGGATCGTAGGGAGCATAGTGCTGCGTCCTCAAACGCGTACTCGGTCGCTAGTTACGTTACTGGCGTCAGGGTCGGAGCGCTCAATTGACGCTCAGACCAGGACGAATAGGCGGAACAAAAGAAAACATTTCTCCACACGTCAGTCAGTAGCAAAGCGCCCCGTATCGGGGCGATTTTGCGTATACCCATATCGGCTGCTTTTGCCGCCCGGGCAGCATCCCCGGTGCTATACTTTTTCCATACCTTATCCAGGAATATCTACCTATGAATCCTGACCCCACTAGTTTGGAATCGTTCGCTGCTCGTCTCACTGAAGAGAAAGGGTTGAACGGCCTCGATCCGGAGGTACGCGCACAGGTCGAGAAGGACCTGGTCGATCGTCTCGAGGATCGCATCAATGCCGTTCTGGTCGCGCACTTGCCGCCAGAGCGCGTAGCCGAGTGCGGACAGGTGCTCGATACCGACGACGCGGCTGCCATCCAGAAGTTCTTCGCGGAGGCGGTGCCGAACGGCTCCGAACTCATCGCCGCCGAGATGCTCGCGTTCCGCGATACCTACGTGAACGGATAATTATGTCGCTTGAACGACCAAGCTCACGCCCGCGGGCAGAACAAGCGCCATCGGTCGCGCCTCCGGAGAATGACCTCAAGGAGCTTTCTCCGAACGAGCTGCGTACGAAACTGAAGGCGATCGTCGTCGATATCGAAGAGCTCGCGGAACACGCAGCACGCGACCGCGCCGAGCGCAGTCTCACTGCGTCTGCGGAGTCGATGAAGGGAGTGAAGGGATTCTTCAAGAAGATGTGGAAACACGGTCTCGCGCGCGAATACTACCGCCAGCGCGAGCTCGCAGCAGCGCGCAGGGACATCCACGAGAAGGGCGATATCTATAGCGCGGAAGATCCGGCGGTCGCCAAGGAAGCGCACGAGCGCGCCATGAAGGCGGTCGTCGAACGCTTCTCGCACGAATACGACGAGACCTTGCACGAGGGCGAGACACGCAGGAAGCTCGGCGATCGCATGGGCGACTCGCGTCTGACCAGCGAGGCCGCAGACGTGAAGCATTCCTTGAAGTCACTTGTGGAGGAGTATGCGGGCGGGAACATGAGCGATAGCGATTTCATAGAAGCGAAGAAGCGCGTGCTCGGCGAAGTGCGTCGCTCGGAGGGAGCGAAGGAGAGCGCGATGTACGCCGATAACTTCCTCGAAGTCGCGCGCCAGGCGAAGCTCGCGGTCGAGCACGGCGTCGCGCTCGACAAGCTCGACCTCGACTTCGACGTGGTAGTCGGTAAGGCGCGGGACGCTATCAAGACCGCAGCCAACCACAATATCGCAGACCGCATCATCGAGAAGGTGAAGTCGATGCCAGTCATAGGAGTGGTAGCGAGCGAGTCGGTCATCGCGAATGGCGTCGCGATAGGTGTCGGCATGGCGACGTTCCTCGGCCGGCGCGCGGCATCGAGCCGTGCCGCAGCGTGGCTCTCATTCGGCGGAAGCGCGCTTGTGGGCGGCGCTGTCGTCGGTGCAATGGAGAACAAGCGCATGAAGGATGACCGCGCGCAGCACGCACGCGAGCGTGCCCAGGGCCGCAAGGCCGAAGAAGGGTCGCCGCGGCGCGAGGAGATGGAGAAATACCTCCACGACATGAAGAGCGCTTCGGAGCTCGTGGGCCAGCTCCACACCGCGCTCGGCGAGTCGGGCACCATGAATCCCGAGCGCGCGACCAAGGCGATGGACGCGCTTGCTGATATCGAAGCGCGTATCCGCCTTATGGACCGCGAGAAGATCGACCTTATTTCATATTCGGATTCGACCAGGATAGAGCAGGAACGGCTCGAACTCGACTTGGCCCGCGCACAGACGAAAATCGCGCTGAGGAAGCTCACGGGGAAGGACGACATAACGGGCGGTCAGGGCGCCGACAAGTTCCTCGCCGCGCTCGTCGACGCGAAGATGACCGGTCTCACCGAGGGCGATGGAGGAATCGAAGCGCGCGATGCGCTTTTCAATAAGATGAAGCGCAAGGCGGTAGCGAAGGCAGCGTTCAAAGCCGTCGCGGTCGGCCTTGTCGTCGGCGAGGCGGGCCATGAAATCGGGGCGTACCTGAATCCGAACGAGACGGGGCTCTTCGAACAGCAGCAGGGTAGCGGGACGGCGCATGTCACGCCGCTCGAGGGTGGGCGCCGCGCACTCGAGCATCTCTACGCCTATCTTACTGGGCACGGTACTCAGTCCACCGAAGGCCTCCACCACCTCGCTGCGGGCCATACGGCCGTGACGCTTCCTGAATCGCTCGGCCTCCACGCCGACGGGCACGGCGGCTTTGCGCTCGTCGAGGACGGAAAGCCGCTCGTCGAGCACTTGAAGCTCGATGCGCACGGGAACTTCGACCCCGCGTCCATAAAATCGCTCCACGATCACGGCATCACCGAGAAGTTCGGCGTGGCGCGCACCGAGCCCATGACTACGGCGACAGTGACCGCGAACGAATACCTCGACCATCACCCGAAGCTCGGTACGCATGTCTCCCGCGACATGTGGTACGACAACGACACACCGAAGCCCGTGTTCGATAAGAACGAGCTCAAGCTCTGGTGGGGCGGCCACCACAATACTGGTCTCGACGCCGACGGGAAGTACACGTTCTCGGTCGAGCACATGCTCCCTGGCGGTTCCTACCATCACGGGCTTTCCGCGAACGCGCAGGAACTCCTGAAGGAAGGGAAGCTCAAAATGCTCCTCAGTCTCTCGCAGGGCACGCAGGCGCATCCTGTCGAAGTTCCCATCGGTGCCGACGGCAACGTGCACATCGACCCCAAGAGCGAAGTAGGCAAGCTTTTCTTCAGCACCGAGCACGGCAAGGCGCACTTCATGGGCCGCTTCGCGGAAGTCGCCCAGGTGACCGGTACCAAGGACGCGACCGACCATGTGAAGATACTCGCTACCTATGAAGGCAAGGGCGTCGACAAGCTCACGGATCACATCAAATCGGTAAAAGAGACGCCGTATATCACGCTCGGACGCCCGTCGCACGAAGTCCCGAATGACTTCATCATCGACCCGCCGCCTATAATCCCGATCTGGTGGCGCACACCGCTTGAGCCCGTGAACGGTCGCAAGGCTCCGAACCCGTTCGTACCCTTCCTATCCTATGGTTCCTACGGGACCGAGATGACTGCGGAGCGTGCCGCTGAATACAAGAAGCAGCTTTCTGAAAAGCTTAAACAGGATCCAAATGCTGCACTCGATGCACAGCAAGAAGGGAACGAGTACTTGAAGAAACAGAATCCGGAATACCTGAAGAGGATAGAAGCGTTCTCTTCGCAGATGGAACCGATGGGCCCAGAATGCAAGCTGGCAATTTGTATCCCGGTCGCGGGCCACCAGGAAGGGGAGAATATCGAACGCACGCTCTCGTCCTACCTCAACCAGACGGCAGACCCCAAAACGTACGAAGTCGTTCTCTTCGTGAATCAACCGGACACTAAACCGAACGGCGAGAAGGTAGTATCTGACGGCACCTTGGAGAAGATCAAGAAATTCAAGGCCGAGCACCCTGGAATCAATATCAGGGTCATGGAGGGAGTTCTGCCCCGCAAGGATGCGCGCATCGGTAATATACGAAAACTCCTCGGAGATACGGTGCTCTCGCGCTCGCTTGCACGAGGCGCGGGCGGTGACCTTATCATGGTCAGTAATGATGCCGACACCCGCGGCGTCGCGCCAGAGTACATTGCCAATTTCGTTGAGCGCTTTAAGGATGAGAAAACGGCTGACGGGCTCCTCGGACAGCTCGACTGGGATCCCGAGTCGTATATCAGGAACCCCCTGGTGCATGTGGGTACCCGTCTCTTCCAGTACATGGGTGCGCAGTATAGGAATGCGAAACTCGGCATCGACTCGTCCGGAGCCAGCTTTGCCTATCGTTCAAGCATCTACAGCGCTATCGGGGGGTACGACCCAGAAATCGCGGGCGGCGAGGATTCCAACTTCGGCCAGAGAATCGTTATGGCACGACAGGGAAGCCGTAGAACGCCAATCGACTACGCCGGTGCGCGCGTATCGCGACTCTACACGTCATCGCGAAGAGCGGAGAAGGCCGTTAAAGACGGGCTGGCACCCATAGAGCAGTGGTCGCGCGGCTTTGGCGCGTTCGACGACGACGTTCGCAAAGTTCGGTGGGAAGACACCGGAGGCGTCCCCGACTATGACGATCCGGCCGTGGTCGCGAAACTCATTCCGCAGATCGAGAACATCGTTAACCGCACCCTTCCGCGCGGAATCTGGGAAGATCCCGTCTACGGTAATTTTGCACGGAGGTCGCTCGGCTGGCTCGGTATCAAATACACTATCGCGGGGAGGAACAGCATCAAGATAACCGACGCTTCGAAGCTGATCGAAGGACTGAAGCAGTACAGCAAAGATGGCATGCAGATCATGGAGCGCAAGACAGGAGCACGCGTAACGCCAGCGCAAGCTCCCGAAGTTACACCA
>Ga0207694_10004550_pt1 | contig 10816 bp, 9 predicted proteins | sample KBSC34metaG_FD_184353 | JGI IMG/M metagenome (GOLD analysis project Ga0207694, IMG submission 184353) | Corn rhizosphere microbial communities from Kellogg Biological Station, Michigan, USA - KBS C3-4 metaG (SPAdes) (version 2) | ecosystem: Host-associated > Plants > Roots > Rhizosphere > Soil...
GGCGATCGGGTGCTGGCCAATCCGAACTTTCTGTGGCTGGCAGGGGAACCGGCGCCGGACGGCTGGGGCGGGGCGCTGGGCTGCACCACGGACGGCATGCTGTGCGATGCGGCGGTGCTGGATGAATCGGCACTGGTCCATCTGCCGGACGGGATCTCCTTCGCCGAGGGCGCCAGCCTGCCTTGCGCGGGTCTCAGCGCCTGGAACTCGCTGCGTGGCGGGCCGACCGGCAAGACCACGGCGCCGGGCGAGACTGTGCTGATCCAGGGCACCGGCGGGGTGTCGCTGTTCGCGCTGCAATTTGCCAAAGCCAGCGGGTGCAAGGTCATCGCCACCACCTCGACAGCGGCGAAGATGGAGCGGCTGAAGGCGTTGGGCGCCGACCATGTCATCAATTACAGCGAGCATCCGCAATGGGCCGCCCAGGTGCTGGAGCTGACCGGTGGCCGCGGCGTCGACCTGGCGGTCGAGGTCGGCGGCCCCAACACGCTGCCGCAATCGATCGCCGCGATGCGGATCGGCGGACGGATCGCGCTGATCGGCATCGTCGCCGGCCTGGGCAGCATCGACTACATGCACATGTTGCCGATCAATCATAAGGTCCTGACCATCTTCGCCAACGGCATGGGCAGCCGCCGCGACCTTGAGATGATGCTGCGCTTCGTCGACGGGCAGGGCATCCGTCCGGTGATCGACCGGGTGTTTCCGTTCGCCGAGGCCGAGGACGCCTATCGCCACTTCGGCCACCGCCGCCATGTCGGCAAGGTCATCGTCGAGAACTGATGGAGGAAACGATGCCGGATCAGGCCGCGCCGCGCTTTCCGTTCGGCGTTCCCAACAGCTGGTATGTCGTCGCAACGTCGGATGCGCTGGCGCCGGGCGAGATGAAGGGCATACGCTATTTCGGCGAGGAGCTGGTCCTGTTCCGCGGCGAGGATGGCGCGCCCGGGCTGATCGACGCCTATTGCGACCATCTGGGCGCCCACCTCGCCCATGGCGGCAAGGTGGTGGGCGATGCGGTCCAGTGCCCGTTCCACGGCTGGCGCTGGAATGGGCGGGGGCGGTGCGTCGCCATCCCCTATGCCACGATCATCCCGCCCACGGCACGGGTCCGCGCCTACCCGGTGCGGGAGCATTCCGGCTTCATCTGGGCCTGGTACGACAAGGAGGGCAGGGCGCCGGGCTTCGAGATCGTGCCGATCCCGCAATATGAGGACCCGGCCTGGACCTCGGAGTGGATTACCTACGAATACCGGATCAAAAGCCACCCGCAGGAGATTTTCGAGAACGGCATCGACTATCCCCACTTCGCCTTCGTCCACGGCTTCGAATTCCCGGCCGGCGCCGAGTACATCTTCGACCGGCACGAGCATATCTGGCGGCACAGCACCAATCGCGGCACGGAAATCTGCGAGGGCGGGCGCGAGGACGTGCGGCAGGAGGGGCGGATCACCGGCCTCGGCTCGTCGGTGCTGCGGATTACGGGTGAGCTCGATGTGATCATCTTCTTCGCCACCACGCCGATCACGGTGGAGGAGCTGCATATCCGCCTATGCGTGATCGCGAACCTCCAGCATGGCGACGGTGTGCTCGAGAAGATCACATCCTATGCGGATTCCCAGGCCCGTACGCTGACCGAGGATTTCGACATCTGGGAGCATAAGAAATTCCGCGCTGAGCCCAGGCTGTGCCACCGCGACGGCCCTATCGTCCAATACCGCGAATGGGCCGCCCAGTTTTATCGGTGATGCGCGGCGATGCGAATCGGCGGGTTGACAGGCGCCCGAGTAATGCTCACTGTTAGCATAAGTAGCCGATGAGCTTTGGGCCGAACGGGCTAACGTAAGCGTTTAGGACTGGGATTTCCTTTCATGCTGACAACTCTCGACCGGTCACGGCCGGTATCCCTCGAATATTCTCCGGCCATCGCCGCGGAGACGGCGCCGCTCTATGAGCGCGTCTCCCGCATCATGCCGAAGATGGAGTGGCCGGTCCACGCGCCCTATGTCGCCGAGATCAACCGGCTGAAGCGCGAGAAGAACGCGGTGATCCTGGCGCACAACTACCAGACGCCGGAAATCTTCAACTGCGTCGCCGATGTGGTGGGCGACAGCCTGTCTCTGGCGCGTGAAGGCGCGAAGACCGATGCCGATATCATCGTCATGGCCGGCGTCCATTTCATGGCCGAGACCGCCAAGATCCTCAGCCCGGAAAAGACTGTCCTGATTCCGGACGTGCGCGCCGGTTGCTCGCTGGCGGAATCCATCACCGCCGCCGACATCCGCCTGCTGCGCCAGCGCTATCCGGGCGTGCCGATCGTGGCTTACGTGAACACCTCCGCCGACGTGAAGGCCGAGGTCGATATTTGCTGCACCTCCGCCAACGCGGTGCAGGTGGTGGAATCGCTGGGCGTGCCCGAGGTGATCTGCCTGCCCGACGAATATCTCGCCCAGTACGTCGCCAGCCAGACCAAGGTCAAAATCATCACATGGCATGGCCATTGCGAGGTGCATGAGCGCTTCACCGGCGCGGAAATCCGGCGGCTCCGCGAAGGGCAGGACAGCCTTGTCGTGCTGGCTCACCCGGAATGCCCGCAGGATGTGCTGGCCGAGGCCGATTTCGTCGGCTCGACGGCGGGCATGTCCGACTATGTCGGCAACCGGCAGCCCAAGCGGGTGGTGCTGATCACCGAATGCTCGATGGCCGACAATGTCGCCGTGCAGAATCCGGGCGTCGAGTTCCTGCGGCCCTGCAACATGTGCCCGCACATGAAGCTGATCACGCTCCCGAAGATCCTGCATGCGCTGCAGACCATGAGCACCGAGGTCGTGGTCGATCCTGACGTCGCCGCCCGCGCGCGCCGCTCGGTCGAGAACATGCTGGCCGTCGGCCGCAAGTAGCATGCTGCCTCAGTACTTGGTGCGCGAAGCGGTCCAGCGCGCTTTGGCCGAGGATATCGGTCGCGGTGACATCACCACCGACGCGCTGATCGATGGCGGCGTCCGCGCCTCCGCCCGTCTGATGGCGCGGGAGCAGGGGATCGTCGCCGGGCTGGACTTGGCCGAGGCCGCCTTCCGCGGCGTCGAGCCCGATATCCAGTTCGAACGCCTGATCGCGGACGGGCAGCCGGTGGAGGCTGGCGACATCATCGCCCGCATTTCGGGCAGCGCCCGCGCGCTGCTGTCGGCCGAGCGGGTGGCGCTCAATTTCCTGACCCACATGTCCGGCATCGCCAGCCTGACCGGCCGCTATGTCGCCGCCGTCGCTGGGACCAAGGCGCGCATCATCGACACCCGCAAGACCCTGCCCGGCCTGCGCACGTTCGAGAAATACGCCGTTCGCCTGGGTGGGGGCGCCAACCACCGCTTCGCCCTCGACGATGCGGCGATGATCAAGGACAACCATGTCGTCGCCGCCGGTGGCATCGGCCCGGCGGTGCGGCAGGTGAAGGCCGCCGTCGGTCACATGGTCAAGGTCTGCTGCGAGGTCGACCATATCGACCAGATCGAGGAAGCGCTGGAGGCGGGGGCCGATGTCCTGCTGCTCGACAATATGGGTACCAACACGTTGGCCGAAGCCGTCCACCTCATCGCCGGCCGCGCCGTCGCAGAGGCCTCGGGCAAGGTGTCGCTCGACACGGTGGCCGCCATTGCCGCCACCGGCGTCGATGTCATCTCGGTCGGCCGCTTGACCCACAGCGCGCCGGCCTTGGACATCGCATTAGACTTCGACGCCCCCGACTAAAAGGGTGAGCGGGCTGGTCACATCGCGGCTGAGGCTGCGCACCTGGCGCGACAGCGACCTCGAGCCCTTTGCCGCGCTGAACGCCGACCCCGAGGTCATGCGCCATTTCCCCGAACCGCTCGACCGCGCCGCCTCCGACGCGCTGGTCGGCCGCATCAAGGCCCATTTCGACCGCCACGGCTTCGGCCCCTGGGTGGTTGAAATCCCAGGCGTCACGGATTGCGCCGGCTTCGTGGGGCTGATGGTGCCGGCCTTCGAGGCGCATTTCACGCCTTGCATCGAAATCGGGTGGCGACTGCACAAACCCTATTGGGGCAAGGGCTATGCCACGGAAGCGGCGACGGCCGCGCTGGATTACGCCTTTGAGGTTTTGCACGCGGACGAAGTCGTCGCCATCACCGTTCCCGCCAACCGGCCGTCACGCGCCGTGATGGAACGGCTGGGCATGGTCCACGACCCGGACGGCGATTTCGACCATCCGAACCTGCCGGAAGGGCATGCCCTTCAGCGGCATGTGCTGTATCGGATGCGGCGGCGGCTTTAAGAGCGGTTCTTCCAATAATCCGGATCGCGGCTGGTATGAAGACAGGCGATAACCTGGATCACGTCGGGTCGATTTTGAACAGTAGGGCATATGGAAAGCGGCGGAGCGATGCTCGGCGCAAATCCTTGTGAGCGAGCGGGAAATGATGGGGGTGGACGCTTATCCGGCGGATCAGGTGATCAAGTTCGGATGCGAACTCTACACCAAGCCCAAGCCGTTTGCTTTGATACCAATTAAAAGCGCTACGTGTATCGGCCCGAGCAGCAGCCGTTAAGACAACGGACAGGGTCACTGGTGACGTGCCACCAACTCCGCACGCACTGTTTCCCACGGGACACTGTCGGCGAAGTCGGCGTCCGCAGTTTCGAGACGACGATCAAGCTCCGCGATTTGAGCCGGTGTCAGCGGAATTGTGTCAGCATCCAGGCTATCCCAGAGACGCTCGATCAAATCGAGACGTTCTTGCGGTGACAAGCGCTCTATGTCCGTTTGGCTAATCGTCATGGTTTCAACTCCGTCACCACCAATAAGTTATTTGGGACGGTTTTTCCACAATGCCAACCTTCTAATTCGGCAGGTAAACCGCGATCCCCATCTTCGTCCCGGCATCGCGCACCAGGCTCGCAAACCGCTTCAGGTCGGCGATGGCGCGTTCCGCCGTCTGGCGGGCAGGGGAGGTCGGCGCGGCGGGCAGGGTTTCGCGCTCCAGCGGGCTTTCCAGATGGGCGACCGATTCCTCGGCATGGTCAAGGGCGTGGGCGATACGCTGGGCCAGCGCCGGGTCGATACGGCCGACGATGGTGGCGAGGCCCGGGCGGGTCTCGCCGCCGAAATCGCCGGTCCAGACATTGCGGATGCCGCGCAGGTCGAAGACGAAATCCTGATAGTTCTGGGCACTGAAGCGCGAGGTCAGCTTACGCGGGTCCTTCGTGTCCAGCGCGGCGCCCAGCCGGGTGATCGCCAGTTCCTGACCGGCCAGCTGGGCGACGCCGTTCATGATCCGGCCCAGCGCCTCGCGCTGGTTCAGCAGGCGAAAGGCGGCGGCATAGGAGTTGCGGCTTTTCGGGTCCCAGGACTCGACCAGGTAACGCATGTCGTCGACCAGCATATCGGCGGCCAGCTTCAGATAGGCGCGGCGGCGGTCGTTGTTGGGCTGGTTGGGCAGATAGTCGGTCACCGGGCGGTCGCCGGGGTCGCCGATGGCTCCGGCTGGCTCCTGGCCCCACAGCAGGAACTCGATCGCATGCCAGCCGGTGACCGGCCGGCCGGCCTTGACCTGGGCCAGCAGGGTCTGGCGGGTCAATGCCTGCTTCATGTCGTTGACCAGGCCGGCGGTCGGATTGTCCTCGGCATAGTCGATCGTTGCCGGCTCCACGGGCCAGCCATCCAGCCGGTTCAGCGGCCCCCGTTCATCGTCGGCGGCGTCGATCGGCCCGTCATAGAAACGGAAGGCCTCGGTCAGCAGCCAGCTGCGCCGCGCGTTGATCCAGGCGTCGCGCGCCCGCGTCAGCGTATTGTCGTCCGGCGTGGCCAGGAACGCGTCGATCGCGGCATGCATGGACTGGGCGTCGGCCAGCGCCGCCGCATAGGTGTCGGCCGCCAGCTGGGCATAGCCCTGGATTTCGGCCTTGGCGTCGAAATTGGAGGTCCGCCGGTCGGCGCCGGCGATCCGGTAGGTGAGGGGCGCTTTTGCCGCAGGCTGGGCAGCTGCCGCCGGCTTCGCCGGATCTGCGGCAAGGCACGGGCCGGAAACCGAGAACCCCAGTACCAGAGAGACAAGAATACCTTTCGAGGGGATATTTTTGTAACTCAATGAATTGTCCCGTACTGTCCAGGTTGGATCGCGCCCTCAAGAGCCTGCTTCATACAAGGCCAATCCGGCATATGCCAGCCTCCACCTATGCTCCTGCGGAACAAAGAATTCCGATCATGCATACATGGTATGCTGTCATTTAGGTGCGGTGCAGCGTCCCGAATCATTGACTCGGGGGGCGTCGTACGTATGTTCACCTCACTGCCGCGAGATGCGGCTCAATCTTCGTATTCGACAGCACGGAAGTCTGACTGCCATGCGGCGGCCATAGTCTTCTATTACGCCGAGGAAGATGTTAGCGCGGCTGAGCTGCCTTGGGCAGCAACCCCGCCCAGCTATGGGAAAAATACATATGCACAAACCGCTTGCCGGAAAGAACGTCGCTATTTTGGTCGCCAGCGGCTTCGAAGAGCTGCAGATGACCGAGCCGCAGAAGGCTCTGCTCGCGCTCGGCGCCAGCATTAAGCTGATCGGTCCCGAGAGCCTGGCCAATGGTTGGCACGGCGACTCCTGGGGTCACTATTTTCCGGTCGACGGCCAGCTCTCGTCCACGCTCTCCGCTGACTACGACATGCTGCTGGTCCCCGGCGGCGCGCGCAGCATGATCAAGCTGGCGCAGACCCCGCACACCAAGCGCGTCGTGTCCGCCTTCATCGACGATCAGAAGCCGGTGGCCCTGGTGGGCGACGGCGTCGAGATCCTGGTGATCGCCGACCGCGCCGAGGGCATGACTGTGACCGGCGCCGAGCAGAGCAAGGCTGCGCTGGAAGCGGCCAAGGCCGAGTGGAGCGACGAGGCGATCCAGATCCACGGCAATGTCCTGACTGCCAAGGGCGACGATGTCGCGCTGTTCGTCAGCGAGATGACCAACCTGTTCCTGGGCCAGGAGCAGGTGCGGGACGCGGCGTAAGCCGCTTCTCCAAGAGCAAAAGCCTGAAGGGCAGGATCTAACGCATGCGTGCAGAAACCCAAGCAATCGCCGACGACATCGGAAGGTCGTTGACGTTGCTGAGGAGGCATCTTTGACTGGGAGAACGCGCTCCGCCGCCTCTCCGAGCTGAATGCCTTATCCGAAGATCCTGCCCTGTGGAACGATGCGGGGAAAGCGCAAGCGCTGATGCGCGAGCGCACCCAGCTCGACCAGAAAATCACCGCCGTTCAGAGTATCGAACGCGACCTCGCCGACAATCTCGGTCTCATCGAGATGGGCGAGGCCGAAGGCGAAGCCTCCATCGTCGACGAAGCCATGGCCGCCCTGCAGGCGACCAAGGAAATCGCCGCCAAGATGGAGCTGGAAAGCCTGCTGTCCGGCGAGGCCGATCCCAACGACTGCTTCATCGAAGTGAATGCCGGCGCCGGCGGAACCGAGGCTCAGGATTGGGCCGAGATCCTGCTGCGCATGTATACGCGCTGGGCCGAGCAGCACGATTACAAGCTGACCCTGATCGACGAATCGCCCGGTGAAGAGGCCGGCATCAAGTCCACCACGCTTCAGGTCTCCGGCCCCAACGCCTATGGATGGCTGAAGACCGAATCGGGCGTTCACCGCCTGGTCCGCATCTCGCCGTTCGACAGCGCCGCGCGCCGCCATACCAGCTTCGCCTCGGTGACGGTCTGGCCGGTGATCGACGAGAATATCGAGATCGAGGTGCTGGACAAGGACCTGCGGGTCGACACCTACCGGGCGTCGGGCGCCGGCGGCCAGCACATCAACAAGACCGACAGCGCCGTGCGCATCACCCACCTGCCCACCGGCATCGTGGTCGCATCGCAGCAGGAACGCTCCCAGCATCAGAACCGCGCCAAGGTGATGACGATGCTGAAGGCGCGCCTCTATGAGCTGGAGCTCAAGAAGCGCGAGGAAGAGGTCGCCGCCTTCCAGGGTGAGAAGAGCGAGATCGGCTGGGGCCACCAGATCCGGTCCTACGTCATGCAGCCCTACCAGATGGTGAAGGACCTGCGGACCGGCGTCGAAAAGGGCAACGCCCAGGGCGTTCTCGACGGCGATATCGATGACTTCCTGGCGGCTTCGCTCGCCGCCAGGGTCAAGGGCAACGAGGTCGACGCTTAGGCTGCGACTCCACGGAGCGGATCGGCGGCTAGCGGTCTATGCTGCTCGCCAGCCTGGCAATCAGGCCAGCCCGGAGGCGGACACTCAACGGACGGATGCGCTTGCAGCTTCGCGCCCATCTATTTGAGTGACACGTATTTACAGGTGAAGCGCGGCGGGTCCCGGCTATCGCTTGGGTGCTCGCCGCCGATATAGATGGCGAACAGCTTCACGCGGCTTCCACTGTCATCGGCGACGACGTCTCGCCACCCGTGAGTGCGCGCGCCAGGTCGGCGCCCACGATCGCACCGATCTCGTGCGAACTGGTGATGCCCTGAATGAAGGGATGCCGGCTGAGGATGAAGGGAATGCTCAGGCAGAACAGCCGCTCGGCGACAGGATTTTCCGACACCGGGTGAAAATGGTCGTCGACCGCGATTCCCTTCGGCGCATCTTCTTTCCCGTCGCCGGCGTCGTTGACGATCCCTTGGTCGAGCAACGACTGGAACGGGAACTGCTCGACCGCGAGCGGCCGTTGTCCGGTCGCGTCGATGAACACCGGAAAATGCATTCGGTCGCCGTCGACGGTGACGATCGCACCCGGTGCCTTGCCGTGTGTGTTGATCCGGTGGTTCGGCCCCAGCGCGGTGACGGCGAGACAGCCGGCGCGGTGCAGTGCGAGCAGTCGCTCGATCGAAAGATGCGGAACCGTTGCATATTCATCGACGAAGACCGGCTTGAAGAAGCGGTTGAACCGCTCAAGCGCATCGACGTCGAGATGCGGCACGATCAGCGTCAGCACCTCATGCGTGCGCAGGATCGCGTAGCGCCATGGCACAGTCGTCTGCGTCTCGTAATTTGCCCTGGCCTCGGCGAGGTTGCTGACAGCCCACTCGAACGGGTCGACTGCGGCGCGATCTGCGAAATACCGGTCCGCAAAATCCTCGAGCGCCAGATCTGCCAGGCCGATATGCGTGGCATAATCCGGATCGGCCTGCGTCAGTTCCTGCTTGAATAGATCGTAGGACCGATCGAGCAGGTCGGGACTTTCGTCGTCAATCAGGCGCGTCACGGCCTCAGTCGTGCAGATCGTGAGCGGCTCATAGGGCACGGGGTGGTAGAAATCCGCTTCTGGAAGAAGACCCTTGCGCGACATCATCGTGATGCCGAACGCCTCCGCGCCCGGGTTGATCCGATAGTCGACCGTCGCCCCATCAGTCTCGATGAAGGTGCCGTGTGCGACGGCCAGCGCGACGGCGGCATCGATTGCGGTCAACGAGCTTCCGCGTACGCCAACCATGATTGCAGGAATGCGCTGCAAGGCGGTCGCGGGCCAGGGACTAAGAAAATACCCTGGCCGCACTTCGGGCTCCTCAGGCCATAGATGGCCTGTCGCGATCACGACCCGATCGAACACGCGTTCCGAGGATGACGCGAATCTCGGCGCCACGCTCAACCGCAGGCCATCGGGTTCGGCCTTGATGTCGGTCACTCTGCAATGGGTCGCGATCTCGATGCTGACCCCATGATCGCGCGCGCGATCGATCAGCGCGTTGAATTGATCGAGGAAGTATTCGCCCAGCGCGAGGCGCGGATAAAAGGCATGATCGTCGATCTCGTCGGGATCGATCCCCAGCCGTACGAGCCGTGCGCGGGGCTGACGCTCGAGCCAGGCTATCAGTGTCTCTTCGATTGGCGGTATCTCGATGCTGGCGATATTCGACAGCATGGCCGGGTCGTTCCAGCCCGGGCGATAAGGCGTGCCGAGCCCGGCGCGCGCTTGATCCTCATAGATCACGACTTCGGCAGGCGCGGTTGTCTCGTTGAGGAATGCGCACAACGTATAGATCGTGGTCGGACCGGCGCCGACGAAGGCGATTGACGGCGGCGCGCTCATTATATTGCCATATCGGTGTGCTGTTGGGTTTTGCTGGCGGTGCGGCCGTTCTTGATGACCAATGGAGACTCCCTCGCCGCCGACCATTCTGCAGGGCAGGCGTTCAACGCCCGCGATGAGTTTATTGATCCAATCGAGGCGGATGCCGGTGGAAGGTTCTGACTGGCGCGGCCAAACCGTGCCCTGCTGATTTCATGGCTCGAATGCGGCGCAAAGCCGAACTACCGACCAAGACATGCGTCGCATGTGGCAAACCTTACGCATGGCGCAAGAAATGGGCGCGTGACTGGGAGACTGTGAAATATTGCTCCGAGCGCTGTCGCGACAAGCATATGCCCAGTAAGACGTCCCGATTTATAAGTCTACCCTCTCAGGCGTCGCCGACGATATCGATCGGCTGCGGATTGTCGCCCGCCACCCAGCGATAGATCACGCCCGCCAGGATCGCGCCTACGATCGGCGCCACCCAGAACAGCCATAGCTGGCTCAGCGCCCAGTCGCCGACGAACAGCGCCTGGCTGGTGCTGCGGGCAGGATTGACCGAGGTATTGGTCACCGGAATGCTGACCAGGTGGATCAGGGTCAGGCACAGCCCGATGGCGACGGGCGCGAAGCCCTTGGGTGCGCTGCCATGGGTCGAGCCCATGATCACGAACAGGAAGCCGAAGGTCATCACGACCTCGGACACCAGCCCCGCCACCATCGAATAATGCCCCGGCGAATGCTCGCCATAACCGTTGGCGGCGAAGCCGGCATGGACATCGAAGG
>Ga0207694_10004555_pt1 | contig 10806 bp, 4 predicted proteins | sample KBSC34metaG_FD_184353 | JGI IMG/M metagenome (GOLD analysis project Ga0207694, IMG submission 184353) | Corn rhizosphere microbial communities from Kellogg Biological Station, Michigan, USA - KBS C3-4 metaG (SPAdes) (version 2) | ecosystem: Host-associated > Plants > Roots > Rhizosphere > Soil...
CGAGCTAGCTCAGCAACTCGCGTCGGCGCAGCTCAGCTCTCTCAAGATGCAGCTGCAGCCGCATTTCCTGTTCAACACCCTCGGCGCCATCATGGTCCTGATCCAGCAACAGAAGACGGCGCAGGCCGAAGCAATGGTGGAGAAGCTCGGCGATCTCCTCCGCCTCACACTGGACGACGTGGAAGCCCAGGAGGTTCCGCTTTGGCGCGAACTGGAATTCCTGCGCCTGTATCTCGCAATCGAGCAGGTGCGCTTTCAGGACCGCCTCTGTGCGCGAATCACTGCGCCGGCCGCGCTCTCCGAACTCCTCGTGCCGCACATGGTACTGCAGCCTCTCGTAGAGAACGCAGTCCGCCATGCCCTTGGACAGAGCGAAAAAGCAGTGACGATTGAGGTCGCTGCAACCAGATGGAACGGATCGCTGCAACTCATCGTCTCGGACAATGGTCCGGGCCTGCTCGCGCCCAGAACAGACCGCGCCGGCATCGGGTTAGCGAACACCAGAAGTCGCCTGACGCGACTCTACGGAGAGAGTGCACATCTGGCTATTGAACCCGGTACCGACCGAGGCGTGCGAGTCACAATCACACTGCCGATGAGGACACCGCAGTCCGAGGGACCAATGATTGGAAATTCGCAATGGGCTTGAATGTCCTCCTCGTGGATGACGAGCCTCTAGCACGCGAGGGGCTCAAGCTGCTGCTCGGCCGTCAGCACCAGGTCGCGTCAGTCTCTGAAGCGCACAACGGGCGCGAGGCCATCGCTCTCATCCGTGAGCAGAAGCCGGACCTCGTTTTCCTCGACGTTCAGATGCCGCGCACTGACGGATTCGCCGTCGTCAACGCCGTCGGCGCAGACCGCATGCCGCCCGTCATCTTCGTCACTGCGCACGACCATTACGCAATCCGCGCATTTGAAATCGCCGCCGTCGATTATCTTCTCAAGCCGGTAACCGAAGAGCGCTTTGCTCTCGCGTTCCAGCGCGCCATCTTAAGGCTGCAATCCGCTGCGCCCGAAGACGCCACAAAACAAGTGCTCGCCATGCTCGGCGCCCTCGCCAACCCTCCGCGCCAGCTCGAGCGCTTCGCCGTCCGCTCGGGAGAAACCACCATCTTCGTACCCGTCGGCGAAATCGACTGGATCGAAGCCTTCCAGAACTACGTCCGCCTCCACGCCGGCCCGGCAACCCATCTGTTGCATGTGCCTATGAATACCCTCGAAGGCGTGCTCGATTCCACCCGCTTCCTGCGTATTCACCGATCGCACATCGTCAACGTCCGCCGCATCGCGCGGGTATCGCTCATCACGCACGGTCAGTATGCGGTTGAGCTCAGATCGGGCCAGCGTCTGCAGTCTGGACGCACCTATAGCGAGCGCATCCGCCGCGCGCTCGCCAACCCGTTCTGAGCGCATCGCTCATAATCCCTCCGGATGCCGTTTAAAGAAGCTGACCGTTCGCTAGTGATAACGCCGGCGGATCTTATAGACCACGCTGAAGACGCCGGATTCGTCACGTGCGACCACCAGTGAGACGTTTGGGGTCAGGTCATACTCTCCCTGCAAGAGCGTCTGGCCAGAAGAATTGACATTCGTTGCATACGTTCCAATCAATTGCCGGGTGATCTGCTTCTGCACGGTGATACGTGCCGTGGAGTTGCCCAATGTCCCCACGAAGGCCGGATCGATCTTCACCGTCCCGCCGCCGAAGAGCTTGCCGATTCGGTTACTGACGGTAGCATTCAATGCTCCTCCCAACAGTGCGCTGGTAGTTGGGTCGGCTCCCTGCTGCACCTTCTGCTCCTGGTAAAGCTGCGCCTCTTCCTGGGTTCGTCCCAGCGCCAGAAGCGCGAAGATGTCCGCCTCGCTCAATGGTGGCTCAGATCGATACGTCGGCTTCAGGTGGCTCATGGTTCCCTGCAGGCCTACCGTGAGGTCATACGTCTCCACGCGCGCCGTTGCATCGATGTCGATAGTTGGGTCGATGCGCACTGGATTGGTGAAGTAGATGTCCCCGCGCTGCAGTTCGTATTTTGTTCCGGCAAAGGTTGCGCTGCCATCGGTGATCTGAATGCGGCCCAGAATGGACGGCTCGGCAACCGTACCGCCTACACGCAGGTCCACATTGCCTGCCAGTTTGGCATAGGAGTTCTGGAAGTCCAGCTGTGGCGAACTGGTAACGCGGACATCGAGACGCACCTTATTGGAAGGCACGTTCGGGTCAGGCGGGGCGCTGACTCCGCCAACTGAAGAAAAAGCCGCGAAATCAACATCCGGTCCCACGCCAAAACGGGTAATCAGCACATTGCCGCTCAACAACAAATTGTCCAGGCCGCCCTGTAGTTGCAGGTTGGTGTTTGCCGTTGCGCTAAGGCCATAGAGGCGCACCCGAGTCGCATCGCCCGTCGCCGTCAAACTTGTGTAAACGCCATTGCGATAGGCGAGGAAGCCACCGATCTTCAACTTTCCGCCGCCGGTGGTTGCACTCAGGTCCTGCACCTGCAGACGATCCTGCGTAAAGATCAGCGTGCCATTCATTCCGCTCAGACCGTTGGGAATGCCCTGCATTGCGACGTTGATGTTATCGAACTGAACGCGGCCGGTGAGGGCAGGCTTCTTGATCTGACCACCGGCGTTAACGGTGAACTCAATCTTTCCACTGGAGAGAATATCCGGATCAAAGGTGTGCGCCAGCGCCACGCTAATGCTTCCCTTCGCGTTGATGTCCAGAGCGCCGCCGTTGGGTGAAGCGACGCCAAAGGCCTGGACCGTCCCGCCCAAGTTAAGGTCAGTATCCTGGCCGGTGACGTGCATCTGATCCAGCGAAGCAATACCGTTGCGCAGGCTCATTTTCACCGGGCCTGCGCTCTTCAGCTCTACGCCCTGCAGCTTAACATCGAAGTTATTGAGTTCCGCCGTACCACTAAGTTGTTGCGGCGATTTCAGTGGTCCGTTCACCGCTACCGTCCCGCCAATGGCCGACTGCGCCTTCATGCTGCTCGACGTGAAGAGCGTGACGATTGTGCCCACGTCCAACCCGGAGAGGTTCAGCTTTGCCTGCGTCGGATAGTCTCCGGTCAGGCGTGTCTGCCCGGAACCATCCACCTTTGCTCCGACAAGATTGGCTTGCGTGGTGTAGAAGAGCAGATCGCCGCTGCTGTGGGCCTCTGCCGTCACATCACCCAACGCTTTGCCGCTTACTACGACTCGCGTCAACTTCGCGCTTGCTTTAAGGCCGGGCTGTTCAATCGTTCCATTGGCATCAGCGGAAAATGTCAGCGTGCCGTCAAGATCAGGACGCGCCTGAGCTATACGCTCAAACTTCGAGAGCACCAGGTCATTGGCTTCAAGATGTCCATGCAGATGCTTGGTGTCGGGATCATACCCACCGTTGCCTCGCACCTGAACTCCATGCAAAGCTAGGACAGTGCGGCTGGCCTCGAGGTCTTGCCCGCGAACAGCGATGTCAGACACCATCGAATCGTACGGCTCTCCATAAGCAATGCCCTTTGCCAATGCGACATGTCCCTGCACATCCGGTTTGGAGAAGGTACCCCGCATCGTTGCGCTGACGTTCATCGTGCCGGTTACGGGAATGCGCTGCTGGCCAGCCATCTGCAGCACGTCCGCAACGCTTGCGTTGGCAAGCTTCACCTCCGCCTCAACCGCAGTACCCCCGTCCCAGTCATAGTCGGTGACGCCTCTGTGCTCCGATGCCTTGCGCGGAACGATTGTGCCGGTAACATTCAGCACCGCAGAGCCGCGCTTGATCGTGGAGCTGGCAATGGCCAAACCGGAGTCATAGGAAAACTCCGCATCGGCAACGACCGAGTCGATCTGCGTGTCCAGGTAATTGTCAAGTTTTACCTCGAGTCCGCCGCCGTCCAGATGACCCTTCAGGTCAAGATCAGCAGCACGGCCGGAAGCCGTTCCATGGAAGTTCAGCCCGCCGTGCAGCACTACCGGAACTGCAGCCACACCTTTGCGTCCGTTTGCCGCAAAGCCAAGCGTCTGCAGTAGCTGATCGAACTCGCCCAAGTCGCGGACATTCATATCAACACGAAGGTTGGTCAATGGATCGCCATTGTTGACTCCAAGCACGCCTGATGCCTCGGTCACGGAGCCAGGCGTCCCCAAAGCTACGCGCTGGATGTTGACCACTTCGCGCGAGCCGTCATAGCGCGCGACAGCCTCTCCGGTGACAGGCACATTGTTCAGAGCTCCGGGTCTGCGCTTGCCTGTCGGACGGAACTGCAGATTTCCATCGACAATCACTGTGTCCGCAATGTCTTTCGCCGGCCCGCCCCACTCCACCTTCACCGGCCCTGTCACTGCGGTGTCTAAGCCGAGGTCACCATATTTGCGCGGCTCGGTGATCTCCATGATCGTGCGTAGCGGAATCGCATTGACTGTCGCAGTGAGATACGCATGTGCATGGATGCGCTGCGGGATCGTTACGGTCGGCGGCTTGGCATGGAAGGTCGCAGCAGTTCTGTTTGCCGTCGTTACCGCAGCAGCGGCTGTGGGCGATTTCGCAGGACCTGTAGTAGGCGCCTCACCCAGCCAGTCTTCAATGCGCAGCTCACCCGCAGCGCCTCCACCGCCGGGCAGATACCCGGTCAGCGCTGTCAACAAAAGCTCCGTCGGAGTAATGTGCAGTTGCGCGCCACCATCGACGTCATGCAGCTTTATATATTCATCGGAGTACCCCGCCTTGTGTATCTTTGTGCTGCCCACAACGAGATAGCCTGTCTGGCAGTCAGGACTCGGCGGGAGCTGCGCCTTGGTGGGATTGGCCGGCATTGGTGGTTTGTGCCGCTGCCAGAAGTGAGGCCGTGTCTGCGCAACTTTGGCTGCGACCTCGCAGCTGTGTGCGTTGAGATCGAGATCTACCGATCCAGCGGTCAACCCGCTAAAGGCGGTCAACACGGAGACCTGCTTCAGGTCGAGCGCGCCGTTCAGCTTCGCTTGCCATTCCGGCTTGGCGAAGTGGGTGAGGTTTGCTGTTGCATGCAGCGACGACGAGGCACCGGAGGAGAAGTCGAACTTCGTGATCTGCACCAGGTCTCGCCCCAGTTCGCCCTCCAGATGCAGCCTGGACTGCGCCTCAGGCGCGGCCTGCATCTGCGTTCGCAGGTCGGCAAGATCCAGCGTGATGCCATAACGATCGGTAAAGCGCTTGTACTTCACCTGAGCATTCAGGTCCCGCGCCGCAGCGTTAAACGGAATGGCGCGATCATTCAACAGGAAGACGCCCTTCACCAGGTCCACTTCAGTGGCCTTCAGATCCAGCAAAGCATCCTGCATCGGCTCCGAACTGGTCTGCGGATGCTTCGGCACCGGCTGGTTCGTATGCCCATCCTTGTCCACGATGAGGTGCACCTGCGGGTGTTCGACGCGCAGCAGATCAAGCCCAACATGCGATGCAATTCCGGTTCCAGTTGCATGGGCGAGAAAGCTGAGAATGCGGACGCGCACTTCAATCTTGTCTGCGGCAACATACGGCGCTTCCCCCGGCCCTTCCAGCCCGTGGATCACCAGCCCATCCACCTCAACGGAGAGATGCCACAGGCTAAAGTGCACGCCACCAATCTCCACCCGGCCGCCGGTCGAATCTTCCAGCACGGAGACGATCTCACGTGAGATGCGCCGGTGGAAATCAGCCGTGGTTGAGTACCACGCGATCGCTGCAATCAGCACGAGCAGCAGGGCGCCCACGCTGGCCGCAATCAGCGCAATCACTCGCGCAACGCGCTGCGGTCCGCTGCGAGGGACGGGCAGATGCGGCTGCTTCTCATCAGCGCTCATGGCGTCTCCTCACCGGACTTCATCATCACCACATTGCCCTGCGCGCGCAGCGAGTTCAGCCAGTCATCCAGCAGCTTGTCCACCTGCTGCTGCAGCAATATCTCGCGAATGCGATCAGCAATCGCGGACATGGCCGGCGGCGTAACCTTCTCCTTCGCATACACCGGCAGCATCGTCTTCTGGTAGTAGTCGGCGATTGCGCTCTCTGTAATGGTGATGCCCATGCGGAACCGCTCCTCGATGTACGTCAGCACCTCCATGCGCTGTCGCCAGCGCTCACGTACCTCGTCCACGGTGAAGCCGTGCTCCTCCACATATCTCTTCCAGCCGGCATCGGTCTCGCATTGGTAGGCCACGCACTTCGGAATGGTTTTGCGCAATCGAACCAGCTGTGCGTCGACCTGCGCATCCGTGATGGGCGCCTGGGGCTGCATCGCCATCTGCTGCAGGATGAGCGTGCGGTCAATGAGCCGCTCCATTAGCCGCTCGCGCGTGGGCTCCGTCTCACTGAACGGCTGGAACGCGGCAAAGCGCCGCTCTGCTTCAACGTCACTCTCAAGAATCAGCTCACCATTCACAACTGCGGTCACGCGGTCCAGCATGACGCGCTGTGCATTCGAGCTTTGTTGCGAGACCGGTGGAATCTGCGCCGACTGCTGCGCCTTCACTTCGCTGCCAGGCCACGCACACGCGATGACGGTGGCTGCAACGAACAACGTCGCTTGCAGTTTCATGTCCTCCCGGATATGCATGCGCCCATTCATACCTAAAATGCCTCTCCAATGCTAAAGAAGAAGTTGAAGTGTGGGGCCTGCCCTTCAAATGGTGGGTTGTTATTGAAGTCATAGATCACCGGATAAACCGGTGGGTTGAGGTTGTAGCTGAAGTCCAGGCGGATGGGTCCTACCGGTGTCTTATAGCGTATGCCTGTGCCGATGGCGTGCGAGTAGTAGTTGAAGTCGCAGGTTCCGAACTTGTTGCTTACGTCTGCGCAGCTCTTCTGGTTGGGCTGTCTGAAATGCAGGAAGCTGGGAAAGGTATCCGATACATGGGCGAACGCATTGCCCATGTCGTGAAAGAGTACGAAGTTCAGGCTGTCGCCGACGAAGGGCAGCACCATAGGCGGCAGCCGCAGTTCTGTGCTGTTGACGAAGACGCCGTTGCCACCAACCGGAAAGCCGGTCTGCAGATCGCGCGGCCCGGCATCATTGATGCCGAATCCGCGATGCGAGGTAGCGCCGCCCGCATAAAGCCGCTCGGGCAGTGGCACGGGATTGCAGCTTGCGTTCGTATCCAGCAGCACCCCCACGCAGCTTGCGCTGCCGATGTTGGGGTTCGGCCCGAAGGTCGTCTCAAACCCCAGGCGCGTGCTGCGCGCCAGCGTGTACTTATGCTTGCCCCACGTGTAGTAGCTGGAGTTGGTCACGTCGACACGGTTGAAGCTGGCCTGAGAGCCGAAGCGCGGGTCGGCAAAAAAATCCTGCACAGAGGTATACATGCCGTGTGTCGCATCCAGAGGCCCTGGATCGCGCGTGTCATGGAACCAGGTGAATCCGGGGCCGCCAACGCGCACCGGCTGCGAGAGTTGCGGGATCAGGTTTGCCGAGACCTGCAGCGTCGCCGGATTGACCGCTACGCGCCGGTAGACAAAGTTGTAGATCAGCGTATCGGCTTTGCGGAACTTCTGCGTGAGACGAAAATCTCCTTGCAGCGTCGACGCCTGAAACGTCGTGATGTTCTGGACGTTGGAGTAACCACCGGAGATGCTGTTGGAGAGGTTCTGCCGTCCGCGGAAATGCGGATTCTGGAACGTAAGGGTCGCCACCTCTTCCAGCAGGCCGTAGCTGGTATGCAGCGTCAGGGATTCGTCCGTCCCGCGCAGGTTGATGCGCCCAACATCCAGCGAGACGCGCGGGCTTACGCCCGTCGTGCCGTTCTGCGAAAACGCCTGATTACATGGAAGTCCCAACAGGATCGCCGATGCACAGTTGATCTGGCCCTGCTTCGGCCTGCCGGTCTCCGCCTCAAAGCCGAACCCGTAGGTGACGTCCCATCGCCGCGCTTCCGTCAATTGCACAAGCACGTTCTTGCGCGGATCGTCTCCGTCGGGATCCTGCACCGCAGTGTTCACCTCGTTGAACAGCGCGAGCCCGTAGAGATTGCGCTGCGTCTCCAACAGCGCGCTCTGGTCCAGCGGATCGCCCGCATGAACCTTGATCTGCTTGTCCACAATCGATGGCTTCGTATGAACGATGCCTGAGGTCAGCACGCGGTCGATAAATGCCTGCTCGCCCTCAGTCACGGCCAGCGTCACATCCGTCGTGGACGAGTCGCTCTGCGGCTGTTGCTTCACTTCCACCCGTGCCTGTGCAAAGCCGTGGCTCAGGTAGTAGTCGAGGATCGTGTCGCGATCACCCGAAAGCGTGATCAGTGAATACGGCTGGCCCGGCTGCGCATTCATCAGCGATTGCAGATCTTTTTTTCGGCTGTTATCGACACCAGCTAACGCCACGGTTCCGAACGTCTGCTGCGCGCCTTCATTCACCTTTACCTGAACGTCGATCTCCGGCACCTTTAGCTTCTTGCCGGAACTTGTCACGTCTATATCCTTGATCGCAGTCGTGACAGTGGCCTTATCAAATCCGTTAGCGCGGTACAGTGCGAGGATCGAGCCTTCATCGGCCTTCATCAGCGCCGGAGAGTAGCGACCATTGCGCACGTACAAGTCCGCGCGCTGCACCTGCATGCGCTCCTTCAGCAGGTCCGTGTCAAAGTATTTATTGCCCGTGATCGTCACACTGGCAACTTTGCGCTTTACACCTTTATCTACGGTGAACACCACGCTCTCTGACGCTGTGTCCTCGCCAATAACCTTTACCGACACTGTTGCATCGAAATATCCCTCACGAAAGAGGTAATCCTGAATGTTAAAGGTGCCCTCGTTCAGTAGGTCGTTGTCGATCGTGCCTTCCTGATAGATCGGCACCAGCAGCTTCAACTTGCCCGTAGACAGCTTCGCGCCAACCACCGTCACCTTCACCTGAGGTCCCTGGCTCGCGCTGAAGTCATAGTCCACCTGCTTGCGCTGCGGGTTGTAGGTTTGCTGATGCAGCGTAGCTGTCGCTTCCAACCGATCACGTTTCTGGTATCGGGTGCGCAGCCGGCTGAGCGCATTGCTGATCGTGTCGCGGTTCACCTTCTTGCCCTGCTTCAGCTTGGCCTCTTTGGCGAACTCCTCGGGCGTAAATCCGGGGTCCTTGCCCTCCAGCATTACTTTGCCGATGCGCGCCTGGGGTCCGATATCCACGGTGTAAGTCACGTTGACCTGCCGATTCGGCTCGTCGGCCACGCTCTTCGACGTGATCTTCGGCTCAAAGTATCCGCTGCCGGCGAGCGACTGCTTCACGCCCTCCGCGCCGGCCGCGATGTCTGCATCAGCGAAGGCCGCCCCGGGATTCAGCTTGGTCGCATACTCCAGCAACGAAGCCAGGCGCTCGCTCCTGACGCCTTCAATCGTGACCTTGCCGACGAAATAGCGCGCCGTACCCGAAAAAATCAGCGTGACGCCATCGCTTTCACGTTCGCCTTCCACCTCGATATCGCGATAGCGGCCTGTGGCAAACAGCCGACGAATGCTGGCTGTAACCTTTGCAGGGTCCAGAGGCTGGCCCACCTGCTGCGGCAAACTGGCGGGAAGTGTATCTTTGGGACCAAATCTCACGCCATCGAACTCTATGTTGGATACGCGCAAACCGCGCCACGCCGCCAACGTTGGCGTCGAGCCTGCAGGCTGTGTCGCGTTCTCGGCTGCCGCTACAGGAGCACGCGGTGCCGGCGGCGGAGGCGGCAGCTTTGCCGGAGACCCCTGCGCTGGAACGGCGCTAGAAGACGCCGTTGGCTGCTGCGCCGCCGCAGCGCCAGTTACAAACAGGCAGGCAATGATCAGGCTAAGAGCGCTCAGGACGCTGCGCCATCCGCGCGAGCGCAGAACACTCCCGGTTTTTGCAGCCCGCGCCCTTATTGCAACGCCCAACCGAAGATCTCCCTTATCCAACTACATTCATTCGCAGCTTTTTGGACTCGGACCATAGCTTCGCGGCACCTGTCCATCCGGCTCTTCCGATGCGAGGGTAGGATGCCGTATCGCGCGCAACAGGACGCAACCACCACCGCAATTTCCTATACTACGGAGAGTGATGCCTTTAAACGAATGCCTTGAACCCGCCGCGTCATCTCCTCCTGCTATCGCCGATGAGGAGCGTTACTCCCGGCAGGTGTTGTTCAGGGGCATTGGTGCAGAAGGCCAGCAGCACCTGGCTGCCTCACATGTTGCGATTGTGGGCTGCGGCGCGCTGGGTGCGGCGGCGGCATCTCTGCTTGCGCGCGCCGGCGTCGGCACACTTACCCTCATCGACCGAGACTTCGTTGAGCCGTCGAACCTCCAGCGCCAAATGCTCTTTGACGAAGCCGACGCGCTCGCAGGGCTGCCCAAGGCAGAGGCCGCCCGCCGCCAGATCGCACGCTTTAACTCCTCCATCCGCGTCCACCGGCACATTGCAGATCTCATCCCCGGCAATATCGCCGAGATGATCCCCGCGGACAAAGCGGCAGGTTCCGTCGATCTCATCCTCGACGCCACCGACAACTTCGAGACCCGTTACCTGATCAACGACTACGCCGTGCAGCAGAGCATCCCCTGGATATACGCCGCGGCCATCGGTGCCTACGCAGCCACCATGAACATCCTGCCCCTTGGCGCTGCTGATCCCACCGCCTGCCTTGCATGCATCTTTCCCAAGCCGCCCTCCGGCAACGTCGAGACCTGCGACACCGCAGGTATTCTCTCTACCGCCGTCAATCTCGCCGCCTCCATCCAGGTGACAGAAGCGCTGAAGCTTCTTACGGGCCAGGCACACCTCATGCGCCGCACTCTGGTTTCATTCGATCTTTGGAATCCGGCCAGCGGCTCAGCCCTCGAACGCTCTGAGATCTACACCCGCA
>Ga0207694_10004563_pt1 | contig 10798 bp, 8 predicted proteins | sample KBSC34metaG_FD_184353 | JGI IMG/M metagenome (GOLD analysis project Ga0207694, IMG submission 184353) | Corn rhizosphere microbial communities from Kellogg Biological Station, Michigan, USA - KBS C3-4 metaG (SPAdes) (version 2) | ecosystem: Host-associated > Plants > Roots > Rhizosphere > Soil...
GGTGAAAAACAGGGTGTGGTTCAGGATCACCACGTCCGCCGAAAGGATGCGGTTGCGGACGCGCTGGAAAAAACAGGTGTCGTGGTCGCGGGCGAAATCCGATTGATGCCCGCAGGTTTTTGGCGAGCACAACCCGCGCTCGGAACAGACCTGCGCCCAGACTTTGCCGTCCGGCTCGATCTCAAAATCCGAAAGGCTGCCGTCCTTCGTCTCCTTGGACCATTCGTAGATGCGCTGCAACTCCTCGGCCTCGGAGGCGGTGAACAGGTTGCCGCTCTGCTGCATGGCCTTCTGGAGGCGGCGCGTGCAGAGATAATTTGCGCGGCCTTTGAGCATCGCGTAGCTGAATTTCACCGGCTCCGGCAACGATGCGAGCACACCGGTGAGCATGGGCAGGTCTTTTTCCGTGAGCTGCTCCTGGAGATTGATCGTGTGGGTGGAGACGATGGCCTTCTTTTTTTGCGCGACGGCGAACAATATGGCCGGGATCAAGTACGCGAGCGATTTGCCGACGCCCGTGCCGGCCTCGACGGCGAGATGCTCCTGATTTTGCAGCGCCCGTGCCACGGCCACGGCCATCTCCTGCTGTTGCGGGCGGAATTCGAAATTCTTCGCCCGCGACAGGATGCCGGTGGGCGAAAAAATCTCTTCGACCTGGGAGACCAGGTCGGTGCCGCCGGGCTGGACTTCGGCGAGGGAAATCATTTCAACGGCGCCGTGCTCAAAACCACCTTCAGCGCCGCCGTCTTGCCCGCTCCCAGCGCGATCTTGTTCTGCTTCACGTTGCCGGATTCCACGCAGACCATGTGCTGGTGCTCGGCGGGGTCGAAGTCGTCCGGCAATTTTTGCGTTGTCCACGGATTCCAGATGACGGTGGAGCTGGAGCCGGATTTTTCCACGCGGATGGTGCGCTTGAAGCGGGTGTCATGGATCGCCACCGTGCTGGTGGTGTCGAGATAAAGGCTGTTGGTCTCCTTGGGGATGCGGAGCGTGGCTTCGGCCTGGGTTTTGAGCTGGCCGTTGCCGCCGGCGGCGTTATCCAGGTAATGCGCGCCCTGCAAGCCGTCGATGCTCACCGCCGAGATGTCGCCGACCTGAAAATAAGTGTGCAGGCAGTTCTCGATCTCCAGCGAGCCGTCGCAGGCTTCGTTGGTGGCGGTCAGTTCCATCGTCAGCGTGTCGGAGACCGTGACGGCAAATTCGGTGCGCAAGGAATTCCACGGGCTGCTGCCGGGAGTTTTGGGCAGCGCAAACAGCACGGTCACTGCGCCGTCCGGAGCGGCGGAGGTCTTGACCACCTCCCATTCCATGATGCGGGCGAAACCGTGCGACGGCTCACCATCGCGATTACCGAACCACGGGAAACAGATCGGCACTCCGCCGCGGATGGGTTTGCCCGGCGCGAAATAACTTTTGCGGCTCATGAAGATCAACGGCGGTTCGCCGTTCTTCTGGAAATGCGTGAGGTGCGCGCCATGCGGATAGATCTCCGCCGTGCCAGATTTCGTAGTGATGACGAGTTTGGCGAGGCCGCCATTGCCGGCCACCACGGCGACGCGGCCGGGTATCTCGTACGAGTGCAATTGATCAATGCTGTTTGCCATAGAAGTCCGGGCACTTTAGCAGTTGTGATGAAAAAAACAGTTATTTTTGGCATTGCTCCCTGCCTGTTTAAAGCTTGTCATCGCCGCTGTGTTCCGACAAATAGACCGCATGAAGCATCTTGTCCCGCTGGCCGCGCTGCTCATTTCCGTCACGGGCTGCACGCATCTGGAACCGCGCGCCGACTTTCACCGCATTATCGACCATCCGCGCGTCGCGCTCGCACCGCAGACGGGGGAAATCATGGCGACCAATGATCTGGCGCAGATCAAGTTCTCCTTTGCCCCGGATGCGCAGAGCCGGGTGCCGGGGATCCTGTTCAAGTCGCCCGGTTCGCAGGGCCGCCGGCCGGTGGTCATCACCTTGCACGGGACGGGCGGCAACAAGGAGGGCATGACGCCGCTCTGCCGCAAGCTGGTGGAACGCGGGTTCATCGCCGTGGCCATCGATGCGCGCTATCATGGCGAACGCAAGACCGGCAAAGGCACGGATGACTATGAGGATGCCATTGCCCGCGCGTGGCATGGGTCCGGTGAGCATCCGTTTTACTACGACACGGTCTGGGACGTGACGCGGCTCATCGATTATCTGCAGACGCGCGATGACGTGGACCCGGAGCGCATCGGGCTCATCGGCATTTCCAAGGGCGGCATTGAGACGTACTTCACGGCGGCGGCGGACCCGCGCATCGCCGTGGCCGTGCCGTGCATCGGCATGCAGAGTTTTGCGTGGGAACTGAAGCACAACGACTGGAAGGGCCGCATCGGCACGGTCCAACAAGCCTTTGACGCGGTGGCCAAGGATGCGGGGGTGGCCAAACCGGATTCGGCGTTCGTGCAAAGCTTTTATGATCGCGTGGTGCCCGGGATCTATTCCGAGTTTGACGGGCCGCAGATGATCCGGCTCATCGCCCCGCGTCCGCTGCTGCTGATCAATGGTGATTCCGACGACCACACTCCCCTGCCCAGCGTGGATGAATGCGTGGCCGCGGCGAAAAAAGCCTACGCCGCCAAGGATGCGGAGCAGCATTTTGCAGTCATCATCGAGCCACACACCGGGCACAAGGTGAACCCGGATTCCGAGCGCGCGGCGATCGACTGGTTTGTGAAGTGGTTGAGGCCGTGACCGGCGAAATTAACCACGGATGGACACAGATGGACACGGATTTTGACGCGAATTGCGCAAATTATTTATCGCGAACGATTTTTAATTCGCGTTGATTGGCGAAATTCGTGTTGCGCCGCTTTTCGTCAGCGTTCAATCCGGCTTGACGGGTTGCGGGGTTTCGATTGATGCTCTGCGCGCACGGACCTTTGCCATGAAAATTCCGGTCATCAAGAAACGCGAGCCGTTGCCGGTGGAGGCCGGGGTTTCCAAGCTCGCACGGGTGGAGTTCGCGCGACTGCCGTATCCGGGATTGCTCAAGGAGCCGGCGCATTTCTGGGACCGGATTTTCATCGCCAACGAAGCCTACGTACTGGGCGAGGTTGCGCACCCGCGGGTCCGGCGACTGCTGGCGTATGACGCGGCGGCGCACCGGCTGTTTCTGGAGTATATCGAGGGCAAGACACTGGGCGAACTGATCCAGGCGGGAGCGCAGCGGACCGATCCGGGGCGCATCCATGCGCTGTTGCGGGCGGTGGCGGAAACGGTGGCAGACTTGCACGCGGGCGTCTTTTGCGACCGGCCCATCGTGCACAACGACCTGAAGAGCATGAACGTGCTCATACCCGCATCCGCGCCGGAAGAAATCCGTTTGATCGATTTTTCGCACTCATATTTCGAGGGCAACCTGCCGCCGTTCATCACCGATAAAAAACAAAATCCCACCGGCACGGCCAAGTACACGGCACCGGAAAAATGGGACGGCAATTTCACGGATGGTTTCAAGGCGGATGTGTTCGCCTTTGGCGTGCTGGCCTACTACACAAGCACGGGCAAGCATCCGTTCGAGGGCAATCCGGCACAGATCGAACGGGCCATCCGGGAAGACGCGCCAGTTTCACCGCTGAAATCAGCGCTGCCTGTGCACCGCAGCCTGGCGGTCATCATCATGCAATGTCTGGAGAAGGATCCGGACAAGCGGCCATCCATGGAACGGGTGGCGAAGGTGTATGCGGATTCGGCGGCGTTGTTTGGGTGAACGCTGGAACAACGCAGGGGTGCAAAGGACGCAGAGAGGCGCGGAGAAAAAAAGATTTGTGGGGGCGATTATCCGAAGACAGATGCGCCATCATAGTGAGAAGACTCCGGCGAAGCGATAAAGCCGGGTGCCGAATGCGTGACCATCGATTGGTTCGTGGAATGGTTGAAAACACGATTGGAAGGAAAATAATTTTGTTCCTGTCCGCTGTGATGCTAAGTTCGCGGCAAATGAAACCCCTGCTCACGTTCATTTTGGTTTTTGGTTTCGCTACCATCGCCTGGCCCTGCGCCAATTTCGTCGGTAAGGGCACCAAATACAGCGGTGAAAAGGCCGCGCTGAACCTCAAGCTGGGCAACCCCTACCGATTGCGGTCCGCCTTGCAGATGGCGTTGCACACCGATGGAGAAACCTTGGAGGCGGAATTGAGGAACGCGACAGAATTCACCAACCGTAGCGACTATTGTGTAGCGCTGATGTATCTCGGCCGCAGCCAGGAGGCGGTTGACCGGTTGCAAAAGATGGAACAAGAAAAGCCAGGCGAATATTACATCGCTGCCAATCTGGGCACGGCTTACGAACTGACCGGCAACAATGAAGAGGCCTTGCGTTGGATCAACGAAGGAATCAGGCGCAATCCGGCATCGCATGAAGGAACGGAATGGCTGCACGCAAAAATTTTAGAAGCCAAGATCGCCCGGGAAAAAGAACCAACTTATTTTGACAAGCATTCCGTGCTTGAATTAAGCCCGGCGCAAATCAGCGACGCCATGACGATCAACGGACATGCCTATACCCCGCTGCAGGTCGCCCAAGCCATACAGCATCAATTGGAGGAACGACTGCAATTTGTGAAGCCGCCTGATCCGGCGGTGGCCAGCTTGTTGTATGACTATGCGGTAATCGATGCTGTAGCTAATTCCATGGAGTCGGCCAATATCATATTAAGCCTGGCGGCGGAATATGGTTATCCAATGGCAAAGATTGATCCTTTACGGAAGGATTTTGACCAGCGGTTGGCCTGGCGCAGGACGAAGGATCATATCATCTATGCATTTTTCGGGGCCATTGGCATCGCGGTACTGTGGTGGCTTCGCAGGCAAGGGCACTTTGTGCTGTGGAGAGGCGATGACAAATATACCAAGAGAACAACTTAAAGCTCACCCAAACAAATCCATCTGTGGGGCGGGAGCGAGAGATTTTAGTTTTTCACGGTCTTGCTGGCGGCGGGGCTGGCGGACGTTGCCTTCGGGGGTGAGCTCGGATTCCTCAAGGTTGACGAGGATTTGCTTGGCGCGTTCCAACACGGCTTTTGGCACGCCGGCGAGGCGGGCGACCTGGATGCCGTAGCTCTTGTCGGTGCCGCCTTCCACGATCTTGCGGAGGAAAACGATCTGGTCGTGCCATTCGCGGACGGCGACGTTGAAATTTTTCAGGCGCGGCAGGCGGGCGGAAAGCTCGGTCAATTCGTGGTAGTGCGTGGCGAACAGCGTTTTCGCGCCGACCTGGTTGTGCAGGTGTTCCACGATGCTCCACGCGAGCGAGAGGCCGTCGAAGGTGCTGGTGCCGCGGCCGATCTCGTCCAGGACGATGAGGCTGCGGGCGGTGGCGTTGTTCAGGATGTTTGCGGTCTCGGTCATCTCGACCATGAAGGTGGACTGGCCGCGCGCGAGGTCATCGCTGGCGCCGATGCGGGTGAAGATGCGGTCCACGAGGTCGATGCGGGCTTCGACGGCGGGGACGAAGCTGCCGGTGTGGGCCAGCAGCGTAAGTAGCGCCACCTGCCGGATGTAGGTGGATTTACCGGCCATGTTCGGGCCGGTGATGAGGCCGATTTGGGAAAGATTCTCCTTTGCTTCAGTTGGAGCGGACTCACGTCCGCTGCTACCAAGGAAGGTGTCGTTGGGGACGAAGCGTTCTTCCACGAGTTGTTGTTCGAGGACGGGGTGGCGGCCGTCGCGCATCTGGAGCACGCCTTCATCGGCGACGTGCGGGCAGGTATAATTGAAGAGCCGGGCGGTTTCGGCGAAACCGCCGAGGACGTCCAGTTGTGCCAGGGCGGCGGCGGTCTGCTGAATCTGTGGCAGCCGACTTAGAACGGATTCGCGGATGCGCTGGAAGATTTCGTATTCCAGTTTCACGCTGCGTTCCTCGGCACCGAGGATCTTGCCCTCCATGTCCTTCAACTCGGGCGTGATGAAACGTTCGCCGTTTGCGACGGTCTGCTTGCGGTGATAATGCGCGGGCACCTTGTCGAGGTTCGCCTTGGTGACTTCGATGTAATAGCCGAAAACGGAATTGAAACGCACCTTGAGCGAGGTGATGCCGGTGCGCTCGATCTCGTCGGCCTGCAATTTGGCGATCCAATCCTTGCCGCCGCGCTGGGCCTCGCGGAGTTCGTCGAGCGAGGGGTCAAAGCCGTCGCGGATCATGCCGCCTTCCTTGATGGCGAGCGGCGGCTCATCCACGATGGCGCGGGAAACCAAGTCCACGAGGTCGGGGAGTTCGGTGAGCTGGGAGTTGAGGTCTTGCAGGAGCGCGGACGGCCCGTCCGCGTGTCCAGACGTCGGGAGAACTTCTTCGCCCAAGCTATCAACTCGCGGACGAGCCGTCCGCGCTCCGATTTCGCTCAAGGTCTGTTTGAGCGCGGGAATCTGTTCGAGCGCGAGGCGCAGGGCGACGAGGTCGCGGGCGTTGCCGGAGCCGGTGCTGACGCGGCCGATGGTGCGTTCGAGGTCGCGCACGTTTGTGAGTTGCTGGCGGAAACTGTCGAGGCCGAAGGAATTGTTGATGAACGTGCGGACGGCTTCCTGCCGTTGCTGGATGGCGGCGACGGAGGCGAGCGGTTGCGAGAGCCATTGGCGCAGGAGGCGCGCGCCCATGGGCGTGGCGGTGCGGTTCAGCGCGCCGTAGAGCGAGGAATTGCGCGGGGCGTCGTGATGCAGCGGTTCAAGGATTTCCAGATGCCGCAGCGTGGTGTAGTCGAGCGTGAGAAAATCGCTGCGGCGGTAAAAGGAGATGCGCGTGAGATGTTTCACATCGCGTCGCAGGTTTTGCGCGAGATAATGCAGCGCCGCGCCGGCCGCGCCGATGGCGGCGGAGCGGTCTTTCAGGCCGAAGCCATCGAGCGTGGCGACCTTGAAATGTTCGCGCACGGTGAAGAAGGCGGTCTCGGGCGCAAAGGTCCAGTCGTCGTAGCCGCTCAAGATCTGGAACGCGCCGCGCAGCAGGTCGCGGAGGGAAACGGCTTCGGTGGGGAAAATGATCTCGGCCGGGCGCAGGCGCTCCAGTTCGGCGAGGAGCGCGGCATCGTTCTCGAGTTCGGTGGTGAGGAAATCGCCGGTGGTCAGGTCCACGAGGGCGAGGCCGAAGGTCTTGCCGGAGGGATTGACGGCGGCCAGGAAATTATTCCGTTCGGCGACGAGCATCCGGTCGTCGAAATGCGTGCCGGGCGAGAGGATCTGGGTGACCTCGCGGTTCACGAGCTTGCCGGGTTTGGCCTCCTCGGTCTGGTCGCAGATGGCCACCTTGCGTCCGCTTTTGAGGATGCGGCTGATGTAGCCATTGGCGGCGTGATGCGGCAACCCGCACATGGGCACGCCGTTACGGGCGGTGAGCGAGAGGTTGAGGAGCTGGGCGCCGGTCTGGGCGTCCTCAAAGAACATCTCGTAAAAATCACCGAGACGGAAGAGCAGCAGGGCATCCTTCGGCAGTTCGCCTTTGATGCGGCGATACTGCGCCATCATGGGAGTGAGTTGCGCTTCGGCTGACACGGCGTGAAAGCTAAACATGAACGCGGACAAAATCGAACAAGTTTTCAGCAAGCGCGCCGTTGACACTGCGGCATGGATTTGTTGAACTGCGCGCCCATGAACCCGATTCATAGAAGCGGAAGACATATTTTGTTTTATTCATGCCTTATTTTGTCCTTTCTGGCCCTGGCCGGAACCGCGTCGGCGGCAGACGTGGCGGCCCCGGTCCTAACCATCAATACCGGCGACAATGCCTGGCTGCTGGCCAGTTCGGCGCTGGTGCTGATGATGACGGCGCCGGGCTTGATCCTGTTTTACGGCGGGCTGGTGCGGGACAAAAACGTGCTGGCCACGATGATGCACAGCCTGGTGTTGATGGGGCTGGTCTCGGCGTTGTGGATGGTGTTCGGCTACAGCATGGCGTTCGCGGAGGGAAATGCGTATTTCGGCAACCCGCTGACGTATCTGTTCCTGAACGGTGTCGGGTCCGCGCCGAATGGTGATTACGCGCCGACGATTCCGCACCAGACGTTCATGCTGTTTCAGATGATGTTCGCCATCATCACGCCCGCGCTCATCAGCGGGGCGATCGCGGAACGCGTGCGGTTCAGCGGGTATCTCCTGTTCATGCTGCTGTGGGTGACGTTGATCTACCTGCCGTTGTGCCACATGGTCTGGGGCAAGGGCGGGTTGTTCAACTGGGCGCAGGGAGGAAAGATCCCCGTGCTCGATTTCGCGGGCGGCACGGTAGTGCACATCAGTTCCGGTGCATCGGCGCTGGTGCTGGCCCTGATGCTTGGCAAACGCACCGGTTTTCCGCGCGAACCAATGATGCCGCACAATGTCGTGCTTTCACTCATCGGCACCGGGCTGTTGTGGGTCGGATGGTTCGGTTTCAACGCGGGCAGCGCGCTGAGTGCGGGCGGGCTGGCGACGAGCGCGTTCGCGGCCACGCATTTTTCCGCGTCGGCAGCGGCCTTGAGCTGGATGTTCATGGAATGGCTGCTGAAAGGCCGTCCGAGCGTGCTCGGCGCGGCGTCCGGCATGGTCGCCGGGCTGGCCACGATCACACCGGCCTCAGGCTTCGTGAGCATTCCGGCGGCGTTCGCCATCGGTGCGACCGGCGGCGTGGTGTGCTATTTTGCGGTGTCAAAATTGAAAACCACCTTCAACTATGATGATTCGCTGGACGTGTTCGGGGTCCATTGCGTGGGCAGCATAGTCGGGATGCTGCTGCTGGGTCTCCTGGCGAATGCCGCGGTGAACCCGGCCATCGCGACGACATTCATGAAGAACGGCGCGGTCGTTTCGCTCGCGGGCGGACCGGCGCAATTCATCAACCAGCTCATCGGCGTCGGTTTCACGGCGGTGCTGGCAGCGGGCGGCACGTTCATCCTCTTCCGGATCGTGGACGGCATGATCGGGATGCGGGTGCACCAGGAGGATGAAAGTATCGGACTAGACCTTTCCCAACACGGGGAGCGTGCGTATAATGAGTAAAACAATATGAAAAAAATCGAAGCGATCATCAAACCGTTCAAGCTGAGCGAAGTCAAAGACGCGCTGAATGAACTGGGCATCCAGGGAATGACCGTCAGCGAGGTCAAGGGCTTCGGCCGGCAGAAGGGCCACACGGAAATCTATCGCGGCAGCGAATACACCGTGGATTTCCTGCCCAAGATCAAAATTGAAACGGTCATCGCCGACAACCAGGTGAAGGCGGCCGTGGAAGCCATCATCAAGGCGGCGAAGACGGGCAAGATCGGCGATGGAAAGATTTTTGTCTCGCCGATCGAGGAAGCCATCCGCATCCGCACGGACGAGCGCGGCGACAGCGCGGTCTGATCGCTTCCGCCAAAGTTTAAAGGCGTTGTTGCATCCAACAGGGGTGTGGCAACGCCTTTGTTTTTCAGGCAGGAAAGTTGTCGTGGGCGAGCTGGCGCAGTTCCGCCGCGTAGCCGGCGCGGAAATCAGGGAACTGGTACTGATATTTCAGGCCGGCCAGCAACTTTGCGTTGCTCACGCGTTTGTTGGTCACGCCGCGCTTGCGCCAGACCTCGGCGTCGGAGGCGGCGCGGGGCGGGAGCGGCTTCTGGAGTTGGGCGGCCAGCCATTCGAAGAATTTCAACTGGCTCACCGGCTCACCATCCACGACGTTGTAAATCTCACCGGGAGTTCCGCGCTCCAGCGCGGCGATGATGGCGCCGATAACGTCATCACGATGGATCATGTTCAGCCAGCGCGCGCCAGCATCCTCGATGCGGGCTTCGCCGCGCAGAAATTGTTTGAAGGCGTGGCCGCGCGCGGGGCCGTAGATGCCGGCAACGCGCAAGATGATGGTGTTTTTCTGCGGGGCGGCGAGGAGGAGCTTTTCCGTCTCGACCAGGACTTTGGCCGTGGGCGCGCCGGGTTCGGTCGGGCTGGCTTCGGTCACAAAGGAGCCGTCGTTTTGCGCATAAACGCTCGTGCTGCTGGTGTAGATGAATTTCTTTGGCGGCGATGAGGCAAGCCACGCGAGGAGATTGCGGTTTCCTTCCAGATAAATCTTACGGTAGTTCTCGGCATCGCCGCCGCCGGAAGCGGTGCAGTTCACGACCCAGTCGAAATCGCGCGGCAGGCCGGCGAGGGTTTCGGGCCGGGTGATGTCGGCGTGCAGCGGGGTGATGCCGGCGCGTTTCAATTCCGTCTCGGCGGCGAGGCTCCGGCGCAGGCCGGAGACGGTGTGGCCCTGGCGGACCAGCTCGATTCCGAGCGGGAGGCCGACGTAGCCGCAGCCGACGATCAGGACGCGCATATATTCATTTACGATATGCGATTTATGACGGATGCGCCGCTCTAAATTTCGCGCGAGTGCCTCGGTAGGAAATTTCCGATCAATCCATCACGGCGGCGAAGCGGAGGCCGCGGGTGCTGACGCGGAGTTGCGAGAAGCCGAACTCAGCCATCATGGCCTCATAGATGAGGACACCGGTGAGGATGACGTCCGCGCGCGCCTTCGGCAAGCCGACGATCTCCTTGCGCTCGATGAGCGGCAGCTTCCACAAATTTTTCCGGTGGGCGACCACCTGGTCAAAGGTCAGGACGGCGCGGTCGATCTTTTCGCGGTCGAAGTGGTCCAGCTTCTTTTCGATCCGGGCGAGGATGCTGGTGGTGCCGCCGGTGCCGACGAGCAGGATCTCGCCGGTTTCATTCTTCAAGGCGGGTTCGAGCTGCGGGCGGACTTCGTGGTGCAGGAAATCCTTCACCCAGTCGTGGCATTTGGTGAAGTCGGCGCGGGTGGGCGGGTCGCTGTGCGGAAATT
>Ga0207694_10004564_pt1 | contig 10798 bp, 10 predicted proteins | sample KBSC34metaG_FD_184353 | JGI IMG/M metagenome (GOLD analysis project Ga0207694, IMG submission 184353) | Corn rhizosphere microbial communities from Kellogg Biological Station, Michigan, USA - KBS C3-4 metaG (SPAdes) (version 2) | ecosystem: Host-associated > Plants > Roots > Rhizosphere > Soil...
GACCGCATATGCAACCGCCAGTCGAGTCTGGTTCACTCTTTCGCACGGCATTTTGAACGAGATCTACTACCCCACTATCGACCGCCCACAAGTACGTGATATGCAGTTCCTCATCACAGATGGGGAAACGTTCTTCCATGAAGAGAAACGCGACCTCGAGAGTACGATTTCTTACATCGAGGAGCACACTCTTGGCTACCGCATTGAGAGCACTGACCGTGAACGACGGTATCGGCTGATTAAGGAGATCGTAGCTGACCCTCATCAGCCGTGCGTGCTCATTCATCTTCGGGTAGAGGCGACACTTGCATGGATGAATAGCTTGCGAATATACGCGTTGCTCGCACCCCATTTGGATATCGGGGGATGGGGCAATTCCGCTCGACGGCTACGGGTAGGGGGCACTACGATTCTCCTCGCTTGGAAGAATGGGACCTACCTTGCCATGGGTACGAACGTAGGATTCATCAAGGCATCTTGCGGGTACGTCGGCGCGTCCGACGGTTGGCAAGACCTGAAGAACCATCTGAAACTCGACTGGGACTATGAACGGGCCGAGGATGGCAATGTTGCGGTCGTCGGGCAGATTGACCTCCCGAAAGACGCGCAGTTCACACTTGGCCTTGCATTCGGTGACAGTTCTCACGCCGCGATTACGTCACTCTTCCAGTCGCTGAGTGTGCCCTTTGCGCAGCATCGAGAAAAATATCTTCAACAATGGCGCCGCGCCACTCGGGATATCGTGGACCTCAATGCTGGTTCAGAAGACGGCGGCCGCCTCTATTGCATTAGCCATAGCCTGATACTCGCACATGAAGACAAAACGTTTGTTGGGGCGGTGATAGCCTCCGCGAGTATTCCTTGGGGGGAGGCCAAGGGGGACGAAGACCTCGGCGGCTATCACTTGGTGTGGACGCGCGACATGGTTAACAGTGTGACCGCTCTGTTGGCATGCGGCGCCACTGGAACTGCACGCCGGGCACTAGTGTACCTGGCGTGCTCGCAACAGCCGGATGGAGGCTTCGCACAAAATTTCTGGATTGATGGGACTCCCTATTGGCGCAGCATTCAACTGGATCAGGTTGCGTTTCCCATCATGCTCGCGTGGCGCCTCTGGAAGGCGGGTGAACTTGGCGATTTCGAGCCTTATCCAATGGTGAAGGCCGCTGCCGGTTTTCTCATGCGGCATGGACCGGTCACTGAACAAGAGCGTTGGGAGGAAAATAGCGGGTATTCCCCGTCGACGCTTGCCGCCAGCATCGCGGGTCTCATCTGCGCGGCGGACTTCGCCAGGAATCACGGCGACCACAGCATGGCGGTATTTGTCGAAGAATACGCGGATTTCCTGGAGTCCCACATAGAGCGATGGACGGTTACCACGCAAGGGACGTTGGTGCGGGGGATCGCCAAACACTATATTCGAATCAATCCAGTCGACATCAATAATCCCGAACCGCTCGCAGATCCCAACTGTGGGGCTGTAACAATCCACAACCGGCCACCGGGCGAACGCATCGACTTTCCCGCGAAAGAAGTGGTCGACGCCGGATTTCTGGAATTGGTTCGCTACGGCATACGATCCCCCGGAGACACGTTGGTCGAAGACTCGCTCGGTGTTGTGGACGCCGTCCTCAAGGTTGTTACTCCGTACGGTCCCTGCTGGCATCGCTACAACCACGACGGCTATGGCCTACGTCCTGACGGAGGGCCCTTTCAGGGCTGGGGTAAAGGACGGCTCTGGCCCTTGCTGACAGGCGAGCGGGGCCACTATGAGTTCGCCGCCGGGAGGGATGTAAATCCATTTATCCGGGCAATGGAGGGATTCGCGTCCCGAGGTGGCCTGCTTCCTGAGCAAGTATGGGACGAACCGGACCGCTCTGGCCATAGTAGGCACTTCGGCCAGTGCGCTGGCGCGGCGATGCCCTTGATGTGGGCCCATGCCGAGTACATCAAATTACTCCGCTCCTTCAGGGATGGCCAGGTGTTTGACCGCATCCCGATTGTGGCTGAGCGCTACCTGAAAAAACTGGGTCGAACGAACCTGGAGGTTTGGAAGCCGACGCATCGTGTGCGGACAATAGTCGCCGGCGAGGTCCTGCGGATTCAGACTCAAGCAGCTTTTCTGCTGCATTGGACCTCCACTGAATGGGAAACCTCCCAAGACAGCGTTTCGGTCGACACCGACCTGGGGACCCACTTCGCCGATATCTGTGTGTCCAGCCAGCAAAAGGCGCCCGTACGTTTTACGTTCTTCTGGACTGAAGCGCAACGTTGGGAAGGCCAGGATTACGAAGTAGAGGTTCGAGCATGACCTCTAGTGCCTCGCACGCGCTCGAAACTACATGAGGAGAAAGACGAGATGCTGAACGTCGCAATCAATGGCTTGGGAAGAATAGGCAGAGCGACTCTGAAGATTGTGTTGGACAATCCCGCGTTGCAGCTGGCCGCCGTTAACGACGTGTTGACGGCGGATAATCTCGCCTATCTTTTGAAATTCGACACGGTGTACGGAAGATGGGCGAGAGAAGTCCACGCGCAAAACGGCCGTCTAAAGATTGACGGCAAGGATTATCCCATTCTGAGGGAAAGAGATCTGGCCACGCTGCCTTGGCGCGAAATGGGCGTTGATGTAGTGTTCGAGTGTACGGGCGCCTTTAGAGAACGAGTCGATCTGGTAAAGCACATTGAGGCTGGGGCTCGCTTTGTCATCCTGTCCGCTCCTGCGAAGAGCGAGGATGTTCCCACCGTGATCCACGCGGTGAATCAGTTCCGGCAGAGTCCCGCTCAGATTATTTCGTGCGCAAGTTGTACAACAAACTGCATCACCCCCGTGGTGGAGGTCATGGGCCGGCGCATTGGCATCAGGAAGGCCACCATGACGACGATCCATGCCTACACCTCTTCTCAATCAATTGTGGATTCTGGGGGCAAGGATTATCGCCGGGGCCGGGCTGCGGCCGCCAACCTCATTCCCGCTTCCACGGGAGCGGCTCTTGCGACGACGCGTGCGCTACCGGAGTTAAGAGGAAAATTCGACGGCGTGGCCGTGCGCGTGCCGGTGGCTGTAGGATCCCTTGCGGACATTGTTGTCGTCACATCCCGCAACACCTCGGTAGAAGAGGTCAATCGTGTCTTTATCGAGGAGGCTGCCAGCGAGCGTTATCGCGGTGTATTAGCCGTGACGAAAGAGCCCATCGTCTCATCCGACGTAATTCAGCAGACTCACGCTTCCATAGTCGACCTGAGTCTGACCCAGGTTGTCGATCAAGATCTTGTTAAGGTCATGAGCTGGTATGACAATGAGTGGGGCTATGCGAACCAAATGGTTCGCGAGGCTCTCCAATTTTCCGCAACGGATTCGAAGTCGTGATCACTCGAACATACTCACCGCGCATTGTGCGCGTGACCACGCGAGTTGAGGTGAGCGCTTGAGCCGCATCACGTTCTCCCTTGATCCGACACCGCCGTTCCGGCTCGATTTGACTGCTTGGGCACTCCGTCGCCGACCGCAGAACGAAGTGGATTTCTGGGATGGCGAGACCTACAGGCGTGTCTTGGTAATTCGACGCAAGCCGGTGCTTGTGGGCGTCACGCAAACGGGAGGCGTGGATGCACCGCGCCTTGAAGTGACCGCCATAGGCTCGCAGGGCGACACGAAAAACGCTCTGGTGTGCGCGCTGGAACGATTACTCGGCTTGCGAATCGATCTGACGGCCTTCTATGAACTTGCTGCAAAACAATCCAGACTGCGCCAGCTTTCCACTCGGTTCCGTGGCGTGAAGCCCCCTCGGTTTCCAACAGTATGGGAAGGCATCGTAAACGGCGTCGCTTGTCAGCAACTGAGCCTGACAGTGGGCATTATTTTGCTCAACCGTCTCTCGTCGGCGTGCGGATTAGCGTTCACTGGCCGAAATGGTGTCAGCTACGCGTTCCCGCGGCCGGAAGACCTTGCGGGGTCGGCCCCCGAAACAGTGCGATCACTAGGGTTCAGCGGCGCCAAGACGCGTACGCTAATCGAACTAAGCCGTGAGATTTCCGAAAGGAGGCTAGATCTGGAATCGTTGGCGGATCTGAAGAATGACCAGGCGGTGTCCCGGTTGGTGGAACTGCGTGGCGTGGGGCGCTGGACCGCCGAATATGCGTTGCTCCGGGGAATGGGCCGGCTCGACCTCTTTCCCGGCGACGACATCGGCGCCCGCAATAACCTTGAACAGTGGATGCACTTGCGCAAGCCTCTCGATTATGATCGCGTTGCGCATGTCCTCCGTAGATGGAAGCCATATGGAGGACTGGTTTACTTTCACCTTCTGCTGGACCGCCTAGCGAAGGCTGGGTACTTACAACCGAACACCGGCTCTTGCCTGCCACGCACCCGGGGTGGTGAATGGAAAACAACAACAACTCATGGCACAGAGGAATCGAGATGATCAAATTAGAACGAGTTTATGACAAGAGGAGCTCCGCTGACGGAAAACATTACCTCGTCGAGCGGCTTTGGCCTCGGGGAATTAAAAAGACCTCTTTACACCTCGATGGCTGGTTCAAAGATGCCGCGCCGAGTACCGAACTGAGAAAGTGGTTCAGTCACGACCCCGAGAAGTGGGAGGAGTTCCGTCGTAGGTATTTCGCCGAACTCGATCGCGCACCCGGATCATGGGAGGCCATCCTTCAGGCCGCCCGTAAGAATACGGTGACTCTGCTGTACAGCTCGCACGACACCGAGCACAACAACGCTGTTGCCCTGAAGGAATACCTTGAGCAGAATAAAAGCAGCAGAACCGCTCGACCGGCGCGCGCGTCTGTCGTTCGAGACACCCGGAAGCGGAAGTCCGCCGCAAAGCCACGACGAACACCTGTCGCTGGAAGGAAACGCAAGTGATCCTCGAATATGGAACAGATCAACACGCTTCTCGATCGGAGCAGAGCACAAGATCAATCTGTTCTGCCGGAAGAATTGACGATTCTTTACGGCGGAGATTTGCGCTTCTCGGCGTTTGACTTTAAGCCCTATGTAATCGGCAACTTCGTCAGCACAATCGATGGAGTGGTCAGTTTCGAGATTCCCGGAGAGTCTGGCGGCGGCGATATCAGCGGGTTCAATGAAGCGGATCGCTTCATCATGGGACTGCTGCGGGCCTCGGTGGATGCGGTGATCGTGGGAGCGGGCACCCTCCGAGAAGTTGCTCCCAGACACCTGTGGTTGGCGGAATATGTGTACCCAGAGGCAAGCGAGCACTATGCGCGATATCGCCAGGGGAAGCTTAACAAGCTAGTGCCGCCTCTAAATGTGATTGTCAGCGGCAGTGGCGCCGTTGACCTCCAAAGGGCCGTATTCCACACCGATGCCGTGAAGACACTCATCCTTACTTCGCCCAGAGGCGCGGAACTGCTCGCAAAACACGGGGTGGCGTTAACGTCGGCTGAAGTGAGGGCAATCGAAGGTGAGGAAGGCAAAATCGCTCCTGCCTCAATCCTAAGGCTTCTCCGCGATGAATTCGGAGTGAAGATCCTACTCCACGAAGGAGGCCCGGCTCTATTCGGAGACTTTTTAGCCCACGGCTGCGTGGATGAGCTTTTTCTAACTATGGCGCCGCAGTTTGCCGGCCGGGACGCAAAACGACGACGCCCAGGCATAGTCGCAGGCGCGGAGTTCCTTCCGCAGACAGCTCCTTGGCTCAAACTGTTGAGCGTGAAACAGAGCGCAAGCCATCTCTATCTTCGGTACGACAATTCGCAGAACCGTGTGCGCTAGCCAACGGTTGTGGTCGTCAGAGTGCCTCTGGCAGCGTCTTTGCGGAAGTCAGTTCTTTTGATTGAATCAATCGCGGAGCGGCCGCACGCTCCTCATCCGGACGGTTCATTAAAAAGGCGGCGGCCAGCCTCCCCTGCCGTAACCACCAGACGCTGAAACTGCTGCTCGACATGTCTCCGCGCTCTACGATTTCCTCCGCGCCCGAAGGATCTCCCCAGAACTCGTAGGAAAGATCGAACACGTCAGAGAAAAAATAGGGGACATGAATGAATGGTGTGCGTTCCCCTAGCAGAGATCGAGCGCAGTGCTGGCCTTGCGAAACCGCGTTGTCCCAATGCTCCACGCGGCGATGTTTGTCGAACAGCACGTCATAGTAATTTGCCACATCGCCGGCCGCGAGGATATGAGGCTGAGAGGCTTCAAGGTATTCATTCACTGCGACGCCGTCCTTTAGCTCAATTCCGCTCTTGAGTAGTGGCTCGGTGATCGGAGTTACCCCAATGCCTGCTACGACCATATCGCAATCCAGAATCTCGCCACTTTGGAGCACGGCCGATTTAACTGCGCCTGCGCCCTTGAGTTCCATTACCTTGGTGTTTTTGGCAAACCGTACGCCGCGCTCCACATAGTAGTTCTCGAAGAACTTGGACATAACTGCGCTGAAGAAACGCTTCCAGATGCGGTCTTCGGGCAGCACCATTGTCGTCTCAATCCCCTTTTGCGCGAGCACAGAGGTCACTTCCATCGCAATGAACCCGCCTCCAATGACGACTGCCCGCTTAGCGCTTCCAGCCTTTTCACGAATCCGTTTCGAGTCTTCAAGAGTGCGTAAATAGTAGATACCAGCCAGATCGGCCCCGGGGATGTTCAGTCTCCTCACTTGCGCGCCGGTCGCCACGACGAGCTTTTCGAATCCGATTTCCGGGCCGGAGCGTAGATGAATTGTTTTCCGACCCGGGTCCACACCATCCACGACGCAGTTAAGTTGGACTTCGATTTCATGTTTGCGGTAGAAATCGTCTTCGCTAATGAAGATGCTTGCTTCCAGATCTTTCCCGGCGAGGAACCCCTTTGAGAGAGGCGGCCGCTCGTAAGGGATAGAATTATCGGCCGACACAATGTGCAATTCGCCTGGTCTGAGACCGCCTTCGACCAGCTGTTTGGCTGCGTACCCGGCCACCATGCCTCCGCCGAGAATCAAGTATTTGGAAGTTTTCATTGGGCGATCACCTCTCCTTCTCTGGTTCCAGTACTTACGATCTCCATAAAGCGTCGGGCCACCCGTCGCATATCGTAGGCCTCCACATCTTGCCTGCCCTGGTCGGCGAGCGAAGCTCGGAGTTGAGAATCCCCATAGAGTGTCTCGATTGCGTCTGCAAGGGCATCATCGTTTTCAGGTTCCACTAGCAGGCCGTGACTGACCACCTCCGGCGCCGCTGCTGCATTTGCTGCGACAATCGGCTTGCCAGCCGCCATGGCTTCGAGGAAGACGATACCAAATCCTTCCTGAATGCTGGGTAGACAAAACACATCGGCGCCATTGTACTCGGCGGCGAGTTGGCCTGCCGTAACGTCACCAAGCCATCGCACGGTGCCCTCGAGGTGTAGCTCTCTCCACAAGAGCCGCAAGCGGACGGCCTCGGGTCCTCCGCCGACGATGCGCACCTCCAATTCCGGAACCCGCATTCGGAGGATGGCTGCGGCGCGCAGTAGCACAAGAATGCGCTTCCGCGAATAGAACCGGCACACGCACAGCACGATGAAGTGCTGTTTCGACGAAGTACACGCGGGGTTCTCGCGTAAGAGATCCCTCCACCTGTCCAGGTCTATCAACTCGGGAATAACCAGGGCATTGCGAACATGGTAGAGCTCGTCGAGACGCTCTGCACAGTAACGGCTGGGCGTGACAACCAGGTCCGCTCTTTGCGCATGCACTTTTTCGAGACGTGCCTGGTAGGCCAAACTTACGCGTGTTGCGCCCGTCTCGTAAGGCAACACGTCCGCGATGACACCTTTAATGGACGCGACATGCTGGGATGGACGACGGCCAGCGATCGAATATCCGTCCGCGTCAAAACCGACGATCGTGTCGCAGTTTGAAAATTCTCGATAGCGGAGTATATTGTTAAAGACAGTCCTCTTGACGGCATAGAGCGGAAAGTGGAATCCTGGCGTGACGAAATTCACTTCACCGCCCAAGGTACGAATTCCCTTCGCAAGCGTGTCGATGCCGATGAAGCAGCCGCTACCTTTCCAGACGTTAAGCGGAATAGCCGTAATGAATTGAAAAGACATTTATTTCGAGTCGTAAGAAACAGGTAACTCGGCAGCCCTCAGAAGCCTCCGTATCTTCACGCTACTGGGAAAACTGTCACGGTGCCGTCAAAAGTAATCGATATGGAGTCAAGAACGCGTCAATAAGACTGCGAAGGTTGCTGCGCAGATAAGGGTGCAGGCGATACGAGCCGTCCGATCCCGTTCCGGAGTGAATAATGCCAATGACCGCATTTCCTCGTTCCTCCGGCAGAGCTATCGAGAAGTGGTACGGCTCTCCAGCTAGTCCGTCCGACACCTCGAACCGGTCCGTTAGCCAGTATACGGAGGAATACTACCTGAGACTTGGTGCAGCCTATCGTGCCCGGTACGCCAATGACGGGGCGTTAGCCGCCGGTTTCCTTGAATGGAAAGCTAAGACGGCTGGGCTCTGGTCGCACTTGCGGTTCGGTCCGCTGCATACGGAGACCCGCGGCGGTAGACACATTCTAGAGATCCCAGTCTATCTAAGCGAACTCGATCCTAGGGAAGTCCGAGTAGAACTCTACGCCGACGCAAAGGCCGGCCATCAGTCGTGCAGCAGGATATGACACCAGGGATCGCCCTGTTGGGATCTACCGGGGCTTATCTTTACTTGGCAACTGTGCTAGCAAATCGTCCCGTAACCGACTACACACCTCGCATCGTGCCGTCGAAGGAGGGGGCGTTCGTCCCACTGGAATAGATTGAGATTCTCTGGCAACGGTGAGGCGGCCTTTGATCCTCGTTTGGATTGAGGTGCGTCAACTGGCTCGGTGCGGTGGCATGGCGAGACTCCGTTGGCTTTTCACTAATGCGACTGCGATGGATATGAGCCTGTGGCGCCGGTTTCGCAAGGGTTGACAAGATCCTCCACTGGGGGGACATTAAGTTCGGGACCCAAGTATGCACACCGTTATGAATTGGACGCTTCCTGACGTGTGATGCGATATTTGGCTCTGGCTCTCGATTACGACGGCACGATCGCTACCGACGGGCGAATGTCGATCGCTGCGGCCTCGGCAATTGTTCGCCTTCGGACATCCGGTCGCCGGGCGATTCTGGTAACCGGTAGAAGACTCGATGATCTCTTGGCCGTCTGCCCGCACATCGAGTTGTTCGACTATGTTGTTGCGGAAAATGGCGCCGTCGTCTACGCGCCTCGCACACGAGAAGAGACTCTACTCGGCAAAAGGCCGCCGGCAAGGTTTATTGAACGGCTCCGCAGCCTAGGTGTCGATCAAATCGAAGTAGGACGGGTGATCGTTGCGACCTGGTTGCCGTATCATACCGCGGTGCTCCGCGCAATCCAGGAGACGGGACTGGAACTGCTTGTGGCTTTCAACAAAACCGCCGTCATGGTACTTCCCACAGGGATCAACAAGGCTACTGGTTTAGATTATGCACTTCGAAAGCTTGGCCTTTCGTTCCATGAAGCAGTTGGCATTGGCGATGGCGAGAACGATCACTCTTTTCTCGAACATTGCGAATGCGCCGTTGCCGTTTCCAACGCCGTTCCCTCCATCCGCGAAATCGCTGCATTTGTGACTAAGAGCGAAGGCGGTCAGGGGGTAGCAGAGTTGATTGACGAGTTGATCGGTGACGACCTATCCCGAGTGCAGGGTGAACTCCCGGAGCATCTTATTGCGATTGGATTGCGTCCGGACGGAACAGAGGTAACGGTCCCTCCGTATGGGGTAAACCTTCTGATCGCCGGCCCTTCTGGGAGCGGAAAATCCACCGTAACCGCGGGGATAGTAGAGCGCCTTATCGAGCAGACATACCAGGTCTGCATCATCGATCCCGAGGGAGACTAAGGTGCTTCACAAGGAGTGATCACGCTAGGTGACCGGAATCATGCTATCGGGATTACCGAAATTCTTGCCATTCTTGAAGATCCCAAGATCAATCTGAATGTCAATTTATTAGGCATTCAGCTCGCAGATCGACCCGCGTTCTTCGGGCAATTCTTCCCGAGCCTTCGCACTTTGCGAATTCGTACTGGGCGTCCACATTGGATGATTCTCGATGAGGCCCACCACATGTTGCCAATCGAGTGGGGGCACGTGACAGACGCCTTGCCGTATTCGCTCGGAGAGACCGTATTTGTTGCCGTGCATGCGGATCATCTCGCGCCTGCGATTTTGGCCCAGGTCGATGTAATCATAGCCGTGGGACCGTCGCCCGACCAGACGTTACAAACCTTTAGTAAGGTGAGCAGGCGTGTTCTGACTTGGCCCGAGGGCCTGTCGTATACGTCGGAGAAAGTCGTCATTTGGTTCCCTCGCGAGGGCCAACGTCCGTTCTCCGCGAGTATCATTCATGCTCGTGGTGAGCGCATTCGCCACCGCCGCAAATATGCAGAGGGTGATATGCGCGATCGAAGCTTCTATTTTCGCGGGCCGCACGGTCGCCACAACCTAAAGGCTCACAATTTAGCGATCTTCTCGCAGATTGCCGAAGGCATCAGCGAAGAGACGTGGTTGTACCATCTGTATCGCGGGGATTACTCGAGATGGTTTCGGGACAGCGTCAAGGACCCCTACCTCGCAGATCAGATGGAGCGCATCGAGCGGAGAGGGAATCTTCGACCTGAAGAAACCAGAAACCTAGTACGGGGTCTCATTGAATCCCGTTATACGGCAGGTGAAGCGTCGCGTAGTGCACCCACGTGTTCCATGCCTGTAAGAGGACGAGTGGCGAAGTCGGCACGATACGCCGCCACTGCTCGGTATCGAAGAGCATGATGACGAA
>Ga0207694_10004567_pt1 | contig 10795 bp, 11 predicted proteins | sample KBSC34metaG_FD_184353 | JGI IMG/M metagenome (GOLD analysis project Ga0207694, IMG submission 184353) | Corn rhizosphere microbial communities from Kellogg Biological Station, Michigan, USA - KBS C3-4 metaG (SPAdes) (version 2) | ecosystem: Host-associated > Plants > Roots > Rhizosphere > Soil...
GAACAGCGCCTTTCCATAGGCCTTACGGTCGCCCTTGAACTGGGGCATGAAGCCGTATTCGGGCGGGAAGTTGAACAGCATCGAGCCGAACACCGCGACCGCCGAGGGGAACATCATCTGCCGGCTGACCCCGGTGCGGTCCATGATCTCGACCCGCCGCGCCGGATCGACCGCGCCCGGCGCCGCCGGGCCCTTCATCTTCCAGATCGACTCGTCGGTGATCGGCGCGTCGTCGACTTTGTAGTTGGGGAAGTTGGCCCCTGTCGGGTCGTCGGGCGCCAAAAGCTGGAAGATCGACGCGAACTCGTCCGTCGCCGGGCCGAATTCCTGGCGCCAGAGCTGCGACGGGATCATCTCGTGCGTATCGACGTCGACGATCCGTCCGGCATAGGGCCGGAGCGCTTCGGGTATCGCCAAATCCTCTGTCGCGCGCGTCATGAACCTTCCCCATTCCATCGTCCGGCTGCTACAGCCCGTTTGTTACGGTTATTGTACACGCAAACGATTCGAAGCTTCACGAGAGAAAGTGGCCGCCCGATGGAACCGACAAAAAAACCGCCGGAAGCGGATTACCGCGACGTCGAGACGCTACGCACCGTGGTCACCGACGCGTTCACCGGCTGGAGCAATTCGGTCGAGGTGACGCAGGAGATGATCGACGATTTCGCCCGTCTGTCGGGCGACACTTACTGGATCCACACCGACCCGCAGCGGGCGGCGAAGGAAAGCCCTTTCGGCACGACAATCGCCCACGGCATGCTGGTCCAATCGCTGGTCGGCCGGCTGAACCTGGAGCTGCCGGTGGAGGTGACCGGCTATCGCAGCATGGTGAATTACGGCTCCGACAAGCTGCGCTTCCCGACGCCGGTCCCGGCCGGGAGCCGCATCCATGCCCGCTCACGCGTCAAGCAGATCCGGGCCACCGCGGCGGGCACGCTGGTGACCCTGGATATCCATATCCACATCGTCGGCAATACAAGGCCCAGCGTCACCAACGAGCTGAAGGTGCTTTACATCGGCGATCCGCCGGCCAGGGCTGCGCCGGCCGCGGTCAGATAGGGCTTAAGATCGGCCCACGGGATCACGACCTCGGGCTCTCCGGCGGCATAGGAGGCGACCTCATACTGGTTGAAATGGATCCTGAGCCCGTCCTTGCCGAAGCGCCAGCGTTCGGGTCGGGTCGGCCCGTCGCCGACCTTTCCGGTCCTCCTCACATCATATTCCTCATCCTTGGAAAGCTCGGCGCGACAGCGATCGATCACGAACTTCCGCCAGCCCGAACCCTTGACGAAGATGTCGTCGGGATTGAGCGGCCGTCCCTCGGCGACGAGCCAGTTGAGCATTGCGCTTTCACCGATGGGATGAGCCGCGCCATGCCCGTACATGCCGGTTTCGAAGTTGATCGAGATCAATTTGTCGGACACCGAAACGATCTCGTAGCCTGCCGTGATATCGGCCGCGCCCTCGGCATCGAGCTTCACATCCTTCGCGAAGTCCTGCGCCGCCTTGTTGAACGCCCGGTCCGCGTCGTTTCTCGGATTGTCGATCTGCGGAAAGGATTCTTCGAGCACGGAGAATCCCGGATGCTCGCCGCTGCTGTCCTCCGGATCGAATGAGCGCGCCGCCTCGAATCGTTCGCCGCGGCGGATCGTGATCCCGCCATAGGCGGCTGTCGGCATTTCCAGCTGCGTCTGGCGCTCCGCATATGCGTCGGCGAGGCACTTCGCCGGCGTCTGATCGGTTTTGACCGTCTTGGGCAGGACGGATGTGTCGCAGACCAGCCGGATCAGCCTGAGCCACTGGCGTTGCCCGTCGCGCAGGGAGCCGTGCCCTTCTTCTGACAATTTGCCCAGCGCCGACTGGTAGGTTTCGGCCAGCTTCCGATCCGCGGCCGCGAGGGCAGGATCGCCGCAGATCGCCTTCTCGATGACCGTCGTAGCCTTGCCGCAGTCGAAGCTCGCCTGCTCGGCGGCATGAGAAACGGCCGACAGGCAGAGGCCCGCCCAGCAGGCTGACCAGAAGACGCGTTCCACTCTCATCGGCTTCCCCGAATCATCGCACGGTGACCCGGAAAAGCTACACCGGGTCGCGCGGCCGCCGGAACGGAAAAGCTATTTGTCCATCGTCAGCAGCTCGTCTTTGTCGCCGGCGATGAAGACGACGAGGAACTTGGCCGGCTCGGTCTTGCTGGCATTGCTGCTGACCATGTGATGGGCGCCCGGCATCTCGAACCAGCCGTCGCCGGGGCCGACCACCTTCTCCGGCTCGCCCTCCACCTGGGTGCGGACATGACCGGACAGCACATAGGCATAGACGAAGGCCTGGCCGTGCCGATGGGCGGGCGTGGTGCCGCCGGGCGGATAGGACACCGTCACCACCCGCATCGCCTTGCCTTCAAGGTTCGGCAGAGTATGAGTGGCCAGTGGCGCGACCACCGCGTCCTTGCCGGCCGCCAGGGCCGGGGCGACGCCCACGGCAAGCACGACGGCCAGGGCTAGCTTACGGGCGATCATGCCGCTGCTCCCATCTTCTGCGAGATGACGACCTTCTTGCGGAAGGGCACCGCGATCCGGTTCCAGCCATTGATGGCGATAACCAGCAGGGTCAGGTCCGCCAGCTCCCGGCCCGGGAACTGGGCGGCGACTCTTTCATAGAGAGCGTCGCCGATATGGCCGGTATTGAGGTTGGTCACCGCCTCGGTCCATTCGAGCGCCGCCTGCTCCTTGGGCGTGAAAAGGTCGGTCTCGCGCCAGCCGCCGAGCAGGGACAGGCGCTCGAGATAGTCGCCGTCGCGCAGCGCCTCCTTCGTGTGCATCGCCATGCAGAAGGCGCAGCTGTTGATCTGCGACGCCCTGAGCTTCACCAGATGCAGCAGCGTCTTGTCGATGCCGGCGGCCTGCGCCGCCATCTCCAGCCCGATCAGCGCCTTGTAAACCTCGGGCGCGACCTCTTCGACTTTCATCCGTTCCATGTCCTGATCTCCTCTCACCGGAATACTGGGTGGCAGATAGGGGCTGGATGATGCAGACATAAGCACCAAGATCGGTTCAAATGGCTGTACCATGATCGGCACATCCCTGACCCTTGCCCTGGACCGCGCCGGCGCCGTGCCGCTGCAGCGCCAGATCCGTGAAGCGATCCGCGACTCTATCGTCGGCGGCGCGTTGCGGTCCGGTACGCGTCTGCCCTCGTGGCATGCGCTTGCGGCCGAATTGAATGTCGCCCGCGGCACGGTGAAGGCGGCCTATGACTGGCTGGCCGGTGAGGGATTGATCGCAGGGCGCGGAGCCCAAGGCACCTTCGTCACGGCGGATTTCGCCAGGCGGCCCGAAGCACCCGAAGACCCGTCGCCGCCCGATGGGCTCTATCCTTACGGGTGGGGTACACCACCCCTGCCGTTCCAGCTCGGCGTCCCGGCAGTGGACCGGTTTCCCCGCATGCTGTGGGCCCGCGCCGCGGCCCGGGCAGCGCGGAGCCTGAGCCTCGGCGCCATGGCCTACCCCGACCCCTCCGGCTGGCCGCCGCTGAGGGCCGCGATCGCCGCCTATGTCGCATCGGCACGCGGCGTGGCGTGCGAACCCGCGCAGGTCTTCGTCACCGCCGGCTATACCGGCGCGCTGGACCTGATCACGCGCGCGGTCGGCGGCAAGGGGGCTGTGTGCTGGGTGGAAGACCCCGGCTATTTCCGGGCCCGCGAGGGGCTCGAGATCGCCGGCATGCGGCTGGTTCCGGTGCCGGTCGACGAGCACGGCATCGATGTGGCCGCCGGGATCGCCGCGGCGCCCGGCGCCGATCTGGCGCTGGTGACGCCCTCGCACCAGTCGCCGCTCGGCATGGCGATGAGCCTGCCGCGCCGCACCGCGCTGCTCAATTGGGCGGCTGAACGCGGCGCCTGGATCATCGAGGACGATTATTATGGGGAGTTCCGGGCCAAGGGCCATCCGATCCCGGCGCTGGCCGGCATCGACCGGGCCGGCCGCACCCTCTATGTCGGGTCGTTCAGCAAGGTGCTCATGCCGGCGCTGCGCCTCGGCTATGTGATCGTTCCCCGGCAGCTGGTGGTGGCGTTCAAGCGGATCACGTCCTACCTCGTCCCGGCGCCGGCTCCGGCGGCGCAGATGGCATTGGCCGAATTCATCGACAAAGGCCATTTCGCCCGCCACATCCGCCGCATGATGCGGCTCTATGCCGAGCGGCGCGCCGCGCTGGCGCAGGCGCTGGTCGATGTGTTCGGCGACTCCGTTCGTATCGGGCTCGAGGCCAACGGCATCCACCTCATCGCCTATTTCCGGACCGATCTGCCCGACACCGAGCTCGGCACGCGGGCGGCGGCGCTGGGCGGCTCACCGCTTTCGCCCTGGACGGTCGCCCGTTCCCTGCCGCCGGCGTTGATCCTGGGCTTCGCCAATGTGCCGGCCGAAGGCGCGCGGGCCGAGGCGGAGCGGCTGGCAACGGTGCTGAATCTCTCGTCGGGTTGCTGAGCGCCCATCCATATTGCGCGAATAACCGTTCACTATTACGAATAGCCCCCAACCGCGTGGTTTGAACGAGCGCAAGCTACGAAAATCGACAACAGGGCGCCGTCTCATCCGTTTGGATGATGTGCCGGGTCGTTTTCGCTGCCAATAGAGCGCGGCGCCCACGCGGCGGTGATGAATTTGGCTCCGAGCGAGCAGAGGGGAACGACGGATGAAGTTTTCGATCATTTATGAAGCGCAGATGGTGGACACCTCGCGCGAGAACGAGGCCCAGGTTTTTGCCGACATGATCGAGCAATGCGTCCTGGCCGAGGAAATGGGCTTCGACGTGATCTGGTCGGTGGAGCACCACTGCCTGACGCAGTATGCCCACCTGTCGGCCCCGGAAAGCTTCCTGGCCTTCGTCGCCGGCCGCACCAAGCGCATCCATGTCGGCCACGGCGTGGTCTGCCTGCCCTTCAAGATGAACCACCCGATCAAGGTTGCCGAGCGTGTCGCGACTCTCGACATCCTGTCGCGCGGCCGCCTCCATTTCGGCGTCGGCAAGGGCGGCACGGTCCAGGAGACCGGCGCCTTCGACACCAAGCTGGAGGACGTGACGCCGCAGGTCGACGAGTCGATGTACCTGATCCCGAAGATGTGGATGCAGGACGAGATCGAGCATCACGGCCTGATCGACATCCCGCCGCGCCCGATCCATCCCAAGCCCTTCCAGGACCCGCATCCGCCGATGTACATGGCCTGCACCCGCGAAGAGGCCCTGTCGATCGCCGGCAGCCGCGGCCTGGGCGCGCTGGTGCTGGGCTTCTCCGGCCCGGACGAGATCGCCAAGAAGAACGCGATCTATCGCGCCGCCTACAAGAACCGGAAGAAGGAAGACCAGGTCGGCTTCCGCCCGACCGAGCATCTGGCCGCGCTCTGCCCGGCCATCATCCTGGACGACGCCCAGAAGGCGAAGCGCATCGGCACGCGCGGCCAGCGGTTCTTCGCGGAATCCATCCGCTACTGGTATGCCGGCGGCGAGAAGCCGTCCGTCGATGACCTGGATGCCGACGTCCAGATCGCGGCCATGGAGAAGTCCAAGGAGCAGATCGTCGCCTATCTCGGCCAGGAGAAGATCCCGGTCACCGACGCCTCGACCAGCAATTACCACATCGAGGAAGACGCCTACGGCTCGGTCGACCAGGCGATCCGCTATGTGCAGCGGCTGATCGATAGCGGCGCCGACGAGATCCTGTTCCTGGTGCAGATGGGCACCGTCCCGCACTGGGCGACGATGGAGACCATCCGCAATATCGGCGAGCATCTGATCCCGCATTTCAAGGACAAGATGGCCGCCGCGGCGGAGTAGTCGGCGGGCCGACCTCCTCTCACTCGTCATGCCCGGGCTTGACCCGGGCATCCACGCCACGCCGAAGCACCGGTGCTGGTGGGATCGCGTGGATGGCCGGGTCAAGCCCGGCCATGACGTTGTTGGGGGTGGGTGAAGAGCATTAGTCAATTCAAATAACTGGGGGCTTGGGGAAGAGCATGGCTAAGGAATTCGCGGGCAAGTCCGTCCTCATCACCGGCGCGGCATCGGGCATCGGCAAGGCCGCGGCCTATCGCTGGGCCGAGGAGGGCGCCAAGGTCTGCATCGCAGACATGGACATCCCGCGCGCCGAGAAGGTGGCCGAGGATATCCGGTCCAAGGGCGGCGAGGTGTTCGCAACCAAGGTCGACGTCTCGTCCAAAGAGGACAATGACCGGATGGTTGCGGAGACGGTGGAGCGCTTCGGCAAGCTCGACATCGCCTTCCTCAATGCCGGCTATTACGGGCCGGGCACCAGCTTCGACGATGACGACATCTCGGCCTTCGACCGGATCATCGCGATCAACCTGCGCGGCTGCTTCCTGGGCATCCATTCGGTGAAGAAGGCGATCCAGCCGGGCGGCGCCATCGTCGTCACCGGCTCGACCGGCGGCATTCTGGGCCTGGCCAACAACCCGGCTTACAGCGCCTCGAAGCACGGTCTGATCGGCCTGATCCGCTCGGCCGCCGAGCCGCTGGCCGGACAGGGCGTGCGCATCAACGCGATCCTGCCGGGCGGGGTGAACACGCCGCTCAATTTCGGCGAGATGGTCGATACCTATGTCGCCCCGGAAGAGCTGAAGATGGTGGGCTTCCGCGCCTACGGCGAGTCCCAGCACATCGCCGAGGTCGCGCTCTTCCTGGCGAGCACGCGCGCGGGTTTCATCAATGGCTCGGTTCAGGTCGTCGATGGGGGGCTCACCTCCAGCTTCGCCGCCGTGCGCTACGAGAAGGCCGACTGATATTCGACGGGCGCGGCCGCTCCTCGGCACCTATGTCGCGATCGGCGTCGGCCTGCCCGACGCCGAGGCGCAGGTGGCCATCGAAGCCGGCTTCGCCGCGGTCGCCGATATCCACAGGCTGATGAGCTTCCACGAACCCGATAGTGATGTGAGCCGCATCAACCGCGCCGAACCGGGTCAGCCGATCGCGGTCGATCCCCATACTTTCGCCGTTCTGGCCGCGGCGCGGCGGATGGCCGAAGCCTCCGGTGGAATCTTCGACATCACCGTCGCACCTGACCTGGTTGCCTGGGGTTTCCTGCCCCGGCCGGACGCGCCCCCGCCCGATCCAGCTGCATCCTGGGGCGATATCGAGCTTCTGCCATCGAACGAAATCCGCCTCGCCCAGCCGCTCTGGATCGACCTTGGCGGCATCGCCAAAGGCTACGCGGTGGACCAGGCTTTCGCCGCGATGCACTTGCCGCCGGACGTGCAATGCTCGGTCAACGCCGGCGGCGATCTGCGGGTCCAGGGTCCCGAGGCCGAGCGCATCCTGCTGCGCGCCCCGGCCGAAGGCGGGCAGGTGCCCGTCATTGAGCTGGAGAACGCGGCGCTCGCCAGCAGCAGCGGCCGCGACGACCTGCACGATATCGGCGGCCGAAAGGTCGGCCCGCATGTCGAGGGCGGCAGTCACCGCGGCATCGGCACGGCAAGCTTCGTCTCGGTTGTGGCACGGGACTGCATGACCGCCGACGCACTGACCAAGCTGGTGCTGGCGCTGGGCACGGATGCCGACGCCATCCTGAAGGCACACGGCGCCACCGCCTATTTCCACGATGGCCGATGGCAAACACTGGGAGTCCTGCAGTGACCGCGCCCGCCCGCCCCGCCGTCAAAGGGCCGATGAAGCTCGGCCAGCCCTATCGCTGGCTGCTCTACGTCACCGGTTGGGGCATCTGGCTGACCGGCGTCGCCTGGGTGATCGTGCATTATTTCATGCGGGTGAAGGGGCCGTTCGGCTTCAAGACCAACCCGTGGGAAGGCTGGTGGCTGATGAGCCACGGCGCCTTCGCCGTGCTGGCAACCTTCCTGTTCGGCTGGATGTGGAGCAAGCACATCGTCACCGGCTGGGACCTGCGCTGGCGCCGCCGCTCAGGAGGGACCCTGGCCGGCACGACCATCTTCCTGGTCCTCACCGGCTATGCCCTCTACTACATCGGCGACCCCGACTGGCTGAACTGGACAGCCATCGCCCACTGGGCCATCGGCATCGCCGTGCTGGCCGTCTTCTTCATTCACTGGCTGTCGAAATCGAAGCCCCGGCGGGTAGCGAAGCCCTGACCCGCCCCGCGAAGGCGGGAATCCTGAACTCGGATTTAATCTGCGCAATCTGCGGATAAAGTCTTACTCTCATTTCCGGCTTCCCGCCTTCTCGGGGAATGACGCCTAAAAGGAACGGCGACGTGGACGAAATAAGCCGCCTTCCAACTTTCGCCGAAGCCACCCGGCTGTGGTTCAAGATCGGCTGCCTGTCCTTCGGCGGGCCCGCAGGCCAGATCGCGCTACTGCATCGCGAAGTGGTGGACGAGCGCCGCTGGATCGGAGAGCGCCGGTTCCTGCATGCGCTGAATTTCTGCACACTGCTGCCAGGGCCCGAAGCGCAGCAGCTGGCGATCTATCTGGGATGGCTGCTGCATGGCGCCAGGGGCGGTGCGGTAGCGGGGCTGCTGTTCGTCATCCCCGGTGCGCTGGTGATGCTGGCGCTGTCGATCGCGTATGCCCTGTTCGGCGACGTGCCCGTGATCGCGGCTCTGTTCTTCGGGTTGAAAAGCGCCGTGCTGGTGATGGTGGTCGAGGCGCTGCTCAGGATCGGGCGGCGGGCGCTGAAAGGACGGGAGGCCTGGGCGCTGGCGGCCGCCGCGTTCATCGCCCTGTTCTTCTTCGCCGTGCCCTTCCCCGCCGTGGTTCTGACCGCCGGGCTGGTCGGCTATCTGGCGCCCGGCCATTTCTCCGGCGCATCGCATGGCGGCGCCAAGGATGGGCCTCCGGCCCTGCTGGACGCGGTGCTGGAGGCCGAGCCGGGCCGGGTGGCGCGCCTGGCCGTGAGCGCCCGGCGCGGCGGTGTGCTGGCCGCTATCCTATGGGTCCTGCCGGGCGCCATCCTGCTGCCCGCGGGCGGTGCGTTCGCCGACATCGCCTGGTTCTTTTCCAAGATGGCGGTAGTGACGTTCGGCGGCGCCTATGCGGTCTTGGCCTATGCCGCGCAGGAGGCCGTCAACGGATATCACTGGGTATCGGCGCAGGAGATGCTGGCGGGGCTGGGCTTGGCAGAGACCACGCCTGGCCCGCTGATCCTGGTGCTGCAATTCGTCGGTTTCCTGGCCGGATACCGCGCGCCGGGATCGCTCACCGGCCTGCCCGGCGGGATCGCAGCCGCCGCGCTGACGCTGTGGGTCACCTTTGCCCCCTGCTTCGCCTTCGTGCTGCTCGGCGCGCCGCTGGTCGAGCGGATGCAGAACAACCGGCCGCTATCGGGCGCGCTGGCCGCAATCACGGCGAGCGTCGTCGGCGTCATCGGCAATCTGGCGGTCTGGTTCGCGTTGCATACGCTGTTCCGGTCAACCGCGCCGGTGCGCGCCGGCATCCTCAAATTCGACGCGCCGGTCCCGGACAGCATCGATCCCTGGGCATTGCTGCTGGCGGCCCTCGCCGCGGTGGCGCTGCTGCGGCTCAGGCTCGGCGTGCTGCGCACGCTGGGCATCTGCGCCGCTGCCAGCGTCGGTTTGCGCCTGCTCGCCCTGGCCTAGGCCCTACCAGACATAGGGGATCAATCTGTAACGAACCTTCCGCGTGTACTCGACATAGCCCGGCAGGCCCTCACGCAGAACCTTCTCCTCGCCGCCGATCCTGAGCGCGATCAGGAGCTCGATAACGATCGCCCCCAGCACGCCCCAGGCCGAATTGAGCGCAAGCGCCCAGCCGGTCAGCAGGAACAGGGACGAGGCATACATCGGGTGGCGGACGATGGCGTAGGGGCCGGTCGAGATTACCCTATGGCCGCGTTCGGACTGTATGCGCACGATCGGCGCGGTGAAGCTGTTCTCACGGAAGACGCGCCACGTGCCCCAGATACCGGCCAGAAAGGCGGCGCGCCCGACCCAGATCAGCCAGTCCGGCAGGTTCGACCAATTGTACCGGCCCCCGTCCAGCCCCATCAGGATCAGCCAGCTCCAATAGATCAGCCGCGCCGCCTGCAGGACCAGCCGATCCCACAGCGGCTGCCCCTCCTGCGCCTTGACGTTCATCCGCGACGCCAGCAGTGCGGGGTCGTTCTTCGCCAGCCACAGGATGACGGCGGTCCCGGCGCTGCCATAGAGTGCCAGGAACCACCAGGCCTCGGCCCAGCGGATGGTGCCGGCGGAGACGAAGAGCAGCCCGCCGGTAATGACCACCACGCCCGCCAGGGCGAGCCAGACCCGCGCGGTCACCTGCCCGTCTCCGCCTTCTTCAGTTCGTCGATCAGGTGCGGCACGCCGAAGGTGACGGTGTGGACGCCCAGCACCGAGGTCAACTGATAGACCTCCATGATCTCCTGCACCGTGGCGCCGTATTTGAACGCGTTCTGGATATGCACCCTGAGGCCCGGCTCATACATGTGCGTGGTCGCGGAATCGATGGCGATATAGATCAGTTCCCGAACCTTGGGGTCGAGGCTGCCGGTGGTCCAGGGCACGGACGAGAACTCCATATAGGCCTCGAAGAACTCCGGCGAGATGCGCAGCAGCCCATCCCAGAGCGGGCTCCAATAGCCGCGATTTTCGGTGAATGTCGCCTTCAGCGCCTCCTGCTCCGGCGTCAGCGGCGGCATCTCGACCGGCTTCCCGGCCTTTTGCGCCTCCTCCAGCAGCACCGGCAGCCCGAACGTGACGGTGTGGATGCCGAGCACGGAGGTCAGCTGATACACCTCCATGATCTCATCCTTTGTCGCGCCGTATTTCAGCGCATTGCGGATATGGACCTTCAAC
>Ga0207694_10004569_pt1 | contig 10788 bp, 6 predicted proteins | sample KBSC34metaG_FD_184353 | JGI IMG/M metagenome (GOLD analysis project Ga0207694, IMG submission 184353) | Corn rhizosphere microbial communities from Kellogg Biological Station, Michigan, USA - KBS C3-4 metaG (SPAdes) (version 2) | ecosystem: Host-associated > Plants > Roots > Rhizosphere > Soil...
CTTTGACGTGGAGATGGACAACAGCTCGAGCGAGTTGGTGGACTACTTCATCAAGCAGAGCCACCAGTAAGACTGGCTGGTTGTTGCTGGGATCATGGTTGACGTGCTCCCGGGCCGCAAGCGAACGGCCCGGGAGACAACCATCAAGGTGACCTCAGCGATGAAGGCTGCAGCACGGATTAGCGATTTTCGGCATGGCTGAGGCCACGCCCTCAGGTAAGACCGAACCGGCCCAATGCCGGATGAGGAAAGCGGAAGATATGGGAATCAACAAGCGCGACGAAGGCAAGAAGGTCAATTCCAACATCAACGTGACGCCGATGGTGGACGTGATGCTGGTGCTGCTGATCATCTTCATGGTGATCACGCCGATGCTGAACAACAAGGTCAACGTGAATCTTCCGGTCTCTGCGGCGGCCACGATCCAGGACGATGCGAACAAGGAAGACTCCGTCCAGGTTGCGGTGACCAAGGACGGACAGACTTATCTGGGCGTAAATCCGATCGCCCTGGATGATCTTGGCTCCAAGGTTTCGGGGTTGCTGCAGAACAAGGCCGACAGCGACAAGAAGGTGTTTATGCGCGCGGACTCTCGCGCGAACTACGGCAAGGTGATGGACGCGGTGGACGAGATCCGCGCGGCCGGCGTCAGCAATCTGGTTCTGTTGACGGACAAGAAAGAGCAGTAAGCAGCTAACGCGCTCGACAAGATTTCGGCGCCCGTGAGGCGTCGAGGCAAGCAAGAAGGAGATTTGCCATGGCAATGGGTGGTGGCGGCGGAACAGACAAGGCCGTCTCGGACATCAATGTAACTCCGCTGATCGATGTGCTGCTGGTGCTGCTGATCATCTTCATGGTGATTGTGCCGATCGCGCCGCATGGACTGAACACGCTGATCCCGCAGCCGCCGAAGGACAAGTCGAATCCTCCGCCGGACAATGACCGCACGATCGTAGTGCAGGTGCTGGGCGACGGCAGCGGCGGACACGTCTCATACAAGATCAACGACGACGACTTCGCGAAGACTGCGCTTGAGGCCAAGCTGGCTGAGATCTTCTCCACACGCAGCGAAAAGGTGATGTTCGTGAAGGGCACAAAGGACGTTGATTACGGCAAGGTCGCCGAGGTGATCGACATGGGCCACCAGGCAGATGTGGACAACATTGGCCTGATTACACCACGCGTCGAAGCCGGCCAGTAAGCTTCAAAACCCCACATCTCTCGCGAGGTGTGGGGTTCTTCATCTCGCATAACGCTCGCTCATTTCGTGCAGTGCTCGCCCGCCGGATCTCAACGGAGGTGGGTTATGGATGCAGGAGATGCAAGAGGCAAGGCCTTAGCGGCGATCAACGTGACTCCCATGATTGATGTGTTGCTGGTATTGCTGATCATCTTTATGGTGATCACGCCGGCGATGCAGCGCGGCTTGGACTCCCGGATTCCCCAGCCACCGAAAACAGACGCGCCGACGCTGCCGAGCACTGTGGTGGTTGAGGTGCTGCGCGGCGCTGGTGGTGAACCGGTATATCGGGTCAACCAGACGGCGGTGCCGCAGTCGCAGATGTTGGCGGAGCTAAATTCGGTGTTTGCTCAGCGAAGCGACAAGACGATGTTTGTGAAGGGCGACGCCGCACTCACGTTCAAGGAGATCGCCGCAGTGGTGGACCTGGGGCACCAGGCCGGCGTGGAGAGTGTTGCGCTGATGACGCGAGGTCTCGAAGAGCACAACTAGGTGCAATGCGGGTGGCGCGGCTGTGGGCTTCGGGCCGGTGTGCATACTGCGCAATGCGCGGCTGCTGGGGTATAGTGGCGGAGTATGGGGAGCCATGCCCGCAGAGCCGGCGGTTTGCGTTCGCTGAGGACGCTTCTAGCGGTTGTGTGCGTGCTGCTGGTGCTGTTTGCCGGCACAGTGCAGGCGGTGCATAGCCATCTGGGCTGTCCTGATCCGCATGCCAACTGTTCGTTGTGCGTAACCGCACATGTGGCTGTTCATCTGATCCAGACTCAGGCGCCTGCTCCGGCAGCGCGCGTGGTGGTGGCCCTAGAGACATTGCCGCCCGCAGATCTGCCGAGCGGGGTTTCGGCATTTTCGCACTTTACTCGTCCTCCCCCTGCGCTCACGCTGCCTGCCTGAGCGCTTCCTTCCTGAACTTCGTCTGAACTACATGGCCTCTGGTGAATAAGAGAGGCAGCGCGAAGCTCATCGGGCGCTCCCGACCGAGTGAGTTGTGACGGAAGTATTGGGAATTGATGATGCAGATTTGGATTTCAAAATGCGCCGCAATCTGGGTGACGGCGGCAGCGGTGGGTACATCGGGAACCTTGTGCGCCCAGACACAGAGCGCGCCGCAGCGGCGGATGGGTACGACACCTACCGCGCGCAGCCAGAGCGCAGGCAATACAGGGACAGTTGCGGGCACGGTGACGGACACGACGGGAGCGATTGTGCCCGGCGCGACGGTGACGCTTTCCAACGCGGTGAGCGGCTTTACGCGCACGGTGACGACGGACAGCGCGGGTGGCTACGCCTTTGGCAACGTGCCTTTCAACACGTACAAGCTGACGACGACGGTGGCGACACTGGCGCCGGCTACCCAGACAGTGGATGTGCAGTCGTACGTGCTGGTATCGGCGAACGTGACGCTGGGTGTGGCGGCGGCGACCGAGACGGTGAACGTGACGGCGAAGGGTGGTGACCTGGTGGAGACAGACCCGGTGAACCATACGGACGTCGACCGCGGGCTGTTTGAGAAGATACCGCTGGAGAGCGCGACGAGTTCCGTGACGGCAGTGGTGACGCAGACCTCACCGGGAGTTTCGGCGGATTCCAATGGAATGCTGCACGGCATGGGCGACCATGCGTCCAACTCCTTTTCGGTGGATGGGCAGCCGATCACGGACCAGCAGTCGAAGGTGTTCTCCAACCAGATCCCGCTGGATTCGGTGCAGTCGATTGAGGTGATTCCGGGTGCGCCGCCAGCGGAGTTTGGCGGGAAGACGTCGCTGGTGATTGTGGCGACGACGCGGAGCGGACTGGGCAATGCACAGCCGCATGGCGAGGTGACGGCATCATACGGGAGCTTCGGGACGTCGAGTGCGGGATTCAACCTTGCGATGGGATCGGCGAAGGTGGGTAATTTTCTTTCGGTGAATGGAACAAATACCGGGAGGTTCCTCGATCCGCCGGAGCGTCGCACTATCCACGACAAAGGCAATGAGGAGAACTTTTTCGATCGCGTGGACGATCAGATAACGAGTAAGGATTTGGTGAAGCTGAATGTGGGTTACACGCGTTCGTGGTTTCAGACGCCGAACACACTGGACCAGCAATATGCGACGCAGTGGCCGGTGAACGGACAAGGCGTTCCGGTGGGGCCGGACGGTAAGCCGGTGGGGGCGGCGGACCAGCGCGCGCAGATCCAGACGGTAAATGTGTCGCCCAGCTATACGAGGATTGTGAGCCCGACGACGGTGTTTACGGCGGACTACTTCTTCCGGCGCGACGACTTTCATTACTACCCCAGCAAGAACCCATTTGCAGACCTGGGCGCGCCGGACCTGCAGCAGGAGACGATTGCGCAGCAGCGGCAGCTGGCGAATACGGGCCTGGTGACGAATGTGACGTATACGCACGGCGGCAACAACGTAAAGGCCGGTGCAAGCTACTCGCAGACGTTTCTAGACGAGAACTTCCAACTGGGAATTGTGGCGCCGACGCTACTGAACGACATGGGCTGCATGGTGGCGGGCGTGCCGATTGTAGGGACGGACTGCGCGACGCTGTATCCGTATGACCTGACGCACGGCGGAGGATTGTTTGTGTTCCGTGGGCATACGGACGTTAAGGAGTTTTCAGCCTATGCGCAGGATGCGATCACCCACGGCAACTGGAGCGGCAATATCGGACTGCGCTTTGATCGCTACAACGGGCTTACGGTGGCGAGCCAGATAGAGCCAAGGCTGGCGCTGAGCTACAACGTGAAGCGAACCGGGACGTCGCTGCGCGTGTCGTATGCGCGGACACTGGAGTCGCCGTTCAACGAGAACCTGATCATCAGCTCGAAAGGATGCTACTCGGCGGTGATCGCAGCGCTGATACCGTGCACGGCGGCGCCGGTGCGGCCGGGGTATCGCAACGATTTCCATGCCGGCTTCGAGCAGCAGATCACGCGGCATGTCGTAGTTTCCGCCGACTACACCTGGAAGTACACGCACAATGCGTTCGACTTCTCAGTGCTGGGCGCAACGCCGATCACGTTCCCGATCGGATGGTACAGCGCGAAGATTCCGGGATTTGATGGACGGGTGGATATTCCGGCCATGCATCACTTCTCCGCGCAGATCGTGTTCAGCTCGGTGGCGGCGCGGTTCTTTACGCCGCAGACGAGCGGGCTGGGAACGGTGCCTACGCCGCCGGGTGCAGGGCATACGCCGTTTCGGATTGATCACGATGAGCGATTCAACCAGTCGACGCATGCGCAGTATCAGATTGGGGCGCGCGGGCCGTATGTGGGATTCAACTGGCGGTACGACTCCGGGCAGGTGGCGGGTTCGGCGCCATGCTATGGGACGCTGGCGCAGAATGACTGCGCACAGACGACGACGATTGGCGGGCAGCCGGCGGTGCTGATGGAGGATGCGGGCGGCGTGCCGTTTACGGCAGACCAGGAGGCGCAGGCAGGACTGGTATGCAATGGAGTAAAGGCGACGGGGCAGAATCTGCTCGGCACGCCGGTATCCGGCGCTGCGGCGAATGGATGTCTGGTGTCGCAGTTCAGCTCTTCGCTGCTGAAACTGGTGGGACCGAACACGCAGAATGATGACCGTCATGTAGCGAGGATCGCGCCGAGGAACCTGTTCGATCTGACCATCGGTGATGACAATCTGCTGAACCGCAAGAACGGCGACAAGAAGACACTGTCCGCTTCAGTGACGATTGTGAATCTGGGGAACACGGTGGCGTTGTATAACTTCCTGTCGACGTTCTCAGGCACGCACTATGTGAGCCCGCGATCAATCTCGGCAGATGTGGCGTATCACTTCTAAGACAGGTTCGAGGCTCAGGGTTCAAGGTTCAAGGTGACTGCTACTCGACGCGGAGGAGCAGGCACTTGAGATAGCTGGTCTCGGGCAGGGTGAGTATGGCGGGGTGGTCGGGGGCGGCTCCGCGGGTTTCAAGGAGCTGCACGCGGCGGCCGGCGTCGGCAGCGGCGGAGCGGACGACTTCAGTGAAGTCGGCGAGTGAGACGTGGTGGGAACAGGAGCAGGTGACCAATGAGCCGCCGGGCGAGAGGAGTTTCATCGCGCGGAGGTTGAGCTCCTTATAGCCACGGAGGGCGCCCTCGGCGGCGCGTTTGGATTTCGCGAAGGCGGGCGGGTCGAGGACGATGGTGTCGTAGGTGGTGTCGGGGGATGGCGCGCGGCCCGAGAAGTCACGGAGAAGCTCGAAGGCGTCGGCTTCGATCCAGTCGATTTTGTCGGAGAGGCCTGTGTTGAGGGCAGCATTCCGATCGGCGACCTCGAGCGCGGCGCGGCTGGCGTCGACGCCGGTGACGTGAGTGCAGGTGCGGGCGAGGTGGAGGGCGAAGCCGCCCTGATAGGTGCAGACATCTAATGCGCGGCCGCGGGCGATATGTGCGGCTGCGGCGTAGTTGAGACGCTGGTCGAGGAAGGCGCCGGTCTTCTGACCGGCATTGGCGGAGTAGTGGAAGCGCAGGCCGTTGAGGGAAAAGACGGTGGCGAGGTTGCTTTCCTGTAAAGACAACTGCAGGTCCCTCGGCTCCGCACGCTCTGATGATCGCGCTCCGCTCGGGACGACAGAGCTCTCCAGACCAGATAGTTGCGGCACGCGCGAGAATAGCGGGGTGGGTGAAGCGGGCGGCAGCTGTTCGAGTTCGCGGATACGCGGGTCGGGCCGTTCGACGATGATGCTGCACCAGGGTTGAGCCGAGAGGACGTCGGTGAGGACGCGGCTGACATCATTCTGCGCGGTGCTCTGGGTGAGGAGCTGGAGGATGACGAGGCCGGCGTAGCGGTCGGCGACGATGCCGGGGAGGTTGTCGGCCTCAGAGAAGATGAGACGGCAGGCGTTGGTAGTGTTGTCGACGGCGAAAGATTCCGGGGCGAGAGGGGTGGCGCGGAGGTGGAGTGCGGCTTCAACTCGCGTGCGGAGATCTGAGAGATATTGTGCGCGGGTTAGGTCAGGTTCGCGCGAGATAAGGCGCAGAGCGATCTCGGATGCGGTGGAGTAGAGTGCGGTGCCGAGCGGCGTGCGGCGGGGGTCAAGGACGGTGAGGAGCGAGGCGGGAGCTTCTTCTGTGGGCAGTGCAGATTCAAGCTGCTCGATGTCGGAGCGGTAGACCCAGAGGTGGCCGGCGCGTAAGCGGTCGGCGGCGCGGCGGGAGATGGTGGCTGTGGGCACGTCCTATGGTCGCATGAAGCTCAGGCGTGGTTGAGGAGGCGGGCGAGGCCGTAGGCTGCTGCTGCTGCGGCTCCGCCGATGAGTGTGGTTTGCAGTGCGGAGCGCAATGCACCGGTGCCGACGAGGCGCCCCTTGATCGCGCCGAAGAAGGCGAGCGCGATTAGAGTGATGGCGACGGAGGCGAGGAGTGCGGCGCTGCTGTCCGCGATGAGCGCGAGTTTGCCAACAAGCATGTAGGGCAACAGAGGCACGAGGCCGCCAGCTACGTAGCTGGCAGCGATGGTAAATGCGGAGCGGAAGGCGCGGCCTGGCTCGGGCTTTTCAAGGCCGAGCTCGAAGCGCATCATGAAGTCGACATAGGCGGGATGGTTCTGCTGCAGCGCGGCGAGGACGGGTGCGGCTGCTTCGCGCGGGACGGAGTATTGGTCGAAGATCTGGTAGATCTCTTCGGCTTCGTCGTCGGGGCGGTGGATGACTTCGTCCTGTTCGCGCTTCAGCTCGGAGGCGTAATGCTCGGCGTCGCCGCGGGCGGCGAGGTATCCGCCAAGTCCCATGGCGATGGAGCCTGCGGCGATCTCCGCCAGGCCGGCGAGGACGATGATGTGCGCGGAAGAGATGGCCCCGGAGAGACCGGCGGCGAGAGCAAAGGGGACGGTTAGGCCATCGGAGAGGCCAATGACGACGTCGCGAACGGATTCGGTGGACTGAAAGTGGTCTTCAACGTGGGAGTGCGGGATGTCGTGCATGGCGGGAGTGTATCGCAAGTGCCACGCCGGGCGGAACATATACAGACGAGGGAAGATAGCACCGGGCTTCACCGGGAATTGGGGGGCGTCGGGGCATTAATTCATGGCCTGCAGGCGCGTCCTTTACGGGGCAGTTGTCGTCTGTATTGGCAGGTCCACTTAACAGTCTGCAAAGGGAAATTTCGGGGGAAGATCGGAAGCGAGGCAGCAGGTCCAGCCTCCCCGGTACCCCGGCCATTCAGAGGAAATCGACAGATGAAGGTAAGGCAGTCGGCGGGAATGGTTTGTCTTGAGGACGTTACGAGCGGAACGAAGTCTGGGAGTGAGCGCGTGGTGCGAGTCGAAGCAGGGAAACGGTTGCGGGCGGTAGCTGGTGCGGCGATAACGACGGCGGTGTGGGCCGTGCTGGGGCTGGGAAGCCAGATGGTTGTGGCACAGGCGGCAGGCGACGCGCAGGCGCCAAGTGCGCCGCAGGCCCCTACTGTGAACAATGCGACGCTGCCGGCATCGACGGGCACGTCAACGATTCAAGGTGTGGTGAAGGCGAGTGGCGTTCCGCTGCCGGGTGTTTCGGTGACGGCGGTTGCCGCGGATGGCAAGAGGTACGCGACCACGACGGACATCAATGGCTCGTTTCGCATGGATGTTCCGCAGGGTACGTATGAAGTCCGCACGGAGCTGATGGGATTCGCGACGACGACGAAGCAGGTGACGGCGACGGCAGCCGATTCGATGGTGGCTCGGCTGCTGGAGTTTACGACGGACTTGGCGTCGCGCATGCCTGACCAAGGCGGCGGAACAACAACGGCGGTGGTCGCGAATACACCACTGCCGGGCAGTCCGGCCACGACTTCGGGCACAGCAACTACACCGGCTACACCGGGCGCGACGCAGCAGGCGGCGAATCGGGTTCCTGGAGCAAATGGGGGAGCAGGAGCCGGTGCAGGTGCGCGCAGGCCGGGTGGATTCGGTGGTAATGGAGCGGCGGGTGGAGCGCGGCGGACGGTCACAAACAATGGGCGAGGCACGACATCGCTGGATGTACAGGGAAATGACGACACGAATGTGCTGGATGCGTCGGCAGGATCCACCAGCGGAGACGTGACAACTTCCGGGCTGGGCTTTGGCGATTCCGCTTCGGGTGACGCGATTGCGGTGACGGGTACTCAAGGGCAGACGAATGCGCTTGCCGGGTTCAGCGAGGCGGACCTGCAACAGCGGATTGCGGGCTTCCAAGCGCAGGGCTTCAGCAATGCGGACATTGCGGGCGCATTCCAGGGCGCGATCCAGACGGGCGGCTTTGGCGGGCCGGGTGGCGGCGCATTCGGCGGACCGGGTGGTGGTGGCCCGGGTGGCTTTGGCGGCGGCCCCGGCGGTGGTGGCCCGGGCGGCTTTGGCGGAGGCGGACGCGGTGGTGGCGGCGGCGGACGTGGCGGCGGCGGTGGAGGGTTTGGTGGGCCGGGAGGCTTCCGTGGGCAGAACCCGAACGCGTGGCATGGCACTGTGGGGTACAGCGGGTATAACAACGCGATCAACGCGAACAGCTTTTCAACGAACGGCATCGCGCTGCCGAAGCCAGACCGCTCGCAGAACTCACTGACTGCGAGTCTTGCGGGGTCGCCATTTATTCCGCATCTGCTGGCGGCGAACCCGAGGCAGTTTTTGTCGCTCTCCGGAACGCTGACGCACAGCAACAATCCTTCAAGCGTCTCGATCTTTGTGCCGACAGCGGCGCAGCGGCTTGGTGATCTTACGCCGGCGTATCAGGTGGGAACGCCAGCGGGTGGGACTTCGGCCAATCCCAATACGAATGTGGTGTATGACCCAGCGACTGGGCATCCGTATGGCAACACCGGCTGTCTGACTGCACTGTACGCAATAGATCCCAATCCCACAGCGTGCATTCCTGGTTCGCAGTTGAAAGCGCCGAGTGCCGGTGGATCAGCAACGCCAGATACTTTGGCAGCGCTGGCACTGTTGAATTACTATCCGCAGCCCAATATCAACACGCCGCAGGCGAACTTCCAGGCGAATTTCCCAGGCAGCTCGCACACGTCGCAGGTGTCTGCAAGGTTCAACCGCAGCTTTGGCACGCAGCAGCGTGGGCGTGGCGGATTTGGCGGCGGCGGTTTCGGTGGAGGCAGGTTTGGGGGTGGTGGTCCGGGTGGACCGGGCGGCGCGAACAGGCCTGCGCAGAAGCCCGTACTATCGCAGTCGATTTCCGAGAGTTTCTCGTACCAGCACTCGGCCAGCGCGAGCTCCAGCTTCTCGCCTCAGTTGTCCGGAACGAACAAGTCGGACGGTTACAACGTGAGCAGCGGATACACGCTGAGCTATGGGCGTCTTAACAACTCGGCGACGCTGGGCTGGAACCGGTCGACGAGTCTCTCGTCAAACCTGTTTACCTACGTGACGAACCCGGTGGCTAGCGCAAACATTTGCGTGGGCAATCCGACGATCTGCAGCAACCCGTTCTACTACGGCGTTCCAAGTGTCAGCATCAGCGGTGGATTCGGCGGGCTGAACGATACGACGCCTATCAACTCGATTAACCAGACGATCTCGTTCTCGGATACGGCGCGGTATCGCAAGGGGCGGCATAATCTCTCGCTGGGCTTCGACTTCCGCCGCATCCATGCGGACTCGATCGGCACGGGCGGTGACCTAGGGTCATTCACTTTCTCCGGATTTGCGACGGAAAACCCCCAGCTGCAGGCGTGCGACCCGGCTACGGATCCGCAAAAATGCGCGCAGTACGGCACTTCGGGTTCATCGTTCGCAGACTTTCTGCTGGGCTATCCGCAGAACGCGAACGTGACGGCTGGCCTTAACAAGATCTATCTGCGCGGCAATTCGTGGGACTGGTTTGTGCAGGATGACTGGCGCGCACGGTCGAACCTGACCTTCGGATTCGGACTGCGCTGGGAGTACCTCTCGCCTTACGCGGAGAAGTATGACCGGCTGGTGAACCTGGATGTGACGGGCGTGGGAAGCTCCCTTAATGTATCCACTGTCTGCGGGACTGCCGCACCGGCTGGTTCTGCTAATGGGGCGTGCGTCGCCGTGCGTCCGGGAACTCTAGTGAACCCAGATAAGTCGCTTTACTCGCCGCGCGTGTCGGTGGCTTGGACTCCGAAGTTCAAGTTCACCAAGCAAACCGTGGTGCGCGTGAGCTACGGAATCAACTACAACACCGGACAGTATTCGCGGTTTGCCACGAACCTTGCGTTCCAGCAGCCGTTCTCGGTGACGCAGAAGAATGTGTTGAGCTCGGGCACCACGAATACGGGTTGCCAGCTTCCGAACCAGAATTATGGCGGCACCGTAATGAACCTGACCCACGGCTTCAACTGCAGCACGCAGACGACGCAGTCCAGCTACGCGGTGAACCCGAACTACCGTTTGGGCATGGTGCAGGTGTGGGACCTGGGCATCCAGAAGCAACTGCCGCAGGGGATCGTGCTGAACATCGATTACACCGGTTCCAATGCCAGAAATCTGGATATTGTGCGCGCGCCGAATCGCACGCCGAGCGGATTGATCGTGAAGACGGTCGGTCAGTTCAACTATGAGGATTCGCTCGGGTTCCTGCGGTCCAATACGTTGCGGGTGAACGTGCGT
>Ga0207694_10004575_pt1 | contig 10779 bp, 6 predicted proteins | sample KBSC34metaG_FD_184353 | JGI IMG/M metagenome (GOLD analysis project Ga0207694, IMG submission 184353) | Corn rhizosphere microbial communities from Kellogg Biological Station, Michigan, USA - KBS C3-4 metaG (SPAdes) (version 2) | ecosystem: Host-associated > Plants > Roots > Rhizosphere > Soil...
GGCGATGTAATAATCATCACCGACGCGCACGATGGATGGGTCAGGATTGAAACCGCGGAGAATGGGGTTTTGGATTTCGACGGTGCTGGACATAAATGGTTAGAAATTGATTTCAGCGTTAAAAAATTTGGATATGCATTGAATTTCAATCCTCCCTTCCCCCTCACCCCGGCCCTCTCCCCAAGGGAGAGGGAGAAGAGGCTCCGGCGCTCGGCGAGATTGGAGGAGTTTTGTCAGGTCGTGACAGCAGAGTCATGTTTAGGGTCACGCACGACGGTCCATAACACGGCGGCGCCGATGAGATCAAGCACTGCGAGAATGACGAAGAAAGGCGCGTAGCCGATGGCGGCAACCAGTCCGCCAATGACGAGGTTAAACGCAAGAAGACCGGCGTTCCCGCACGTGCCCGCCATTCCAGCAACGGTGGCGACTTCGTTGCGCTTGAACAAATCCGAAGACATCGTGATAACGGTGACAGACAACGTTTGGTGGGCAAAACCTCCGAGGCTCAGCAGCGCGATGGCGACATAGGGACTTTGGACGAAGCCGACAAAAGCCATTCCAATCATCAGGCAGGCGCCAATAGTGAAAGCGATGCGGCGCGAATTGATGAGATTGATGCCGCGTTTTTGCAAGGCGAGCACAATCGCACCGCCGCACATGCAGCCGAAGTCGGCAGCCAGGAAAGGCATCCAGGCGAACATGGCGATGTGCTTCAGATCAAAGCCGCGCACTGACGAAAGATAATAGGGAACCCAAAATGTAAGTGTGCCCCAGGTGGGATCAGCGAGGAAACGCGGCAGCGCGATGCCCCAGAAGTTGCGCTGACAGAGAATGCTGGATATGGATGGGCGCGTACCACTGCCGGCGAGATGCTTTTCCTGGCCGGCGTCAATGTATTCCCGTTCGCTGTCCGACAACGCGCGATGTTTGGCCGGTGATTGATAAAACGCAATCCACAGTCCGGCCCAAATGAGGCCAATGATGCCGGTCACCACAAATGCGGCCTGCCAGTTGTAGTTGAGAATGGCCCAGGCGACCAGCGGTGGCGCAAGCATGGAACCCACAGAGGCACCGATATTGAACACACCGCCAGCGAGACCGCGTTCGCGCGCGGGGAACCATTCGGCGGTGGCTTTCATGCCGGCGGGATTGGCGCAGCCTTCGGCAAAGCCGAGCAGTCCACGCAGGCCGGCGAAGGTTTGCCAGTTGCGGCCCAGTCCGTGCGCCATGCAGATGAGCGACCAGGCGATGGCGAAAATGGCGAAGCCCATTTTTAAGCCGATGGAATCCAGCACGTAGCCGCAGATGGGTTGCAGCATGATGGCGCCTTGGAAGAAGTCGATGATCCAAGAGTATTGCTGCTCTGAGATGTGGAGGGTTTGCTTTAGCGTGGGCGCGGCGACTGCCAGGGAACTGCGCGTCAAATAATTGACGATCGAGCCCAACATGAGCAAACCAATCATCCACCAACGCAGGCCTTTAATTTTGAATGAGGACGTCGGCTGGGGTGACATGCGGGTGCAGAATGCCTTTTACGTTATGCTTTGTCAGCAGCAAATGCCGTGTGGATGCGGCGGGCGCTCAAATCGCGAATATGACGTGTGTCCTATGCGAAATGATCATCTCCGAAAGAAATTCGAGAGGCCAGCAAGGTAATCAGGTGGTGCGGTGGCCAACCGGAGATTGCCGCCTTTGCGAACGTGTTTTGAAAACAAAAAACCCGGAGCCACTCGGCTCCGGGCGGTAACGTGTTAATGAAAGGATGGACCTTCGCTATTACGGCAGGACGTGCGTGCCGACCGTGGCATTGCACGTGGGCTTGGCATTCACTTTGCCGACCGAGTAGGTACCGCTGGAGGGGCACTTCACGCCGCCGGGATCGGTGCCGTTGATGACACCCGTGCCGCCGCGGCCGAGGTACTGAGTCAACGAGGCTTTGACCACGTCGTCCGTGCTGTTCTTGCCGTTTTCCAACGCCCACTGCTGGATCGCACCGTCGATCAGGCGGAGGTTGTTGATGCAGGTATTTTTGCGAGCGGTTTCACGAGCTTTGATGAAGTTCGGGATGGCGATGGCGGCGAGGAGACCGATGATGGCCACCACGATCATGATTTCAACGAGCGTGAAGCCCGACTTGCGCGAGGTTTGGATTTTCATATTACTACTTTCAGCGATGTGAACGTGCGGCAGGCGGGTTTATTTTATAACTGCGTTTGCGTTCACGAATTGCCTGACGCGATCGCACTTGGGTATTTAGCAGCCCTCTTGCCATGACAATATTTGGCTAGTGTCCTCACAAAATTTCGATCGGGAGTGCGTCGTGAAAGATTTTTTGCCGAATTTTTGGGAAAGCCTGCCTCACTTTTGCACCTCGATTTTTTCCGCTGCGCACTAAAGAAAACTCGTATCGAACGGCGTGGCGTAACTGATCGGAGTGACTGTTTAATTGGAGTGACGAAAGAATTTTTCGCAAAGGAAAAATTTGAACGCGTGCGGATTGACGTCATCGACTTCGGTTGTTCTCAAGCGGTCCGAGCCTTGAAAGCGAGACTGTGTGAGCGGTTCCTTACGCGTATCGTTTTTGAAATTTATTTTGCGGACACGATTCAATCCTTTGAATTGTTGCGCTGCTCAGTCGTGAGTCGACTTCCGACGTCGGCGATCAAATTGGCGACTCCCGCAGAGCATTAGGAATTGAGAGTTTCGGAAACGACTTTTACGCAAGCATTTTCTTGGGATACACGCAGTGTTGAGGATGCTTGCCGGGAAAAACAAAAAACCCGGAGCCATTCGGCTCCGGGTTGGTAACCAGTTGTATGATTCGTGATTACGGCAGGACGTGCGTGCCAACCGTGGCATTGCACGTGGGCTTCGCATTCACTTTGCCGACCGAGTAGGTGCCGCTGGAGGGGCACTTCACGCCACCGGCTGCTGTGCCGTTGAGCACGCCCGTGCCACCACGGCCGAGGTACTGGGTCAACGAGGCGCTGACCACGTCGTCCGTGCTGTTCTTGCCGTTTTCCAACGCCCACTGCTGGATCGCACCGTCGATCAAGCGGAGGTTGTTGATGCACGTATTTTTGCGAGCGGTTTCACGAGCTTTGATGAAGTTCGGGATGGCGATCGCGGCCAGGAGACCGATGATAGCCACCACGATCATGATTTCAACGAGCGTGAAGCCCGACTTGCGTGATGTTTGGATTTTCATTTTACCGTTACAACGCGGTGTGAACCTGCGTCAGGCGGGTTTATTATAACTGCGTTTTTGTCCACGTATTGCCTGACGCGACCGCAGTGGCTCTTAAGCAGCACCCGGGCCAATCGTAAATGCTTGGTATAACCTGAAGTTTTTACGTAGTTCAGGGATTTAATGTCTTTTTGGAAAGACATGCCTTATTTCGGGACATCCAAATCTGCGCGAATTGCCTGAAGAATGTGCGTACTTAGGGTGCTGAATCCCTCGTTTTCATAACGCAGTTCCGCCAATTACGTTTTGTTTGTGCCGGAGTAGAATTGCCACCGGAATCTGGCAGGCGCAACGGGCGTTGTGTGCTGTGCCAGGCACAAAATGATTTCAGCTCTACCGGACGGCAGCGTTCTTCTTCTCGGAGCGTGCAGGCTTCGTAACTTTCGAAGCGCCTGCCGTCCGCTTCTTTTCTTGACGACTACTTTGTGAAAGATTCCAGCGCCATTGATGCCGGCACAGCACAGACGGTCGCCATCGAAGACTCCGCTGCGTGGTTGGGCGGGTTCGGTCAGGCGGGTGCGACTCGACGCTGGCGCGATTGGATGCGGCAGATTTTTTCGGAAGCTCCGGCGCGATTGTGGTTAGCGAGTCTCCTCCTGCTGGCGATGGTGTTTGTGATTTATCTGCCGTTGCTGCCGGGAAGTTTTGTAATGGACGATGCGCGCTTGGTCGGTGAGCAGGCGAATCCGCTGGTGAATGGAGAACTGACGCTGGGTTCGGTGTGGTTTCAGACGGATTTTCCGCTGACACTGTGCGCGTGGTGGGCGGAGTGGTCGTTGTGGGGAAATCAGCCGCTGGGATATCACGCGGTGAATATCGCGCTGCAGGCGATCAGCGCGATTTTGTTGTGGCGCGTGCTGGCGCGGCTGAAAATTCGGGGTGCGTGGCTCGGCGCCGCGCTCTTTGCCATTCATCCGGTCGCGGTTGGTTCGGTGGCGCGAATTGCCGAATTGAAGAATACGCTTTCACTGCCATTTTTCCTGCTCAGTTTTTGGGCGTATCTGCGTTACGAACAATCCGCGCTTTATGGAAGCCGCGAAATTGCAGGCGACGCACGCGGTACTTCAGCGACGGGTTGGTACGCGCTTTCGTTTGTGGGATTTATCCTGGCTTTGTTCAGCAAGACGACGGTGGTGGCATTGCCGGTGGCCTTGCTTTGCTGCGCGGCGTGGCAGCGCGGGCGCGTGACGCGCCGCGATCTGGCGCACACGGCGCCTTTCTTTTTGGTGGCACTGGCCTTTGGCTTGATGTCGATCTGGTTCCAAAAATACCAGGCATTGGCGGGCGAGGTGGTGACGCCGCAAAGTCTGCTCGAACGGTTCAGCATCGCGGGACGAAATTTTTGGTTCTATTTCGGCAAGGCGGCGCTGCCCATCAATCTCACGATTTTTTATTCACGGTGGCGGACGGATCTTTCCATGATCGCAGCGTTACTCCCGGTCGCGGCAATGGCGTTGCTGTTTGTGTTCTGCTGGCGATTGCGCCGTGGGTGGGGAAAACACGCGCTGTTGGGAATTGGAGTATTCGCGATTTTATTGTTTCCGTCGCTTGGATTTTTCGATGCGCAATGCTTCACCAAATTCCAGGTTTCCGATCACCTGCAGTATTTGCCAATGATCGCATTGACGTCCCTGGCGGCAGCAGCGATCGCGGCGATTCCGCGCCAGCGGTTTTCATTCGGCGCAGGCATCGGTGTGCTCCTCGTGTTGTCGGTGCTTTCCTTTAAGAGATCGGCGGTCTTTTCAACGGAGGAGGGTTTGTTGCGCGATACGCTGGTGAAAAATCCAGCGGCGTGGCCTGCCCACAATGATTTGGGGGTGGTTTTGGTTTGGCAGGGAAAAATATCCGCTGCAGCGGAGGAATTCCGAGCAACGTTGAAATGGAAACCGAACGATCCGGATGCGTTGGCCAATCTGGCGCAATGTGATGCCTTGCAAGGCCGGCCAGCCGTTGCGGTCGAGGAATATCGGACGGCGGTTCGACAGAAACCCGACAGCGCGCGATTTCATGAGGGCCTTGCAAGTGCGCTTTCTGCCAGGGGAGATGATGCCGCGGCAATCGGCCAATTCAAAATTGCATTGCGGTTGACGCCGAAGGTGAGCACGCGTTTGGCCCTGGCAGGTTCGCTGTTTCAAACGCAGAATTTTCGCGGGGCGGTGGAGCAATTTCGGCAGGTTCTTTCAGCGGAGCCAGACAATGTGCCGGCGCTGAACAATCTGGCGTACGTGCTGGGCGGATGTCCCGACAAGAGCGTTCAGAATGCGGATGAGGCGGTGAAATACGCCGAGCGGGCGTGTCGACTCACGGCATTTAAAGAGCCCGGGATGATTCAGACGCTGGCGGCAGCGTATGTGGGGCAGGGGCGAATGGCTGAAGCAACCGCAGCGGCGAACCTGGCCTCACGCCTGCAAATGACCGCGGCCGCGAAGTAACGCTGCGCTCAATTTTCTTTCCCGAACCATTGCACGGCGTAATGGACCAGGGCAGCGCCGCTTTTCAAATGGAGCTTCTCCTTGATTTGCGAGCGGTGGACATCGACGGTGCGCGGGCTGATGTGAAGTTCCTGCGCGATTTCATTGGTGGTCTTGCCGCGGCCGATGAATTGGAACACTTCGAATTCGCGATCCGTCAGTTTTTGCATCGGCGAATCCTCGTTGCGCGAGTTCGCGCCGCTCACACTTTTCAAGATACGCGCGGACATGGTCTCGCTCAGGTAAACTCCGCCGTCGAGGACGCGGTTGATGGCAGAAACCAGGTGCTCGGCGCTTTCTTCTTTCATGATGTATCCGGATGCGCCGGCGCGAAGGCAGCGTTCCGCGTAGATTTTTTCGTCGTGCATGGAGACCACGAGCACCGGAATGTTTTCGTGAAGCGTGCGGCTGTCCTTGATGAACTCCAGGCCGCCGCCGGTTTTCATGGTGAGATCGGCGATGATCAAGTCGGGATGATGTTGGGGAATCATGGAAAGCGCCTCATTCGGCCCGCCAGCTTCCCAGCATACTTCCATGGTGGTTTGTTTGTTGATCAACTGCGTGAGGCCGGCGCGCATCAGCGGATGATCATCCACCACCATGATGCGTTTGCGGGACTTGGCGCCGGGTGATTCATTGGTCATAAGTGAGTAGCGTTTTTCGGAAATTAATTCTTATTGCGCGCGGTGCAGGTGATGGAAGTTCCCCTGCCGACTTCAGATTCAATGTGCAGTTCCGCGCCGATTACGTTAGCTCGGTATTTCATCGCATGCATTCCCAGCCCGTGGCCGTTGGAGGGCGGCTGGGAAAATCCCTGGCCATTGTCAATAATGCGCAGTTCGGTGCGTTGGCGGCTGGATGCGAGCGCAATCCGGATTTTCGTGGCGCGACTATGTTTCAGGGCGTTGGTCACGGCTTCCTGACCGATGCGATAGAGTTGCGCAGCGGTTTCCGGGTCGCAAGGGAAATCATTTTCCGTCTCTTCGAAATCGCATTGCACCCGGGCGGCGGCGGTTGTGTTGGTGGCCAGCCGGCGCAATGCCTCGGTCAAGCCGCTCTCTTCAAAAGACACCGGCGCCAGGCCGTGGGACAACATGCGGATCTGCCGGATGACATCGTGCAGTTCGTTGCCGACTTTTTTCATGGGTTCGACGCATTGCGGGGCGGCGAGGCGAAGTTCCTGTTGAAGGCTCGCGCAAGACAAGGCGAGCGCGGTCAATTGCTGGCCCACACCGTCGTGAAGATCGTGGCCAATGCGGCGCATCTCGCTGTCACTGGCTTCGATGATCCCGCGCTCAAGGCGTTTGCGTTCGGTGATGTCGATATTAACGCCGGTCATCGTGTGCGGTTTTCCGGTTTCGTCCTTGAACACCTGCCAGCGGCCGAACAACCAATGCACACTGCCATCGGGCCAGATCACACGCCATTCACCTTCGACGGGAAGACCGGTTTCCATTGCCTTGCTTACGAGCGCGACCGCGTCCGCGCGGTCCTCGGGATGAATTAATTCCTCCCAGGCCTTTTGCGTTTGAGCGAATCCGCCCGGTGGCAGGCCATACATGGCTTCCAACTCGGGCATCCAGATGTTGACCTTGGAATTGAGGTTCTCTTCGAACACGCCGATACGCGCGGCCTGTTGCGCAAGCCGGAGGGTTTGCTCGCTGCGGCCGAGCGAAGTCGTGCGTTCCTTCACGCGCTTTTCCAGTTCTTCCTGCGTTTCCCGCAACTGTTCCTCGACCACCCGGCGGCGGGAGTTCTCGCGCCATAGAGCCGAGAAAACGCTCACGAGCAGCGCAATGCTGACAACGCCGCTGGAGATGTTGGTGAGCGCCACGAGGTGGCTGTCGTGCTCCAATTCGTCGCGGCGCAATTCGAGCAGGCGGGTTTCTTCCCTGACCATTTTCTCCACCGCGATGCGAATCGCTTCCAGGCTTTCCTTCACCTTCCGGCGGAATTCCAGGTCGGGAGCATTGGGATCCCCTTTGATTAATTCATCAAGGTGCTCCCTGCTCATGGTCTCGTGTTGTGCCAGAACTATCTTCAGGTCGGCCAGGTTGGTTCGTTGAATTGGGTTATCGTGCGTCAAGATGTCCAAGTTCAGGAGCAACTCGGGCATGCGGTTGGTGGCGGCGAAATAGGGCTGGAGGTATTCCTTGTCGTGATTGAGCGCGTAACCGCGCTGGCCCATGAGCATGTCCGCGGCACAGGCCGGGATTTCCTTAAGCTGCGTGATGATTTGGTGGGTGTGGTCAACAAGGTCGGCTTCGCGGGTGGCGTTGTGGTCCAGCTTCCACCAGAGCACGTTGATGCCGCCAACCAGGGCAATCGCAATGCAAAACGCCGCTAGGGGAGGCCAGGATGCACTGAAAGCCCGCGGTGTTGCGTTTTTCACAGCGCGGAAAGCTTATTGGGAGAGGCTGTGCTGTGCCAAGGGAAAACGGCCTTTGCTGTTTTGACGAGGGAGGTTATTGCTTAGAGGGGAGTTATTTCTTGGGGGAAATGATTTCACGATTTCACCTCACTTGTCTCCCTGGCGATTCGAGCAATGGATTGTGCGGTAAAAGTCTGAAGAGTTCACTGCGTAAACCCTTTCCTCGCGAGTCGGTTCTCTTGCAATGAAACCAAGAGTCGTTATCATCCGTCCGAACCCATCATGAAGAACTTCCTTCTCATCCTTTTACTCATCATGCTCGCGAGCGCGAAATCGTTTGCCGCCGGCGAGGACGCCTTTTACAAACTCGGGCCGGATTCGTTGTCGCAGGAGGGCGTGCCGCACGGGAAATTGCTCGGGCCGATGCATCTGCCCAGCCAGGTGTATTCGAATTACACGCACACGTATTGGATTTATGTGCCCGCGCAATATGATCCCAAGCAGCCAGCCGGCTTGCTCGTTTTCCAGGACGGTTCGGCGATGATTTCCTCCAACGGGGATGTCCGCCTGCCCAATGTGATGGACAACCTGATCTGGCGGCGGGAAATTCCGACGATGATCGGGCTGTTCATCAGCCCCGCCATCACAACCAATCAGCCGGAGCCGTCGCCGTCCGAATGGGGTGACCGAAACAGCCTCCGTCCGCGGGAATACAACGAGGTGACGAATCTTTATGCGCGCGTGGTTTGCGAGGAGTTTCTGCCGGTCGTCACGAACCAATATAATATTTCGCCGGACCCGGACATGCATTGCATCGGCGGTTCCAGTTCGGGTGCGATTGCGGCGTTCGGGGTGGCGTGGTATCGGCCCGATGTGTTTCACAAAGTCATCAGCAGCGTGGGCAGTTTTGTGAATCTGCGCGGCGGCTATGTGTTCCCCGAAATGGTGATGGCGAGCGAGCGCAAGCCGATCCGGATGTATTTTTGCGATGGCGTGAATGACAACCGCGGCGCCAGCCGCGGCGGGGCGTACGATGTGAAACGCGATTGGCACGCCCAGAATATCCGCTTGATGGAGGCGATGACGAAGAAGGGCTACGATGTGAATTACACGTGGGGCATCGGTCTCCACGGTCAGAAACAATTCGGCGCACAGTTGCCGGAAATCATGCGTTGGATCTGGCGGGATTATCCGCGCTCAGCCGATCCGGATAATAAAGAGGAACGCTCCTTCCACGCGGCGGCGACGCAGTGAAAATAGTGCACGGTCATCTTGCCCGTGCGAACCGAAATACTAAGGTAGGGCGCGTCGCTCCGCGCGCGCCGTCGGTAGGCAGATGGGAATCGGCGCGCGCGGAGCGACGCGCCCTACCTGCCGTAGGTCACCACATCATTTCTAAATCGTCTTCAGCCGCCCGGTCGAATCACCGTGCCGTTCCAGTCCTTCCACTCCCATGCGATCGGCCATGCCTAGGAATAAATTGGTAAGCGGCGTTGAATCTGTTTGCGTGTAGCGGCCCGGATTCAACGTGCCGCCGCCGTTGCCGGCGAGAAGAATCGGCAGGTTCGTGTGCGTATGGCGATTGCCGTCGGCATTGCCTGAGCCGTAGACGATCATCGAGTTGTGCAGGAGCGATTGGCCGTCCACATCCTTCGTTTGATCCATTTTTTGCAGGAAGGCGGCGAGCTGTTTCGCGTACCACAAATCGATCTGTTTCACCTTGGAAATCATATCCGAATCATTGTGATGATGCGTGAGATTGTGGTGTCCTTCGGCGATGCCGATCTCCGTGAAGGTGCGGTTGCTGCCTTCGGCGGCGATGAGCATGGTGGCCACGCGCGTGGAATCGGTTTGGAACGCGAGCAGGAGCATGTCGAACATCAATTGAATGTGACTGCCGAACTCGGCGGGAATGCCAGGCGGCGCATCGGCTTCCGGATTGTTTACCTGCATGTTTTCGGCGCGTTCGATGCGCTGCTCGATCTCGCGGACGCTGGTGAGGTATTGATCGAGCTTCTGTTTATCGCGTCCGCTCATTTTTTTCTGGATGGCGTCGGCGTCGTCCATGACGAAATCGAGAATGGAATGCTGTTCCTGCTGGCGGCGCTTGAGATTGGTGATGCGTTCTTCACGCGAACCGCTGCCAAACAGGCGCTCGAAGACCAGGCGCGGATTGGGTTCCGGCGTGAGCGGCTGATTGGCGGAACGCCAGGCGAGATTGTAGGCGTAGGCGCAGGAATAACCCGAGTCGCAATCGCCGGCCTTGCGCACATTGTCACAGCTTAATTCCAGTGACGGAAATCGCGTTAGGTGCCCGATGCGTTGCGCGACAACTTGATCGATGGAAACGCCGGCGTGAATGTCCGAGCCGGAGGTTTTTTTGATGCGCACACCGGTCAGGAACGTGCCGCCCGCGCGCGCGTGGTCGCCTGCGCCGTCGGGCCCGGGGTTTGCGCTCAAATCCTGCAGGCCGGAAATGAGCTGAAATTTGTCGCGCATTTTTTCGAGCGGCTGAAGCGTGGCCGGCAGCGCAAAATCCGATCCGGTTTGTTCCGGCCACCATGCCGAGGGGATGATGCCATTGGGCACGTAGAGAAAAGCCATGCGCACGGGTGCTTTGGTAGGCGCCGCGGGCACGGCCAGCAGTCGCAGCGGGTCCAGCGACGCAAAGGCCGGCAATGCGATGC
>Ga0207694_10004581_pt1 | contig 10771 bp, 8 predicted proteins | sample KBSC34metaG_FD_184353 | JGI IMG/M metagenome (GOLD analysis project Ga0207694, IMG submission 184353) | Corn rhizosphere microbial communities from Kellogg Biological Station, Michigan, USA - KBS C3-4 metaG (SPAdes) (version 2) | ecosystem: Host-associated > Plants > Roots > Rhizosphere > Soil...
TCTCGCGCGTGTGGGCAAGCACACCCTCTTCCAGAAGGTCGAGGTTCTTCAACGCCACCGCGCAGCCGATCGGATGGCTGGTATAGGTGAGGCCATGGCCGAACAACGCGTCGGGATGGTTGGAACGGCGCAGTTCTTCGAGCAGCCGTTCGGAGATGATGACGCCGCCGAGCGGGAAATAGCCCGATGTGACGCCCTTGGCGAAAGTGATCATGTCCGGGTCGATGCCGAACACATCGCCTGAGGCAAACACGTGGCCAAGCCGCCCGAAGCCGGTCACCACTTCATCCGAGACATAGAGGATGTCGTTCTCCCGGCAGATCCCGCGGATGCGCTTGAGATAACCGTCCGGCGGCACGATGACGCCTCCGGAAGCCTGCACCGGTTCGCCGACGAAGGCGCCGATCCGATCGGCGCCGACGCGCGTGATCGTGTCGCGAAACTGGTCGACCAGGAAATCGGTGAAGGCGGCGATGCTCATGCCCTTCGGCCGCCGGAACGGATCGGGCGAAGACAGCTTCACCACCAGGTCGTCGGCGCCGTCCATCCAGTCGCGGTCGCGCGGGCGGCCATTGAGGGAGGCCGACAGATAGGTCGAGCCATGGTAGGCGCCGCCGCGGCTGAGAATCAGCTTCTTCTCCGGCCGTCCGCGCACATTGTTGTAGAACTGCATGAAGCGCAGCGCCGTCTCCACCGCCGACGAGCCGCCGGTGGTGAAGAAGGTGTGGCTGAGGTCGCCAGGTGCTGCATCGGCGATGCGCCGCGCGAGCTCGGCCGATGGCGCATTCATCGTATACCATGGCGTGTTGTAGGACAGCGCCATCGCCTGGTCGTACATGACCTTCGCCAGCTCCTCGCGGCGATGGCCGACATTGATGCACCACATGCCGGCCGGGCCGTCGATCAGCCGCTTGCCGGTGGCGTCGGTGATGTAGATGCCGTCGCCCTCGGCGATCAGCGCGCGCGCCTCGTTGCCGACCGAGCCGGCATAGGGCCAGGGCTGCACGAGATGGCGCTTGGCGAGTTCGACCGCGTCGTCATCGCCGGGCTCGATGATTTCGCTTGCCTTGATCTTGCTTTGGGCCGCCATCTTCGCCTCACATCACCAGGTTGCAGGATTTTCCTTGGACATCGAGAGGTGCGGAAAGCCCTGGAAATTCGGCCTTTCTTCACTTCATTTTGAATATCCGTTCAATCAATATTACAGAAATAGAGCTTGATTTCAATCGGCGGATGCGCTCATGATGAAAGAAAGCCGGCAAGCCAGGGAGCGATCACGCTCCAGGCATAAATCGGGAACGGGCGGCCGGCGCTGCGAATGGGAAGGCCGATGGCGGGACAGTCCGAGCCAGCTACCGAAATCACGCCCGGAGCGCTGCAATGACGGCGGCTGCGGAAGGGTCGCCCCCGTTACGCGTGGCGGGATTGAGACGAAGTCCCCTTCTGCAATCGGAAGCCGTCCAGGGCTTTGCCCTGATCAGCCCGACCTTCGTTTATGCCCTCATTCTTCTCGTCCTGCCGATCCTGGTCGTCATCGCGCATTCCTTCTGGACGCAGGACTACCTCACCATCGACCACACCTTCACGCTGGAGAACTACCGGATCGCACTGACCGAGCCGATCTATCGCGACCTGCTCTGGCGCTCGCTCTACATCTCGCTGACGGTCAGCCTGCTCACCGTGGCCCTGGCCTATCCGATCGCCTACTTCATTTCCTTCCATGGCGGCCGCCACAAGAGCCTGTGGCTGTTCCTCATCACCATCCCGTTCTGGACGAGCTACCTGCTGCGCGTCATGTCGTGGAAGGTGATCCTCGGCTACAACGGCGTGCTCAATTCCGGGCTGATGGGCCTTGGCATCATCGACGAGCCGTCGACTGCGCTGCTCTATAATTCCACCGCGGTCATCATCACGCTCACCCATGCCTGGGCGGCCTTCGCCATATTGCCGATCTTCGTTTCGCTGGAGAAGGTCGACCGGACCCTGGTTGAAGCGGCAACCGACCTTGGCGACGGACCGCTGCGCTCCTTCCTGCGCGTGACCTTGCCGCTCTCGGCGCCCGGCGTCATCTCGGCCGCGCTGATCGTCATGATCCCGACCGTCGGCGACTATGTCACGCCCAAGCTGGTCGGCGGCAAGGACGGCGTCATGATCGCCAATGCCATCCAGGCGCAGTTCGGCAAGGCGTCGAACTGGCCTCTGGGTGCGGCACTTTCCGTCACCACCATGATCATCGTCTCGCTGATGGCCGGCGCCACCGTGCTGGTCTTCCGCGCCTTGCAGAGGCTGGCACGATGACGGCCATAAGACGTTTCCTACCCGGCTGGCTGTCGAGTTACGCCGTCCTCTACCTGGTCTTCCTTTATCTGCCGGTGATCTTCCTGCCGATCTTTTCGATCAACACGGCGGCGACGCCGAAATTCCCGCTCTCGGGCGTCACCCTTCATTGGTATGAGGATCTGCCGCGCACGCCGGCGCTGATCGACGCCACCTGGAACAGCCTCATCGTCGGCGTCTCGGCCTCGACCCTGTCGACGGTGCTCGGCATCCTCGCCGCCCGCTCAATCACCCGCTACCGCTATCCCGGCCGCCGCGCCATCAACGGCCTGATCATGGCGCCGCTGGTGCTGCCCGAGGTGATCGTCGCCATCTCGATGCTGCTGGTCATGTTGCAGCTCGGCTTGAACCTATCGCTGTTCACCGTCGTGCTCGGCCACGTGCTGGTCTGCATCCCCTATTCGATGACGGTGCTGACCTCCGGCTTCGAAGGTTTCGACCGCAGCCTCGAGGAGGCCTCCGCCGATCTTGGCGAAAGCGCCTTCGGCACCTTCCGGCGTGTGACGCTGCCGATGGTCGCGCCGGCGATCATCTCCAGCCTGCTCGTCTGCTTCACCATCTCGCTGGACGAATTCATCATCGCCTTTTTCCTCACCGGCACCGAGGCGACGCTGCCGATCTACATCTGGGGCCAGCTGCGGTTTGCGGCCAAGCTTCCCGGCGTGCTGGCGCTTGGCACATTGCTGCTCTTCGCATCCTTCGTGCTGATGACAATTGCCGAAATCCTGCGCCGCCGGGCGGCGAGACGCACCCAGAACGAGGGAGGCCTCTATGCTTGAGCGGGTCCAGTCCCAATCAGATCGCACCATGATCGAAATCCGCGACGTCACGCGCAGCTACGGATCGTTCAAGGCGCTGGACAGTGCCTCGCTGGCGATCCGGGAAGGCGAGTTCTTCTCGCTGCTCGGGCCCTCCGGCTGCGGCAAGACCACGCTGCTGCGCATGATTGCCGGCTTCGACACGCCGACCAGCGGCTCGATAGCCGTCGACGGCCAGCCGATGGAGGGCATCCCCGCCAACCGCCGGCCAACCAACATGGTCTTCCAGAGCTACGCGATCTTCCCGCATCTCAATGTCGAGCAGAATGTCGCCTATGGGCTGAAGCGGCTGAGGCTCGACGCCGGCGAGGAGAAGCGCCGTGTCGAGGAAGCGCTGGCGCAGGTGTCGCTGACCGGCCTCGGCAAGCGCCGCGCCACCGAGCTTTCCGGCGGCCAGCGCCAGCGCGTCGCGCTGGCCCGCGCGCTGGTCATGCGGCCCAAGGTCCTGCTGCTGGATGAGCCGCTTTCGGCGCTGGACAAGAAGCTGCGCGAACAGATGCAGGTCGAGCTGCGGCGGCTGCAGCAGGCGGTCGGCATCACCTTCGTGCTGGTCACGCATGACCAGTACGAGGCCTTGGCGATGTCCGACCGCATCGCCGTGATGTTCGGCGGCAAGATTGCCCAGGTCGCCTCGCCCAAGGAAATCTACCAGCGCCCTGTCAATCGCCAGGTCGCCGATTTTCTCGGCGGCATGAATTTCGTCAAGGCTGAGATCGTCGAGGAGAACGGCGCTTCGCTGGTGCTCGACACGCTGGGCTTCGGCCGCGTCAAGGCCGAGAAGCCGAAGGCTTTCGTGCGCAATGGCGGCGCCGCCACACTCGGCATAAGGCCGGAGCGGCTGCGCGTGCTGTGGGATAACGCGACGGCGAAATTCGAGGTCGCCGGCAAGGTGGTCGAACGCCACTATTTCGGCGAGATCACGCATCTGATCGTCGAGATACCGGGACTGGAAAAGCCGCTCTCGGTGACCGAGACCAACGATTTCGGCGCCGACGACATTCCGGTCGGCGCGCCGATCCGTCTCGCCTACGACCCCGAGGCGCTGGTGGCGATGGCCGACTGAATCTTGGCCGCGGCGATGCGGCCGGCGACGATGGCGCCTTCGATATAACCCGGGAAAGACGGCGAGACTTCCGAAGCGGCGAAATAGACTGGCGGCGCGCCGGCAAGGATGATGCGCTCGGCATCGCGCGCCGTCACATCGACGATGAGGTCGCTATAGGCACCACCACTCCAGCGGTCATGCGTCCAGTCGCGTGAGCTGAAATCGATGATCTCGGCGGCCCGCGGACCGAGCGCTTCCACGAGCCTTGCGGTGATTTCCGCGCGCAGCGCCGCATCATCGAGCGGATGCCAGCGCAGCGCGAGCGGCCCGCCGACAAAGACGACAAGCGCGGCATGGTCGGCATCCTGGCTGGCGTCGCAGGCGAACAGCCCCGGCTGGTCGCGCCACATGACCATGCCGCACAGGTCCCGCTCACGCCAGAATGGACTGGCATAGCGCACCAGGATCTTGATCACCGCGCCGCTTTCCCAGGCGCTGAGCGCCTTTGCAAGTTCCGCCGGCAAGCCCGGCGCGAAGTCGAGCTTTGCGGCCGTCGCCGGCGGCAATGCGACCAGCGCCGCGCCCGCCTCGATCACACCGCGGGCCGAGACGATACGAACGCCTTGCTGCCTACGCTCGATCCGCGTCACGGCTTCGTCCAGCCGCAGCCGCTCGCCGAGGTCGCCGGCCAGATCGTCGGCCAGCGACTGCATGGTCTCGCGCAGGAAATACTGCAGCTCGAACGTCTCGTTGGTGATGCGGCGATCATTGTCGATCAGGTACCACAACGGCACCCTGTCCAGCGCCAGACACCAAAGGCCTTCGATCATAGAGCGGAAGGCGGCCTTCGCGTCGGGTGTGTCCTCCTGGCGCTCGAGCCATGTCGCGACGGTCAGTCCGGCGATCGACGGATCGTCCGGCTCGATCCCGTTCATGCGCTCGCGTATCGCCATCGCGACTTGATAGGTCTGCTCGGCCTCCTCGACCGACATCCACGGATGGGTGATGAACTCGCCTTCGATATAGGTCTCGACGAAGGTCTTGCCACGCGCCCTGGCGAGCGCCATCAGCTCAGGCATGTCCTCGCAGAGGAACTGGCCGCCGCTGTCGATCAGCTCGCCGAGCCCGTTTGGCCTGGCTTCCACACGCCCGCCGACGCGCTCGCGTGCCTCCAGGACAAGGAAATCGATGCCGGCGCGCTGAAGGTCGAGCGCGGCGGACAGGCCGGTGAAGCCGGCGCCGACGATGACGACGTCGGTTCTTTCGATGATACTGCTCAATAGCCGGCCTTGATCTTCTCGAATTCGGCGACCATCCGCTGCTTGAGGTCCGGCGCCACCGGCTGCTGGAACAGCGTCTTGTCGAGGAACTTGTCGAGATTGTCGAAGCCGCGGTCGGTGAGCAGCTTCGGGTCCATTGCCGTCATGCCGGCACTGTTGCCGTGACCGTAACCGAAGGTCTTCACCATATACTCTGAGACATCCGGCGCGTTGACGGCGCTCAGGAAATCATAGGCCTGGTCGAGCTTGCCCGGCGCATCCTTCATCAGCACATAGCCGCATACCCAGGTCGAGATTCCCTCCTTGGTGTCGCGGTTCATGGCGATCGGCATGCCCTGCCCTTTCAGCGTCACATAGGTTTCGTTCCAGCCCCAGACCAAGTCGACCTCGTTGCCCGTGAAGGCCTGGTTGAGGTCCGTATCATCGGTCCAGTAGAAGCGGACATTCTTGTGCACGTCGCGCAGGAAGGCGGAAGCTTGACTGAACTGCTCGTCCGTCATCTTGGTCCAGTCCTTCAGCCCGATGACCAGGCTTGCCAGCGCATAGGCGTCGTCGACATTGTCGCCGATGGTGACGCGGCCCTTGAACTTCGGATCGGCGAAGATCCTGAGCGACTGCGCCTGCTCCGCCGTCACCTTGTCGGTGCGGTAGAGCAGTGAAGTGTTACCCCAGTCGAAAGGCATGAACCAGGCCTTGCCGTCGGCGGTGGTGGCGAGATCCTTCATCGCCATGATACCTGGATTGAGGTCTTTCCAGCCGGCGATCTTCGAGGTATCGAGCGGCTGCAGCAACCCGGCCTCGCGCCATTTCACCACGCTTTGCGAGCAGGGATGCGCGATGTCGGCCTTGAAGCCGGCGCGCATCTTCTCGAAGGCCTCGTCCTCGTCGCCGAAGAAGGAGAAGGTCGGCTCGGAACCGTGTTTGGCGGTGTAGGCCGGGTGCAGCAGCGGGTCCTCGTAACCGGACCAGTCGAAGACGACGAGGTCGCCGCCACCTTCGGCAAGCGCATAGGCGGTGCCCGCGCCGACGGTGACGACAGCGGCCAAGGCAAGGCGGCGAAGCATGGATTTCATGGCGCGAGAAACTCCCCCATCACGAACGATTGAGGGAAGTTAGGAAAATTCAGTAGCTTTGGCGAGCCCGCCTGGCTCGGTTTCAGAGCAATGACTTGAGACCGACCTGTATTTCCCAACTTGCGACCGCGACGACCAATTATCGAAGTCGGCGCTGCCCCTCATCGCCCTGCCGGGCACTTCTCCCCGTATAGTGACGGGTAGAAGGGGCTGGCAGCAACCTCGGCGCCGTTCTTGCAGCGTTGGCGATTGTCGAAATCGGCGATGACAGCGTCCTCTCCCCGTCACTATACGGGGAGAGGATGCCGGCAGGCAGGTGAGGGGCGGCGCTAGCGCTCGAAAGGGATGATGAGGCGAGTTCGCTAAGCGATTTGCCGTTTCGAGCAAACAAGACAAGCCGCCAAACAGGCCTCAATAGCCGGCTTTGATCTTCTCGAACTCGGCGATCATCTTGAGCTTGAGCTCCGAGGGCAGCGGCTGCTGGAACAACGTCTTGTCGACGAATTTCCCCACATCGTCATAGCCCTTTTCCTTCAGGATCGCCGGGTCGACGCCGGCCATGCCCTTGGCGTTGGCCTGGCCGTAGCCCCAGTCCTTGACCAGCACCTTGGCGACTTCGGGATCGTTGATGGCGTTGAGGTAGTCATAGGCCTTGTCGACATTGCCCGGCGCGTCCTTGAACAGCACGTAGCCGCACACCCAGGTCGAAATGCCCTCGTCGGTGTCCTTCTTGGACTTGATCGGCACGCCGGCCTTGACCGACTGCACGGTCGCATCGTTCCAGGCCCAGGCGAGGTCGACCTCGCCGCCGGAGAGCAACTGCACGATGTCGGTGGTGTCGGTCCAGTAGGAGCGGACATTCTTGTGCACCTGGCGCAGGAAGTCGGACGCCTGCTTGAACTGGTCGTCCGTCATCTTGGTCCAGTCCTTGAGCCCTATGGCGAGGCTGGCCAGCGCGTAGGCGTCGTCGACATTATCGCCGATCGAGACCCTGCCCTTGTATTTCGGATCGGCGAACACCTTCAGCGACTGGACGTCCTTTTCGGCGATCTTGTCGGAATTGTAGGTGAGCTGGGTGTCACCCCAATCCCACGGCATGAACCAGGCCTTGCCGTCGGACGTCGTGGCCAAGTCCTTCATCGCCATGATGCCGGGATTGAGGTCCTTCCAGCCGGCGATCTTCGAAGTGTCGAGCGGCTGCAGCAAGCCCGCCTCGCGCCACTTCACCACGCTCTGCGAACAGGGATGACCGAGATCGGACTTGAAGCCGGAGCGGATCTTTTCGAACGCCTCGTCCTCGTCGCCGAAGAAGGCGAAGGTCGGCGAGTCGCCGTTCTTCTCGACATACTTCGGATGGAAGCTCGGATCCTCATAGCCGGACCAGTCGAACACGATCAGGTCCTTATCGGCGGCGACGGCGAACGCCGCCGCCGAGGCCGCGAGTGCGCCACCAAGCGCCAAAGTCAATGTCAGGCGTCGGCTGAGTTTCTTCATGCTGTTCCATCCTCTTTTGGTTTGCCGGTCTTATTGGCCGGCTGTTGCTAACCGTAATGTTTCGGGAACGCGGCGGCCAAAAATGCGTTGGCCGCCTGCAGCGCGGTTTCGCGGGTGGTATCCTCCGTTCCCATCATCAGCCGCAGCCACAGCCCTTCCAGCATGGCCGACAGCGCCAGCGCCATGACCTGCGGCTCATAGGCATAGGAGCCGCTTTGCTTGAGCGTCGCGCAGAGATCGATGAAGACCTGCTGGTAGTAATTGTCGCGCGAGCTGCTCAGCGCCTGATAGGTCGGCCGCGACTTGGCCTCGCCCCAGAAGGCGAGCCATGCGGCGAGCTTGCGCTTGTTGCAGATCGAGCGATCGAAATCGGCCCACACCAGTTGCTGCAGCTGTCTCGCCGGATCATCGCCCGCCTTTTGCAAGGCGGTGCGCCAATGCGCCGAATACTCGTCATACATGTGCTGCAGCGTGGCGATCAGCAGCTTTTCCTTGCTCTCGAAATGGAAATTGACGATGCCGCGCGACAGGCCGGCGCCGTCGGCGACATCCGCCATCGTCGTTTCGGCATAGCCGCGCTTGGCCAGTGAATCGATCGTCGCCTCGATCAGCTGCAGCTGCCTGACCTCTTTCGAGGCCTTGCGGCCGCGCTTTTCGGCATCGCCTTTCCGCGCCGTTTCGGGGAGAGCGTCGCTCGCCTCTGCAGTCTTCATGGGTGTGACGGTCTCCAGCATTGCCGGCTATCCAACCGGCTTCCAACCGCGCAGATGAGTGGGGCGGTGCTCGCCACTGTCAAGCACCTTCTGCATTGCCTCCCAGGTCTTGATGTTCTTGTCGACATAGGCAGCGCCGACCGCTGCCGCGGCCTGCGCGTAGAGCGATCCCTTGAGGCGCGCCAGTTCCTCCCGCGCGACCTCGCGGTACCATGGATTGCGGTCGCGGACCGTGATGTCGGTAAAGCCGGCGCGCCGCATTGCTTCGGCGTAGCGCTGCGGCGAGGCCATGGCAAAGGACAGCCCTTCGGCCGCGACATAGGCCTTCATGTCAGATGACGGCACGCCGTCATGCGAGATCATCCAGTTCGACGCGGCAAAGACGCCGCCCGGCTTCAGCACACGGAAGATTTCGGCAAAAAGCGCGTCCTTGTCCGGCACATGCAGCAGCGCGTCCTTGGAGAAGGCGACATCGAAGGAAGCGGCCGCGAAAGGCAACGGCCCGGGTGGCGCCTGGACGAAGCTGACGCGGTCCTCGAGCCCTTGCCTGATCGCCCCTCGCCGCGCCGTCTCGATCACCGGCTTTTCGACATCGAAGCCGGTGGCTCGAGCCGCACCGTGCCGGGCGACCAGATGCCGCGTGATGCCGCCGGCGCCGCAGCCGATATCGAGGACCGTCTTGCCCTTGAGCCACAGGCCCTCGATCACGCGGTCGACCTCGTCGGGACCACCCGGCGACAGATAGCCGTCGCCCCAGAGCGCTTCGAGGAAGCGGATGGCGGTGTCGTCATATTCCGGCTCGGCGTCAGCCGTTTCGATCATCGGATCTTTAGCCCCAAATGCCGACGTGGCCCCTTCAGTGAACCAGCGCCAGAATGCAGGCAAAGCCTAGCGCATCAATGGGAAAACGCAACACCATTTGTTGAACATTCATTCAATATGACTGGACAAAAGACTGTGATCCGTGCCAAATTCGGGCAGTCAGGGAACAAAACGCATCGAGCAATTCCAGGAAAAGTGTGAAGCGGCTTTCCGTCCGGAATTGCGTAAAGACAAGAAGATAGGCAGCCGAATGAAGGTTCAGCGCGCATGAAGGCATGGGACGCGATCGTCATCGGTGGTGGCCATAACGGCCTTGTCAACGCCTGCTACCTGCAGCGCGCCGGCTTGGATGTGCTGGTGGTCGAGAAGAACGACTGGGTCGGCGGCGCGGCCACCAGCCGCGAGCTGACGCCGGGCTTCCTCTATTCCAATTGCTCCTATGTCTGCTCGCTGTTCCGGCCCGAGATCATGCGCGACCTGGAGCTGCCGCGCTTCGGCCTGCAGGTGATCTCCTATGAAGGCGGCGCGGTGTTCACGCGCGACGGCGACTACCTTGCCAACTATCGCGATCACGATGCGCACCGCCGCGAATTCGCGCGCTTTTCCAAGCGCGACGCCGAGGCCTATGACCGCTATTCGCGCGACGTCACCAGGCAGTGCCGTTTCATCCAGCCGCTTTTGATGCGCACCGCGCCCGACCCGACCAGCTTCAAGCCGCGCGACCTTGGCGAGCTGCTCTATCTCGGCAAGAAATTCGCCGGGCTTTCGGCCGAGGAAATGGCGCTGACCCTGCGCTTCTGGACCATGTCGATCTCCGACTTCCTCGACGAATATTTCGAGACCGACGTCATCAAGGCCAACTTCGCGCTGTCCGGCATCATCGGCACGGCTCTCGGACCGATGTCGCCGGGCACGGCCTATGTGCTGCTCCACCACTATATGGGCGAGGTCGACGGTTCGGTCGGCGCCTGGGGCTACGCGCGCGGCGGCATGGGCGCCGTCACCAAGGCGCTGGCCGCCTCCTTCAAGGCAAGCGGAGGCACCATCCGCACCGGCGCCGAGGTCGACCACGTGTTGATCAGGAACGGCAAGGCCAAGGGCGTCGTGCTCGCCAGCAACGAGGAGATCTACGGCAAACTCGTCATCTCCAATGCCGACGTCAAGCGCACCTTCCTGAAGCTGGTCGAGG
>Ga0207694_10004583_pt1 | contig 10769 bp, 8 predicted proteins | sample KBSC34metaG_FD_184353 | JGI IMG/M metagenome (GOLD analysis project Ga0207694, IMG submission 184353) | Corn rhizosphere microbial communities from Kellogg Biological Station, Michigan, USA - KBS C3-4 metaG (SPAdes) (version 2) | ecosystem: Host-associated > Plants > Roots > Rhizosphere > Soil...
TCAGCTCGAAGGAGAAGAACTCCCGGAACTGGGACATCGCGCTCATCCGCTGCGGCGCGCTCAATTGCGAGCCTGACGCGAGACGTTCAGGAAGTACACATCCTCCAGCCCCGACGGCACGGCGCGGAATCCGGCGCCCGGCGACGAAGGCGCGAACACGCGGATCTCGTGCTGGCCCGCCACGAGGTGGCTGCTCACCACCTTGAGCTCGGCCTCGATCGCGCGCAGCTCGTCGTCGCTCGAGAGCACACGCGACCAGATCTGCCCGTCGAGCGATCCGATCGCTTCCGCCGGCGCGCCCTCGAGCAGCACCTCTCCCTGCGCGATGATCGCCATGCGGGGGCAGAGCTCGCGAACGTCATCCACGATGTGCGTCGAGAGAATCACGGTCACGTCACGCCCGATCGAGGACAGCAGGTTCAGAAACCTGTTCCGCTCGGCAGGATCGAGTCCGGCCGTGGGCTCGTCGACGATGATCAGGCGAGGGCTCGCGAGCAGCGCCTGCGCGATTCCGAAGCGCTGCTTCATTCCGCCCGAGTACGTCGACAGCGACTTCTTGCGTACATCCCAGAGATTCGTCTGCTGCAGCAGCGCCTCCACCATCTCCTTCCGCTCGCCCGCGACCACGATCCCCTTGAGAATCGCGAGATGCGAGAGCATGTCGACCGCGGACATCTTCGGATACACGCCGAACTCCTGCGGCAGGTAGCCTAGCACTCTGCGCACCTCGTCCTTCTGCGTGAGGACGTCGATTCCGTCGAGCGTGATCGAGCCCGAGTCGGGATCCTGGAGTGTGGCGATCGTGCGCATGAGCGAGCTCTTGCCGGCGCCGTTGGGACCGAGCAGCCCGAACATGCTGCTGCCCACGCTGAGCGAGAGATTCTTGAGGGCGCGAACGCCGTTCGGGTAGGTCTTGGATAAACCGGTGATCGTGAGCGCCATCGAGCAGCTCCGGGGAGTGGTGTGCAGCTACGTACGGTGCGGGGAAGCGCCATGTTTCCAGCGTTGAATCAACGCCGGGCGCTCACATGCGCAACCACGATCGCGATGCGGAGGGGCGCAAAAAAAGAGTCTCCTCGACGGGTGGTCGAGGAGACTCTCGTGCGATCAGTTGCTATCAGTCGGGGCGAGTGGATTTGAACCACCGACCTCCTGGTCCCGAACCAGGCGCGCTAACCGGGCTGCGCCACGCCCCGAAATGCCGGCAAGATGCTCGAATCGCGGCGGAACGACACCGCGAACTACACTACTCCCAGCGAAACTCGGCGGTTCCACGGGAACGCGCAACGTAGCGCAGAATCGGGAGTTGGGCAACCTCCGCCGAGCCCGTTGAGGCGCGCCGGAGCGGCTCCCGTGGATGCACGAGCTCATCCTCGCGCGACATCTGCGCCATCCGCGTCAACGCGAGAACACGGCACCATGCGGGAGCCCCGAGCCGTGGAATCCGTGCGGCCAATCGATGTTGCTCAAGCTGAATCCAGGCGTGGTGGATCCCGCATTCCGGAATTCGCTGTCCACCGTGACCGCGCCGGTGCCGCGGTCGAATCGGAGCATGAACAAGCGGCTGTCCGTTCCTCCCGAATTCACAATGATCCTGCTATCGACATCGTCCCACGCGAGCCAGTGCGTGAATTGATCCGTGCCAAGGGACAGTTGCGACACTTTTTCCGGCTTCCCGGAATTGGCGACGTCGAGCACGACCACGCCACTGATCGCGGGGACGGCCTCGATCCAGTAGTGACCGACGACGATCGGAATGCCGCAAAGTCCTCCCTCGAACGTGTACACCGGCTCGGCTCGGGGATGATCGGAATCGAGACCGGTGATGCGATGCAGGCCACATGAACGCGTTTGTACGAGCACCGTCTTGCCGTCCGCCAATACGCGAGGCTCCTGCGGGTCCTCGTGGCCATACCCTCGTGGCCCGGGTGAGAGGCGCATCGTTTTCAACAGCTTGAGATCGGACAATCTCCAGACCTGCACAGCGATCCCCGCACCCTCGAGAAAGTGCATCGGCGAGCTGGTCGTCAACAACCGATCGAGCTTGGGGAGCACGGCGATGCTGTACGGTCGGATGAGGACATCTGGAACGCTCGAGTCCACGGCGCTGGCGGTGCGCATGACGTGGCCATCGTTGTCCATCTCCACGAGACCGCCACCCCGCTCGCCCTGCCGCATGTGGAAGCTGGCCAGCACATGACCGTTGGGCAGACGCACGAAGGAGTGCGGATGCATGTAGCCCTGAACGTCATCGAATGCTCGCGCGAGCCTGGGATGCAGCGGATCCCGTACGTCGAAGATGAACGATTTTCCGGACTCGAACCCGTTCGCAAACAGGAAACCACTCGGCGAAAGCGCGTACTCGGTGTGGTGCGGAACGGTTCCGACCGCGCCGGCCGCCACCGAAGCGAGAACGCGTCCGTAGGTGGGGTGTTGTGGAGTGACATCCAGCACGGCCAGGAAATCGCTCGACTTCTTGTCGGCATCCCCGGCCCAGACGTAGAGATACCGGGGCTTGTCCGGCGCGACGGATGAGAGCAGGACCATCATACCTGCGGTGACTTGCAAGAATTTCGTTTTCATGTTCCCGCATCGAGTGAGGAGAGTCGGGTCGGCCGGGTGATAGGATACACAGTGCAGCGAGCCTTCGACTGCTGCAACGGCGCGCCGATGGTCCGATCATCTGGCGATGGCCCCCCAGCGATCGCTCTCGCGTCAGCCCGTGTTGGCTATCCGCGCTCCCGGGCCCTAGATTCGCCGTGATCTCCACCTTCACGCGGGCCGCTGACATTGTCCGACCTCCGATCGCGCCTTCAGGAGTCGCTTTCCGGGAGCTATACCCTCGAGCGCGAGCTCGGCGGTGGCGGCATGTCGCGCGTCTTCGTCGCCGAGGAGCACCGCCTCGGACGCCGCGTGGTCGTGAAGCTCCTCTCGCCGGAGCTCTCGGCCGCGGTCTCCGCCTCCCGCTTCGAGCGCGAGATCCGCGTGGCCGCCTCGCTCCAGCAGGCGAACATCGTCCCCGTGCTCGCGGCCGGCGACCTCGAGGGGCTGCCCTACTACACGATGCCGTACGTGGAGGGCGAGAGTCTTCGCGCGCGCCTGGGGCGTGGGCCGCTGTCGATAGCCGAGACGGTGAGCATCCTGCGCGACATCTCGCGCGCGCTGGCGTACGCGCACGAGCACGGCGTCGTGCACCGCGACATCAAGCCGGACAACGTGCTCCTTTCCGGGCACACCGCGGTCGTCACCGACTTCGGCATCGCGAAAGCCATCGCGGCCGCGTCCGATCTGCCCTCCGGCGCCACGCTCACGCAGCTCGGCACCGCGATCGGGACGCCCGCCTACATGGCGCCCGAGCAGGCCGCGGGCGATCCGGCCACCGATCTGCGCGCCGACATCTACGCGTTCGGATGCGTCGCCTACGAGCTGCTCGCGGGACAGACGCCGTTTCCGGGGCTGCCGCCGCACAAGCTGCTCGTCGCGCACATGAGCGAGATGCCGAAGCCGATCGCGTCGCTCCGCCCCGACTGTCCTCCTGCGCTCGCGTCGCTCGTGATGCAGTGTCTCGCGAAGGAGCCCACGTCGCGTCCGCAGAGCGCGACGGAGCTGCTCCGCCTGCTCGAAGTCGTCGCATCGCCCTCGGCACCGCAAGCGGCGATGCCCGCGATCCTCATCGGCGGCCGCACGATGCTCCTGCGCGCGCTCGCGGTGTACGTGGCCGCCTTCGTTGGCGTGGCGATCGTCGCGCGCGCGGCGATCATCGCGATCGGGCTCCCCGATTGGGTGTTCCCCGGTGCGCTCGCCGTCATGGCGCTCGGGCTGCCGGTGATCCTCTTCACGGCGTATGCACAATACGTCTCGCATCGCGCGGCAATCGCCACGCCGACGTACACGCCCGGCGGAACGCCATCGCTCGCCGGCCTGCAGGGCACGATGGCGACGCTCGCGATCAAGGCCAGCCCGCACGTGTCGTGGAAGCGCGCGACACGGGGCGGTCTCGTTGCGGTGAGCGCGTTCGCGCTGCTGGTCGCGGTCTGGATGATCATGCGCGCGCTCGGCATCGGCCCCGCCGGATCGCTCCTCGCCTCGGGCAAGCTGTCGGCGAACGACAAGGTGCTCGTCGCCGCGTTCGACGCCCCCGCCGCGGACTCCTCGCTCGGCTCGACGATCGCCGAGGCGGTGCGCACGAACCTGTCCCAGAGCAGCGCGGTCCACGTGGTGCCGACGAGCGCGGTCGTCGCGGCGCTCGAGCTGATGAAGCGACCCAATACGTCACGTATCGACTTTGCAACCGCTCGCGAGGTCGCGCAGCGCGCCGGCGCGAAGGCCGTCGTCGCTGGAAGCGTGGTGCCGGCGGGCAGCGGCTACATCGTCACGGCGCGGCTCGTTGCCGCCGAGAGTGGCGACGAGCTCGCATCGTATCACGAGTCGGCGAAAGACGCGGGCGACCTGATCCCGTCGGTCGATCGCCTCACGAAGTCGTTGCGTGGGAAGATCGGCGAGTCGCTCAAGTCCGTGCACGATGCGCCGCCCCTCCAGCAGGTGAGTACCGCGTCACTCGGGGCACTCCGCAGCTACGCGGCGGGTCTCCATGCCAACGACATCCTGGGCGACTATCAGGGCGCGATCGACTACTTCCACGACGCGATCCGGCAGGACAGCACCTTCGCGATGGCGTACGTGCAGCTCGCGTTCTCGCTTCAGACGCTCGGCGGCCGCGCGCGAAATACCGAGGCCAACGAAGCATTCGCCACCGCACTGCGCCTGCGCGACCGGTTGCCGGAGCGCGAGCGATACAATGTGGAGGGCGCCTACTACTACACGGTCGCGATCGACAGGACGAAGGCGATCCCTGCGCTTCGGCGCGCCGTGGAGCTCGACTCCACGAACATCGATGCCGCCAATTCGCTGGCCAATGCGCTAAGGTCGTCGCGCAACTACGGCGAGGCCGAGAAATTCTTCAAGCTCGCGCTCGCGGGGGAGCCGAACAACGGAACGCTCCTCGCCAACCTCGCATTCCTGTACACCGGCGAGGGGCGGCACGCGAGCTTCGACAGCGTCGCGGCACTGCTGGCGAGCCGCAGCGCGACTTTCCCGTCGGGTGGAATTCACGCCGACGAGCTCTGGAACCGGCGCGACTACGATGGCGTGGAGCGATTCGCGCGCGCGCACGCCGACAGTGCGCAAGCGCGCGATGCGCTGGACGCGCAGGATGGAATGGTCGGAATCGCCGTGGTGCGAGGGCGGTTGCATGAGGCCGAGCGCAGGTTCGTGCAAGTCAATGACGCGAAGGCTCGCGTTCGAGCCGACACGGTGAGTCCGGACGTTGTGGCATACCAGCAGGCGATGCTCGATGGTCACCTGCGTGGCGATGCGCCGCGCGGCATCGCGGAGCTCGATGCCGCCCTCCGGAAAACGCCGGTCGCGTCCGTTCCGGTCGAGCACGATCAGAGCGGCTGGCTGGCGCTGGGATACGCTCGACTCGGGGCCGCCGCAAAGGCGCGAGAGGTGCTGAGCCAGCACGAAGCGCGGCTCGACACACTTTCTCGACGACAGGAAGCCGTATTCGATGTGCGAATACGCGGGGATATCGCGCTGGCGGAGGGCAAGTTCGACAGCGCCATCGCGTACTATCGGCGCGGTGACTACGAGCCTGATGGCTTGCCGACGAGTAACTGCACCTACTGCACGCCGCTCATGATCGGTCTCGCCTTCGACCGCGGCGGTCATGCCGACTCCGCACGCGTGTATCTGACGAAGTACGTCGAGATGTTCGGCAACGGACGCTTCTACCTGGATCGCTACTATCTCGCGCCGTCACTGTTCCGTCTGGGCGAGCTGTACGAGAGTGCGGGCGACACGAAGCACGCGACGGAGTACTACGGCCGGTTCGCGGATCTGTGGAAGAACGCCGATCCGGACCTGCAGCCGCGAGTGATCGAGGCGCGAAAGCGCATCGAGCGAATGAATCGAGCGACGCAGTGAGGACGACGCGGCGCTAGCTCACGCCGCGTCGCGCCGATTCGATCTTCGCGATGTCGATCTTCCCCATCTCCATCATCGCATCGAACGCGCGTTTGGCCGCAGCGGGATCGGGATCGGTGATCGCGTTCGTCAGCGCGACTGGCGTGATCTGCCAGGACAGTCCCCACTTGTCCTTGCACCAGCCGCACGCGCTTTCCTGGCCACCGTTGCCGACGATCGCGTTCCAGTAGCGATCCGTTTCGGCCTGGTCTTCGGTTGCGACCTGAAACGAAAACGCTTCGCTTTGCTTGAACGTGGGTCCGCCGTTGAGCCCGAGGCACGGAATGCCCATCACGGTGAACTCGACGGTCAGCACATCGCCTTTCTTTCCTGATGGAAAATCTCCCGGTGCGCGGTGCACGGCGCTCACCGATGAATCGGGAAAGGTTCTGGCGTAGAACCGTGCAGCCTCCTCGGCGTCGCGGTCGTACCACAGACAGATCGTATTCTTCGCTGGTTTCATGAAGTCAACTCTCCGTGGTGAATTCTGATGTGCAAACTGGAATGCCGAGCTCGGCATGGTGTATCGTTCGTGATGCAAAAACGAGCGCACACGGCGCAGTTTGTTCCGGTGTGAGCTTCACCTCGGCGAGCGCTGACTGTTCGCGTCATCGCGCCGCATGCCGGAGCACGACATGCGTGGCATTCTTCGACCCGACGAACTGCACGCACTGGTAGCCCGACGCGCGCAGGTCCACTCCCTCGAACAGTCGCTCGCCGCTCCCGAGCACGATGGGCGAGATGGCGACGTGCAGCTCGTCGATCAGCCCCGCACGCAGAAACTGCTGGATGGTATTGGCGCCACCTCCGATGCGGATGTCCATTCCAGCAGCTGCCTCGCGCGCCTGTCGGAGCGCATCGTCGATGTCGCCCGTGACGAAATGAAAGGTCGTGTTGCCCTCCATCTCGATCGGAGGTCGCGCGTAGTGGGTGAGGACGAACACGGGAACGTGATAGGGCGGATTCTTCCCCCACCAGCCCTTCCAGCTCATGTCCGACCAGGGGCCGCGACTCGGCGCGAACATGTTTCGCCCGAGTATCCACGCACCGACGTTCCCGAATCCCCGCGCAGCGAAATCGTCGTCCACTCCCGTTTCACCACCTTCCTTTCCATGCACCTGCCGCCAGGTGCGAGTCGAAAGGAGCCACCCGTGCAGCTCCTCTCCGCCGATGCCGAGCGGATTGTCGAGGCTTTGATTGGGACCCGCTCCGTAGCCGTCGATCGAGATGGTGAAGCTGTCGACCCGAACTGTGGTCATCCTGGACACTCCCTTTGATCCGCCGCAAGGGCGGGGATCTGTCTTTGAGTTGCGAAGCCGTACGCGTGATCCATCATTGCTCAGGACGTGCTGCGAGTTCTGTGCTGCTGGATCGCGAACGGCTCAATGTCGTGCGCGAATCGCCCTTCCCGGCGCAACGCCCTGTACGAGGCTGGATGCACGCACGACGAACGTCCCGTTCACGAGCACATCGATGATTCCCTCGGAATATTGCGTAGGCTGCTCGAACGTCGCGCGATCGATGACGCGCGCCGGGTCGAACACGACGAGATCTGCGTCCGCGCCGGCCTGCACGCGTCCCTTGCGCTTCATCTGCGGATCGACCTTCTCGAGCCGGCGTGCGGGAAGGAGCGTCATCTTCCGCACACCGTCCATCAGCGAGAGCACCCTGCGCTCCCGCACGAATTGCCCGAGAATGCGCGCGTGTGTTCCGGCACTCCGCGGGTGTCCCACCAGTGCGCCATTCTGCACCCGGAAGCCGCCATCGCTCGCCACCATCACGTTCGGATCACGGTACGCCTGGTCGACGACACTGTCGGGAATCGAGAAGATCACGACGAGCCCTCCCTGCTTGCGATACCTGTCGAACGATTCCGCCGTCAGACGCTCGCCGGTCCCGAGCCAGAGAATGTCCTTGTAGTCGATGCCGAACGCTTCGCGAAAGCCGGGATTGAACACGGCGCTCTGCAGCATGGTAGCACCGGCGGAATAGGGATACGCCTCGGTCGTGACATCGAGCCCGCGTGCGCGTGCGCCGTCGATCAATCGCAGCAATCCGGGCGTGGCGCCGAGACCCATGCTGGTGACGTGCACGACGTGCAACGACGCACCTGTCGCAGCGGCGTCGGCGATCACCTCCTGCACCGCAGCCATTCCTCCCGTGTTCTCGAGCAATCCCGGCCACCGAACGTGCACGAACACGGGCCTGTGGTGCCGCTCGGCAACGACGAACATCTGCATGATCTCGTCGCGCGTCGCAGCGGGCGTATAGTTGATGCCCATACCGACGCCGAGCGCACCGTCGTTCAGCGCGGCGTCGAGCCTCTGCTGCAATTCGCCGAGGCGCCCGTGCTCGATGGGTGAATTCACGAACGCGCCCGTCTCGGCCAGCACATCCGCTCCTTCGGCCGTCGAGTCGTGATCGAGCATCGCTCTGCGCGCGCCGATGTGACTCGCGGACGCGCCGTAGTTGATGAGAGACTTTCCCTCCCGCTCCGCGTACCATGGCGGGATCGGATATGTGCCGACTTCGAGCTCGAGCGCCGTGGTGACGCCGTCTCGGGCGAGGTATTGATAGTTGGTCGAATCCTGTCCGTGCGAGTGCAGGTCGATGAATCCCGGCGCGACGACCAGCCCCTTTGCATCGATCGTATCCCGCGCAGCCGGTATCGCAGCTCCGACGGACACGATCCGACCGTCCTTGATGCCAACGGTGCGCACGGCATCGAGCTTTGTTTCGGGGTCGATCACGCGTCCGCCAACGATCACGACGTCGAGCGGGTGCGAGCGCTGGGCGAACGCGCGTTGTGGTGACAGCGCGACGAAGATCAGCGCGACGAGCATTTGCGATCGAACGACTCTCATGAGGATGCTCGTTGCCTTTTGCAATGTTGGTGGGACGAGGGAAGGTCGACGCCGCAGTCGACGCCGTCTGCCGTCAGCGCACGGCGTTCTCTGGTACGACCGCCATCGTCCGGTTGTCAGCGACGATCTTCCAGGCGCCGCCGCTCTCGGCAAACACCAGGGTCCAGACGCCCTCGCGCGTGGTGGTGACTCCGAGGGTGTCGGTGGCGACGAAGCGCACACTCGTGGTGGCGACTGCCGCCGAGGGCCCGAGCACGCGCAATGCTCGCATCGTCCACGTCATCTTGAACGCACGACGGCTGTTCCAGACCGGGTAGAGGGAGGGCAGCAACGTATCGATGCGCGCGATACTCCCATTCGATACGTGCAGAACATCCGGCCCTGGCGCCCACGCGGAGAGCATGCGATCGGGACGCAGGGATGCCATTCCGCTCGCGAGTGAATCAATCGCGGAGCGCACTTGCTGCTCGATGACTGCGCGGTTGTCGGTCTGCGCCTGCAGCGTGAGAGATGCAGCTGTCGTTGCGATGCAAGCGAACGCTGCCTCGACGAGGTGCCGTGCGCCTGGCCTTCTGTGCGAGAGGTTCATCTGCGGGCCTGCGCGAGTGGGAATTTGTGGGTGGCGATGACGCTTGCTGTCAGCCTGACGACAGCCGCCAGGGGGATGCTGCGGCGCGCGCAAGACTAAGTATCGGCTTGGAGCAAGGTTGTCAATTCATCGCGCCGAGAACGCGGGAGTGGCTGAAGCACCGCTGTGTCGGACGACGTGAAGACGAAGTCGAGCATCGAACCCGGACCCGACCGCACAGTTGCGAGCCGAAACAACACGTCAGGTCGTCCTTTGCGCCTGAACCAAGCCACGGCGCGCCGCCGGCACACGTGGAGCTACGGCGATGACCAGCATTCCGAACGCGAGCAACCCGCCGCGTCTCGGATCGAAGTCAGAGGTGATCCGCTCCCAGGACGATCCAGTCGCACGACCCAGTCCAATTTCGAAGACCAGCGTTAGCGACAGCCATAGCAATCCGAGCTGCCACCAGCGCCTGACGGGTTGAGGACCAACCCGCTCGAGCGTGAACCAGAAGACGAGGACGATGAGCAGCGCACCGCTGAACACACTGACCTGTCGCGCCCGCAGATGTCCGAGGTGCGGTTCGAGTACAAGCCGCCGCCATACACCGTGGACGGACTCCACTGCCACAAGCGCAAGCCATATCCCAAACGCACGTGCCGTGGGAAATCGGGTGTTGGCCATTCGCGCCTCCTCGGCAGTTGCTAGAATCGCGCGTCGACCTGACGAGTACCGTCCTGGCGTTCAGCTGCGAAGCCGCACGCGTGATATCTCAATGCACTGAGGACGCGGCGCGGCTTCGTCTGCTGCAACGGCCGCGACTTCCTTGCAGCAGGTCTGTGGCTGGCTAGCCAGGCGTGCTACGACTTTTGGACCATTGTGGCAGGATGAACGCTGTCACAAGCAGAAAGCCCGTCGGCCAAGCGGCAGGATTTCCAATTGCCGGAGTCGGCCCACCGAAGCTGAGTATCGCCCAGCGAAACAGAATTAGGGATGCTGTGGCATCGGCCAGGTAAAGGAATATTGATCTGTAAGCCCCGTCAACTCGACTTCGATCTGAGATGGCGATACTATAGCCGCCGTCGCCAGTTCTCGTCGGAGCTCAGGACGAACCGCTGAGCGACGTGGTCGCCCATGGGAGGCTGGAAGGGTACCACGGCTCTCCTCAATTTGTTAGATCGAGCCCGATGCGGGTACCGAGGCGTGCGGCGTATCGCGGCGCAACGGGGTCGGGCGATGAAGTTACTGCGGCCTAACGACCCTGGCGTTCAGCTGCGAACGCATTGTGATGAATTCAGGAGTTGATGTTC
>Ga0207694_10004600_pt1 | contig 10742 bp, 9 predicted proteins | sample KBSC34metaG_FD_184353 | JGI IMG/M metagenome (GOLD analysis project Ga0207694, IMG submission 184353) | Corn rhizosphere microbial communities from Kellogg Biological Station, Michigan, USA - KBS C3-4 metaG (SPAdes) (version 2) | ecosystem: Host-associated > Plants > Roots > Rhizosphere > Soil...
TTCCCCACGGCAGGACCGCTCTTTGCGCGGAAAGATAGGGCATGGCCGCATCGGCGGGCGTCGATCGAAGCGCGAAATCAAGCTCGGTGATCTCCAGATCGCATTGCGACGGCGGCAAAGGCTGCGCCTCGTCGAACGGGACGAAGCGGATTGCGCCCTGCCCGTCCGCCATCAGATCGATCAGCCTCGGCTGCATCTCGACCGTCAGGGAAGCGGCGCGCTCCGCCAGCAGCGGCAGGAAGCGCGCGAACTGAATGCTGTCGCCCAGCCCATGATAGCAGCGCACCAGGCAATGCCGCCCGTCATAGGGCCGTCCGTCCCATACCCAGCGGCGATGATAGGGGAGCGCCGGATCGTCCCGCCGCGCCGGGTCCCGCCCCTCCATATGGCGCTGCGCGATGGCCCAGGCGGCGGCAAAGTCCGCCCTTCGCATTGAAACGATCCAATCTGCCTTGCTGTCCGCCATGCCGCCCCCAATCCGCGGTCCGGGGGTAGGTTCCGGCGTTGCGGGCCTGGACGATTGAAATGATGGCTGCCGCTATCCTGCGTTAGCGGCGATGAACCCGTGATTGTCCGCTTCGTGTTGAACAACGCTCCTGTCCCCGCGAGGTGAGAATTGACCGCCCCGATCCGCGAACCGATGGAAGCCGAAACACTGGTCGACAGGCCTCGGGCGGGCTTGATGAAGACCGTCGGCGCGGGAATCGTGACCGGCGCGGCGGACGACGATCCCTCCGCCATCGGCACCTACGCCAGCGCGGGGGCGCGCTACGGCCTCGCCTTCCTGTGGGTGGCGCCGATGCTGCTGCCGATGATGTATGTCGTCGTCTATCTTTCCGCGAAGATCGGGCAGGTCTATGGCAAGGGCCTGTTCGCCTGCATCCGCGACCAGTTTCCGCGCTGGCTGCTGCTGCCGCTGGTGACGCTGGCCTGCGTCGGCAACATCATAGAGGCGGCGGCGGACCTGGGCGGCATCGGCGCGGCGCTGGGCCTGTTCCTGCCCGTCCCCGTGCCCCTGATCGTCACGGGCACGGCGGCGGTCATCTTCACCCTGCAATATTGGGGGTCCTACACCCTCATCCGGCGCGTGTTCCGCTGGCTCGCCCTCATCCTCTTCGCCTATGTGGCGGCGGCGGTCATGGCCCGGCCCGATCCGGCGGAAGTGTTGCGCGCGACCTTCGTCCCCGGCCTGAAGATCGATGCGCAATCGCTGTCGCTGATCGTCGCCTGCATCGGCACGTCGCTCTCCGCCTATATCTATACCTGGCAATCCAATCAGGAGGTGGAGGAGCAGATCGCCATTGGGCGCCGCCTGCGGCAGCGCAAAGGGGCCAGCGTTGCCGAAATGAAGCGGACGAGCCGCGAGGCGCTGACCGGCATGATCTTTTCCAACATCATCCTCTATTTCATCCTGCTCGCCACCGGCGCCACCCTGCATCCCGCTGGACAGACCGGCATCGAAAGCGCTGCGGACGCCGCCGCCGCGCTGGAGCCGGTCGCCGGGGAAGCGGCCAAACTGCTCTTTGCCGCGGGCATCGTCGGCGTGGGATTCCTGGCGGTGCCGGTCATGACGACGGGCGCGGCCTATGATCTGGTGCAGGGCATGGGCAGGGAAGGCAGCCTGCACGACGCGCCGGACGAGAACAGGCTGTTCTACGCCATCATCGCGGCGGTCACGCTGCTCGCGATCATGCTGAACTTCCTGGGCTTCAACCCGATGAAGGCGCTGGTCTGGTCGGGCATTGTCCAGGGCTTTTCCGTGCCGCCGTTGCTGTTTCTGATGATGCTGCTCACCAACAGGCCGGGCGTGGTCGGGGCGCGGACCAACGGGCGCTGGACCAATATGCTGGGATGGACGACCACCGGCGTCACATTCCTTTGCGCCCTGTCCCTGGCGTCGAGCTGGCTGCTTTGACATTCGACCCGATGCATAACCTGTTTTAGCGGAAAGGCCGGTCGACGCCGATGGCCCGGCGAGTCCGTGGAACGATTCGGCCCGTTCGCCGGTTGCCCGTCCGTCCCTTTCCGAAGGAACCCCCTTCATGCATATCCAGGAGAGCAAGCCATGGAAGAGAAACATCGAAGCGAACGGACAGTCCCCACCCGTCACACCCGCAACCCCAATATCTCGACCGAAAACCAGCCTCCCGGCGCGGGACGGCGGCCGAGCGATACGCTGGATCGCGAACCCGGACGCGACCCGTCAAGCGGCGGCGCGATCCCCTCCAACTATAATCCCGAAACGATGACGCGCCGGGGCGAGGAGAAGGACAGCCGCGCCGGTCGGACAGCTTCCGAAGGCGAACCCAGGGACCAGCGGAAATAAGCGAACGTGATAGGCCCGCAAACCGAAGGGAGCGACGCAAGACCTGATGGAAGGACCCGCCGAAACCCTCTCCCCCGCGCTTCCCGACGCAGTCGAGCAGATGGCGGAAGCGCTGCTTCGGTCATGTTGCGATGTCGGGTTGAAGTTGGCAACTGCCGAAAGCTGCACCGGCGGGCTGCTGGCGTCGCTGCTCACGGATGTCGAAGGCGCGAGCCACGCTTTCGAACGGGGCTTCATCGTCTACAGCGAGGAGGCCAAGTGCGAATTGCTGGGCATTTCCCGCGAACGGATCGAGGCTTGCGGCGCGGTGAGCCGCGAAGTCGCCATCGCCATGGCGTTAGGGGCGATGGAGGCATCCCATGCCGACGTCGTGCTGGCGATCACCGGTTATGCGAGCACCGCTCCGGACGGCGAGGAATCCGGGCTGGTGCATCTCGCCTGCGCGCGGCGCGGCGGCGCGACCGCCCATCGCGACCTGCATCTGGGCGATATCGGTCGAGGGCCGGTCAGGATCGCCGCCATCAGGACGGCACTGGACATGATGATGGAGGCGCTGGGCAATGACTGACCGTTTCGCCTCGATCCGGCCGCAAGGGCTGGTGCGGATCGCCGCCGCCACCCCCGCCGCCAGCGTCGCGGATGTGGGCGCCAACGCCGCCGCCCTGTTGTCCCTGGCCCGCGATGCGGGCGCGGCGGGGGCCGATCTGGTGCTTTTCCCCGAACTGTGCCTGTCCTCCTATGCCATAGACGATCTCCATCATCAGGAAGCTCTGCTTGACCGGGTGGAGGCGGAGTTGGGCGGCCTGATCGAAGCCAGCGCCGATCTGCCGGTGCTGCTGGTTGGCGCCCCGATCCGGCATGGGGGGAGACTCTATAATTGCGCGCTGGCGCTGGCGGGCGGTGAATTGCTGGGCGTCGTGCCCAAAAGCTATCTGCCCAATTATCGGGAATATTATGAAAAGCGCTGGTTCGCGCCCGGAGCAGAATTGGCGGGGATGGAAACCATGGTGGCGGGACGAAAGGCGCCTTTCGGCACCGACCTCCTCTTCGCGGCGGAGGACATGGCTGACTTCATCTTCCACATGGAAATATGCGAGGATTTCTGGGGGCCGATGCCGCCCTCCACCTTCGGGGCAATGGCGGGGGCGCTGATCCTGTGCAACCTGTCGGCGTCCAACATCACCATCGGCAAGGCGCGGGACCGGCGCCTGCTCTCGGCCGCGCAATCGGCGCGCTGTCTCGCGGCCTATGCCTATAGCGCGGCGGGCATGGGCGAAAGCACGACCGATCTCGCCTGGGACGGGCAGGCGATGGTGCATGAGATGGGCGAACTGCTGGTCGAATCCACCCGCTTCGGCGACCAGCCGGAGATCGTCTATGCGGATGTCGACGTGCAGCGGCTGAGGCTGGAGCGGATGCGCAACGGCACTTTTCATGACAATGCGGCCGCTGCCGCCCATCCGGAAAGGCGGTTTCGCAGCATCGGCTTCCGCTGCCGCAGTCCGGTGCGGGATGACAGGCTCCTCCGCAATGTGCGGCGCTTTCCCTTCGTGCCCGCCGATCCGCTGCAACTGGATGCCGATTGCTATGAGGCGTTCAACATCCAGGTCGAGGGTCTGGTCACGCGCTTTCGCGCCACGTCCGGCCAGCATTTCGTGATCGGCGTGTCGGGCGGGCTCGATTCCACCCACGCGCTGATCGTCGCCGCCAAGGCTTGCGACCGGATCGGCCTGCCCCGCTCCTCCATATTGGGCTATACCATGCCTGGTTTCGCGACGGGCGAGCATACCAAGTCCAACGCCTGGGCGCTTATGCGGGCGCTGGGCGCATCGGGTGAAGAGATCGACATAAGGCCCGCCGCCATGCAGATGCTGAAGGACATGGACCATCCCTATGCCAGGGGCGAGCCGGTCTATGACATCAGTTTCGAAAATGTGCAGGCGGGGCTGCGCACCGATTATCTGTTCCGCCTCGCCAACCGCCATGGCGGCTTCGTCATCGGCACGGGCGATCTGTCGGAATTGGCGCTGGGCTGGTGCACCTATGGCGTGGGCGACCAGATGAGCCATTATGGCGTCAATGGCGGCGTGCCCAAGACCCTGATGCAATATCTGATCCGATGGTGCATCGCGACCGACCAGTTTGACGAGGCGACCAAGGCGATATTGTCCGCGATCCTGGATACCGAGATCTCGCCCGAACTGGTGCCCGCCGACGCAAGCGGCGCGATGCAGAGCACGGAGGAACGCGTGGGTCCCTATGCGCTCAACGATTTCTTCCTGCATCACATTGCGCGGGCGGGACTACCGCCGTCGAAGGTGGCCTTCCTCGCCTGGCATGCGTGGCGCGACGCGGCGAAGGGGGAATGGCCGCCGGGCTATCCGGACGGCGCGAAGCTGGCCTATGACCTGCCGGCGATCCGGCACTGGCTGCAAAATTTTCTGACCCGTTTCTTCGCCACCAGCCAGTTCAAGCGGTCTGCTTTGCCCAATGGACCCAAGGTTTCGGCCGGAGGCGCGCTTTCGCCTCGCGGCGATTGGCGGGCGCCGTCTGATTCCACCGCGACGGTTTGGCTGGAGGAATTGACCGCAGCGTTCAAAACGGCGGATTGAGCGCTCGCCTGGCTTAACTCCGCCGTTCGCGCAGCAAGGATATTTTCTCCGCGAGGTCGTTGCGGATGGTCGTCGCCGCCACGCCACCTTCCCCCATCGCATGGCTGATCTGGTCGAGACCCTTCGCCACGTCCCCGGCCGCATAAAGCCCCGGAATCGTGGTGCGCTGATGATCGTCGACGATCAGGCATCCCTCTTCCGTCGCCCGCGCGCCCAGCATGATCGCGAGTTCCGACCGGATCACGGATCCCAGAGCCGGGTACAGCGTCTCATAGGCAGAGAGCCCGTCTGGGGTGGGAACCATGATATGGTCCCCCTCCAGATAGAGGGGGCCGCAGGGACCGTCCCGCACCTTCACGTCCGCCTCGGCCAGCCGCCGCCGCTCCTCGCCGGACAGGGCATGTTCCCCGTCCGGCGCGATCAGCGTCACGTCGCGAGAATAGAGGCGGAGGAACAGCGCTTCCCTCAACCCATGCCCTCCAGTCCCGATAACGGCGATGCTGCGGTCGGTCGCCTCATAGCCGTCGCAGATCGGACAGTAGCGCAGCAGGCCGCGGCGGAGCGCCATGTCATGGGTTTCCGGGTGGATCAGGGGACGGTTATTGACCACGCCTGTTGCCAGCAAGACAGTATGGGCGCGCCATATTTCATCCCCGATCCGCGCAAGGAACATATCGCCGTCGCTGTCCAAGCCACTCACCGCTCCTGCCGTCACATCGGCGCCGAACTGCGCGGCTTGCTCACGCATCCGCCTCAACAGTTCCTCGCCTGAAATACCGCCAGGATAGCCCGCATGATTATGTGTGAGGGGGATCATGGCGGCTCGGCTTCCGCCCGTGTCGACGATGCCGATCTTCAGATGGAAACGAGCCAGATATATCGCGGCGGTCAGCCCGGCAGGACCGGCGCCGATCACAAGACAGTCCAGCGGTTCGGTCATCTGGCTAGCCATATCAGCGCCGCTCTATCCCGCCGCCGGAGCAGGCGAGGTTGGTCCTTTCATAGGAAGAATAATGCCCACTCGGCATCATGCGTGTCCATCAATGCAGCATCTTCCGCAATGTCGTAGCCAGATGAAGATGCAAGGCAGTTTTCGGGATCAGCGGCGCGTCGGGATGGGCATCGATAATCGGATGGGCAAAGGCGCCGGTGCAAAACAGGTAGGGAATATCGTACCGGTCCAGGTCGTCGGCCAGTAGTCCGATGTCGCCATCCTTCAACCGGATATCGAGTATCGCGCCTTCAGGAAGATGAGCGGCTACGGCTGCCGCGCTGTCCGACAAGCTCGCATAAGGCCCATCCACTTCATATTCGCCTTCCTCCAATATGTCGGCGATGACGGACGCAATGGCGGGATCGTCCTCGACCAGCAAAATTCTCAGGGGGGCCATATCAGCGCAATCCGAAATGAGCGCGATACCGTTCGAAGCAGCGCTGTCCGCATCGCAAGCGAATCAACGCGCCTTCCGCCATGGCGGTAGCGCGCCGGGGATCTTTCTCCACCAAAGGCGCAATAGCCTCGTTATTCCAGTCCCGGCTATGCTTGATGTCGAGAACGGCGTGAAGGTCGAAATAACGCCGTTCGCTTCCACTCAGGCCAATCCGGCGAAGGGCCCGTGCAGTATGGGCGGAACGGCCGGGCGCGGTCAGTTCGATCACGCCGAGTGCGCCCACGCTATGCCAGGCGTAACAACGGGATGTCGCCATCGCGGTCATCGCATTGGCCAGGGCCAGGCTTTCCCACAAAGTGCCTTCGATATGCACGTCAAGACCGAGTACGTCCACCAGCTGGCCCAGCATCGGTCCATGCATCCCCTTGGGATTGCCGCGACCCATTTCGTCCCAATAATTGCGCGCAAGCTCAAGTTTTGCGCGTGGCGGCAACTTTACCTGGGTGAAGGCTACCAGATCTTCGAAACCTGCCTCGCCCGCCGCCTCCTGGGAAAGGAACCATCGGATGTCATCTCGGTCCGCCTGATCCGCGAGCCAAGGGAACAGAGGATCATTCTGCCCGGGCCCCGATTGCTTCAGATCCTCGAACCATTGCAGAAATCCGGTCGCGTCCACCGGCGCCTGCGCGGCTTCCTGCTTGATTTCCGCACGAAGCTCATTGATGAAGCCATGTTCGAGCCGCAGCATCCGCCGATCCAGATCGAACCTTTCTCCCGTCATCTCCTCCGGAAATCCAGGGGAAAGCCGTCGACGATTCCAGTGACTCAACTCCTCCTGAAAAGGCTGCTGCAGAAATTGCGATTCACGATAATCAAGCTGTGTTGCCACGACAAAAACCTTCCTTCGCATCGTGACTAGAATTCGAGAGCCGGACAAGCGTTCCGGAAAAACAGACTAACCGGGATCAAGCGGACGGGCACTCCTGCTCATTTCGGCGCCGCACGGCCCGACTTGCATGGACGGCGGACACATTCGGGCATAGCAAGGAGCAACCCAAACCGGAGCCGAAAGATATAAATGGTCGAAAGAGCCGCCCCCGATCCTGAGTTCGAAGCCCTGCTGCATCATATTCAGGAAAGCCGTGGCCTGGATTTCCGGGGCTATAAGCGTACCAGCCTGCGCCGCCGCATCACCTTGCGCATGGAAGCGGTGAATGCGGACGATTTCATCGCGCTTATCTGGAAGCGCAGCCGAGCGAATATGAGGAACTGCTCAACACCGTCCTGATCAACGTCACCTCCTTCTTCCGCGACGAGGATGCATGGAATGTGATCCGTGACCAGGTGATCCCGGACATATTGGAGAGCATCGATGAAGACCGCCCGATTCGAGTCTGGAGCGTCGGGTGCGCCAGCGGGGAGGAGCCTTATTCCATCGCCATGCTGCTGGCCGAGGCGCTGGGCATGGCGGATTTCAGCCGCCGCGTGAAGATATATGCGACAGACCTTGACGAGGAAGCGCTCAAGATCGCCCGCGTCGCCACCTATTCTCCGCGAGAGGTGGACAGTGTTCCCGCCCCGCTGCTGGAAAAATATTTCGAACGGACCAACAATCATTATGTGTTCGAACGGGAACTGCGCAAATGCGTCATATTCGGGCGCCACAATGTCGTCCATGACGCGCCGATCTCCCGCATCGACCTGCTCGCCTGCCGCAACCTGCTGATCTATCTGGAGGCCGAAACCCAGTCAGTCGTCCTGCCCCGTCTGCATTATGCGCTCAATCCGGACGGCTTCCTGTTCCTGGGCAAGGCGGAAACGCAACTCGCCCGATCATCCCTGTTCCGCCCCGTCGACATGAAGCACCGCATCTTCGCCAAAGTGCCGCAGGAATGGCGGCGGCCTCTGAACGGCAGCTTCACCGCCAACCGCCCGACCCGGCTGGACATGCCCCTGCCGGACGTGCACCTGCTGGAAGCGATCATCAACGAAGCGGGAACCGCGCTGTTGGTTATCGACGATGCGGGCGCGGTGGCGCTCGCCAACCAGCCTGCGCGACATTTGCTGGGGGTCGGGGAAGCCGATCTGGGCCGCCCCTTCCAGGACCTGCCCATTTCCTACCGGCCGATCGAATTGAGGGGGCCGATCGACGAGGCCTTCCGCAACCGCCGGGGCCTGAGGCTGGAGGATCAGGAATATCGCCTGAACCAGAGCGAGGTAATGCGGCTTACCATCGACATCCGCCCGCTCCAGCGCGCCGACGGAAGCGTCCACGCCATATTGCTGGCCTTTCACGACCATACCGGCATCCACACACTGCATCGCGAACTGGAGGCGGCGCAGGAAAATCTGGAGCAGTCCATCGAGGAACTCCAGTCGGCGAACGAGGAGTTGGAAACCACCAATGAGGAGCTTCAGTCCACCAATGAGGAACTGGAGACGACCAACGAAGAGCTTCAATCCACCAATGAGGAACTGGAGACCCTGAACGAGGAGGCCCGCTCCTCCAATGAGGAGATGGAGTCCGTCAATGAGGAGTTGCGTATCCAGGCCGAGCAGGCGGCGGGATACCGGCTGCACCTGGAATCCGTGCTGCGGTCGATGAATGCGGGCATTGTGGTGCTCGACACGCGCCATTGCATACAGAGCTGGAACCGTTGGAGCGAGAATAGCTGGGGCCTGCGCGCCGAGGAAGTGATCGGAACCAGCTTCGACAAGCTGGACATCGGCCTGCCCGTCCAACAGTTGCGCGACAGCATGATCGCGGTGCAATCGGGCGCGGAAGACCAGAATGAACGCCAGCTGGAGGGGGTGGACAGGCGCGGCCGACGCATCATCTGCCGCGTCCGAATCACGGGCTTGCTGGACGAAGATGGCGGCAATCACGGTCTGGTGATCGTGTTCCAGGACATAACAGAGGAGCGCAGCAGCGAGGAATATACCCGCTATCTCGGCCGGATTCTGAGCGCGTCCGTCAGCCAGATCTATTTTCTGGACCCCGCGAGCCTGCGCTTCCTCCTGGTGAATGACGGCGCCCAGCGGAAATTGGGGCTGGACGCACATCAGCTTTCGCAAATGACGCTGCCCGACGTGCTTCTGGACATTGCGGCTGACGATCTGCAAGCGGTCATCGCCCCGCTGCGCAGTGGCGCGCAGTCGGAACTGCTCATCGACGCGAGGCTGCGCGACGGGGAAGGACGCCCTTTCCCTGCGGAATTGCGCATGCAATATTTCGCCCAAGAGACTTCGCCGATCCTGGTCGCGATGGTGTACGATGGCCGCCAGCATCCCGGCGCGCCCGAACAGGAAGGTTGATGGAAAGGTCCATGCATGACCTGCCGCAACATCGTCGTCATCGGAGCGTCCGCCGGAGGGGTGGATGCGCTCATGCGGCTGGCAGCGCTGCTTCCCGCAGACATGAAGGCGGCGGTGCTGATCGTGCTGCATGTCGGCGCGGGCATCAGCCGGCTTGCAGACCTGTTGAACCATGCGGGTTCCCTGCCCGCCGGCCAGCCAGGCGATGGGGAGGAGATACGGGCAGGGCATATCTATGTCGCCCCGCCTGACCTGCACATGGTCGTGGAGGGCGACCGCATCAGGCTGCTGCGGGGTCCGAAGGAGAATTTCAGCAGGCCCGCAATAGACCCCCTCTTCCGCTCCGCGGCGGCAGCGTTCGGGCAGCAGGTCGTGGGGATCGTCCTGACCGGCCAGTTGAGCGATGGATCGGCGGGGCTGGTCGCGATCAAGGACAAGGGCGGCATAGCCATCGTGCAGGACCCGGCGGAGGCAACCGCGCCTTCCATGCCACGAAGGGCCGCCGCCTGCGTCGCCGTGGACCATCTCTGTTCCCTCGCGGAAATGGCCACGCTGCTCCGCCATTACGGGCGGTCGGGCAGCGGCGTCAGCCCTCCCCCTCGTTCGACGTCTTGCGCAGGCTGGTCATCGCGTCTTCCAGCACTTCGATCATATGCTCGCTTTCCCGCGAAGCCTCCGTCCAGCGCCTTACCGCATGGTCCAGACCGCGTTTCCGGGCGCTGTCCTGCATCTGATCGAACAGACGGATACGATCCCGGTGCGTCCGCACCGCGACCGCCAGCGCCCGTTCCAGCTCGTCGCTCTGCGCCTCCGCCAGTCCCAAAGGCGTGAAGGCATGGCCCACTTGACAGCGGAAACGGATTTCGCTGTCGCTTTCGATATGGTTCAGCACGCCGCCACAGTCCGGACAGGACATGTGGCTGGGCCTGCCCGGCGTTACGATCTGGGGTTCGGCCACGGCAAACTCCTGTGCAGCGATGCGGTCTTCGATCAGATATTCTTCGGGCAAAGGTATGGTAGGGGTCGCCTCCTCGCGCACCAGCCGGGCCAGCAGACCGGGCAGATCATCCAGCCGGACGGCATGATCGACATGGTCCG
>Ga0207694_10004601_pt1 | contig 10741 bp, 11 predicted proteins | sample KBSC34metaG_FD_184353 | JGI IMG/M metagenome (GOLD analysis project Ga0207694, IMG submission 184353) | Corn rhizosphere microbial communities from Kellogg Biological Station, Michigan, USA - KBS C3-4 metaG (SPAdes) (version 2) | ecosystem: Host-associated > Plants > Roots > Rhizosphere > Soil...
TGGCCATGCTCATGCTGGCGCTGGAGGGGCTGATGTGCATCCTCCTCATCGCGCCGCTCGGCCTGCTCGCCTCAATCGCCGGCGGTTGGGCCGGTCGCGCGATTGCGCGCGCGGGGCACCGCCGCGGCGCGCCCCTCCTGTCGGTCGCGGTGCTGCCGCTGCTGTTTGCGCTGGAAGCGACGATGCCACCCGCCGTGCCGATCGACACCGCAGAAACGATCGAGATCGTAGCCCCGCCAGCGGCTGTCTGGCGTGTGATCACCAGCGACAAGCCGATCGGTCTTTCCCCCGGAATGCCGGGCCTGGCCGGACTAGCCTATCCGTTGCGCGGCAAGCTGCTGGGGGAAGGCGTCGGCGCACGGCGACTTGGCTACTTTTCGACCGGCACGGCCGAGGAACGGGTGACGGCCTGGCAGCCCGGCAGGCTGCTGGCTTTCACCGTGCTGTCGCAGCCCCCGGCCATGGAGGAAATGAGCCCCTACCGAGTGGTCCATGCGCCACATCTCTACGGCTATGTCGTGACCGGCGACACCCGCTATGTGCTCACGCCGCTGGCGAACGGCAACACCCGACTTACCCTTGCTGCGACGACTATCCTGCATATCGATCCCATTCCCTATTGGGAGCCAATCGCCCGATGGGCATTTCGGCAAAACGTACAGCGGGTCTTGGCGAGTACGAAGCTTCAGGCTGAAAAGGTTTTGAAGGACTGATTTCACCGGCTGAACCGACGGCAGGTTTCAGGTAGCGGTTTAGGAGCCGCGAAGGGCGGCTTTGTTGGCGCGAACCGACGTAGGCCCGCTTTCGGGCGACAGTCGAATTCGACGCTTTCGCGCTCCGAACCCGACTGTCGCGAATGTCCCCTCGCCAGTCAGAAAACGTGCCGACGGGACTGGGCTGGCTTCGACATCTACGTCTGAATCCGGTGCCGTCATCGCCGATAACCGCACGGCATATTATGAAGGATGGGTGAGTGTCAGGCTCTCGTTCGACGGGACTGACATACCCCCTGATTCTCATTCACGAAGGATTGTTTGGTTCAGACTTCAACATGGCAGCGATCTGTCCCTCGGCTTTTGCCGCCTCAGCGATGAGTTGGCGCAATGCCGTTGCCGTGTCTCCCAGAAGACTTGCGCTGAGAGGTCATTCGCCGTTGATAAAGCGGCGAATGGCCCGCTCGTCGATGCCGAGACGTCGCGAGAAAGCGGTGGTGCCACCGAATAACTGGACGCAATAAGCAAAGTGCTCGCGCCGCTCGTCTATTAAAACTGATGCTGCCATTTTGCTCGCCCTTTCATGTTCTGTCGGCGGTCATAGGCAATATGACGAAGGGGGCAAGGCGCTCATGAACGAGAACAGTTGGCCGGCTTTCTCGCCGGCAATCTGACAAGAAGTGCTCTCCTTTGGTTAGTCAGGCAGCTTCTTTCACATCGATATCCAGCATCAGTTGCCGATCATCGGCAGAGTATTTCCCTTCGATCGGGCACAGGGTTTCGGTTCCGCAGGCGAGCGTCATCCACTCAATCTTCCACTCAACACAGGCCCGATCATGCCTGTTGTCGCGCATGATCCTGACCATGGCCGCGCCCTCGGAAGCGAGCACCAGATGGCATCGCCCGGATGCGATATCATGGTGGCCACGGATCAATGTCCCGTCGGAAAAGGCGAAGGAAAAGCCGTCGGTTACGGCCCGACCAGGCAGGTGAAGAACGCGTTCGAGATCGCCGGAAACCTTTAGCTTTCCTCCGTCCATGGCCTCGATCTGTACGCCCATCGCGTTCTCCTCCCATGAGAATCGGTGAGCTGAATTGAATAGAACATAATAGGAACATTGTGAAGGGTGGAAGGAAGAGGCTGAGGGCAAGATAAAAGCCGTGCCTCCCTGATTGGTCGGATCGGGGGTCTGCACAGGGTTTCTGATGGAGGCATGACCTTGACCATGCCTCCTTGTCCTTCTGGAAAGGCGCATTTCCGGCCATTTGGGTGGAGGCCCTTGAAGCACTGGCTCGCCGCTTCCCATCCTTGCCCTGCTGTGCCGGGAAAGGATCGCAGATGATCGACCAGGATGATTTCGAGCTCTGGCTTGGCCATGTCGGCCGCAATACGCCGACCGTTGGCCTGGACCTCGCCCACGCCCGTCGCATGGGCGGCAAGGCAAGCGGTTCTGCCCGCCGGTTCACCGGCGCCAGACTGGGGCGCGGCAGTGGCGTCGGCCGGCTGCTGGGGCAGCCTGGAAGGACTGCCAGAGCGGGCACACGCCGGGTGGTAGTGAAGAGCCGCATCGTGAAGCTGGGCATAGGCATGGCGGCTGCTGCCCATCTTCGCTATCTCCAGCGCGACGGCACCACCCGCGACGGCGAGCGCGGATCGCTCTATGGTGCTGAGCCTGGCGTTGACCGGGTCGATGGCAAGTCCTTCCTCGAACGCTGTGCCGGAGACCGCCACCAGTTCCGCTTCATCGTCGCGCCGGAGGACGGCGGCCAGTATGACGAGTTGAAGCCGGTTGTGCGCCGCCTGATGGAACAGGCAGAAAAGGATCTCGGCACGAAGCTCGACTGGGTGGCCGTCGATCACTTCAACACCGGCCATCCCCATGCCCATGTCATCGTCCGCGGTAAGGACGAGACGGGAAGGGACCTCGTCATTGCGCGCGACTATGTGACAGCAGGGCTTCGCGCCCGGGCGAGCGAGATCGTCACCCTCGACCTTGGTCCCCGCACCGATCGGGAGATCGCGGCGGCCGAGGCGCGCGAGATCGCACAGGAGCGCTTCACCTCGATCGACCGCAGGCTGATGCGCAGAGCGGACGAGGCAGGGGTGGTGCGCGACTTCCCGGCCGATCCGGGCCATCATGCTTCGCACATGGGACGGCTGCGCACGCTGTCCCGGCTCGGCCTCGCCGAGCAGAAGAAGGATGGCAGTTGGACACTCGACAGCGAGATGGAGCCGGCGCTCAGGCGCATGGGCGAGCGGGGCGACATCATCCGGATGCTCAACCGCGAACTGCGCGAGGCAGGCATTCATCGTCCGCCCCAGGACCACGCGATATTCGCTCCGTGGCAGGGGATCGCGATCACCGGCAGGGTGGTGGCCACGGGCCTGTCCGATGAGCATCGCGACCGCCGCTATGTCATCGTCGATGGCATCGATGGCCATAGCCATTATGCGGATATCGGCGAGGAGCAGAAAGCGCTGCCGGCAGGCATCATCATCAGGCTGTCCCCGGCACCCGTCGCCATACGTGAAGTCGACCGCACCATCGCCGCCGTGGCTGAGGCACAGGACGGCCGCTACAGCACCGATCTTCACATGCAGCATGACCCGCTCATGACCGAGGACGGAGCCAATACGCATGTCCGTCGCCTCGAAGCCATGCGGCGGCTCATCGGAAACCCGGAAAGGCAGCCGGATGGCACCTGGGTCATCGGGCAGGATCACCTCGCCACGGCAGAGCGCTATGAGCTGGAGAAGAACCGACGCGTGCCGGTCCGTATCGAGACGCTCTCGACGAGGGCACTGGACCAGTTGCCGCAGCATGACGGCGCGACATGGCTTGACCGCGAACTCACCAGTGCGCAGCCTGAGCGAACGGCGGGCGGATTTGGTGCGGATGTCCGCAAGGCGCTGGCCCAGCGGCAGGCATGGCTCATGGAGCAGGGACTGATCGAGCAGGACGACGAAGGAATGCGCTATCGCCGCACCATGATGGCGCTGCTCCAGCAGCGCGAGCTTGGCCGCACCATTCGGCAGCTGGAAGAGGAGACGGGGCTTGCCCATGTCACACACAAAGCGGGCGAGTCTGTCGAGGGCGTGCTGAAGCGGAGCATCATCGTCGGCGACCAGCGCTACGGCGTGATCGAGAAGTCCCGCGAGTTCAGCCTCGTGCCATGGCGGCCGGTGCTCGAGCGTGCCATCGGTAAGTCGATCTCCGGCATCATGCGCGATGGCCCCATCGACTGGACGATCGGCGGCAGGAGCCGGGGGATCGGGATCAGTTGACCCCAGGCTCCGGAATGCACCCCGGTGGCCCCACACAGGCCCTGTCGCTCTGTCATTATCTGTCTGATCTTCACGGGAGTTAGGAGGGAGGCATTTCCCATGAAGACGTTCAAGGCCCGCCACCAGTTCTACCTGCCCGACGATCTCGCCGAGAAGCTCGAGGCGCTCACAAAAGCACCGGGCACCTCGAAGACGCAGATCATGACTGATGCACTGCGGGCATGGTTCGAGCGCCGGGGCGCGCAGGAGCTCGACCAGCGCTTCGGTCCGCGTCTCGACCGGCAGAACCGGACAACTGAAAGGCTCGAGCGCAAGAGCGACATGATGGCCGAGATATTGGGCTTGTTCGTGCTGCACCAGCTGACGCTGGTGGCTCACCAGCCCGCCTTCGATGCCGATACCCGCAGGCTGGGGCAGGCGCGCTACCAAGCCTTCATGCGGCTGGTGGAGCAGCGGCTGGGCCGGGCTGACAGCGGCGCGTCCAGATCCATCGTGGTGGGGGAGGAGATCGAATGAACATCGACCCCGCGCTGAAGCCTATCACCGTCCGTGTCAGAGACGCCTGTCGCATGACGGGTATCGGGCGGTCGAAGCTCTACCTGCTCATAGAGGAGGGGGAGATCGAGATCATCAAGGTAGGCAGCATGACCCTCATCCCGGTTGCCTCGCTCGAGGCATTTCTCGAAGGGCGCAAGGAGCGTCGGTAGTCCGCTCGTCGTCACTGGTACTCTGCCCCCTGAGATTTGGCTTGCTTCCGCGGCCGAACCACGCAATCTGCTCCGGCTCCCATGACACGTGGGAGTGGGGCTTCGAAACCCCAACCTGTAGGAAGCTCGGTCATCCAGTTTTGGAGGCCGGGTGGCATGCGCGCATGTCCAGCCGGCTTGCCGGTAAAGGCGCATGCGCCTGTGCCTACGGTCAGGTTTCGAACATCCGGCTTTGGCCGTCGCCCCGAGAGGACATAGGTGCGACGAATAGGCCAAGGCTGAAGGCGTCGCCGCTCAGGAGGCGCGCATGGCATTACCCAGCAGTTCAGGCTGGCATCTCATCTCTGAACTGCCTGCAGACCGCAAGGACGGTCGAAGGATGTTGCTCTGGGAAGAGGACCAGCCGGTCATCGGGCGATGGGATCCCGACCGGGAGAACTGGGAGGATCCCGAGAGCATGCAGATCTTCGAGGGGATAAGCTGTTGGGCAGATATTCATCCGCCGCACTGAGCGGGCTCAACGGATTGCGCCAGAAGGGCTCAACGAAGGGCGCATGAACCTCGGCGCGGCTGCGGTCGGCATCGACGAATGCGCCATCTAAGGCGTTTGACAGCGATATTGCTGCGTCCTGCAGCGGACATTCAGGTCAGGCCTGGTTTGGGACATTTTTGCCATACAGCGCTGCTGCTACGAACGTCCGGCAATGCCGGTAGCTGCCATTCAACGGATCACTCGCCTGCGCGCTCCTTGACGCACAGGCGAGTGCCCTTTGCCGTTTCGGCGCGCCGATTCAGATCGCCGGGAAGTCCACCTCCGTTGCAGCCACGTTGTTGATCAGGTTGGTGAAGAAGTTCTCCGCCACCACGGCCACGATCTCGACGATCTGGGCCTCGCTGAACCCGGCGGCACGGACCGCGTCCACATCACGCTGCGAGACCTTGCCGCGGGCTTCGGCCACCCGGCGGGCAAAGGCGGCTGCAGCTGCGGCACGCGGCTCCGCCGAAGTGCCTTGCCTGGCGAGGTCGATCTCTTCGCGGCTGAGCTTGGCAAGGTTGAAGCCGGTGAAGGTGTGAGCGGCATCGCAATATTCGCAGCCGTTCACCGCCGCCACCGTCAGCGCGATCCGTTCCCGCGTCTTCACGTCGAGCGCCTTGCCGAGTGCCTGGCTGAGCGCGCCGTGGGCACCCAGCGCAGCCGGGCTGTTGGACAGGACGCGGAAGAAGTTTGGCACGCGGCCAAGCTTTGCGGCGATGGCGGACAAGGTGGCCTGCGAAGCTTCAGGCGCAGCTTCCGGGGCGAGCGTGTTGATGCGGGACATGATGGGTTCCTTTCGGGATCTTGAGGTGTCTGGAAGGAGCGGGACCGGCTCAGGCGCCGACCGGGATCGGGTTTTCGACCAGACTCTGGTTGAAGGCTTCGAACAGGGCGTGTTCGTTCGCGCCGGGGTTATCGCGCATCGGGCGGATAGCATCGACGATCACTTCGGGCGCGTCGGTGGCAAGGGCAACCAGCGTCTGTTCGATGAAGTCGGCCAGCGGCATGGCGCGCGGGTCGCCGCTCTTGTAGATGAGGTCGGTGTCCACCCACGGCGGGGCGATTTCCTGCACCAGGACGCTGGTGTCGCGCAGTTGGAACCGCTGCGACAGGGCAAAGGAGTGGAGTGCCGCCTTGGTGGCCGAATAGATCGCGTTGGCGGCGATCGGAACATAGGCGAGAACGCTGCTGGTGTAGAGCACGGTCGCTTCGGGCTGCTGCTTCAGGTGCTCGATCAGGGCCGAGGTCACGCGGATCGGACCGAGCAGGTTGGTCGCGATCAGCTCTTGCGCCAAGGCATCGTCAATCACGCCGGACACGTCATCGAAAGGCATGAAGCCCGCATTGTTGAAGACCACGTTGAGGTCGGGATAGCTGGCGATCAGTTCGCGGGCGGCGGCCTGGATGCTGTCCACGCTGTTCACGTCGAGTTCGATGGCCGACATGCCGGGGTTGGCAGCGGTGACTTCCTTGAGCAGCGCCGTGCGGCGGCCCGAGATGATCACCTTGTTGCCAAGGCGGTGGAGCGCTTCGGCCAGGCCCCGGCCGATTCCGCTGGTGCCGCCGGTGATGAACACGGTGTTGCCGGTGAGTTTCATGGGGAAATATCCTTTTGCTTGGAGAGGATTGAGAGAGAAAGGCAGGCGAATGGTTCAGGCCGCGACGTGGAAGCGCGGGGCAGAGCGGGTGGCGGACAGCTGGGGGCCAAGGGCGGCGCGGGCGGCCTCGAATTCCGTCCAGAGATGCGCATCGCGCAGGGCCGGGATCGTGTTGATTTCGCCCTGATTCAGCCCGGCCAGCGCGGCGTCGACCATGTCGGCAGCATCCATCACGATCTCTTCCGGAAGGTGTTCGACCGGCAGGCCGCCGTTGGCCCAGAAGTCGGTCCGGGTGGCGCCGGGCAGCACGGCCTGGGCCCGCACGCCCTTGTCGGCTAGTTCGTGGTTGAGCGAGATGGTGAAGGCTTGGACGAAGGCCTTGGTCCCGCCATAGACCCCGTTGAGCAGTTCGGGAGCGACCGCCACGATCGAGGCGATGTTGATCACCGTGCCGCCGCCGCGGGCGACAAATCCAGGCACCGCCGCATAGGTAAGGCGCATCAGCGCGGTGACGTTGAGCTGGACCATCGCTTCCATCCGCTCGACATCGCTTTCCAGCAGCGTGGTGTGCGTGCCCACCCCGGCATTGTTGACCAGCGCGGTGATCGAGGCATCTTCGCGCAGGACCCGTTCAACCCGGGCCACATTGGCGCTGTCGGCAAGGTCGGCGGCAAGCACCTCGACCGAGCGGCCGGTCTTGTCGGAAATCTGCGCGGCAAGCGTCTGAAGCTTGTCCTTGTTGCGGGCGACGAGGATCAGATCGTAGCCGCGGACGGCGAGGCGATCGGCGTAGATGGCGCCGATCCCGGTCGATGCGCCGGTGATGAGAGCTGTGCCGAGTTTGGATGCGGTGGCGGTCATGGGTCAGGTCCTTTCGTGGCGGTGAGAGCGCCTTCGCTCTCGACAAGGACCTTATGGACGGAACCGCGAGTGTCTGATATGACGTAGAAAGTACTGTTTCCTGCCACGCGCCGTCTGGAGTCCCAAATGCCCCACGTTGCAATGGTTCTGACGCCCGGTTTCCAGTTCCTTGCACTGGGGGTGCAGGCCGCTTTCGAACTGGCCAATGCCGTTAAGGGAGAGCCGTTCTATACCCTGTCCATCGCCTCGGTGGATGGTGGACCGGTCATGTCATCGAGCGGATTTGCCGTGCCGACCACGCCGCTGGCAGAGGTCGGCACGGTCGATACGTTGCTGTTGCTGGCCGGGCTGGTCCCCCCGCCGCCTCAGGAAGAGTCAACGCTTGATACCCTGCGGACCATGGCGCGGGAATCGCGGCGGGTGGCGGGGCTTTGCACCGGCGCCTTCCTCCTCGGCCAGATGGGCCTGCTGGATGGGCGGCGGGCAACCACGCACTGGGCCTATGCCCGCCAGATGCGCGAAACGTTTCCCGATGTGCGGGTGGAAGACGATCGGATCTTCATCAACGAAGGACCGGTCTGGACCTCGGCCGGGCTTACTGCCGGGCTCGATCTGGCGGTCGCCTTGATCGAGAAAGACCTTGGCCGCGACTTGGCGGGCGCGATCGCCCGGCGGCTGGTCATGCATCATCGACGCGCGGGCGGTCAGTCGCAACATTCCGAACTGCTGGAACTGGCGCCGAGCAGCGACCGGATTCAGAAGGCGTTGATCTTTGCCAAGGCCAACCTTGCCAACCCGCTGACCGTGGACGAACTGGCCGAGGTGGCCGCCCTATCCCCCCGCCAGTTCGCCCGCGCGTTCCGGGCAGAAACCGGGCAGACCCCGGCCAAGGCGGTGGAGCAGATGCGGCTGGAGGCAGCACGGCTGATGCTGGAGGAAACCCGCCACCCGATGGACCAGATCGCGCGGGAAAGCGGCTTCGTCGATATGCGCCGTATGCGCGAGGCCTTCATGCGCCAGTACGGCCAGCCCCCTCAGGCACTCCGCCGCCTGGCAAGGGCCGCGTGATTTGCCAATGTCAGACTGCGCCGTGTCCGGACATTCAGCGCCCCCTGCTGAACGGCATGATCTGGTGGGTGCCCCCGACAGCGAAAGCCGCATCGTGGGACGAAGCGGCCGATCTGCCTGGGCCACCCGAACGTCGGGTCCTCCCGAAACACGACATTCGCTGGCGTAGTCCTTCGCGTTCCTGAAAGAGCCGGTCTGCCGCTCATCCACCATAGCTGCATAGTAGCGTCGTCGCCAACGCGCGCGCCTGCGGCGCGAGCGCGGCGTCGGCCAGCTCGCCAGCGGTCCAAAAGGACAGGACTCCGCGAAAAGCGAAGGCGAGCTGCTGCGGCAATTCGGTGAGGGCTTCCGAGCGCCGCGCTGCGTTGAGGCCGTCGCCGTCATCCAGGGCGAGAGCCCACAAGGCGGCCGACCGCGCCGCGACCAAGCCGGGATCGGGCGCCGGGGTGCCCAGCCAGCCCATAACGCCGCGACTGACCAGCGGTTCTTCAAGCATCACGGCGGCGGCAATGTCCACCGCCGCGCCGACACGCGCCGCCGCGTCGCCGGGGGGCGATGCGGCCCGGTAGCGCGCCTCCATCGCATCGATCCGTCGGCCTGACAGGGCCTGCATGATTCCGGCCTTGCTGCCGAAGTGATTGAACGGCGTTGCGAAGCTGACCCCAGCCTCAGAAGCGAGGTCGCGCATCGAGAAGTCAGCCTTGCCCTGTCGCATCAGATGTTCGGCTGCATCGAGGATGCGGGCGCGGACGGGTGCGCCGCGTTGGAGGCCAGTGGGTGGGTTGCTCTTGTTCTGGGTCATTCTCATATCTATATCATGATATAGTTTGTATGCAACCAGGAGTCGCCCATGACCATCGCCCCCAAGACCTTCCTCATCACCGGCGTCAGCTCAGGCCTTGGCCGCGCGTTCGCCGAAGGCGCGCTCGCTGCGGGCCACAAGGTGATTGGAACGGTGCGCCGCGCCGAAGATGCCGACCCCTTTGCAGCCCTTAAGCCCGATCGCGCACATCCGCTGTTGCTCGACGTTACCGACTTTGCGGCTATCCCAGACGCCGTACGCGGTGCCGAGACGGCGACCGGGCCGATCGACGTGCTCGTCAACAATGCCGGCTATGGCCATGAGGGCGTCCTGGAAGAATCCTCGATGGACGATCTCCAGCGCCAGTTCGCCGCTAACGTCTTCGGTCCTGTCGCGATGATGCAGGCGGTGCTGCCGGGCATGCGTGCGCGCCGTGCCGGGCACATCATCAACGTCACCTCAATGGGGGGCTTCATCACCATGCCCGGCATCACCTTCTACTGCGGCAGCAAGTTTGCACTAGAGGGCATTTCGGAGGCGCTGGGCAAAGAGGTTGCCGGCCTAGGCATCCGTGTTACGGCGCTCGCTCCCGGCCAGTTCCGCACGGATTGGGCGGGCCGGTCGATGGATCGCACGCCGCGCAGCATCGGCGATTATGATGCGGTGATGGACCCGATCCGCTCGGCGCGTCAGGCCAAGAGCGGCAATCAACCAGGCGATCCGGCGAAGGCGGCGCAAGCCGTGCTGCGGCTGGTCGAGGCCGATACCCCGCCGGTACGCCTGTTCCTTGGCGAGGATGCGCTTGGGCTAGTTGATCACAAGCTCGACGCGATGCGGGCCGAGATGACGGCGTGGAACGCGCTCTCTCGGTCGACCAGTTTTTCGGCGTGAGCGACGCGTGTCATCGGGCGCGGGCAAGATCGAACGCATAGCCTCGCTATCGGCGCGATTTTGGCGAAACGCCGAAAGCGCGCCGATAGGCGTGTGCGACGGCCGGTTCAGGCGGAAAAAGCCATTCTCGCGTCCAGTTCGGTATGGCGTGTTTTGTGAAGGGTTTCGGGCGCTTGCGTACGAAAGCCTCCAGTGCAGGAACCCGCGGGCCCCACTTGCTGGTCTATGGGTAAAGCGGCTTAGGGGTGGTTTGGACGGGTAAGCGATGCCGATCCGGAAG
>Ga0207694_10004602_pt1 | contig 10741 bp, 9 predicted proteins | sample KBSC34metaG_FD_184353 | JGI IMG/M metagenome (GOLD analysis project Ga0207694, IMG submission 184353) | Corn rhizosphere microbial communities from Kellogg Biological Station, Michigan, USA - KBS C3-4 metaG (SPAdes) (version 2) | ecosystem: Host-associated > Plants > Roots > Rhizosphere > Soil...
ACTGGCTGTTCCGGATGCCGGCGAAGCTGACCTCGCATGCGCGCAAGCAGTACGTGCAGATCACGCGCGGCGAGCCGCTCGGGGAGATGCTGCTTCGAGCGCTGCGGCGACTGGAGGCGCTCGGACCACCGCTGCCGGCATAGGCAGGGGGTCCAAGCGGGACAGCAGGGCTTCGAACCGGCTCGCCAGGAGCGCGGTTGTGGCGGAGCCATGGGGACCCGCGAGAAAAGCCGAGGAACACGGGCCACCAAAGCCACGAACCGGGTCTGGAATACGCAGACAGCGTCTTCGTGAGCACCTCCTGAGTGCGCATCGAAGCCCTTGAAGAGTCCCGAACCGCTGCCGCGGGCCTGGGAGCCCCTACATCGCAGGATTCAGGTTAAGAACTCCAACCAGAAGTCGGACCAGTAAATTGTAGTTGTTTGACATAGGAAGATCCTAAGCAGTGTTGGCGTGGAAGGTAGAAGTTGCCAGGGTGGGTTCTCAGGAATTTGCTTAGTAGTCTGCAACTGCACTATGAGATAATCGCTAATAATCCCTTAAAGAGCAAACTCCTACTAAGGTCAATTCCTACGATCAATAGAGTCGCCTACCGCACCACGATGGTGTCGCGCAGCCAGTGCTCGTTGTCGCGGTAGGCGTAGTCAGCGGTGAAGTGCAGGCCGCGGCTCTCCTTGCGGAGGATGGCGCAGCGGACGACGAGGAGCGCGCACTGCACCACGTTGCGAAGCTCCACCAGCTCGGGGCTGGGCTGCGCGGCGGCCCACCAGCCGTTGACGCGCTCCGAGACGGCGCGCAGGCGCTGGTCCGCCTCGGCCAGCCGCTCGTCGGAGCGCACGATGCCGACCAGGTCCCACATCAGCCCGCGGATCTCCTCGCGCTCGGCCTCGATCTCCGCGAGCCCGATCGACGCCTCGCCGGAGCCGCCGGGGGGGAGCGCCGGCTCCAGCATCCGCGTTACGGAGAGCTGCGGTCCGATGCGCTCCGCCGCCCGGTGCGCGAAGACGATCGCCTCCAGCAGCGAGTTCGACGCCAGGCGGTTGGCGCCGTGGACGCCGGTGCACGCCGTCTCCCCCGCCGCGTACAGGCCGGGAACGGAGGTGCGGCCGAAGGTGTCGGTGAGCACCCCGCCGCAGAGGTAGTGCGCCGCCGGGACCACGGGGAGCCCCGCGCCGAGCATGTCGATCCCCCGCTCCGCCGTCTCGCGCAGGATGTTGGGGAAGCGCTCGCGGATCTCCGCCTCGGGGATCGCGCTGCAGTCGAGGAGCACGAAGGGGTCGCCGGTGCGCTTCATCTCCGCGTCGATGGCGCGGGCCACCACGTCGCGGGGGGCGAGGGAGGCGAGCGGGTGGTAGGCGTCCATGAACGCCGTCCCGTCGCGCCGCCGCAGGACGGCGCCCTCGCCGCGCACCGCCTCGCTGATCAGGAAGGTACGCTCGCGGGCCGGGTAGAGCGCCGTCGGGTGGAACTGGATGAACTCCATGTTCGCCACTTTCGCCCCCGCCCGGTACGCCATCGCCACCCCGTCGCCCGTGGCGATCGACGGGTTGGTGGTGTGGCGGTAGACCTGGCCGCAGCCGCCCGTCGCCAGCATCACCGCGCGCGCGAAGATCGGCACCGGCGCGCCCGAGTCGGCGTCGAGCACCAGCACGCCGCAGCAGCGCTCGCCGAGCGTCCCCGGGTCCGTCGCGGTCAGCAGGTCGACAGCGGCGGTGTTCTCGTAGATGCGGATCCCCGCCTCCGCCACCGCGGCGAGCAGCCCACGCTCGATCTCGCGCCCGGTGAGGTCCGCCGCGCGCACGATGCGCCGCCGCGAGTGCCCGCCCTCGCGCCCGAGCGAGAGCCCCGCCTCGTCCTCGCTGAAGTGCACGCCGAGCTCGATCAGCTCGCGCACCCGCGCCGGCCCCTCGCGCACCAGCACGTCCACGGCGTCGGGGTGGCAGAGCCCCGCGCCGGCCACCAGCGTATCCTCCTTGTGCAACTCCGGCGAATCGTCCCCCCCGAACGCCGCGGCGATCCCGCCCTGCGCCCAGTTGGTGGATGATTCCGGGCGGCTCTTCTTGGTGACGACCGCCACCGAGCCGTAGCGCGACGCCTTCAGGGCGAAGAACAGCCCCGCGATCCCGCTCCCCACGATCACGACGTCCGCGCGCATCAAGTCGACACCTGCCTGGAACGACGTTGCCGTTGATGTCCGCGAAGGCGGACTGCGTGCAGTTGTAGCGGCGAGTTCACTCGCGTCGTGGCGATCCCGCTCCCCACGATCACGACGTCCGCGCGGTCGTTCATCGCCCCCTGCCCTCCAGCGCGCGCCGCAGCGCCGCGTCGAGCGCCTCGCCGCCGGCCTCGATGCGCACCGCCTGCTCCAGCACCAGCGCTTCGGCGGATGGAGGAAGGAGCCCCCGCAGCTTCACCGCGTCCTTGTGCGTCATCACGATCGTGCGCCCGTCAGCGCGCGCCTCGATCAGCCGCGCGTCGGTGGATGTGTATGGATGATGATCGGGATACGCCGCCTCCTCCACCTGCGCGCCGGCCGCCCGCAGCGCCTCGAAGAAGGGCCGCGGCTGCGCCAGCGCCGCCACCGCGAGCACCTCGCGCCCCCGCAGCGATGCCGGCTTCCGCGCCGCGCCGCCGTGCAGCGCGGTCAGCCGCTCGGGCGCGAGGTGGCAGACGGCGACCGGCTTCCCGGGCGCGGCCCGCGCCACCTCCGCCGCGACCTCCCCCGCGCGCGCCGCGCCGGCGGACTTGCGGGTGAGGACGATCGCGTCCGCCCGCGCCAGCGCGGACACGCTCTCGCGCCAGGGCCCGCGCGGCAGCAGCCGCGGCGACGGGTCCCACGCCTCCACCGCCACCAGCACGATGTCGAGGTCCCGCGCCAGCCGCCGGTGCTGGAAGCCGTCGTCGAGCACCACCACGTCACAGCCAGAGGCGATGAGCTCGCGCGCCGCCTCCGCCCGCCGCGCTCCGGAGGCGACCCAGAGGCGAGGATTCAGCTCGCGGTGCAGCAGGATCTCGTCCTCCCCGTAGCCGCGCAGCGCGATCCCCGGCTTGCGCCCCCACGACCGCAGCCGGCGCGCGAGCCAGGCGGCGAACGGCGTCTTTCCCGCCCCGCCGACACCCACGTTCCCCACGCTGATCACCGGCACGCCGGCGCGCTCGGTGGCGATCATCCCCCGGTCGAACGCCGCGTTGCGAGCCGCCACCACGCCGCGGAAGAGCCACTCCGCCGGGAGCAGCGCCGCGTCGAGCACCTTGCCGGCGGCGCCCGCTTCCCCCGCCCACACGCGCGTCACGAACGCGCGCATGGCCCCTCGCGGTCCGCGGGTTGGAACACGGCGGGGAACACGGCGGGGAACACGGCGGGTTGGAACACGGCGGGTTGGAACACGGCGGGTTGGAACACGGCGGGTTGGAAACCCGCCGCTGGAACGGCACGAAGTCCGCCTTCGCGGACTGGGCCTATGCCCTGGGCGCGCATCGCCACCCATTCCCCTACCGCGCTCCACCCAACGACCGCGCCGAACTGCCGCGCGAAGCGCCCCCGTCCCTCTCCCGGCAGTTGGGAGAGGGACCGGCGCGCAACGCCAGGGAGAGGGGTACCCGCCGGCGCAGCGCACCAAAGGCCGACGCGGCCAGAGGCCTGGTGTGGAAGCGTCACCATGGCACGTCCACCCGCTGCATGAGCGCGCCGAGGCGCCGCTCCACGTCGTCCATGATCGCCTGGATCTCGGCCTCGCCCGCGCGGCGGGGGACGAAGACGGGCTCGCCGTAAGCAATGCGCAGGCGCGCGAACGGGTGCGGGATCATGAACCGGTCCCATCCCCCGAAGTACGACGCGCGGCTGGCGCCGGAGACCACGGGGATGATCGGCGCCCCGGTGCGCTGGGCGATGAGCACGGGGCCGGGCTTCATCTTCTCCCGCGGCCCCTTCGGCCCGTCGGGGGTGATGGCGAGCGAGCGGCCTCCGCGCACGTGCTGGATCAGCTCGCGCAGCGCGTCCAGCCCGCCGCGCGTGGTCGACCCGCGCACCGCCGTGAATCCCCAGCGCCGCACCACGCGGGTGATGTACTCCCCGTCGCGGTGCTGGCTGATGAGCGTGACCACACCCTGGTGCCGGTGGAAGTGCGTGCAGGGAAGGAGCCGCCCGTGCCAGAGGGTGAAGATGACCGGCCTCCCCTGCCGCCAGAACTGGTCGTAGTGCTCGACGCCCTCGCGCTGGTAGCGGCAGGTGCCCATCAGCGCGTTGAGCGCCACGCTCCCAAGCGCCGCCACCGCGTCCTGGTGCGGCCGGAGCTCCGTCGTCTGCTCCGACGGGCGGACCCGGGTGGCGTCGGCGGGGAGTGGGTCAGGCATCATTGAGCGACCTCCGCCTCGCGGGCCCTCTCCCTGGCTCGTTCCTCGCCTGTCCCTCCCCCGAACGGCACGGGGGAGGGGCGATTGCACCGGTGCGCCCAGCGGCCGGCGGTGTGATGCGGAGGATCCTGTGTGGCAGGATGCCCGGACCCGGCATGCAGTCCGTAACTATACCGGTCGCGTTGCATCGGTCTCGCGCGATGGCTCGCAGGCCACGCTGCTGCCGCGACTTCGGCCCCTCTCCCGGTACGGGAGAGGGTTTGCGCTCTAAGGCGCAGGGAGAGGGCGCCACGGCCTCGGGAACACGCGGAAGGCCGACGAGCAGTCCGCGAAGGCGGACTTCGTGCCGTTGTAGCCCTGGGTTTCCAACCCGGGGCGACAGGCGGACGCCGTGACATTGCGGTGAATCGATCCGTCCATGGCCCGCACGCATCATCCCCGCCCTCCCCGCCCCTTCCGCCCGAGCAGCTCCCCCGCGATCTCCGCCACCCGCGCCGACGCCCCCGGCCCGCCCAGCTTCCCGCGGATCGCCGAGAGCCCCTCCACCATCGCCGCCCGCTCCGGCGAGCGCTCGTCCAGCAGCGGGAGGAGCGCCTCCGCCAGCGCCTCGGGCGTAGCCGCGTCCTGCACGAACTCAGGGGCGACGCGGCGCTCGGCGATCAGGTTGGCGAGGGCGATGTGCGGCACCTTCACCACCCGGCGCGCCAGCGCGTAGCTCAGCGGCGCCATCCGGTACGCGACCACGATCGGCGTCGCCGCGATGCCGGCCTCCAGGGTGGTGGTGCCGCTCTTCACCAGCGCGGCGGTCGCGTACTGCAGCAGCATCCCCCCCGTGCTCTCCACCAGCGGCCAGCGCGCCCCCCCGTACGCCGCGCGGTCGATCCCCCGCGGCATCGCGATCACCGGCTGCACCCGCGCGTCCTTCGCGACGACCAGCGCCGCCGCGGCCGAGAAGAGCTCCAGGTGCCGCCCCACCTCCTGCGCGCGCGAGCCGGGGAAGAGGCCGAGGATGGGCCGCGCCGGGTCCAGCCCGTTCGCCCGCGCCCATGCCTCGCGCGAGAGCTCCGGCGCGGCGCGGTCCAGCAGCGGGTGCCCCACGAAGCGCGCGTTCACCCCCGCGGCGCGCAGAAAGGCCTCCTCGAAGGGGAGCACCACCGCCACCTCGTCGGCGTCGCGCGCCAGGTCGCGCACCCGCGACTTGTGCCACGCCCACACCTGCGGGGCGATGTAGTAGAGCACGGGAATCCCGCGGCCGCGCGCGTGCCGCGCCAGCCGCAGGTTGAAGCCGGGATAGTCGATGGGGATGACGAGCTCCACCCGCTCGCGCTCCAGCGCGGCGTGGACCCGCCGGGTGAGGTCGCGGAAGAAGGGGAGATGGCGGATCACCTCCACGAACCCCATCACCGCCAGCTGCTCCAGGCGGGCGAGCAGCTCCACGCCCGCCGCCTCCATCCGCGCCCCGCCCGTCCCGATCAGCCGCGCGCCGGGGAAGCGCTCCAGCAGGGCGCGGGCGAGCGCGGCGCCGTGCAGGTCGCCGCTCTCCTCGCCGGCGGCGATGAAGACGACCGGCGAACGCGGCGAGGGCGCGCTCACCGCCCTGCCTGGGTCAAGCGCAGGAGCCAGTAGATCGCGCCCAGGATGACCACCAGGAAGAGCACGAGACGGATCAGCGAGGGCGGCTTCGGCGTGTTGCCGTACCGCCCCGGCCTACGCTGCTCCGGCCACGGCGACAGCATGATCCTCGATCTTCTCCATGATGCGCAGCGCCACCGCCAGCGCGTCGCGCCCGTCGCGGCCGCTCACCACCAGCGGCCCCTCGCCGCGCACGGCGGCGACCCACGCCTCCAGCTCCGCGCGCAGCGGCTCCGTGCCGTCGCCTTTCAGCTCGATGCGCTCCACCACGCTCATCAGCGAGAGGAGGGAGAGGTCGCCGTCGGGGAGGGTGGCGCCCTTCTTCAGCCGCAGGAACTCCCCCGTCCCCGCCGCCAGGTCCAGCGAAAGGTAGCCGGAGCGCTGGAAGAAGCGGATCTTCCGCATCCGCTCCAGCGACACCCGGCTGGCGGTGATGTTGGCCACCGCGCCCCCCTCGAACACCAGCCGCGCGTTGGCGATGTCGACGTTCCCCGTCAGCACCCCCACGCCGACCGCGTCCACCGTCTCCACCGGGCGGCGGACCAGCCCCAGCAGCAGGTCGATGTCGTGGATCATCAGGTCCAGCACCACCGCCACGTCCGTCCCCCGCGGCCCGAACGAGGCCAGCCGGTGGCTCTCGGCGAAGCGCGGGTCCTCCAGGTACTGCTCGCACGCCCGGAGCGCCCCGTTGAAGCGCTCCACGTGCCCCGTCGCCACCACCAGGCCGTTCGCCTCCGCGCGCTCCACGATGGCGTCGGCCTCCTCTACCGAGGCGGCGATCGGCTTCTCGATCAGCAGGTGCACCCCGGCGTCGAGCGCCGCCAGTGCCACCTCCGCGTGCGCCGTGGTGGGCACGGCGACCACCGCCGCGTCCACCGCCTCCAGCAGCGCGTCGCGCGAAGCGAAGGCGCGCACCCCCAGCTCGGCCGAGACGGTGGCGGCGCGCGCGGCGTCGGCGTCGAAGATCCCCATCATCTCCGCCCCCGCCACCTCGCGCAGGATGCGGGCGTGGTGGAACCCCAGCGACCCCGCCCCGATCACCCCGACCCGGGTCGCGCTCACGGACGGGCTCCGGCGGTCACCGGCGGATGAATCCGCAGCAACAACGGCCCAAAGTCCGCCTTCGCGGACTCCCGGCCGCTGCACGGGTGCACGCAACCCGCGCCGTCGCTGCCGACAGGTTGAAAGAGCCGCGAGCGAAGCGAGCCCCCGTCCCTCTCCCGCGGTCTGGGAGAGGGACCGCCGCGCAGCGGCAGGGTGAGGGGCCCCCTCACACCTGCACCCCGCGCTCGGAGCTCTCGAAGAAGGTGAGGAAGATCTCCACCTCGGGGAGCGCGCGCAGCTCCTCGCGCGCCCGGGCCAGCGCCTGCGCCACGTTGTGGTTCGAGGCGAAGAAGAGGCGATAGGCGCGCTTCAGCTCGCGCCGCACCTCTTCCGGGATGCCGCGCCGCTGCAGGCCGACCGAGTTCAGCCCGTAGAGCTCCATCGGGCTCCCCGCCGCCTTCACGTAGGGGGGGACGTCCTTCGCCACCCGCGTGGCGCCGCCCACGAAGGCGTGCGCGCCGATCCGCACGAACTGGTGGATGGGCGTCAGCCCGCCCACGATCGCCCAGTCGCCGATGGAGACGTGCCCCGCCATGTTCACGGCGTTGGAGAGGATCACGTGGTTCCCCAGGTGGCAGTCGTGCGCCACGTGGGTGTAGGCCATCAGCATGCAGTCGCTCCCCACGCGCGTGACCCCGCTGGCGATGGTGCCGCGGTTGAGCGTGGCGTATTCGCGGATCACGGTGCGGTCGCCCACCACCAGCACGGTGGGCTCGCCCATGTACTTCAGGTCCTGGGGGTCGGTGCCCAGCACCGCGCCCTGGTGGATCGTGCACTCCTCGCCCACGGTGGTGTCGCGCTCGATCAGCACGTGGCTGCCGATGCGGGTGCGTGCGCCCACGCGCACGCCCGGGCCCACGATGGAGTAGGGGCCCACCACCACCCCGGGCGCCAGCTCGGCGGAGGGGTCGATCAGGGCGGTCGGGTGCACTTCCGGCGCAACGGCCGTGGCAGGAATCGTCATCGACACCTCAGCGGTCCACCACGCGGGCCATCATCTCGGCCTCGGCCACCACCAGCCCGTCCACCCGCCCCACGCCCTTCATGCGGCAGGTGGCCCCGCGGATCTGCAGCACCTCCACCTCGAAGCGGATCTGGTCGCCCGGCACCACCGGCCGGCGCCACTTCACGTTGTCGAGCGACATGAAGTAGATGACCTTCTCCTCGAGGTTCTCCATCTGCTCCAGCACCAGCAGCCCGCCCACCTGCGCCATCGCCTCGATGATCAGCACCCCCGGCATCACCGGCCGCCCGGGAAAGTGCCCCACGAAGAAGGGCTCGTTGATGGTGACGTTCTTGAGCCCCACGATCCGCTTGCGCTCCTCGAACTCCACCACCCGGTCCACCAGCAGGAAGGGGTAGCGGTGCGGAAGGTAGTGCAGGATCTGCTCGATCCCCAGCACCGGGCGCGTGTGCGCCTTCCGCTCGTTGCGCGCCACCAGCTCCTGCGCCAGCGCCACGTTCCCCTTGTGCCCCGGCTTCTCCGCCACCACGTGCGCGTTCAGCCGCGCCCCCACCAGCGCCAGGTCGCCCACCACGTCGAGCGCCTTGTGCCGCACGAACTCGTCGGGAAAGCGCAGCTCCAGCCCCGCCACGATCCCGCCGTCCTCCCCCAGCACGATGGCGTTCTGCGCCGTGCCCCCCTGCGCCAGCCCGCGCGAGTACAGCTCCTCCACCTCGCGCTCGAAGCAGAAGGTGCGCGCCGGCGCCATCTCCCGGCTGAACGCGCCGTCCTCCACGCGGAAGCTGGCGTACTGCCGCCCCACCGCGGGGTGGTCGAACTCGATGGTGGTGGACAGCCGGTACCCCTGCGCCGGCGCCACCACGTACTCCGCCGCGCCCCTGGCGAAGGAGAAGGTCTCGTCCACGGTGATGAAGCGCGCCGGGGCGTCCTGCTCCTGCACCCCGGCCCCCGCCAGCGCCGCGTCGAAGCCCTGCGAGCTCCCGTCCATGGCCGGCGGCTCGGGCCCCTCCAGCTCGATCACCAGGTTGTCGAGCTGGCGGGCCACCACGGCGGCCAGCAGGTGCTCCACCGTGTGCACCTTCGCCGCGCCCTGCTCCAGGGTGGTGCCGCGGTCGGTGGTGCTCACGTTGGCCACCAGCGCGGCCACCTCGGGGGCGCCCTCCAGGTCGGCGCGGCGGAAGACCACGCCGGTGTTCACCCCGGCGGGGAGGAGCCGCATCTTCACCGGCACGCCGGTGTGCAGCCCCACGCCCTCCAGCTCCACGGGCGCGGCGATGGTCTGCTGTCTGGGAGTCGTCGTCGGCATCTATGCGAAAGGTACGTCCTCGTATGCGTTCAGGATGCGTCCGGGTCCGCGGCCCCGCCGCCGAACACCGCCCGCTCGATCGCCTTCACCCGCTTCAGCAGCTCCGGGAGGCGGAAGAGCGCCGCCTGCGCGCGCATGGCCTCGCGGTGCGGGCGCGCCGGGTAGCCGGAGACGGTCTCGCCCGCGGCCACCGAGGCGGTGACCCCCGCCTGCGCACCCACGCGGGCGCCCGCTCCCACCTCGATGTGCCCCTGGAACCCCGACTGCCCGCCCAGCTGCGCCCCGTCGCCGATCTTCGTCGACCCGGAGATGCCGGCCTGCGAGACCACCACCACGCTCCTGCCCAGCCGGCAGTTGTGGCCGATCTGCACCAGGTTGTCGATCTTGGAGCCCCGCCCGATCACCGTGTCGCCGATGGAGCCGCGGTCGATGGTGGTGTTGGCCCCCACCTCCACGTCGGCCTCCAGGCGGCACACCCCCACCTGCGGCACCTTGCGCAGCCCGCCCGCGTCGGGCACGTAGCCGAAGCCGTCCGCCCCCAGCCGCGCCCCGCTGTGCACGATCGAGCGCTCGCCCACGCTCACCCCGTCGTACAGGGTGGCCTGCGGATGGATCACCGCGTCGGCGTCGACCGCGCAGCCGCGGCCGATCACCACGTGCGCCCCGATCCGCGCGCGGGGGCCGATCACCGTCCCCTCGCCGATCACCGCGTAGGCGCCCACCGAGGCGGTCTCGTCCACCCGGGCCCCCTCGCCGACGATCGCGGTGGGGTGCATGCCGGGGGCCGCGGGCGCCTCCGGGTAGAGCGCGGGGAGGAGCACGGCCAGGGCGCGGCGCGGGTCGTCCACGCGGACCACGGGGGTCCCGGCGGGGAGCGGCGCGTCGGAGCCGCGGGCCACCAGCAGGGCCCCGGCCCGCGACGCCGCAATGTACGGAAAGTACCGGGGCTCGGCAACGAACGAGAGGTCGCCGGGCCCGGCCTCGTCCAGCGGCTTCACCCCCCGCACCACGCGCTCCGCGTCGCCCTCCACCTCCCCCTGCGCGATGCGCGCCACCTCGGCCACGGTCAGCTCGGGCATGTCATCCGATCGCTCTGTTTTTTCCGGGCATTCGTGCGGGAGAACGGCGACGGCGAGCTACGGTGTCGGGCGTGTCCCTCCGCTGCGCTCCGGGCCGGGCTGCGCGCGCAGTAGGGCAGCAAACTACGCTGCCCAACTGCGCCGAGCCCGCGTCGGCGGAAACTGCCCCGCCGCCACGGTCTGAACGACCGGCATGTTCCTTTACAAAACAGACCGGCAGGATGGTTGACACTTTCTACCCGGACGGAGATCGCCCGGCAAGTTCGTCATCATCCTTCTTCCTTGTCCAAAACCCCGGGGTTA
>Ga0207694_10004603_pt1 | contig 10737 bp, 12 predicted proteins | sample KBSC34metaG_FD_184353 | JGI IMG/M metagenome (GOLD analysis project Ga0207694, IMG submission 184353) | Corn rhizosphere microbial communities from Kellogg Biological Station, Michigan, USA - KBS C3-4 metaG (SPAdes) (version 2) | ecosystem: Host-associated > Plants > Roots > Rhizosphere > Soil...
GGGTTGATAGGGGTCAGTGGCGGTGCCGATTGCGATGGTTTCTCCCGTGGGGAGCGCGCGCAATTCCGACCGGAACGCTGCGTCATCGAAATGTTTGACGAAGATTTTCTTTTCGAAGTCTTCCGACTCACGGAGTTCCATGAATTCGTGGGTGTAGCGGGCATAGCAATACTTGCAGCCGAATTCGCAGCCACGATAGGGATTGATCATCCAGCGAAAGGGCATGCGGGGGCTGGTGCAGCGCGATATGTACTTGCGGGTCGGGAGTTCGAAGTATTCGGTGCGGCGCTTGGCTTCTAGGGAAGGGCTTTGGGCCGCTAGGCGCGCGATGCCGACCAAGGGTGCCACAAGGCTATTTTCGCCTTTTGTTCGCCTAAAAGTCAAGTGCAAATTTTAGGCGCGTGAACGCGGACGCCGGTTGCGGTAGAGGTGATCCAACGGCGGATTTATTTGGTTCGCGGGCAGAAGGTGATGACCGACGCGGATCCGGCGAAACTGTATCAGGTGGAGACCAAGGTTTTGAATCGGCGGTGCAACGGAATTTGTGGAGGTTTCCAGATGATTTTATGTTTCGATTGACGCTGGAAGAGGCGGGGCACGGGGGAAGACGTTATCTTCCGCTCGTGTTTACCGAGCATGGAGTGGTGATGTTGTCGTCGGTGCTGAAGAGCGAACGCTCGGTGCAGATGAATATTTTGGTGGTGCGGGCGTTTGTGAAACTGCGCGAGATGCTGGCTAGTCATAAGGATTTAGCGCATAAGATGATTGATCTGGAGAGGCAGCAGCGGCAGCACGGGCAACAGCTCGCGGCGGTGTACACGATGGTGAGACGGTTGATGGAGCCGGAAAGAAAACGCAAACTGACGATTGGATTTAGGATTGAATGAAATCTTCGGAGACTCGCTTGCGGCTGTAGGCGAAGTAGATGGCGAGACCGATTGCCAGCCAGATAACGAAGCGGATCCAGGTTTCGAGCGGCAGACTCAGCATGAGCAGAAGGCAACAGAGGATGGATAACAACGGGAGGAACGGGACCCACGGCACGCGGAAAGAGCGCGCGTGATCCGGCTGCGAGCGGCGGAGGAGGATCACGCCGGCGGAGACTACGATGAAGGCGAATAGGGTGCCGATGTTGGTGAGGTCGGCGAAGGTGCCGATGTCCCACACGCCGGCGGGGATTGCGACGGCGATGCCGGCGATCCAGGTGCTGATGTCGGGGGTCTTGAAAGTGGGGTGGACGCGAGAGAAGATGCCGGGGAGCAGGCGGTCGCGCGACATGGCGAAGAGGATGCGGGACTGGCCGTATTGGGAGACTAGGACTCCGCTTAACATGCCGAGGAGTGCGCCGACGGTGACTACGAAGCGGAGGCGGTTGAGTCCTACGGCTTTGAGGGCGTTGGCTACGGGGGCGTCGTTGTTGAGTGTATCCCAATGGACGATGCCGGTGAGAACCAACGCTACGGCGGCGTAGAGGATCGCGCAGATGACTAGCGTGAACATGATTCCTCGAGGGAGATCGCGCTGCGGGGTGTGGCATTCCTCGGCCGCGGTGGAGAGTGCGTCGAAGCCGATGTAGCTGAAAAAAACGATGGCGGCGCCGGTTAGAACTCCGGAGTAGCCGTTGGGCATGAAGGGATGCCAGTTGTGGGTGTCTACACTGCGGGCTGCGCCGAAGATGAATAGAAGGATGGCTCCCACTTTGATGACTACGATGATGGTGTTGGCTCTTGCGGATTCGCGGACGCCGCGGACTAGCAGCCAGGTTAGCAGCATCACCATTAGGAACGACGGCAGGTTGAACCAGGCTCCGGTGGCTTTGCCTCCGACGAAAATTGGTTGGGTCAGCTCGGCCGGAAGGTGGAAGCCGAAGACATTGTCAAGCAAATCGTTCAGGTAGGCGCCGAAGCCTACGGCTACGGCCATGTTGCCCACGGCGTATTCGAGAATGAGGTCCCAGCCGATGATCCAGGCGAAAATTTCGCCTAGCGTAGCATAGGCGTACGTGTAGGCGCTGCCGGAAACGGGGATCATGGACGCTAGTTCCGCATAACACAACGCTGCGAAGCTGCAGGCTAGGGCGACTAGGAGGAACGAGATGGAAATGGCGGGTCCGGCGCCCGGGCGTCCGAAGGTGCCAATGGCGTGTTGGCCGCCGATGAGTAGATCGAGAACCGGGGCTTTGAGGATGGAGGGGACGTCGAACTTGAGTCCGGCGGCGGCGGTGCCGGTTAGGGTGAAGATGCCGGAGCCGACGACTACGCCGATCCCCAGGGCTATCAGGCTGCCTAGCCCCAGGGATTTTTTTAGGCGATGAGACGGGTGGTCGCTGGCCGCGATTAATGCCGCGATGCTCTTGGTACGAAAGAGAGTGGACATGCGGCCGGCGGGCGGACGCTAGTTACCTAGCGCTTACGCTGGCCCTTAACCATCTTCTTCACTTTGCGTTTTTGCGAACCGCGGGCTACGTCGGCGGCGCGCTTGGGCTTGGGAGCGGCTTTCTTGCGGGCTGCGCGTTTCAGTTTCTTGCGTTCGTCTTTGTCGGTAACTTTTTTTGTGTTCATTCCACCTTGATCCCTGCGTATTTCGCGATTAATTTCTTTAACCCGTATCCGGGAAAACTCACAGTTACTTTTGTATCTTCGCCCGAACCTTCCAGGCGCAGGACCGTTCCGCGGCCCCACTTGGTGTGTTCCACCGTCGAACCCGGTCCTAGTTTCTTGGCGACCGGCTTTTTAAATTGAGGAACGGGCGCGGCCGGTTGGGCTGCGCTTGCTGCTGCCGCCGGTGGGGCGATCCCCTGAGGCGCCGGCATGCCGCGTTCCGAAAAAAACTGCCGGATGTTATCGACAGAATTGTAAGTCTTCCCAGTATAAAGGTTTCGTTGCGCGGATTCGCGGACCTGGTAGCGCTCGGAGTAAAGGTCGACTGAGCGCGCTTGCGGGGCGTCGCCGCGAACGGCGTCGACTAAGTTGCGCGGGACCTCTTGGAGGAAACGCGAGGCTAGCGAAACTTCGGGCTGGGCTCCTCCGAAGCGGCGGCGGTAGCGGGCCCAGCTTAAGTAGAGTTTGGTTTCGGCGCGCGTCATGCCGACGTAGCAGAGGCGGCGTTCTTCTTCCATGCCGCTTTCGGAATCGAGCGAACGGCTGTGTGGGAAGAGGCCTTCTTCCAGGCCGGCGATGAAGACTACGGGGAACTCGAGGCCTTTCGCGTTGTGCATCGTCAGGAGTGATACAGGGGCGCGCGAGTCGTTGGAATCGGCGTCGGAGACCAGGGCGGCGTGGTCCAGGAAATCGCGCAGAGACTCGCCACGTTCGCCGGCGTCGGCTGCGGCGTTGAGGAGTTCGTCTAAGTTCGCCAGGCGCTGGCGCGATTCTTCGGTGCCCTCTTCTTCGAGCATTTTGCGGTAGCCGGTGCGTTCGAGCACGTCGGCTAGCGTTTCGCCGATGGGGCGCGAGTCGAGTTGTCCGGCTAGTTCGGTCATCATGCGGTGGAAGGCTGCCAGGGCGGCTTCGGCGCGGCCGGGGAAGGCGTGGGCTTCGAGCATTTGCTCTAGCGAGGTCCAGAGGGAGAGTTCGTGTTCGAGGGCGTACTGCTCGATTTGTTCTAGCGTGGTTCGGCCGATGCCGCGTGCGGGGGTGTTGATGACGCGCAGCAGTCCGATGGAATCGTGGGGGCTGACCAGCACTTTGAGGTACGCGAGAAGGTCTTTCACTTCAGCGCGTTGATAGAAGCTGAAGCCGCCGACGACGATGTATTTGCGGCCGTAGCGGCGCAGGGCTTCTTCGATTTGGCGGGACTGGGAATTGGTTCGGTAGAGGACTGCGACGCGCTCTTGCGGGTTGCGCGCGAGGCGGGCCTCGACGGTGTCGGCGATCCACAGGGCTTCGTTTTCGGAATCGGGGGCTTCGTAGAGGGTGACTTTTTCGCCGGCTCCGGAGTCAGTCCACAGAGTTTTACCGATGCGTTCGGTGTTGTTGGCGACTACGGCGCTGGCGGCTTCGAGAATGGTTTGCGTGGAGCGGTAGTTTTGTTCCAGGCGAATGATGGTGGCGCCGGGGAAGTCGCGTTCGAAGTCGAGGATGTTGCGGATGTTCGCGCCGCGCCAGCCGTAGATGGATTGGTCTTCGTCGCCGACTACGCAGATGTTGTGGCGCTGTTCGCTGAGCAGGCGCATGAGGTCGTATTGGCTGCGGTTGGTGTCCTGATATTCGTCGACCATGACGAATTCATAGCGCTGATTCAGGCGCTGGCGGGTCGCGTCGTCGTGGCGCAGGAGGTTGACGGCTTCTAACAAGAGGTCATCGAAATCCAGGGCGTTGGATTCGCGCAGGCGGGCTTCATAGCGCTCGTAGACAGTGGCGAAGCGGGTGGTGGTCGGGTCCGTCGCGGCGCGGGCAATTTCTTCCGGGGATTGCGCGTGGCTTTTCGCGTTGCTGATGCGCGAGAGGGCGGCGCGCGGCTGCATGAACTTGTCGTCTAGCCCAAGAGCTTTGTAGATCGACTTGATCATGGAGATCTGGTCGTCGTCGTCGTAGATGGTGAAAAGCGGGGTGAAGCCGCGGCGGAGTTGGCCGAGGGGTGCGCCTTCGCGACGGAGGAGACGGACGCAGAAGGAGTGGAAGGTCGCTACGGTGGGGGCTCCTTCGGGGCCGGTGGAAACGAGTGAGCGGACGCGGTCGCGCATTTCGCCGGCGGCTTTGTTGGTGAAAGTGACCGCCAGAACCGCCCAGCCGGGGACACGGAAGGCGGTCATCAGGTGGGCGATGCGGTGGGTGATTACGCGAGTTTTTCCGCTGCCGGCGCCGGCCAGCACCAGCAGGGGGCCTTCGGAGTGTTCGACCGCCTCCCGTTGGCGGGGGTTCAGCCCCTCAAGAAAATCCATGAATATGTGATTTTAGCACGGTTGCGGCTGGAACCCATATTTGGGGGTATAGGTGTTGTTATCGTAAGTACTTGATTATGAATAGTTTGTGCCGGACTCTCATCGACTTGCGAGAGAGTGTCAGGCCACATCCGCTGGGCCGGGGCGGCCGCAAGCTGACAGAACCGTTTTTTGCTGTGGGACGTCCAACCCCTTTAGCTGTGTTGTAACCTGAGTGGGGATACGTGCGCCTTTTCATGTGGATAAATCGGGTTTGCGCTACCGCCGGGCAGAGGATCGTGGCGGCGGACGGTAGCGATGCTGATTGAATTCGAGCTCATTGAAAAAGCGAAAAATGGCGATGACGGCGCGTTCAATCAAGTGGTGCAGGCGTACCGGAAGCGCATCCTGGGAACCATCGCGCGGCTGATCGGGAAACCGGAAGACGTGGAGGATGTGGGCCAGGAGGTGTTTCTCCGGCTGTACTTTTCTCTGGATCAGCTGCGGGCGGCGGAAGTATTTGAGCCGTGGCTGTACCGGCTGACGGTGAATGCGGCTTACGATTATTTGCGGCGGCAGAAGCGGCGGCATGAGCATCGCATGTCGGACCTGAGCGAGCAGCAGGTGATGATGGCGGATGCTTCGGCCGGCGGCAAGCAGCAGGCGGAGGAAGACCGGCGCACTAAGATTCGCGAGATGGTGCACTCACTGCTGGAAAAAGTTTCCGAGGAAGACCGGATTCTGCTGATGATGAAAGAAGTGGAAGGGCTGTCGTTGAAGGAGTTGGAGAAGATCTACAAGGTGAATGAGAACGCCTTGAAAGTGCGCTTGTTCCGGGCGCGGCAGCGGGTTTTGAAGGCGTTTGAATCGCAAGAGTGAAGAGGACGGCGGGGCGGCGAGGGAGTATACAATGGAACGCATGGATCAGGACGGGATCCCAGGAATGAACGACGACAAATTGGACGCGTTGTTCGGCCGATATCGCGAGGCTTGCCCCGATCGGGAGGCGTCCGCCGGCTTCATGCCGCACTTATGGGAGCAGATCGAAGCTCGCCGCAGCGCTGTGTCCTCGTCGTGGTTCCGGCTGTGGGCGCAGGTGTGGCTGGTAGCCACGCTGGCGGTGGCGATTGTGATCGGCGGCATCCTGATTCCACGCTTTGAGAATCCGCCGGCATATCAGGCGAGTTACGTGGACGTGCTGACGGCGGCGGATTCCGCCAATGACGCAGTGGCGCTGCCGGTAGGCGAAACCGAATGAGACCGACACGCTGGTCAGTGGCGCTGTACATGGCGCTGGTGTTCGTCTGCGGAGGCGTGGCGGGCGCATTCGCCTACCGCTTGTACACGGTTTCCGGAGTGAGCGCCAATGTCGGTCAACGCAATCCCGAGGAGTTCCGCAAGAGGTTCATGGCGGATCTGAAGGCGCGGTTGCAGTTGAACGACGACCAGGCGGCGAAGCTGGGCGTCATCATGGACGAAACGCGCGCGCGGGTCCGCACGACGCGGGACACGATTGAACCGGAGCTGCGGAAAATCCGCGACGATCAGCGGCAGAGAATCAGTGAATTGCTCTCGCCCAGCCAGCAGGTGGAATGGCAAAAAATCATCGACGAGCGTCAGCGCCAGCGCGGAGGCAAAAAGCGCGAGGTGCCTCCTCCGCAGTAGCCTTGCCGCAGCGATCGCGGGCCTTACGCGACCGGCTGCTTCTTCTTGGCTTCGGCAGCGTCGCGGACCTTCTGATACTTCTTCTGGAAACGGTCGACGCGTCCTTCGGTGTCAATCAGCTTCTGTTTGCCCGTGAAAAACGGATGGCAACTGGAGCAAATTTCAACGCGGATGTCGCCTTTGTGGGCTGAACGCGTGCGGAATTTATGTCCGCAGGCGCAGGTCACGTTCACTTCTTCGTAGGCAGGGTGGATACCAGGTTTCATGGCAAAGCTCTTAAACTTTCTTTGGGAATTTCTATATTAGCACAGCCATCTTGCGGGCTACTGCTTCCCGGACTGCACTGTGGGAGTGCCGTGGCTGATCAGGTTATTGGCGGTTTCCCATATATCGGTGATGTTGCCGGCGCTTGAAAGAAACAGGCAAAAGGAAACCAAAAAGATGAAGGCCAGCAACAGCGAATACTCGGAAACGGTTTGTCCTTGCTCGTCTCCGGACAGGCGCATCTTCAGAGATGTCCGCAGTGCCCTCATTTTTTAGGTTGCCAAAGCGTAAGTTTAGCTCAAAAACACCCCCACCGCCAGAGAATCTATGGTATAGTGATGTTTCATGTCGGCCGCCCGATTCAACTCGTTTCGATTTAGCTATTGGTGGTACTTTACCGTCTGAATCGCGACGAGTGGGCTGGAGCAACAAGGTTTAGGAAAGCAACCCACTCGAAAGAGTGGGTTTTTTGATTTTTAGGAGACCCCGATGATCATTTCGATGAGGCTGCATGCGACTAAAGAGGAGATCGGCAATGTCCGAGCGCGCATTGAGGAATTCGGCTACAAGGTGCATTCGATCGCGGGTGAGGAGCGGGTCGTGATCGGCGCGGTGGGAGTGGGCGACGTGACGGCATGCCTGGAATCGCTCGAGGCCATGCCGGGCGTGGAACGCGCCATGCGCATTTCGGCGCCTTACAAGTTTGTGAGCAAGGAATTCCGTCCGGAGAAAACTCTGATCAAGGTCCGCGACGTGGTAATTGGCGGCGATGAGTTTGTCACGATGGCGGGGCCTTGTTCTGTCGAGAGCGAAAAGCAGATCATCGAGTCCGCGCAACTGGTGGCCAAGCACGGCGCCAAGCTTCTGCGCGGCGGCGCGTTCAAGCCGCGGACTTCTCCCTACGACTTTCAAGGGCTGGAACTGGAGGGCTTGAAACTTCTGGACAAGGCCCGGCGCGAAACGGGTCTGGGCATCATTACAGAAGTGATGAGCGATCGCGATGTGGAGATGGTGGCGGAATACGCCGACGTTCTGCAGATTGGCGCGCGCAACATGCAGAATTTCTCGCTGCTGAAGACGCTGGGCAAATGCGGGCGGCCGATTTTGCTGAAGCGCGGTCTGAGTTCCACCATTAAAGAGTTGCTGATGTCGGCGGAGTACATTGTGGCGCACGGCAATCCGGACGTCATGCTGTGCGAGCGCGGCATTCGCACCTTTGAAACGGTTACGCGGAACACTTGCGACATCGTCGCGGTGGCGGTGCTGAACGAAATGACGCATCTGCCGGTGATTCTGGATCCCAGCCATGCAACGGGCAAACGTAGTCTGGTTCCGCCGTTGGCGCGCGCCGCGGTGGCGATCGGCGCGGACGGCATGATCGTCGAAGTGCATCCGCAACCGGAGAAGGCCATCAGCGATGGTGCGCAGTCTTTGAATCCCACGCAGTGGGCGAACATGATGCAGGATCTGCAACCCTACATTGCGCTGTGGAAACAGACGCGGGTGCGGGAAGCTGTGGCTGTCTAGGCTCCTCGTGAGCTTGCGCTCTAAACCTTGGCGGGTTGCGCTTGTCGTATTGGTGGTGTGCGCGGCTGCGGTTGGAGTGGTCTACTGGCTGCGGAATTCTTCCTATGACGCTGGGCGTCTGCTGGGGATGCTTCCGTCGGACCGGGCTACGCTGGTTTCGATCGATACGGATGCGCTGCGCAAGAGCGGCTTGCTGGGGTTGGTGGCTGGGTCCAAGGCGGCTGAAGAAGCGGACTACCGAAAGTTCGTCGAGCAGACGGGATTCGATTACCGCACGGACCTGGACGCTGTCGCCGCGGCATTCGTTGATGGTCGTGTTTACACCACGCTGCGCGGGCGGTTCCAGTGGACGAAGTTGAAGGCTTACGCGGAGAGTCAGGGCGGGCAATGCCGTGACTCGGTGTGCAGCATGCCGGGCAGCAGTCCGGAGCGGAATATTTCCTTTTACCAAGTGACGTCGAATGTGCTGGCGCTGGCGGTGTCGATGGACCCGCGCGGGGTGACCAGCATTGGTCCTGGCGGGCGGAAGATCGAACTTCCCAAGCCGCTCGATCCGGTGTGGATTTCGGTGCCGGCTGCGGTCTTCAATCGACTGGATGCGTTTCCGGATGGTACGCGCGCGTTCCTCAGTCCGCTGGCGCGGGCCGAGAAAATTACTTTCGCGGCGGGGCCGCAGGGTGACCGTCTGCAACTTCGCCTGGAAGTTGTGTGCGCGACTCCGCAGGCCGCGGCTGATTTGACGAAGCAACTTTCCGGCGTGACCGGCTTGCTGAAGGACATGATTGGGCGCGCGCATATGACTCCCAATCCACGCGATTTGAGCGGCGTGCTGGTGGCGGGACGTTTTGAACAGCGCGCGGCGACCGTCATTGGTACTTGGCCCATTGAACGCGGGTTTGTCGAAGCATTGGCTTCCGGCCAGATACAATAAGATACCCATGGAAGCCCGTGTTCTTGCGTTTGTTCTCGCCGGAGGCAAAGGCACCCGGCTGTACCCTTTGACGAAAGAGCGAGCCAAGCCGGCTGTGCCCTTTGGCGGCCGATATCGCATCGTCGATTTCGTGCTCAGCAACTTGATTAATTCGGGCATTTATTCGGCCTACGTTTTGATCCAGTTCAAGAGCCAGTCCTTGCTACAGCACTTGCGCGACGGGTGGGAAGTGAGCGGGTTGCTGCGGCAACACTTCATCATTCCGGTTCCGGCGCAGATGCGTTCGACGGGCGAGCAATGGTATCGCGGCACGGCGGACGCGCTGTATCAGAACATCAATCTGATCGAGCAGGCCGACCCTCACTACATACTGATCTTCGGCGCCGATCACATCTACCGCATGAACATTCGCGCCATGCTGGAGTATCACGTACAGAAGCGCTCCTCCGCGACGATTGCGGCCATTCCGGTTGAAAAAGAACTGGCCGGCGAGTTTGGAGTCATCGAGGCCAAGCACGATGGCCGCGTCACTGGCTTCCACGAAAAGCGCGTCGACGCACCCACTCTGCCGGGAGACCCCACGCGGGTTTACGCTTCGATGGGGAATTACATTTTTTCCACCGATCTGTTGTTGCGCGAGTTGTACGCGGATGCCGCGAATGAATCCAGCTCGCACGATTTCGGGCGCGACATTTTGCCCGGGCTGATCGGGCGCGCTGAAATGTACGCCTATGATTTCCAAACCAATCACATTCCCGGCGATCCTCTGAACCAGGACCCTTACTGGCGCGACGTCGGGACCATCGACTCGTATTACGCCGCCAGCATGGATCTGCGCTCGCCGACTCCGGCTTTGAATTTGTACAACCGGCAGTGGCCGCTGCGCACCGCGGGTTACTTCGACGCGCCGGCGAAATTTATTTTTGACGAAGCGGGCCATGCGGGGCAGGCCACCGATTCGATCGTCTCCGGCGGATCCATTCTATCCGGCGGGACGGTGCGCAATTCGGTCATCGGACGCGGCGTGCGGGTGTTGTCGGGCGCGTTGGTGGAGGATTCGATTGTCTTCGATAATTGCGTCATCGGCCGCCGCGCGAGTGTTCGGCGGGCCATTCTGGATAAGAACGTGCACGTTCCGGAAGACACGTCCATCGGTTTCGATTTGGCGCAGGATCGTTTGCTGTACCATGTAACCGAGAGCGGGATTGCGGTGGTGGAGGGGCACCGCTCGACGGTGGACATCGCGACGATGCTGGTTTGACGCTGGCGACTTTCCGGCTTGTTCGGGGAGGCGAGTGAGGATACAATAAATAGTCGGCTGTTGGCTCCCCCGCCAAAGTATTCCAACCCGATGCCATACCCCAAAGGGCGCGTAGCTCAACTGGCAGAGCAACTGACTCTTAATCAGTAGGTTGTAGGTTCGATTCCTACCGCGCTCACCAAATCTTTCAGGCACTTGCGATTCACTGAATTAAGACGGGTGCCTCCA
>Ga0207694_10004613_pt1 | contig 10730 bp, 9 predicted proteins | sample KBSC34metaG_FD_184353 | JGI IMG/M metagenome (GOLD analysis project Ga0207694, IMG submission 184353) | Corn rhizosphere microbial communities from Kellogg Biological Station, Michigan, USA - KBS C3-4 metaG (SPAdes) (version 2) | ecosystem: Host-associated > Plants > Roots > Rhizosphere > Soil...
GATTTTCTGATCTAGCTGGACATTCAGTTCGTTGACGTCCATGAGGAGCAGACAGATATCCGATTCTTCTATGGCCGAGATGGCCCGCAGCACGCTGAAACGCTCCACGCCGCGCTCGATCTTGCCGGAGCGGCGGATGCCAGCGGTATCCAGCAACTCTATCTCCCGTCCTTCGTATTTGACGGATGTCCGGTTGACATCCCGGGTGGTACCGGCCCGGTCGGCCACGATAGCCTGCTGTTTTTTTGCCAGAGCGTTGAACAGACTCGACTTGCCGACGTTCGGTCGGCCCAGCAAGGCCAATCTGATGCGGTCATCGGCCTGTTTTATGCGGCGTGCCGGCAGCTGCGCGGCTAAATGATCTAGGAGCGGACCAAAGCCGGACTTCTGACTGGCGCTGATAGCGAAGATATCCTTTATGCCAAGGCGCAGCCAATCGGCCGGGTATACCTTTCGCGGTTTATCGGCCTTATTTATGGCCAGTATGACCGGCCGCCGGCTTTTAAGAGCCATGGTCGCCACCCGTCGATCCTCTTCGGTAATCGGTACGTCGGCCTCGGTGACTACTATGATTATATCCGCGGCGCCGGCGGCTTCGGCGATCTGTTCCTGGATAGATAGCTCGAATTCATCTTCGGCCGGCTTGAGGCCGGCGGTATCCACCAGCCAGAAGTCCTTGCCGTCCCAGCTGGCCTTGGCGCTGATGCTGTCGCGGGTCGTTCCCTCCTCGGTGGCGGTAATGGCCTCGCGCCGGCCGACGACCACGTTGAACAAGCTGGACTTACCGACATTGGCCCGTCCGACGATGGCGACGATTGGTACCTTGTTTGTCATAACTACCATTATATGAAAATCACCCCTGTTTTAACAGAGGTGATTTATTATTGGTCAGATTCTCTAAAGAGCGTTCGATGTCGGATCAGTCGGCGTGTCGCCGGTTGAAGCCGGTGGCTCGGCCGGAGCGGCCGGTTCTTCGGCGGGCGCGTCAGTGGCGGGCGGCATCGGAGGAACGCTGGCATCGGCTGCCGGAGCCGGACTGTCAGCTGCCGGGGCGGCCGCTGGATCGCTGGCCGGGGCGCTGGCGAAACTGCTGACTTGGCTATCTACCGTAGCCTGCTCTTCGGCGGTCGTCTGAGCGCCGGCATCAGCTGCCGGGGCGGCCGCTGGATCGCTGGCCGGGGCCGGGCTATCGCCAGCCGGCATTGGATTTGGTGTATTGTCTTGTGGTTGCATGGGACCCTCGCTTCCTTGATTATTACTTGTTGAGCTTGCGACTTGCGGAGTTGATTGAGCGGCCGATGGGTCACCTGGACCAAGCACGCCCTTGACTACCCCCGCGAAATCTTCCAGCGTAACCTGGGACTTCACTAAATACTTTACCACGCCCAGCTTTTCGCCGCGAGCCTGGTCCTCGGCTTGGCCGAGAGCGGTCATCATTATCACCTTGGCGTCTTTCATTTCCGGCGCCGAGCGTAGGTTCTCGACCATCTCGAAGCCGCTTAATTTGGGCATCATGACGTCGGCTATTATCAGGTCGGGTCGCTCTTTCATGGCGACCACCAGGCCTTCTTCGCCGTCAGCGGCGGTTACCGTCTGATAGCCTTCGGCCTCCAGACGCATTTGGAATATCTCGCGCAGGTTATTATCGTCTTCGACTAATAGGATTTTTGGCATGTATTTTTTATCGCTTAAGTTTACTTGCTTTCATTTTAACATTTTTTAACGGGCAGTCTACCCCGGTGTGCCATCCAACGGGCTGACAGTGGTGGCTTGCTGCTGCAGCATCTCTTCGGCCTGCTGCGTGCTTAGCCTGGGAAGGTTGATGAAAAAGGTGCTGCCTTTGCCGTATTCGCTTTCTACCCAGATGCGTCCGTTATACAGCTCGATTATCTTACGGCAGATGAACAGACCCAGGCCGGTGCCGCCGACGGTGCGGGTGGTGGAATTATCAACTCGATAGAATTTCTGAAACAGATGCGGTATGTCCTCGGCCTTGATGCCGCCGCCGGTGTCTTTGACCTGTATCTGGATAGTGTTGTTGTCACCGGTCAGCCGCACCTCCACCTGCCCGGCCATGGTGTATTTGATGGCATTATCAATGATGTTCTGGAAGACTTCTTGGATCCGGTTGGGATCGGCGTAGACGTAATAAAGCGGCCTCACGACCTTGCCGCCGGTTTGCTCGCTGTTGACGGCGAAAGTCAGCTCCAAGCCCTTTTCCTGGGCGTGGAAGCGGGCGGCCTCGGCCACCTGTTCGATGATTTTGCCGGCGTCGACGACCGATGGGTATGTGATCAGCCGGCCGTCCTCGGCCTTGGAGCTGGTCAACAGGTCGCGGAACAGTTCACCAAGATGCTTGGTAGACACACTGGCTTTTTCCAGCAGGCTGCGGCCCCGTTCGTCGATCTGGGCGGTCTTTGGATTGAGCGCCAGCGCCAGATATCCCTCTATGGCGGTGATAGGCGTGCGCATCTCGTGACTGGCGGTGCTGATGAAGTCCGAGCGTCGGGCTTCATCCTCTTTCTCTTTGGAGATGTCGCGGAATACCGCCACTACGCTGCCGTTAGGCTGTCCGCTACTGGGGTCGATCACCGGCGAGACGATTATCGATACCGCCAGATTCTTGTTATTCCGGGTCTGCAGTACGCTGCCGCTATCCTTGGTTATCTGACCGGTCATCAGCGATTGGGCAAAGACATTGACCTGGTCCGGCAGGGGTTTGGCCTGGGAGTCTAGCAGCTTCAGGACGCTGCGATAATCCAGCCCTACGGCTTCCTGGGAGTTCCAGCCGGTCATGGCCGCCGCCGCCGGGTTAAAGCTTCTTATGACTCCGTCAGCGGAAATAGTAACTACACCATCCTGGATAGCTGCGAGTATGAAATCCGAATTGACCGCCTGGGCGGCGGCCGTTATTTTACCGGATTTTTTGAATAAGGCCATCTCGAGTAGAATCCACCTGGTCTGTCGACTATTTTTTCATTTCGTTAATGCTTCCATTATCTGTTTTTTAGAGCGGTTTAGCAACTAGGCCCGGTTGCACAGAAGTTCGAAATAGCGGGTACTGCCGAACGGTATCTTCTGTTTGATCTCCCGGTTGGCGCCCAAGCTGTTGGCGAAAGTCACCGTATAGTTGCCGTAAAGTTCGTTCAGCTCATCGATGGCCTCGGTCAGCCTTATTTCCTTGTTAACCTCTTCTAAAATGCTCATCTGGTTGGTGGTGGCCGGCTGCAGTAGATAGCAGCTGACGCTGAGCATCACCACGTTGTCTAAACGGGGGTGCTGGTTGAAAAGCAGCGTCGCCCGCCGATATATCTCGGGCGAGGTGAAAAAAGTGCTCTTGAAAGCTTTGCGGCTGTGCCAGGCGTCGCCGGATTTGTATTGTATATAGAGGCTGATGCCCCGGGCGCAAAAACCTTTGTGACGCAGTTTCAGGCCGGTACTCTCACAGAGGTGCGCCAAGCGGTTGCGGACCTTTTCTTCAGAAGCGCTATAATCGTCCATCACGAACTGGCGGCCGATGGTCTTGGTATCGTGCTCGGCGTCGTCCACTTCCCAGCCTCGCAGCCGCCGGTACCAGTCGTCGCCACAGACGCTGTGGAACACCTTGCGGCTAAGCACCGGAGCCGGCGAATCCAGGAACTGTAGCGGCGTATAGATGCCGGCGGCGTTCAGCCGGGCTTGGTTCTTGTCGGCGATGCCGGTCAGATCCGTCAGTTTCATGCCCTCTAAAGTCCGGCGCAGGTTCTTATAAGTGATGATATCCAGCCCGTCGGGTTTATGCAGGCCGGCCGCGGTCTTGGCTAAGAACCGGTTGGGCGCGATGCCGACATTGCACCTCATCCAGCAGCCGACGTCGGCGCGCAGCCGCTGCTTTATCTCGTGGCCTATCACCGACAGCGGCCGCCGGTTGACGTTCTCCCGGGTGCCGTGGAAGTCAATGATACCTTCGTCGATGCTCTTCATGGTGATATTCGGCGAGTAAGAGCGCATTATCCTGACCAGTTTCTTATAGACGTAGTGGTATTTGGGCGGATCGGTCTCGACCATTATCAGGTCCGGGCACAGCAACCGGGCCTCGCTGAAAGTCATGCCGACTTTGACGCCCTGGTCCTTGGCCTCATAGCTGGCGGCTACCACGCAGGCGTTCTTAGTCAATCGATTGGTCACACCCAGCGGCCGGCCGCGTAGCAGTGGCCGGGCCTGCTGTTCTACGGTGGCGAAGCAGCTGTTGAGGTCGATATGCAGTATCTGCGGCGACTCAGAATTGATGGGCAGCTCCAGATTCTGCATGTATCTGGGCATAGCTAGAATTGGTGCGCGGTGCGCAGTTTGGGCGCGATGGATGAATATTGGTTATCGGTTATTGCTATCAAGGTCCAGCTCAGCGCCTGGGCGTCGAACTCCAGCCGGTAGTCGGCGTTACCGTCGGTCATATCGAACACGTGGATCATCCTTTTACCCTTCTGAGTGGGGTGCACCAGTCCGGTCTCGGTGAATCTCACCCGCCGGCCGTCGTACTCCATGCACTTGGGAAAACAGCGCAGCCGGCGTGAATTATTCCGGAAATAGTAGGCTACGATGCTGACTTCTTTGTTGATTAGTTCCGCTTGGTCCATTTTGGTAATCTCCTTCCAGTGAGATTTAAGAGTTATAAAAAGAGGGCCTTCATCTGTTGATTGATGCGGCGAACGGCTTTTGGAAGGAGTTGCCGGATAAGAATCTGCTACCGTTCCTAGCGATCCCGTGACCGGAAACTTATTGCGTTGAGGGTTCGGCAGTGACCTAGGTTTGCCGCCCTGGAGTGTGTAGTAGTCTGTGAGGAGGAACCAGAAGCTGGAGCCCTCACATGGCTGATTAAAATTATAAGCGCTTTAGCCGGCTTGGCAATATGGATTTTCTGACAAAACCTGTCGATAAGTATTCTAGCCGAGTTGACATTCGCAACCTAAGACCTAATCATTTAACATAAGTGTTGAGCATAAAAAAGAATGGGCATTAGCTTAAAGTCCTCGCGTAATATCGCTTCCAAGGCCGGTTTCTCCAAAAGCCGCCTGGCGGTATTCATCCTGATATTCGCGATTATCGGCGGTTATATCGTATGGCGAAGTTTCGCCGCCTCGCCTTTCGGCGATCTTAATAATGACGGCGTTATCGACATCACGGACTTATCGATACTGCTGAGCCACTATAATTCCAGCGACAGCGCCGAGGACATCAACGCGGACGGCCAGGTCGATATCCTCGACCTCAGCGTCTTGTTAAGCAATTTCGGGACTACGGTCGCGGCCCACAAGCCGGCCGATTATATAGGCTTGCGTTTGGACAAGACCTGGACTTTTGACGGTACCGACTGGATCGAGCACGATACATCCAAAACCTTCGGTTCCGCCGGGAATTTTTCCAATTTGCCGCTGGCCGATGACGCGGCGCTGGACACTGGCACTATAGATATCGGCACTTCTACAGCTCCGAATCCGGTACCGGTCAACCCTGATTCCGTGAATGAGATCGTCCGCCAGATATCGACCTATGGCACTTACGTCAATCTGACCAACGGCACGACTCCGATATATATCCTGCCGCCCGACCAGCCCCTGGTACCGGTTAGCTGTAGCTACAACGGCGTCCAGTGCATCGGCAGTATGAATCAGATGACGCACGGCACCAGCACCACCGGTACGTATCTTGGGGGCGGGCTGCCCATCCCCGATGACTTCCAGGAGGCCCCGACAACCGATACTGACGCCGAAGCGGTCTTCTACCAGCCGAACTACGTCAGCCCTTGCAGCAGCACGATAAAAGGCCGTCTTTATGAGGTATGGAAGCTGCGCGCTAATCCTTCGTATGATCCTGGACAGCCGGTGAGCGTATCCAATACCAAATGGACGGTGGCCAGCGCCGGCCGCGTGGTAAACGTCCAGAACTCTCCCGGTCACTACGTGGACTGGTTCGCATCGGGCTGCAACTGGACCCAGCCCGGCCATCCGGACTCGACCTATGACGACCACTTACACTGGGGTGTCTTAGCTACGGGCCTGCTTATCCCCGAAGACGAGATCAGTCGGGAGGATTGCGCCGCCGGCCAGATAGACCACGAGGTCGGCCTGCTGCTGCATAATTCCAAACCCGGCCATCGCTGGCCGGCGCAGCGAGACGATGGCGGCATATCCAACTGGCCGGTCCAGGAAGGTATGCGGCTGAGACTACCGGCTAACCTGGCTAAGCCTAACTTCAATAACCGCTTGGTATCGATGCTGTTCGACGCCGCCCAGAAATACGGACTGGTGATAGACGACAAGACCAACGGCAGCGTCGGTGTCCGCATCGAACCGAAATCATACGGCGTAGCCGACCCAGCCTGCTCAGCCCTGTATAACGGGCAAGCCGGTTATAACGTCCTGTCGCAGTTCCCTTGGAGCCAGCTACAGGTCCTGGCCACCGGTTCGGACGGTTCGCCAAACAATTAAATCTGTTAGCGCCGGTATTCCACTCAAATTACGGTTATGCTAAAATGAGTGAATCTTGATCGAATACAAACAGTATTATCCAAAAGCGATTATTGCCCGCGTGTCCAAGCGCTATCATTTCTCCAACCCCAACACCACGGAAATCGTCTTTACCCTGCTCTTTCTGGGTGTGATAACACGCCTGCTGGCTATCTTAAGCCGCGACGCCAAGTATTAGGTTTTTTACTAACGGCCAGTTAAGTATCTTATAGATGTTTTCCCTTATTTGTCCTATGGTAGGGTTGCTATAAGCGAATAAGAGGAGGTATTTATGGCGGATGATACGGATAACAAAGCTCCCCGCGGCTTCGCGGCGATGGACCCCAGGGTGGCCCAACGCATCAGGAGCGAAGGGGGCCGTAAGAGCCCGATGAAATTCAAGAAAGGCGATGCCCGTACCAAAGCCGCCGGCCGTTTGGGGGGCAGCCGCTCCCGGAGGTCGTCTTAGCTGACGAGGATAAAAGGAAAGAGGCTTGAGAAATCAGGCCTCTTTTATTCGCTGGTGATCCCAAGGGGAATCGAACCCCTGTTGCTGGGATGAGAACCCAGTGTCCTAACCGCTAGACGATGGGACCGTGGTGGTTTAGCGCGATTATTGTATCAAAACAGAGGTAGAGAGTCTACTGCGCGCGGTAAGTGATCTTGCTGGCCGAACCGAGCAGCGTTATCCATACCTGACCCGGATCCAGCTTCACGGGCGCCCCGGAGGAATCCGCGAAGTTGATCTGACTGTTGCTATCGGCCTTGGTCCAGGAACCGACCGTTACCCCGCCGTCTTGGAAAATGAACGCCTGGCCGTTGCCACTGGTCTGATAATTAGTGTAATAAGCGCCTGAGGCGTCCAGCGCGCCGGTGGACTGCGGCACTACCAGGCCGATGACGACCTTGGGCTGCAACCGGACACCGATTTTATCGGTCGCGCTGACATAATCGGTATGCGGTTGCCCGCCTTCGCTGCGCAGGTAGCTGTTAGACGCGGTATCGTAATCGTAGTGGTCATAGAAATCAGCACTGGAAATCGTGAAATCGATCAGCTTGGCCGTTGGCGCGTCCAGCTTCTTTTCGTCTTTACGCGGCCAGCTGGTGAACAAGCTGCTGGTGTAGCCTTTCTTTTGGTTCAGCGCGTCCAACCTGGTGAAGTCGGTATAGACGTTGTGGGGCGCGGAGCGGCTGTTAATACGGTAGAACGATCCGCCGTTGGCGAATTGATCCAGGTTGCGATAGCCGCCGCTTGTAACTTTGGCTAGGGCGTCCGGACTACCGCCGACATGGACGATGCTGGCCTGGAACGGCGCGGCGTAATCGATATAGTACGGCCGCAGTGACCTGACCGGTCCGATGTACTGCGGACTGCTGTCTTGGAACAGTGCCAGGAATCGGGTTATGCCGGCTTCGGCGATGGCTTCGTAGACTACTCCGGCATCCTGCAGACCGGATTGCGGACGGGCCCCATCGCTGTTCTCTATCATGATACCCGTCACCGGCCGCTTTGCCAGATCCGGGGCGACTTGGACGCCGGTGAGTGGCGAGGCGACGGTGGCCGGCGGTACCGGTTTGGCTGGTTTCTTGGGGTGGTGGATTATCTCAAGGCTGGGGTTGGAATTGGGCTGGATGAAGTAAAAATAACCGATACTGGCGGCGCCGAATATCAGCAGCGCTCCGGCGATGATGGCGAACCGTTCGTTGCGATTCTGGCGCAACCACCAGGCCCAGAAGCGTCTGAAGTGTTTATGCGGCGCGATCAGGATCTTCCGTTCCTTGGTACCTGGAGTATCGGACTCATCGATAACAATATCCGGCTCCGTAGTTGGTCGTGGAGCGGCTGTTGGCTGGACTTTTGGTTTTGGCTGCGGCCGTTTCGGCCGCTTGGGCCGGGGCTGCATGATATCGCCCTGCATTAGCAATATTTTAACAGATTATGCTTACGATTAAGCTAGAAGGTCCACGGCCTGGCTCAGACGGCTGAGAGTAACATCTTTGCCGAGTACGTTCAGAGTCCCGAACAAGTGGGGTGAAGATCTGGAACCGGTGACGGCGATGCGAACGGCCGCGAACAAGATACCCGGTTTGGTGTCCAGCTCTTCTAACAAGGCGTTCAGCTTCGCGGCTATGTCCTCTGAGCGGAAATCGCTGTCCGCCAGCCGACCTTTGACCTTAATAAGCATCTCCCGGACCTGGGATCTATCGATACCTCGGAGCTGTTTATCCGCCGGGTTATCAAACAGGTCCATCATTGATCCCTGGTCAGGTTCGCCGAAGAAAAAACCGGTCAGCTCAGAGATCTCGCTCAGATATTTCAGCCGCTCCTGGATCAACGCCAGTATGTCTTTTTTGAAATGGTCCTCCGCCTTATTGGCGGTGTCCGGCCAAAAGGGCTGGGAGAGCCCGTAAAGCTCATCCAGCGGCATTTCGCGGATGAAGTGGCCATTTATCCACTCCAGGCGATGTTCGTCAAACCGGGCGCCGCTACGCTGCACCCTGCCAAGGCTGAATTTCTCTACTAATTCGTCGCGGCCGAAGATCTCCTGTTCGGTGCCGTCATTCCATCCAAGGGTGGCTATGAAACTGACCAGAGCGTCGGGTAGAAAACCCTGCCGGATGTAGTCTAAGACGTCTTTAGCCCCGTCGCGCTTGGACAGTTTCTTGTTGCCGCTGGGGCCCAGGATGTGCGGCATGGTGGCGAGGACTGGTCTTTCTATGCCTAGGGCCTCGTATAAGTTGAGATAATTCGGCACGCTGGCTAGGAATTCCTGGCCGCGGATCACATGGCTGATTTTCATCTCGGCGTCATCTACGATGTGAGCGAAGTTATAAGTCGGGTAACCATCGGATTTTATCAGGATGAAATCGTCGATGACCTCCGGGCCGGTGCTCAGCTCGCCCATCACCGCGTCGGTCCATTCATAGGCCTTTGGTTCGGATCTGAACCTCAAAGGCTGGCCGCCATCCCAGACCGGGGGGTTGTCCGGCCGATGGTTTCTGTATAGAAATGGCTTCTTGGACTTTTGAGCTTCTTCACGGAAGGACTGTACTTGTTCGGGGCTGTATGGATCGGCGTAAGCCTGGCCCGAGTTTATCAGTTCCTGCCCCCACTTCTTATAAGATTCCAACCGTTCGCTTTGACGGTACGGCTGATACGGGCCGCCGATGTCCGGACCTTCGTCATAATCTAATCCCAAGGCCTTCAAACTGTCCTCTATATGCTTATCGGCGCCTGTCACCTCTCGCTTCTTGTCAGTATCTTCCAATCTTAAGACGAACTGCCCGTCATTTTGACGGGCTAACAACCAGGCGAACAAGGCCGTGCGGATACCGCCGACATGAAGATACCCTGTCGGGCTAGGTGCGAACCGGGTGCGGACCTTCATAGTTAGGTCTATTTTATGTCAAAACCGGCTGATTGGCTAAGGGTTGATGCCGCCGACGATCTTTAGAACCTGATCGGAGCTTAAGTTGGCGTTATCTTTGATCTTGTATAAGATGCCATTGTTTACCCAGGCGGCGTCATTATGAGGACCGTAGATGTATACGGTATTACCTTCTACCTGCGAAGTCTGGACGCTGGTACCCTTTGGTACTACGTTTTGGGATAAGGAACTACTGGTGAATCCGGAAGCGGCTTGCGTCACCTGATAGCTCTGGGTAGGATCGCTGGACGATTTATAAAGTACTTGGACCGCGCCGGACTGAGCTTTGGCCGGGCTGGCCAGACTGAATCCGTCGGGTTTGTAACTAGGCACGGTGGCGCTGACATGGGCTTTGATGCCGGCTAACTTGATAGATAGCTGCGGGATTCGCTGCCAGGCTACGAGACCTATTATGAGGAGGGCGACCACTACCCCTCCGGCGGCCAGCCAGCGTGTCGGGCCATTGAACCAGCGCTTTTGCCAAAAATGCCTGGCGGCATGGTAGCGCAAGGCTTGTTTATGGGCGTCGGCGCGGGCTAAGGCCTCATCTAATAATCTTTCAAGTTTCTGGTGCGAAACGCTGCTGATCATACTGGGCAGCGGTTCGGCGGCGGCAGCGGCCGCTCCGGCGACCGGCTGGCGTTTAACGATTTCGCCGCTGATCGCTTTAGGCTGGCCGGCGGATCTGATTGGATTGCCGAAGCGGCTGACGCTTTGGTGCCGCTTGTGCGATTTGGCGCGCAGCTGGGTATCGGCATTTGGCCCGGCGGCTGGTTTGGAGATGTCTTGACCCCGGTTTATAGACGGTCGTCTCAAT
>Ga0207694_10004614_pt1 | contig 10730 bp, 10 predicted proteins | sample KBSC34metaG_FD_184353 | JGI IMG/M metagenome (GOLD analysis project Ga0207694, IMG submission 184353) | Corn rhizosphere microbial communities from Kellogg Biological Station, Michigan, USA - KBS C3-4 metaG (SPAdes) (version 2) | ecosystem: Host-associated > Plants > Roots > Rhizosphere > Soil...
TCTGCTGGCCGGCCACGATGACGATGCCGGCGGTGGCGACGAGGGCCAGGGTCTTGAGGAAGTGCATACGCATGAAGAACGAATCCTCCGGTCGCCTATTGTCCTCGATCCTTGACGATCGACAACCCCACGCCGCCGAGGATGAGGGTCGCGGCGGTGAGCAGACGACCGGTGACCGGCTCGCCAAGGACCACCACACCCGCCACCGCCGCGAGCGCGGGCACTGTCAGCTGCAGAATCGACGCGCGCATAGCGGTCAGGCGGCGAAGCGCGTAGTACCAGATCACGTAGCCGCCGCCGGACGTCATGGCCCCCGACAGCGCCGCCAGCTCGGCGCCGCGCCGCGAGATATGCGTCGATGGCCACATCGCCGCCACGACGAGGAACGTCATCGGAGTCAGACGCAGAAAAGTGGCGGTGACGTCGGCCGCCGGTTCGGTACTGCCGCGCCCGAGCAGTGAATAGGCGCCCCACGCGATGCCAGCGACGAACATCAGCGCCACGCCGATCGGAGACGGCGACGTGGAGAGCCCCGGCGTCACCAGCCACAGCAGTCCGGCCAGGGCGACGCCAAGGCCGATCCAGTCAAAGGTCGTGGGCCGCTCGCCAGCGAGCAGACCGGCCGCGATCATCGTGACCTGCGTGGTACCGAAGAGCACGAGCGCTCCCGTGCCGGTGGTCAGCTGCCCATAGGCGAACGAGAACGGGAACGCGTAAACCAGAAGAACGAAGGCCGGCAACCAGGTGCGGGCCCGCGTGGCCGTGCGAAGCGTGCCCCACACAGCGGCGAGCAGCAGGAGGGCCAGCGCGCCGCTGGCGAAGCGGATAGCCGTGAAGCTCGCCGCGTCGATGGCGCCGCCACCAAGCGCCATACGGCACAGCAGCGAGTTAGCCGAGAAGGCGGCCATCGCGCCGCCGGCCGCCAGGGCCAGGCGCAGACCCTACCTCCGCGCAGCCGGCGTCAGCATCGTCTCGCGTCGTTCGGCGCCGCGCGTGTAGACCACCTTCACCGGCTGGCCGATCTTCAGGAGGTCGAGCGCGTAGGTGTAGTCGTAGATGTTGGTGATCGCCTGACCGGCGATCTCCACGATCACGTCGCCCTTCTGCAGCCCCGCCTGTTCCGCCGGTCCGCCGCCCACGACGCCGCCGAGGAGCAGCCCTTTCACGGTGGCCGCGTAGTCGGGCACCGTGCCGGTGAACACGCGCACGCCGGTGCGCGCCGCGGTCTGCGTGGACTGCTCCACCTTGACGAACTGCGGCGCCGGATCGAGCTCCATCAGGCGGCGTGTGATCGCGGTGGCAAACGCGGCCACGCGATCGAGGTCTTCGTAGTCGATCTTGTCGGCAGTGTCCGAGGGCTTGTGGTAATCAGAATGCGCGCCGGTCGTGAACGACAGGCTCGGCACGCCGGCGCCGTTGAAGCTCGACACGTCGGTCGGCTGAAAGGGATCGGGCTGCACCGTGAGGTCGAAGCCGGCGGCCACGTTGGCGCGCTCGAGGATCGACGCCCACACGGTGCTCGTGCCCGTGGCCTGTGCCACGAGCTTGTTCTCCTGCATGCGGCCCACCATGTCGAAGTTGACGTAGGCCGCCAGCTGGTCGAGCGGCACCGGCGGCATCGCGACGAACGCCGCCGAACCGAGCAGTCCGATCTCTTCGGCGCTCCACAAGCCCACGAGCACGTGACGGCGGCGCATCGGCTGCTTCGCCAGCGCGTCGACGATCGCCAGCACCGCGGCCGAACCCGACGCGTTGTCGTCGGCGCCGAGATGCGGACGGCCAGCGTCCTCTCGCGAGGCCAGCGATCCGCTGTGCGCGTTGCGCCCCAGGTGATCGTAGTGGGCGCCCACGGCGATCCACGGCTTGTCCACGCCCGTCACCGGCGCCGTGGCCGGAAGGTAGGCCACGACGTTGCGGCCGTTGCGGCGCTCGCGTGTGACAGCCGCCTTCATGCCGACGGTGACACCCGGCAGCTCGAAGCCGGCGGTGTGCGGATTGCCCGTGTCGAGATCCTTCTGCGCGTCGACGAGCGGCTTGCCGCCCTCGAACAGCGCGGCCGCGACGGCGCCGCTCACGCTCACGGCCGCGATACCCGAGCCGGCGAGCGCCGTATCGAACGTCATCGGCACGGTGAGCCCGGCGTTCGGCGAGCGCGGCCCGGTCACCACCACGAGCGCCTTGGCGCCGTGCTGGCGCGCCGCCATCGCCTTGTAGCGCAGGTCCGCGTAGCGCGCGAGGATTGCGCGCGTCTGCTGATCGGCGTCTTCGGGGAAGTAGCGAAGGACGACGACGACCTTGTCCTTCACATCCAGCGTGGCGTAGCTGTCGTAGCCGAAGCCCTGTGACTCGGGCACGACGATGCCGTAGCCCGCAAACACCACCGGGCCGCTGATCTCGGCGTCGTCGGAGAAGGAGAGTGCCTGCACGTCCGCCGCGGCCGTGAACCCGCGCGCCGGCGCCGTGCCGTGCGTGACCGACACACGCGAGCCGGCGTCGCGGCTGCCCGCCGTGAACGCGAAGCTCTGAAACATGTCGGTGTGGCCGGGTAATGGGCGCGCACCCATCTTCGCGAGCTGCGCGGCGATGTAGTCGCCCGCGGCGCGTTCGTCGGCGGAGCCGGCCTCGCGTCCACCGAGCTTTTCCGACGCGAGCGTCTGGACGAACGGCCTCGTGGAAGGCGCTGCCGTCTGGGCGGAGACGACCGCACCAAGGAGTAGAGAGAGGAGCAGAACGCGGCGCATGACCTTACCTCGCGGGAGCAGCCTTCAGTGCCGCGAGCGCGTGCTCGTGGTTCCATTGAGCCAGGAAGATCTGCCCTTCGCGCCCGCCGCCGCGGCTCGTCGTCCAGGCGAGCTGCGTCCCGTCGGGCGACGGCACCGGCAGACCATCGAAGCCATCGGAATAGGTGACGCGCACCGGCTGCTTCTTGCCGTCGATGTCCACGAGGAACAGCTCGAAGTTGTCGAATCCGAGCTTGTTCGACGCGAAGATCACGTACTGCCCCGACGGGTGGATGTATGGCGCCCAACTCATGGACTTGAAGTCCGTGAGCTGCTTCTGATCGCTGCCGTCGAGATTCATCGTCCAGATGTCGGCGATGAGGCCGGCTTCGTCGAAGCGGCGCCAGATGATTCGCTTGCCGTCGGGCGAGAAGAAGGGGCCGCCGTCGTAGCCGGTCACATTCGTGAGGCGCTTCACACCGGAACCGTCGGCGTCGGCCTTCATGATGTAGATCTCGGCAAAGAAGCTGGGGTCGGTTTCGAGCTGCTTGGCTTCCTTGGGCGTGAGCGTGTGGTCGTACGCCTGGCGCGTGGACGAGAACACGATCCACTGGCCGTCAGGCGAGTAGCTGCCTTCCGCGTCGTAGCCCTTGGCGTTCGTCAGGCGGCGGTACGTTCCCGTCTTCGCGCTGCGGACGTAGAGCTCCATCTCCGGGTCGTAATCCCACGAGTAGCGGCGTTCCTTGCCCGACGCGCGAAAGGCGAGCTCTTCCTCCTGCTGCTTCTTCGACGTCGGGTCGTGATGCGTCGAGGCAAAGAGGATGTCGCCGGTCTCTGGGTTGAAGAACGAACACGTGGTCTTGCCGATGCCGGGCGACACGCGCGCGACGTCGCCGGTGGCCATGTCCATCGTGTAGATCTGGTAGAACGGATTGCCCGGCTCGCGCTCGCTCTGGAACGTCAGCTTCGTGCCGTCCTTCGACCAGTAGCCTTCGCCCGCGCGTCGCCCCTCGACCGTGAGCCGCCGCGGCCGCGTCAGGAACTCTCGTTCAGGAGAGGATGCCGGCGCCTGCGCCGACAACGCCGCAGCGATCGTGCCCAGCGCCAGAGCCGTAGTGACCGTTGCTCGCATGGGGAGAGCGTACCGTACGTAGGCCTCTACGACGGATTACCGCGCCGCGGCGGCTTCGTAGGCGCGTCCAAATCTGTTCGCCAGGAAGGCGTCGAGCGCCACCTGTTCCTGGCGGATGAACCCCGTCTTCGGCAGGGTGCCCTGCAGGAACAAATCGAGCACCGCGCACACGCCGCTGGCCGTCGTGATCTGGATCCCGGTCATCGGCATGCCGGCCCACGTCTGCGCGTAGACCTTGCGCGCGAACGACACCTGCGTGCGCACGCCCTGCTTCAGCCCGGAAGCGGTCACGAACACGACGACGACGTCCTGCTCGGTCGTCGGGATGGCCGTCCGCAAGATGTCTTTCATGACCTCGCGTTTGCCGGCGAGGCCGAAGTCCTGGAGCATCAGCTTGGCGATGTCGCGATGCCCGGGATAGCGGATCGTCTTGTAATCGAGGTACCGCACCTGGCCGGCCAGCGTCTCGGCCAGCGTGCCCAGCCCGCCCGACGTGTTGAACGCTTCGTAGTTCACACCATCGAGCGCGAAGGTTTCGTAGCCTTCGAGCGGCGGCTGCTCGATGCGCGCGCCGTCCACGATCGCCTCGCACGGGTGCACGTACTCGTTGATCAGCCCGTCGACCGACCACGTGAGGTTGTACTTCAGCGCGTTGGTCGGATACTGCGGCAGTGCGCCGACGCGCATGTGCAGCCGTTCGAGCGTGTCGAAACCGCGCGAGAGCGCGTAACCGGCAATGCTGATGAATCCGGGCGCCAGGCCGCACTGCGGCATGAACACCGTGCGCGATCCCTGGGCGACGGTGCGGATCACGTGTGCCGCGCCGACATCTTCGGTCAGATCGAAATAGTGCGCGCGTCCGGCGGCCGCGCGCGCCACCGTGGCGCCAAAGTGAAATGGCAGCGCGTTGACGACGGCGTCGTGCCCGTCGATGAGGCGCGCGAACGTGTCGACGTCATCGCCGTCGACCATGCGGCAGCGATCGCCGAACCTCGCCCGCACCTGGGCATCGAAGGCGCGGTCCGCGAGGGCCACGTCGTAGGTCGGCTCGCCCTCGGCGGTGGTGAGCAGGTGGGCGACGACGCGGCCGATGTGTCCGGCCCCGAGTACCAGGACGCGCGTCGCCACAGCTGGAGGCGCAGCCTCGCTAGTGCTGGGCGTAAGGCCCGACTTCGGGCTTGCCCTGCGTGTTGGCCAGCGGCCCGAGCTCCGCGGCCACGCCGCGCGCGATCGCGGCGGTCTCGCTCTGCGCCTGGAAGCAGCTGAAGTCGGGACGATCGCGCCACGCCATGGGTCCGCACAGCCGAACGCCGGCGCGCAGCGCCGAGTCGTGCACGATGTTGATCGCGCGCTCGTAATCCGGCGTGCCCTGCCGGTAGCCAGAGAAGTTGCCCAGGTCGCCGCTTGCAGCAAAGATCGCGGTCACGCCGGGCACCTTGGCGATGGCATCCGAGTTCTTCAACCCCTCGAGCGTCTCGATCATCAGGACGAGCACGATGTTGTCGTTGATCGTGTTGCGGTAGCCACCGGGCACGTCGCCCCACATGTCCGGACCGAAAGCCTGGCCGCCGCCGTTGCTGCGCTTGCCGAGCGGCGGGAAGTAGGCCCAGTTGCGCGCCTCGATCGCTTCTTCGACCGTGTCGACGGTGGGCACGACGAGCACGAGCGCGCCCGCGTCGAGCGCATGCTGGATCTCGCGTTCGTCCGTGTAGGCCACGCGGACGCCGGGGACGGCCTTGGCGTGCGGGCAGGTCTTCCACACGCGCGCGGCGGTTTCCCAATCGCGCTGGTCGTGCTGCATCTCGGTCCAGATGAAGTCGTAGCCCGCGTTGGCCATCGCGCAGTACGTCGAGGCGTCGCCGGCACCGAAGAAGGTGCCGCCGGTCACCTTGCCGCCCGCCATCATCTTGATCTTCACCGGGTTCCAGATCTTCGAGCCGGCCGGGGCGTCCCATGCGGGGCCGTACTTCCAGCCTGTGGGGTCGAAGGGGCCCTGATTGACGGCGCCAGGCGGCGCCACCATGCGCGCGTTGCTGTCCACGCCAGCCTTCGCGGCCAGCGGAAACGTCTGGGTGCCGGGCGTGGCGTTGTTGGCGTACGGATCGGCGTTGGCGCCGCGGCCGCGTCCCTGCGCCGCTTGACCACCTTGAGCCTGCGCCGCGGGCGCCTGCGCGTTCTGGGCGCGCGCCACGAAGACCATGCCAGCGACGACGGTTGCGACCACGGCGACGAGAGCGACTGATCTCATGCGAATCTCCGGTCGAGACTATGTACCCGTGCTCCAGCCCTGTGCAAGCCCGGCGAAAGGTGAGCTGATTAGAATGCGAATGGTGTCAGCCATTCCTCCCCCCAGGGCTTTTGTCCTTCTCGTCCCGGTCGTGGTCGCACTGGTGCTCGTGCCGGGCACCCGAGCCGCGGACCCGCCGCCCAACGTCATTCTGTTCGTCCCCGACGGGCTGCGCTCCACCATGGTGTCGATGGACACGGCGCCGGCGTTGGCATCGCTGGCACAAGAGGGCGTACGCTTTACCAACTCGCACTCGGTCTACCCGACGCTCACGATGCCGAACGCCGCCGCGCTGGCGACCGGCCACTATCCCGGCGACACCGGCGTCTTCGGCAATTCGTTCCTCCTGGCCTTCGCGCTGAGCAGCGCCGGCGGCTCGCGCATCCCGCAGATCGAGAACGACGCGATCCTCGGCGAGATCGGGGAGGAGATGCAGGGGAGCTTCGTCCGGCAGCCGACGCTGCTGGCGCTGGCCCGGCGCGCCGGCTACAGCACCGCGGCAATTGGCAAGCTCGGACCCACGCTGATGCAGGACAGTTCGGCGCGCGACGGACGCAGCACGATTCTGATCGACGACGCTACTGGCACGCCGAACGGCGTGCCGCTGGCGCCCGAGGTGGCCGCCGCCATTGCCGCGGCAGGTCTCCCCGCGGCCACGCCCCCGCGAGGCGAGAACGGCCGCATCGGTACGTTCGAGACGCCGGGGACCACGAGCGCCAATGGGCCGCAGCAGGCCTGGCTGGTGAGCGTTGCCACGCGCGTGCTGCTGCCCTTGTTCAAGAGCCGCAGCAAGCCGTTCGCGATGGTCTACTGGTCGCGCGACCCGGACGGGTCGCAGCACAACACCGGCGACAGCTTCCAAAAGTTGCAGCCGGGCATCAGCGGCCCCACGGCGCTGGCCGGTATTCGCAACGCCGACAGCAATCTGCGACGCCTGCGCGAGGCGCTGACCACGCTCGGTCTCGCGGCGACGACCAACATCATCGTGGCGGCGGATCACGGGTTTTCGACCGTGTCGCGTGAGAGCCGCACGAGCCCGGCCGCGCGGCAGCGCTACGCGGACGTGGTGTCGGGGTTTCTGCCGCCCGGGTTCGTGGCGCTCGATCTCGCGGCGGCACTCAAACTGCCGCTCTGGGATCCCAACCAGAAGAACCGGCGTGTCATGCCGGGAGAGCACACCATCGGCAACGGGATGATCGGCAACGACGCGTCGGCGCCCGCGGCGATCGTCGCCGCCGACGGCGGCCTCTCGTTGATCTATCTGCCGGGGGCCAACCCGCGAACCGTTGCACGGCAGGTCGTCACGGCGTTGACCGCGCAAGACTACGTGAGCGGCGTGTTCGTCGAGGACGGTCTGGGCTCGATCGCAGGCACACTGCCGATGAGCGCGATTCGATTCGTGGGAGCGTCAGCCACGCCGCGGCCGTCGATCGTGGTGACGCTTCGATCCTTTTCCACCGGCTGCGAGGTGGAGACCAACTGCGGCGCCCTGGTGTCGAATTCCCAGCAGCAGGGACAGGGGCATCACGGCGACTTCGGCCGCGCGGAGACGTTTAACTACATGGCCGCCGTCGGCCCCAGTTTCAAGGCGGGGTTCGTGGACACGATGCCGGTCGGCAACGTCGACGTGCATCCCACGATGGCGCGCATTCTTCGACTGCAGGACGATACGCACGGCACGCTGAAAGGGCGTGTGCTGGACGAGGCGCTGGTCAACGGACGTTCATCGCGCGTCACCGTGAAGACGCTGCGATCGAAACCGGGCGAGAACGGTGTGCAGACTGTGCTGCGCTATCAGGAAGTGAAGGGCGTGCGCTACTTCGACGCCGCGGGCACGCCCGGCCGCACCGTCGGCTTGCCTCTTGTTCCTTAGCCCCTCATTCACAGCGACGTCCGCGACAGCGTGTGCCGTTGCCGGCGTGTGTGTGGCAGGCGAGGGACCGTCCTCGAAGGAGACCCGCCGGCAGAGGCACATGCTGTTGCGGACGTCAGTTACCTACTTGGCGGCCTTGAACGTTCGCTCGTCGAGCGGGCTTCCCGTTAGCGGCAGCACGTCGTCGCGATACTGCTTCGTGTGCGCCGCGGTCGCGTGTGCGTCGAGCGCCGCCTGATCGCGCCATGTCTCGATCACGGTGAAGTGGTTGGCGCGCATCGTGTGCTGGAGCACGTCGAAGCGTACGTTGCCCGCTTCCTGCCGGCTGGCCAGCGCCAGCTTCGTGAGCATCGGCGCCACCGCGGGGTTCGGCGCCACGTCCACGTGGGCGATCACGGACACCGCCCCGCCGCCAGCGGCTCGCGCCGGCGCCACGCTTATCGTCTTGTAGGGGCGCTGATCGAGCCCGCTCACGCGAATCGCCTTCGTGCCGTCGATCAGACGCTGCTGCACGCCGGCGTCGCGCGCGTCGAACGCCTTCTGGTCGCGCCACGTCTCGACGATCACCCAGTGGCCGGGCCGGCCGATTTGCTCGAACGCTTCGACGTTCGTGCAGCCATCGAGCTTCATCGTGGCGTCGTGGTAGGCGCGCAGCGCGGCCGCGGCGTCCTTGGCCGACGCTGCGGCGGTTTCGACGTACGACACCGCGTAGAAGGCGGCGTCGGGCGCAGGTGTCTGCGCGACGAGCGTCGCGGACAGGAAGAGCGCAGTGAGCAGTCCTCTCATGCGGGAAGACTACAACAGCCGGGTCTCAAGACCCGCCCACTACGTACGGCCGGTCTCAAGACCGGCAGCTACGTACGATCGACCAGCGCTGGCTTGCCAGCCTTTCTGGCGCAATGCGCGCAGCAGAACCAGGTGCCGTCGTCTTCCAGCCCGTGACCGATGATGCGGCAATGGCAGTGCGCGCATGTCGGCGCCAGCTTCTGAATCGCGCACTCGAAGCTGTCGAACGTGTAGCTGGTCGTGCCGTGCATCACCACGAAGGGCTTGTCGTAGTCGTTGCCGCAGGTATCGCAGCGAGCCATGTTTTCTCCTGTTCCTTCTATCGATGCCGATCGATCACCGGCCGGGCCACGGTCGCCGCGGTGTCGTGGAAGTCGGAACTGTGAGCCATCGCTTCGGCGTCGTCTTCGCGGCGGTGCATGCTTGTTGGGTCTGACGGTCCGATCGGGCGGCGCTCGTTGCCGGGCGCGTCGGCGTACGACGCGTCGGGACTGGCGGCGCGGGCCTGGCGGCGTGCCGATGGTCCGGCGGCCGTCGGCGACTCGTCGTCGTGTTCGGTCCCTGCGGTATCGATGTCCTGATCACCGTGATCCTGACCGCCTGAATCGCCGTCAGGGCCGCTCACCGGATCGAGCTGTTGTTGCGGCGGCTCTGCCTCTACGGATTCCTTCTCGCGTCGCCTCGGCTGTTGCGGTGCGCTCATGGCTAGCTCCTCCGCGGCACACGCGCCGCGCCGTTCGATCGAGCAAAGCGTGTGCCCCCGTGCCGACGGGGATGCCGTCGCCGGAACCGATCTTGCGACGGCGAATTGTTCAGAGGAGCGTTGAAACAATGGCACGTCCACTCTGGAAGGGATCGATCAGCTTCGGCCTCGTCAATATCCCCGTGGAACTGTTCGTCGGTGCACGCGACCACACGCCGCGGTTCCGGCTGCTGCATCGCACCGACATGTCGCCGATCAGCATGGAACGCGTGTGCCAGACCGACGGCAAGCCGGTGGCGTGGGACGATCTCGTCAAAGGCTACGAAGTGGAGAAGGGGCGCTTCGTCGCACTGACCGAGGACGACTTCAAGACCGCCGCCGTCGAACGCAGCCGCAGCATCGACATTCAGGCGTTCGTGCCGCTGTCCGAGGTGGACGTTCGCTATTGGGATACGCCGTACTACGCGCTGCCCGGCAAAGGGGCCGAGCACGCCTATGGCCTCTTCGCGCAGGCGCTCGAAAAGAGCGGCCGCGCTGGTATCGCGAAGTACGTGATGCGGCAACGCGAGCATCTGGCGGCACTTTTGCCGGTGCGCGGATGCCTGGTGGTGTCCACGATGCGGTTCGAGGAGGACCTCGCCGAACTGCCGCACACCGCGCGCGTCAAAGTCAGCGCCCAGGAACTGAAGCTCGCGGACCAGCTCATCTCGAGCCTGGCGAGCGAGTGGAACCCCGGCGCGTTTCACGACGACTACGTACCGGCCCTCATGAAAGTCATCAAGGCGAAGGCCGCGGGCAAAAAGCTGCCGGCGGTGTCGGAAAAGCCGACGCCGCCGACGAAGGTAGTGGACCTCGTGGAACGGTTGCGCGAGAGCCTCGCGGCCGCGACGCGCCTCGAGGAATCGGCTTTGGAGCGCACCGCAGGTTGACTCCGCGCATTGACTAGCCAGTCGTACAGCCGCCGCACGCCATCCTCCACTCCGATTTTCGGCTGCCATCCGGTGGCCTGCTGAAAGCGCCGCGTGTCCGACACGTAGTAGCGCTGATCACCGGTTCTCCACTCCTGCATCGCGACGTCCGGCGAGTCGCCGTGAATCTTCTCGATCAGGTCCAGCAGCTCGAGCAGGCTCGTCGTGTTGGCCGGGCCCCCGCCGATGTTGAAGGCGGTGCCGGCATGGCGATCCATGTTGCGCTGGGCGAGCAGAAAGGCGTCGACGAGATCCTCGACG
>Ga0207694_10004616_pt1 | contig 10729 bp, 9 predicted proteins | sample KBSC34metaG_FD_184353 | JGI IMG/M metagenome (GOLD analysis project Ga0207694, IMG submission 184353) | Corn rhizosphere microbial communities from Kellogg Biological Station, Michigan, USA - KBS C3-4 metaG (SPAdes) (version 2) | ecosystem: Host-associated > Plants > Roots > Rhizosphere > Soil...
GCACCTGCTCATCCAGGGCGGCACGGTTCAACAGGCCGGTCAGGCCGTCGTGCATCGCCACCTCAGCGAGCCGGCGGCGCTCGAGAAAGGCGATTCGATTGGCGTGCTCCAGCGCGTAGCAGCCCGCGCCGCCGATCACGTTCGCACACAGCAGCACGTAGGTCTGATAGATCGCTACCGTGTGCGCGACGTCCCCGGCGAGCGCCGCCGCGACGTAGCAGCTCACGACGACGAGGTTGGTGCGGAAGGCCGCGCCGAGCGTCAATCCCAGCATCGAGTAGAAGTAGAAAGTCGCCAGCAGCAACCGTGCGGCGACCAGCGGCAATTGGTCCGGGGTCGCCTGCATCGCCATCAGCACCGTGCCGATGCCGAACAGCGGTGCGGCAACCTGGATCGAGGGTTGATACCACCGGCCATAGAATCTTTCGGTGGTCATCACGAGAATGATGATCACCAGCGGCAGCTGCAGCCCGAAGCGCACCATGTCCGCCTGCGGCAGGTGCGGTCCGATCAGGACCCAGTGATCGATGACGGCGAACCCCAGGGAGGTGCACAGCACCACCAGCATGCTGAGGCGCACCCAGCGGCGCGCCGCTGCCCGATAGCTGAGTAGAAATTCTGCTTCGAGCTCCGGGGGAAATCGCAGGCGCAGCCAGCCGCGCCGGGGAATTTGTGCGACCGAGTGAGAGGGCTCTATCGCGGCGGTAGCCAACCTGAAATCCTAGCGTGCGCTGACGGAACCCTCGGCAGGCGAGAAGGATGGACGGTCCTCGAGAGTCTTAAGCGCCGCGACTGCTCTTGATGGCCAGCGGGTCCTGCATGGCCTTCACGCGCGTGCGCCAGACCTCGTAAGGGTCCCACCCGGTCACCCGTGGACGCAAGACTTTTTCCGCACCTTCCGTGAGCTGGGGAAAATCTGTGTTCGCGGCTGACTGAGGGACGGGGAGTTCCTTCATCAAAGGGTCCGTTTTTGTTTTCATAACGCTAACCGGCCTGTTGTTTTTTTCACGCCGCCTGTTCGCCTTATTGTCGAGTAAAGCGGCGTGGGGGCGTGATTCTAGTCTCGTTCCCAGGAAAAGCGAGAAGAATGCTACACAGGCTTTATGTAAAGTTTTTGAAAATGTGAGCTAGATCGCAAAATAGCGGGCGAGAAACTGCTGGAACGTTCCCGAGTCCGCGGCCTCGATGCGGCGCTGCGCCAACAGGGATTCCTGCGCTTCGGAGGCGAATTCCGCCAGCCGCGCCGCGTTCGGCGCGTACAGATCCAGGAAATACGCCTTGTGGGCCGCCGACATGCGCAGCGCCAGCGCCGCGAACGATTCACCGGTGGAAGTCAGCTCCGCCATGAGCCGGGCCGAAGGCGTCAGAGCGACGTTCTCGATCTTCGCTGCCTGAGCCGTGAGCGCGTGCGTGTAGGGTCGCGAAGCATCGCCCCGATCCAGGATTTCACATATCCCAATGAGTGAGTCGAGCAGCTCCCGCGCCCAATCGCGCATCGAGGCAGCGCCCCCGTCCCGCCACAGCGTCAGGCCAGGCTCACGCCCGCGGCGCGCCACCGTGATGTGGTTCTGATCGAGCGCGTCCTGCTCCGCCGTGCCGATCGGCGGACTCTCCTTCAGCAGACACAGCACCAGGAAGGCCTCCAGAAATCGCAGCTTGTTCTGATTCACGCCGACCGGATCGAACGCGCTGACATCCAGCGCACGCACTTCGACGTACTCGACGCCTGCTCTGAGCAACGCCTTGGTCGGGCGCTCGCCGGAGCGAGCGACGCGCTTCGGACGAATGAAGCTGTAGTACTCGTTCTCGAGCTGCAGGATGTTCGCATTGAGCTGCCGGTACTCGCCGTCGACCTCCACACCGAGGGCCTCGTACGGGGGATGCGGCGTCGTGATCGCATGCGTCAGATCGCGCACGTACTCCTCGAGACTGTTCACCGATACGGCCAGGCCGGCCTGGTTGCGATTGCGATATCCAACATCGCTCATGCGCAGGCTCGTGGCGTAGGGCTCGTACGCGGTGCCGTGCGTGAAGTCCGCCAGCTGGAAGTTCCGGCCGGCGACAAAGGACTTGCACACCACGGGGGAGACCCCGAACAGGTACAGCACGATCCAGCCGTAACGGCGGTAGTTGCGCAGCAGGTCGAAGTAGCTCGCCGACACGAACGCCGGGCCGCCCGGGCGGGACTCGCTGATGTCCGCGTAGGCCTCCCAGAACGGCAAGGGGAACGAGTAGTTGAAATGCACGCCCGAGATGGCCTGCATCATCCGGCCGTAGCGCAATCCCAGGCCGTTGCGATACACCGTTTTCATGCGCCCGATGTGCGAGCTCCCGTATTGCGCGAGCGGGATGTCGGCATCGCGCTCGATCGCGGCGGGCATGCTCGTCGCCCACAGCAGCTCATCGCCCAGGTGGCGATAGACGAACTGATGCAGGTCGAGCAGATACTGCAGCAGCTCCCAGCTGGCGGTGAAGGCTGGAGTGACCAGCTCGATGAGCGCCTCGGAGTAATCGGTCGTGATGTGCTCGTTGGTGAGGGCCGAGCCGAGCGAGCGCGGGTGCGGCGTCGGCGCGAGCCGCCCGTCGGGGGTGACCCGCAGCGATTCCTTCTCGACGCCCTTGCGCCCCCCCTGCAGGATCTCGGGCTGGCCGCTGTTGACGAGGGCCGAGAGGCGCCGCTCGAACACGCGATCTATGCCAGTGTTGCTCACCCGTTCTCCATCAGACCGATCGTAGCGCCGGCATCCGACCCGGTTCGTACATATTCAGAGATATTGACACCCGCTTCCCCCTCTTGTTCTTGTTCGTGGCCGTCAGGCATCTTGCCGTGACGCGCGTGCCGGGCGCAACGGTAGCGCAGGAGAGTAACCAGTGATTGGAATCATCGGTGGAACCGGCCTGTACGCCATGCAGGAGCTGCAGGTCACGCAGGTGCGCGAGGTGCAGACTCCCTTCGGATCGCCCTCCTCCCCCCTGACCTTCGGCAACCTGCGCGGCCGGCAGGTGGCGTTCCTGGCCCGGCACGGGCTGCACCACCACCTGATCCCGAGCGAGATCAACTTTCGCGCCAACATCTGGGCGCTCAAGAGCGTCGGCGCCCGCACCGTCGTCGGAGTCTCGGCGGTCGGGAGCCTGCGGGAGGAGATCCGTCCGGGCGACCTCGCCCTGCCCTCCCAATACCTGGACTTCACCAAAGGCCTGCGGACGCCGACTTTCTTCGGCCGTGGGATTACTGCACACATTTCGACGGCCCAGCCGACTTGCCGGGTGACCTCCGAGCTCATCGCGCGTACCGCCCGGTCCCTCGGTATCGCCCTGCACCTCGATACGACTTATGCCTGCGTCGAGGGACCTCGCCTTGGCACTCGTGCCGAGAGCTTTTTCCTGCGCGGTGCCGGGGCGGATCTGGTGGGAATGACCAACGTGCCCGAAGCCTTCCTGGCCTGCGAGGCGCAGCTCGGATATTCCTGCATCGCCCTGGCGACCGATTATGACTGCTGGCTCGATGACTCCAGCCAACATGTCTCTGCCGAGCAGGTCATCAGCCAATTCCGCAGCAACCTCTCCCGCGTGCAGCAGCTGCTCGCGGGGGCGGTTGCCGAGTATGTGGAAGATGAGTCACGGCCGTGCCGTCAGGCGCTGCGGTCGGCGATTCTCACGCCGCGCGAGCACATGACGGCGGAGCAGCGGGAGATGGTGGACTTCCTGCTCGTTTGAAGGGCTGAGCGCACACACGGTCGTGCGCTTGCCGGGTTGATCGCCGGCTCGGTGGGCGGCCGGCGTTACGTCTGCACCGTCCCCGCGCTGCGCCAGACGGGCGACTCGGCCGGCAGCGCCTCGAGCCGGCGCGCGGCGTACTCGTACCCTGCATCGATGGCCTTCTCGAAGGCCTTCCAGTTGAGCATGTCGATCTGTGCCAGCGGCGGCTGCAGCAGCAGGTCGGTCTTCTCGCGATGCGCGGCGGTCATCGCGCTGCTGTTGACCATGCCGGCGCGCCAGAGAATCTGGAAGATGTTCGGCAGGTGCCGTGCGCGGCGCGACCAGCTCATCAGCTGCCACGGGAGCGGGACATCGATCTCCTCGCTGCGGCTGGTAAAGGCGCGGTCTGCGCCGACATCGCAGCCGATCACCGGGCCGCGGCCGAGCTCGCGCATCGCGTCCACCGGCAGGTTGTTCATCGTGCCACCGTCGACCAGCACCTCTCCCTTGTGAATGATGGGCGGAAGCACTCCGGGAATCGCCACCGAGGAGCGCAACCAGCGCCACAACTCGCCGCGCCGGTGGACCTCGGAGTGCCCGCTCGTCAGGTTGGAGGAGACGCAGAAGAACTCCAGCGGCAGATCCTCGATGGTGACGTCGCCGAATGCGTTCTTCAGCAGCCTGCTGACCTTGCGGCCGGAGACGAGAGAGACAAAAGGTAGTGTGTAGTCACGCAATGGATTGACGTCGACGAAGGCGCGCCGGAAGCGCTCGGTCAACTCCGCGACGCTCCAGCGCAGCGCGACTCCCGCCCCCAGAATGCCTCCCATGCTGGTTCCGCCGACCAGATCGATGGGGATGCCTGCCTCCCGCAATGCCTTGACGATGCCGATGTGCGCGAACCCGCGGGCGCCGCCGCCCGAGAGGACCAGACCGATGCCGCGGCCGGTGAGAACGCGTGCGACTCTTTGAATATCGGCGGCACCGTTGACGTGATGATGAGCAATCTCGGGGTGTCGAGCGATCCAGCGCGCGGCTGCGCCGCGCACGAAATCGCCATCGTGCAGAAGAATGAGCTCGGCCCGCTGGGGCGCCAGGCTGGGGCCGCGCTGCCCCTCGAGCACTGCCCAATCTCCGGCTTCGCTTTCCGCGCGAGCCAGCAACAACAGGGCGTCGGCCTGCCGCACGCACAGATTGCTCCACACGGAGGGCTGCGAATCCGCGACGTACACGACGTAGTCGTTGGCAGCCTCGAGCCGATGGAACCAATGGCTCGTATGCGCGGCGGCGCGCACGCTCCAGACGAGCTCGGTACGGCCGCAGGCGGACAGCGCCTTGACGAATTCGGTCGCGAACCCGCCGACGTCGACCTCGAGACTCTGTGGGATCAAGGTGAACGTGCGGGCGCCCTGCAGGGCGATGGGTGAGCGCGACTGCGACTGCTCGAGCCGATCGACCGTCAGGCGAGCGATGCGCAGCATCGCATCCGGATATTGCCCGAACACCCGGTCGAAGGATTCGCGTGACACGCGCGCCAGCTCGGTGTCGCGCAACGCCACCACGTGTGCCGTTCGGGGACGGCCGGAGATCATCCCCATCTCGCCAACGGTGCCGCCGGCAACGACGCGCCCCCGGATCTGCTGCGGGCTCCGGTCGGGCAGCAAGACTCCCAGGCACCCGCTGAGCACGACATACAACGCGTCAGGTCGCTCACCCGCACGAAACAACGTAGCGCCGCCGGGCAGCGACAGCCATTCGGCCGCCGCCCCGATCTGCCGCACCACTCCCGCATCGAGGCCCTTGAACAGGGGAAGACCGCTGAGCACCGCGCCGAGATCGGCGCGCATCAACACGGTCTCTTCAGGAATGTCCCCCTCCATTCCCTATGATAGGCGCCTGTTCCGTTGCCGGTTAAGGCTTTGGTCTGCCTGGGAAGTGAGAGATCCGTCGCACTCGCGGCAGATGAGCCTCGCTCGCAGCGCTCGAGGGACTACTTCTCCAGGATCGCTGTGACTCCCATGCCGCCGGCGGCGCACACGGAGATCAAGCCGCGCTGGGCGTTCGGGTCCCCGGCAATGAGCTTTGCGAGCGTCGCCACGATGCGGGTCCCGGTTGCCGCAAACGGATGGCCGACCGCCACACTGCCGCCTTTGACGTTGAGCCTGGAGCGGTCGATGCTGCCCAGCGGCTCGGACAGGCCGAGCACGTCCCGGCAGTATTGCGGCGATTCCCACGCCTCGAGCGTGCACAGCACCTGCGCCGCGAACGCTTCGTGAATCTCGTAGTAGTCGAAGTCCTGGAGCCGGCGGCCGGCATCCTTGAGCATCGCCGGGATCGCATACGCCGGAGCCATCAACAGGCCTTCCTTGCCGCTGGCGAAATCCACGGCCCAGACCTTGCCGTAGGCCAGGTGCGCCAGCACCGGCAGATTGCGCTGCGCGGCCCACTCGTCCGTAGCCAGCAACACCGCACTGGCGCCATCGGTCAGCGGCGTGCTGTTGCCCGCGGTGATCGTCCCGTTCGGATCGAACACCGGCCGCAGCTTTGCCAGCTTTTCCACGGTGGTGTCGGGGCGGATGTTGTTGTCCTTGTCCAGACCGAGCGAGCCGACGACCAGGTCGCTGAAGAACCCCTCGCGCCAGGCGGCAGCCGCCTTCACATGGCTCTCGTAGGCGAACTGGTCCTGGTCCGCCCGCGCAATGTTCCAGCGCTTCGCCATCAGCTCGGTGCTCTGGCCCATCGACAAGCCCGTGCGCGGCTCGACCACCGCCGGAAAGACAGGCTTGAAGTGGCGCGGCCGCAGGCGCAGGAAAGGCGCCAGACGCTGGCCGAAGCTGCGGCCCCGGTAGCTCTCCATGAGCAATTGCTGGTAGGAGCGCGGATAGACGATCGGAGAGTCGCTGATCGAATCGGTCCCGCCGGCCATGCCGGCCTCGATCTGGCCGAGAGCGATCTTGTTGCCGATCATGATCGCCGCTTCGAGACTCGTGCCGCACGCGCGCTGCAGGTCCACCCCGGGCGTATGTGCGTCCAGGCCCGAGGACATGACGCACTCGCGCGTCAGGTTGTAGTCCTTCGAGTGCTTGATGACGGCGCCCGCTGCGACGTCCCCGAGCCGCTCCCCCTGCAGCTTGAACCTCTCCACGACGCCGCGAAAAGCGGCAGTGAGCATGTCCTGGTTGGTGGCCTTCGCATAAGCCGTATGAGCGCGTGCGAAGGGAATGCGTACGCCGCCGACGATCGCGACGCGTCTGACTGCCGAGCCGACCAGCATGGCGCCTCCTGCTGCAAGTGACGTCGTTAGAATGCCACGGCCCAGCTCGGGGGGCTATTTTGCAGTTCAGGACTTGCGCGAGCGCCGTTTTGCGGCACTCCCGTGGCACGGAGTATTCTGCCGACCCCCTCTCCACACGGAACGCATCCACATGGGCGAGTTCACCCCGCTGATGGCACGGGACGGCCATGAATTCCAGGCCTATCTCGCCGCACCGCCGGCGAAGCCCCGCGGCGCCGTAGTGGTGCTGCAGGAGATCTTCGGCGTGAACAGTCACATCCGCGCGGTGACGGACGGCTTTGCGGCCGAGGGCTATACGGCCATCGCTCCCTCGTTCTTCGACAGGGTGCGCCGCGGCATAGAGCTCGGCTACTCGCAGAACGATATCCAGGAGGGCCGCGGGTACATGCAACAGCTGAAGCTCGAGGAGACGCTCAAGGACCTGGCGGCCGCTCAGGCCGTCGTCAGGAACTCCGGCCGGATCGGCACAGTGGGGTTCTGCTGGGGCGGCGCCACATCGTACCTCGCCGCCTGCGAGCTGCCGATCTCCTGCGCCGTGGTCTATTACGGCAATGCGGTGAAGTATCTCGACCGCAAGCCCAAGTGCCCCGTGCTGTATCACTACGGCACGCACGATGCGAGCATTCCGCTCAGCGACGTCGACCAGATCAAGGCCGCGAACCCGCAGGGCGAGTTTCATCTCTACGAGGCCGGGCATGGCTTCAACTGCGACCAGCGCTCGAGCTACAGCGCCGAGGCCGCCGCCCTCGCGCGCCAGCGCACCCTCGGGTTCCTGGCCGCGAAACTGCGAGGCGAGAAGGTTTAGCCGATGAAGTTGAAGGATCCCACGCTCCTGCGCACCCAGGCGTACTGCAACGGTGCGTGGGTCAATGCGGACAACGAAGCCACGCTGCCCGTCTCGAACCCTGCGACCGGAGAGACCCTGGGCACCGTTCCGGACATGGGAGTGAACGAGACGCGGCGCGCGATCGCCGCGGCTGCGGCGGCGTTTCCTGCGTGGGCTGCGCGCACTGCCAAGGAGCGCGCCAACATCCTGCGCCGCTGGTACGAATTGATGCTCGAGAACCGGGAGGATCTGGCGACGCTCATGACGGCCGAACAGGGCAAGCCCCTGTCCGAGTCGCTCGGGGAGATCGGCTATGCCGCCTCTTTCATCGAGTGGTTCGCGGAAGAAGCGAAGCGGCTGTATGGGGACGTCATCCCGGGACATCAGGCTGACAAGAGGATTCTCGTTCTGCGCCAGCCCATCGGGGTGGTGGCTGCCATCACGCCGTGGAATTTCCCCGCCGCAATGATCACGCGTAAAGCCGCTCCGGCGCTCGCCGCGGGCTGCACGTTCGTCTGCAAGCCTGCCTCGCAGACGCCGTACTCCGCGCTGGCGATGGCTGAGCTGGGTGCGCGCGCCGGGATTCCCGCCGGCGTGTTGAATTTCGTCACCGGCCGCCAGTCCGCTGCGATCGGCGGCGAGATGACTGCCAACAGCACGGTGCGCAAAATCACCTTCACCGGCTCCACGGCCATCGGCAAGAAATTGATGGCGCAGAGCGCCTCCACTCTGAAAAAGCTCTCGCTGGAGCTAGGAGGCAACGCACCCTTCATCGTCTTCGACGATGCGGACCTGGATGCGGCGGTGGCCGGCGCGATCGCCAGCAAGTACCGCAACACGGGCCAGACCTGTGTGTGCGCGAACCGCCTGCTCGTGCAGAGCGGCGTGTACGACAGCTTCGCATCCAAGCTGAGCGCAGCGGTCTCCAAGTTGCGGGTCGGAGACGGTTTGCGAGGGGCGACCGATCAGGGCCCGCTGATCGACGCCCAGGCGCTGGCAAAGGTCGAGGAGCATATTGCCGACGCCGTAGCGAAAGGCGCGCGCATCACTATCGGCGGCAAGCGCCACGCACTCGGCGGGACGTTCTTCGAGCCCACCATTCTCACGAACGCGACGCGCGAGATGCTGCTCGCGCGCGAGGAAACCTTCGGTCCGGTAGCCCCCCTGTTCCGCTTCCAGAGCGAGCAGGAGGCGATCGCAATGGCCAACGACACGGAATTCGGCCTCGCGGCGTACTTCTACACCCGTGACCTCGGGCGCTCCTGGCGGGTGGCGGAAGCGCTCGAATACGGCATCGTGGGGCTCAATACAGGGCTCATCTCCACCGAAGTCGCGCCTTTCGGGGGTGTCAAGGAGTCGGGAATGGGACGGGAAGGCTCCCGCTATGGAATTCTTGACTACACTGAGATCAAGTACCTGTGTACGGGCATTGCCTGATCACCCCTGCGGTCCCATAGTTCAGCCCATGCGTTACGTCAGCTCCCCGGATTTCCACCACGATGCCGCAGAGCGTATCGGCGTGCTGCTGGTCAACTCCGGCACCCCCCGTTCGTCCGAGCCGCGCGACGTGCGGAAATTCCTGCAGCGGATGCTCTCGGATCCGCGCATCGTCGAGACCTCGCGGGCGCTGTGGCTCCCGATCCTGTACGGATTGATCCTCCCCTTCCGACCACGCCGCTCGGCACGCAAGTACCGCAAGATCTGGTCGGCCGCCGGCTCCCCGCTCCTCCACCTGTCCGAGCGGCTGCGCACTGAGCTCATCGGCAAGCTCGCTCAGCATATGTTGGCTCCGCTGTCGGTCGAGATCGGAATGCTCTACGGCGAGCCCACGGTGTCGGAGGCGTTGGGGCGCCTGCGAGCGTGCGGTGCGCAGCGCATTCTGGTTGTGCCGCTGTTCCCGCAGTACTGCGGCTCCACCACCGGTGCCGTCTACATCAAGTCAACAGCGAGCTGCGACGCTGGCGCTGGCTTCCGGAGCTGCGCTTCATTGCCGAATACCACGACGAGCCGGGGTATATCGAGGCGTTGCGAACCAGTGTGACCCAACACTGGGAGGCGAAGGGACGCACGGGCCACCTGCTCATGTCATTCCACGGCATCCCCGAACGCTACTTCCATGAAGGCGACCCGTACTTCTGCAAGTGTCAGAAAACCGCACGCCTGCTGGCGGACGAGTTGCTGCTGCGGGAGGACGAGTGGAGCGTCAGCTTCCAGTCGCGTTTCGGACTGGCTGGCTGGCTCAAGCCCTACACCAGCGCGGTTCTCGGGGACATGCCCGGCCGCGGGGTGCACGAGGTGACGGTCGTTTGTCCGGGCTTTTCTGTCGACTGTCTCGAGACCCTCGAGGAGATCGACATGGAGAACCGGGACGCCTTCATGCAAGCCGGCGGCAAACGCTTCGAGTACGTCCCGGCACTCAATGCCGGCGCGGACCACGCCCGCTTCCTGGCGGCCCTGATCGCCCAGCACTGCCAGGGATGGACCCACGAGGAGCTCGGCCGGCTGCCGGCCGGTGCTGCTCGAGGCGCCTCCGCCTGACCGCCGCCCTCCGCAGCGCGTGCTCGGACACTTTCATGAAGTCGGTCTGGCGAGCGCGAATATCCGCGAGTCGGTCGAATTCTATGAGCGCCTCGGCTTCACGCAGGCGACGACCAGCGATACCTGGCAGCATCCGTACGGTGTGTTGACCGACGGCAGGCTGTTTCTCGGCCTGCACCAACGCCGGGGTCCCTCTGCGACGCTCACGTTCGTGCGTCCGGGCATTGCCGAGCATCTGGCCGACTTTGCCGCCCGCAACATCGAATATGCATCCTGCGGAGTCGACGGGCACCCTACTTTCAATCCCGGCACCGACGCCAACACACCTTCCAGGCATTGGGAATGCTGGGCGCAGGATCCAGATGTGACTC
>Ga0207694_10004621_pt1 | contig 10725 bp, 12 predicted proteins | sample KBSC34metaG_FD_184353 | JGI IMG/M metagenome (GOLD analysis project Ga0207694, IMG submission 184353) | Corn rhizosphere microbial communities from Kellogg Biological Station, Michigan, USA - KBS C3-4 metaG (SPAdes) (version 2) | ecosystem: Host-associated > Plants > Roots > Rhizosphere > Soil...
AGAACCTCTTTGCCCTTAAAAGGATTTTTTGAAAATTCTCTCTTTTGATACCTTTCGTAGATATGGCTCAACGCGAACGATGTCTGACCGCCGTTAATGATTTGAGGATTGATTATGGTGATTTCGGCCGCGTTATTCTTCCCCGTATTTTCCGTATAGGATGAATCGGTCGACAGCATAGTTATTCCGTTATTTAAAAGAACAAAATCGTTTGTATTCTTATTGAGGATAGAATCTTCAATCTTTTTATTCACCCCAATCGTGCTCATCCCAAGATAAGTTCTTGGATTGTATTTGAGTATTGAATTTTTATATCTAGTCACAGCTTTCGCAACCTCCTCAGTGGGTACGAAAAGCATGAATATGATGCATTCACCATATTGTGTCTTTATCTTGTAGTTAATCGGCTTTTTATCAGAACCTGACAGAGGAATATGAAAGCTTAGCTTGTTTTCATTAAAGAAATCATCTCTTATGTAAGGGAAAAGTAATTCGTTATACACTCGAACGTAGTTAAATACTTGTATATCCCAGGTGTGCGGGAAGTGAGAGGAAAGGATGTACTTTCTTTGCGAGTCTGTAAGATTTGCAACAATTATTACTACATATCTAAATTCAGAAGGATTCACACGTTGTCGTAATTTTTTTTGAAAATTACGAATCTTGCTATTGTATTTAGTTCCCGCGACATTATTTGGCTTACCCTTAGTGATCCTGTCTAGATCCATTTTCCATAAATCCTCATTTTGTATTTCGGTATTGGCATAACCCTTGGCACTAGTTCTAAATTTTGCCTGGATTAAATAGATGATTTTTTTGTCTTCATTTATATAATATGCATCAATACCGCCGTCGTTTTCTCCCTCCGTAATCAGGGCTTCCCTACCGTTGAAATCTAAGCAGCCAAAGTAACTCTTGAGAAAAAAATGTAGAACCGCTCTGGAACGTGCATTCTCAACTGTGACCTTTCCATTCTCTGGTAAATACATATCCTGATTAGATATTGCGCCAGACCTTATTTCGTCTAGAACTTTTACCAGGACATCATATTTGGCCATGGATTAAGTATATCAACCTAGGCTGTCATATGCCGATTGACCGGCGCAGTCGAATACGAAGGCACTACTTAGCGCCGACATCCTTTCCGAGGATTGCAATTGTTGGGACAGTGTGCTGTAATACCGCGGCAGTCAAGACAACGGAGAAACGTGCATGTCGAAGTCAGAACTGAAGCCTGCCCGCTGGAGGATGTGCGTGTGTGCTACGCACGCAGACCTTCTCCTCGGTGACGGGTCGAAAGTCGAAGTGAAGAACCACGACCAGGGCAAAGCTGCCCTCGCGAAGGCCGTGGACGAGAAAAAGCTCGGCGCCGACCAGGTGGCCGCACTCGAGAAGGAGCTCCTGGGCTTCAAATTCGAAGAGGAAGAGCCTGGTAGGGGCGGCATAGCTGTCCTTTTCGTCAGCGGCGGCCCGGATGGCTTGTTTGCCGTCGAGCTTGAGCTCCTGGTCCGTCGCTAAACTGGCCTAAACCACCATTCCGACACCGGATGCGCGCCACGCCCTAAGAAGCGTGGCGCAAATATTTTATATAGCTACATCCACGCGCCGAGGAGGGCGCCGTTGATGAGGAGGAGCACCAGGTAGTAGCCGGAGTAGATGGCCCAGAGCTTCACTGGCTTCCCTTCCCAGAGGGTCACGCCCGAGTGTGCCGGGAGCACGAAGCCGAGCCAGACGAAGAATGCGATCCATACGCCAGCCTGGACGCCGCCGATGCCTGCAGCCGCTACGCTGAACACGATAAGGTGCGCGAGGACGATGTTCTGCACGAGCGCGATGATGAATGCGATCACCATCGAGCGGTACATCGCGCTTTTCGCTGCAGGATTGTTCTGCATCCCGTCGCGGGAGACGCCGGTCATCTTCATCCATGCCTTGCCGAAGAACGGCCCGTACCAGAGCATGCCGAGGACCATGTTAATGATTGCTGCCACGACGACTGCCGCCCAATTCACCGTGAGTATGTCCATAGGGTTAAACGCGAGGGCTAATACCCCCAGTATACCGCCGCGCCGGAGCGCGGCGGCGCTTATGCAAACTTGACATAAAGGGTAAATGATATGTATATTTTACCCGGGTCAGGCGAGAAAGGGAGAAAAAATGCCGGGCATCCAGAAAGCGGCGTACCTCGCGGTATGCCAAAAGTGTCTCATGCACGCGCACATCGTGTGTTCCGACGGCACGGAGAGCGAGGAGTTCTCGACGCAGGTCGAGGGCGCCCAAGAAGTGCACCGGCTCTACGAGGCTGGCAAGATCCAGGGCGACGAGCGCGACTGCCTCATCGAGCAGATGGGGACCGCGGGTCTTCGCCTGATGCATGAGGTGATTCCCGGCTTCGGCATCATCGGGAATGAAGACGAGCTCGAGGAACTCTTGATCACGCTCTTCGGCGACGATGAAGATGATGGTGCGGGCGAGACGCCGTTGAGCCGAGGCTCGGATATGAGGCACTGACGCGGGCGGCAAGAAATGGGGGCCGGAGCGAAAGTTCCGGCCCTTTTTAGTACTTGACACAGAGCATTTTATAAGGCAATATATATGTGAATTAACTGGGAGAATCCCTCATGATCCTTGGCACCATCCTCGGCACTAAACTCACGCGCACTATCGAAGACGACGGCGCTGAGATGCGCGCGATCTTCGGACTCCTGCTCCAGCCGGTCCTCGCCTCCGCGGCAATGGTGGTCATCTGGTATGTGCTGTTCCGCCATACCGGGTTCCACGCGCCGCGCGAAGACGAAGTCCCGCTTACCGCTGGAGCGGCGGCATCCATAGCGTTCTACTTCGGCGTGACGCTCGCATACGTCTATCCGAAAACCTGGGAACGCACCGAGGTGCTCACCCGGGCTATCCGGAGGAACGATATGGCGCGGTTCCTCGAGCGCCGCGATGATCGGATACCGCTGCCCATCCACGTGATCCTATTCACACTGTCCGGGTCGGTGATGTTCATCCTCATGTTCCTTTGCTACCAGGCGACGCTGAGCGGCATCGCGACGGTCGGCATCGTGGCCTATGTGATCGCCACATTCTGGAAAGCAGGGCGGATCTTCGGCAACCCGATACCGCTCCTGAAATGCCAGACGCCGCAGCACTGGCTCGTCGCGGACCCGCAAGCGTACTTCAAGAATACGAAGGAGGAGACGGCGCGCGCGCTGAAGCTCGTGGAGGAGCGGTCTCGCGCTAAAGCAAAATAAAAACGAATCGAATCAAAAAGGGCTGGAGGAAACTCCGGCCCTTTCGTATTCCCTACTCGGCTGCGGGGCCTTCGGGGATGACGATGGAATCCGGGGAGAATGAGTACGTGGCGTGCTCGGCCTCGTACATACGGCCCAAGTAGAACGCGAGCGCGAACGTGCCTACATATATGATGACGGCCGCCAATTTCGAATACCACGTCACTTTATTCCACTCTATTTTCATACCCTTAGTATACGACGCCCGCGGAGCGCTATACTGTGCTCATACATGAAGGATCTTTTGAAGGCGCTCCAGGGCGTTATGAAGGGCGAGGTGACCGACGACGCGGTGGAGCGGGAGAAATATTCTCGCGACACTTCCCTTTTCACCCGCACTCCATCGATCGTGGTGTACCCGAAGGACCTGAATGATGTAAGCGCGATGGTCAAAGAAGTGCGGCGCGCCCGCGAAGCGGGCGCGGATGTGAGCGTGACGGGCCGCTCGGCCGGCACCGATATGTCGGGCGGCCCGCTCACCACTTCCGTGGTCGCGGTGTTCACCAAACACATGGATAAAGTGATAGAAGTTGAAGCGGACAAGCTGCCTATAGATAGCAGCACGCAGGGATATGCGCTCACCGAGCCCGGCGTGTACTACCGCGACTTCGAGAAAGAGACACTCAAGAAAAATTTGATACTCCCCTCCTATCCCGCGTCCCGCGAGCTGTGCGCCATGGGCGGCATCGTGGCTAATAATTCCGGCGGCGAACGCACGCTCGAATACGGGAAGACCGAGAAGTACGTGGAAGAACTAGAGGTGGTGCTCTCTGATGGTACCGAGACCAGGGTAAAGCCGCTCTCGCCGAGCGAGCTCGCAATGAAGCGCGCGAAGCTCGATTTTGAAGGCGAGATCTACCGGAAGATGAACGTGCTCCTGCGCGAGAATGCGAACCTCATCAAGGCGCATACCCCGAAGGTCTCGAAGAACTCCGCCGGCTACGCGCTCTGGAACGTAATAGATGAAGAGAAGAAGACGTTCAACCTGGCGAAGCTCATCTGCGGCAGCCAGGGTACGCTTGCGCTGTGGACGGAAGCCAAGCTGCGACTCGTGAAGCCCAAAGAGCATCGCGCGATGCTCGTGGTGTTCCTCTCCGACGTTTCCATACTCCCGGAAATAGTGAAGCGCGTGCTCCCCTTGAATCCCGAATCATTCGAGAGCTACGACGACAACACCTTCACGCTCGCGGTGAAGTTTCTCCCCGAGATGCTCTCGCAAATGGGGTTCGCGCGGGCGGCAAGGCTCGGTATCGACTTCATCCCCGAGGCCGCGATGGTGGCGACCGGCGGCGTGCCGAAGCTCATACTCATGGCGGAATTCGCCGAAGAGACGATAGAAGAAGCTGACCGCAAGGCGGTCGCGGCCAAGGCAGCACTCGAGGGGCTCCCCGTGCAGACCAAGATCGAGAAGAACGAAAAGGAGTCCGAGAAGTACTGGATCGTGCGGCGGGAATCATTCGCGCTTCTGCGCAAGAACCTGCACGGATTCTATGCGTCGCCATTCATCGACGACTTCGTCGTGCCGCCCGAGACCTATACCGACTTCCTGCCGGAACTGAATGCGCTCCTCGCCAAATATAAGGACCGCATGATCTACACGGTCGCGGGCCACATCGGGAACGGCAATTTCCATATCATCCCGCTCATGGACCTCAACAAGCCCGAGAGTCGAAAGGTAATCATGGAGCTCGCGCCGAAGGTCTACGACCTCGTAATCAAATACGGCGGTAGTACCACCGGCGAGCACAACGACGGCATCATCCGCACGCCCTACGTCGGCAAGATGTTCGGCCCCGAGATGGAGAAGCTGTTTATAGAAACGAAGAAGATATTCGACCCGCTCAACATCTTCAACCCCGGTAAGAAAGTCGGCGGCACGATGGAAGACATCGCGAACTCACTCCTCACCAAATCGTAAAGCTATTTGCGCATGCGCGCAGCGAACCATGAGCCGAGGAGCGCAGCGAGCATGACGGCGATCCAGCCGAATGCGGTGCGCAACGTGAGTGCGCTTTCTTCGTGCTCAACATAGTCGAGCGAGCGGCCGCCCATCACGAACCCGCCGGCTCCCCCATTCACCGGGACGACCGCGATGGCTTCGCGCACTCCATTTCTCGGCTGCCAGGTAAGGAGGTCGGGACTGTCCTTCCCGCGGATCACGTCAAAGATGCCGGATGGAAGAGTAGGAAGCACGCCATCGAGGAGACCCGTGCCGCCGACCGGATTGCCGTAGGAATCGTAGACCACGACATACGGAGAGAGACTCAGCTCTATCTCGAGCGTGGGCCCGGTCGTAGTGGCTCCCGGAGAAGCGCCGATCGCATTCGCGAGGTCAGTGGCCATCCCGAGCTGGGGCTCGTTCGCCCCTTCGCGCAGGAGCTGCTGGTCATTCACATACATGACTGCCGTGAGCGCGGTGAGCCCGAGCGCGAGCGGGATGAAATAGCGGAGCGTGTCGCGTGTCTGCATAGTATCTATATACTACGCTACCCGCGTAATGGTTGCGTTAGGCTAATTACGCGTCCCTGGGTAGAATGCCCGGATGGACGCTGACGCAAAGCTCGTAGAGCGGGCGAAAAGCGGCGACGAAGATGCGATCGAGGAGCTGGTGAAGCGCTTTATCGACCCGGTATACGCGTTCCTCGCGCGCTACATGGGTAATGGCGAGCTCGCAGAAGACGCCACGCAAGAGACCTTCGTGAAGGCGTGGAAGAACTTGAAGAAGTTCGATGCAAGCAGGTCGATGAAGCCGTGGCTGTTCGAGATCGCGCGCAACACGGCTAACGACATGCTGCGCAGGAAGCGCGCGCACCTCTTCAGCGATCTCTCATCCGCCGAGAGCGACACTAGGTTCGAGGACATGATTGCCGACCCTGCGCCGCTCCCGCCGGAACTATTCGCGGAGGCGGAGCTTGGTCAGCATGTGGCCCGCGCACTCGCCACGCTGCCCGAGCGCGACCGTGCGGTGCTTGTGCTACGGTATACCGAGGACCTATCGTGGGACGATGTCGCACTAGCGATGGATGCGCCCGCGAACACGGTGAAAAGCTGGCACCGGCGGGCGCTCGGGAAGCTCCGGGAGGTGCTGCTGCCCTTTGCACCGGCATCTGCACCGAATTTGCACCATGACACGTAGTACCGATATGGGACGAGAATACGAGCGGCTCTTCGGGGCCCTTCCGCAGGATTCCGCGCCGGCATACCTTTGCGAGCGGGTGTTTGGCGCAATTCAGCGGGAGCGCATGCGCATTTTGCGTATGCGGCTCGTATTCTCTTCCTGTACGGGCGCCCTTTCCCTCGCGGGTTTCATCCTCGCGGGTAAGGCACTCCTTTCTGCTATGACCGCTTCCGGGTTCCTCACCTACGCCTCGCTCGCGCTCACGGACAGCGGCACAGTGATGAGCACGAGCCACATCTACCTCCTTACCCTGCTCGAATCCCTTCCGGGGCCCGAGGTGGTCGTCTCGCTCGCGCTGCTCGCAGTGCTCATCCAGTCGCTGCGCGTGCTTGTCGTCGCGGGTATCGAGTGGACGTGGAATGCGCCGCGTTTTGCGTAACTAACAAGGTATGGATCATAAAGACATCGCGGCGTTCATGAATTCGCCCCGCTTCGTGCCGATACTCATCGGCATCGCTTGCGTTATCATCGCGGTGTTCGTGTTCGAGGCTGGCGTCGCGGTCGGCTTTCATAAAGCAGAGTACGCTGCGCACTGGGAGGAGAACTACGACCGCAACTTCGGGCCGTCCATGATGTACGGGATGCCGGGCGGCGGCGTACCGAATCCGCACGGCGCGAACGGCCGCATCATAGACATCACGCTCCCCACCTTCGTCATCTCCGGCGGGAATGGTCCCGAGCGCGTCGTGAACACGAGCGACGACACGGTAGTGAGGAACGGGAACCAGACGCTCGCGCCGAACGACCTCACGGTGGGCGAATACGTCGTCGTGCTCGGCACGCCGAGCGATGACGGGAATGTCGAGGCAAGCCTCATCCGCATCCTCCCTCCCCCGCCCGCTGCCGCAAGCTCGACCCAGAACCAATAACGGGCGCGATTTATCCCTCACGCGTATTCCTGCTGCGTATGCAAAACTTTTTCACTTCTGTTTCTTCACGATTCAAGCGCGGGTACGCGTGGGCACTCGCGCACAAGGTATGGAGCGGCGTGATCATAGTCATCGTACTCCTCGGCGGGTATGCGGTGTACGCGCACTATAAGAACGCCGCGACGGGCACCGAGTACGTCATCCAGCAAGCGACGCGCGGCACGCTCGCTTCCACCGTGAGCGGGAGCGGCCAGGTGGCGGCGAACCAGACGCTCGAACTCGCGCCCAAATCAACCGGTGAAGTCACCTACGTGGGCGTGAAGGCGGGAGACGTGGTAGCCGCGGGCACAGTGATCGCGCGCGTGGACGATACGACAGCAGAAGAATCGCTCCGCGATGCCGAGGCATCGCTCACGGGCGCGAAGATAACCTACCAGCAGGCGGTGACGAGTTCCAACACGAGCGCTACTAAGGCAGAGGCCGACGCGTTCTCTTCCGCCTCGACCGCGGTCACGGATGTTTCGGGTACGCTTAAAGATCTCGATACCACCCTCTTCTCGATTTCAGATATTCCGGGCCACCAGAACCAGCAGGGCATCGATGCATTCGCCGGCGTCATCGGCGGCGCGGACGGCGACAGCGAACGCAGCGCTATCAAAGCCGCGTACCAGAAGGCGCAGAGTTCATACGAAGCGGCGCTCGCGCTTGAGACCGGCGTCTCCCCGACGTCAAGCGAGACCCAGATAGATGCATTCGCATCTGCGGCGTATGCTGCTGCGACCGATGCGGCAACCGCGGTGAGCGCGACCCATACGATGATGACCGCGGTGAACGACAAGCTCACCAGGAGCAGCGACACGATACCGGCCTCATTCACGAGCGAGCTCTCCACCATCGCGAGCGACGACACAAAGATGAATAGCGATGTATCGAGCCTCTTCTCGGCGAAGGCTTCGCTCGAGTCCTCGATGGCCACGCTCAATAATTCTGGTTCCACCCCGCTCGACATCCAATCTGCACAGCTTGCCCTCACGAAGGCGCAGAATGCAGTAAACGATGCCGAGACCAATCTCGCGAACTACGTGGTGGTCGCGCCGTTCGATGGCACCATCGCCAAAGTAGACGTGCAGGTGCACGACCAGGCCTCGGGCGCGGTCGCCACCCTCGTGACGAGCGGAGAATACGCAGACCTCTCCCTGAACGAAGTCGACGCTGCAAAGGTCGCGGACGGCCAGAAAGCGGCGCTCACCTTCGATGCTATCGACGGCCTCACCATTCCGGGCACCATTTCCGAGGTAGACAGCGTGGGCGCGGTGAGTAATGGCGTCGTTACCTACGACGTGAAGATCGCATTCGACACGCAGGATGCGCGGGTGAAGCCCGGCATGACGGTCGACGCAGTCATCACCACGCAGTCGGTCGATGACGCTATCATCGTGCCGAGCTCGGCGGTCACGACCGTCGGCGGGCAGAGCTTTGTGCAGGTGGTGACGACGGGCGCGCCGAGCATGGGCACCAGCACGCGCGGATTCGCTTCTTCTACCGCGCGCTTCCGCACCGCTTCGACGAGCTCCTCCACGAGCGCATTCAATGTGAGCTCCACCACGCCGCGCACCGGGTTCGGTACCGGTGTCACGCAGACGGTACTTGCCTCGAGCGTGACCGTGACGCGCGTGCAGGTAGAGGTGGGCGTGACGAGCGACACAGAGACGCAGATTGTGAGCGGCATTTCTCCAGGACAGTTCGTGGTCACTTCTACTAAATCGGGTACCGCGAGCGCGACGACCGTGAAGACCACCACGGGCAGCAGCGCGCGCCCTGCAGGAGGATTCGGCAGCGGCGGAGCCGTGTTCCGCGCGGGAGGCTAGCTATGATAGAGGTCAAAGACATCACGAAGACCTACCGCACCGGCGACATCGACACGCATGCTTTGCGCGGCGTGTCGTTCACCATTACCGATGGCGAGTTCGTCGCGATCATGGGACCATCCGGGTCCGGCAAGTCGACGCTGATGCACATACTGGGCGCACTCGATACGCCGACGTCGGGCACCTACGTGCTCGATGGCGAGGATGTCTCTACGCTTACTGCCGACGAGCTCGCCGATATCAGGAAGCGCCGGATCGGATTCGTGTTCCAGGCGTTCAATCTCCTTCCCCGCACCACGGTGCTGCGCAACGTGATGCTCCCCCTAGTCTATGCAGATGTGCCGGAGGAGAAACGCGCGCGCCTCGCGCAAGAATCGCTCGCGGCTGCTGGCCTCGACGAATCGCTCTTTACGCACAAATCGAATCAATTGTCGGGCGGGCAGATACAGCGCGTGGCTATCGCACGCGCACTCGTGAATGAGCCCTCGCTCATACTTGCCGATGAGCCGACGGGTAACCTCGACTCCAAGACGACAGAAGTCGTGCTCGACACCTTTGAGAAACTGAACGAAGAGCACGGCCGCACCATCGTCATCATCACGCACGAGGAAGACGTAGCCGAGCACGCCAAGCGCATCATCCGCGTGCGCGACGGGCTCATCGTGAGCGACACGCCGACGGCGCGCGCTGCAGAGCGCGCAAAGCTGCGCACATCCGTATGAAGCTCCGCGACACATTCGAAGAGACCGCGACCGCGCTATCCGCGAACAAAGCTCGCTCGGGGCTCACCATACTCGGCATCGTGATCGGCATCGCGTCGGTCATCGCCATGGTCTCTATCGGCAACGGCGCACAGGCCACCATCCAGTCTTCTATACAATCACTCGGCAGCAATCTCCTCATTATCTCACCGGGAGCGGCGCGGACCGCGGGCGTCTCTGCGGGACGCGGCAGTTCTAAGACCCTTATCTCTGCAGATGCCGCGGCGATCCAGTCGCAGATAAGCGGCGTCTCCGCCGTAGCGCAGGAAGTCACCGGCCGCTACCAGGTGACCGCCAAGGGTACGAACACCAACACCACGGTCGACGGGGTCTCGCCCGAGTACGCCGCGGTGCGTAATGTGCAGGTCGACCAGGGTTCGTTCATTACTTCGGGCCAAGTATCGGGGCTTTCAAAGGTCGCAGTGCTCGGGCCCACCACGGTGACCGACCTCTTCGGCGACGGCGCTACCGCCGCTGATGCCATTGGCCAGAGCATCCGCATCAAGGAGCAGCTCTTCACCGTGGTCGGCGTCACGGTCGCTAAGGGCGGGTCCGGATTCACGAATCAGGACGACATGATCTATATCCCGTACACCACGGCGCAGCGCTACTTCTCGGGCGACAACACGCTCACCTCTATAGATATCCAGGCGGCTGATAGCGCAGACATGACGCAGGTCGAAGCAGACGTCACCACGCTTCTTCTCGCACAGCACCATATCAGCGACCCGACTCTGGCTGACTTCAATATATTGA
>Ga0207694_10004623_pt1 | contig 10723 bp, 9 predicted proteins | sample KBSC34metaG_FD_184353 | JGI IMG/M metagenome (GOLD analysis project Ga0207694, IMG submission 184353) | Corn rhizosphere microbial communities from Kellogg Biological Station, Michigan, USA - KBS C3-4 metaG (SPAdes) (version 2) | ecosystem: Host-associated > Plants > Roots > Rhizosphere > Soil...
AAGCATGAGGCTTCCGATGGCTGAGGGAACTAGTGCCAAAATCAATCCCCACCAACGCCTCACGCCCCACTTCAGGTTCGCGAGGATAGCTCCCAATCCAAGAAGACCGGCAAATATCGGAGGAGCGGCATACCAGCCCGCCGCCTGTGCCATATCTGAAGCTAGGATGGGGTTATCAAAAGCCGTGATTGAGATAATGGGGGTCATTTTGCTATACGCGATTGTCCCTTTCTTCTCGCTTCGGGAGCCGCATCGTTCGCCGCCCGCGCGTGTCTTATGTTTATTCGTTGTGTGCGTCATTGCGATGTTAAAATTGCAGCCAATCGTCAAGTACGCGTTTTTTTATGGTTTGGCCCCGAACACTATTATAAAACTCAGAAACGGAAAAACTGATGGTCAAAAGAAATCGGAGGTCCTTGGCATTTTCAAATGAAACATAAAGCCAAAAAACTAATCGTGAATGGGCTGATGGGCCTGGTCCTTTTATTTGTCGGTTGTGCCCAGGAGTTTGGCGCCGGCTGGAGCGCCAGCATGAAAGTGAAAGCACAAAGAATGTGCCTCGCCGTTAATGATTATGCCGCCAAGCACGGCGATCTAGATAAGCAAATTGAGTCTCATCTCAGCTCAATCCGCATGGAGAATTTTGTAATTCGTAAAGATAGAGAATCTTTCAGTTTTGGAGATGAATGGTACTTTGAGCCAAAGTTGAATCGATTGTATAACCCAGGGTATCAAGTCGGCAGCGAATTGACCAATTTTACGATCAACTTTGAAAATGTTGGAAATCGCCCCGTCGTAACCGAAATGAATATGAGCCGTTTTCGTTTTGTTAAATGATGGAAGGGTCAGAGGCAAGCCGGCAGGTTTGCCCTACCAGCTTTGGGCGCATGTTCTTGCAAGTTTTTTCGTAAATGGGCCGATCCTCATTCTTTACACTTTTCTTGCGTGATCGTTCAGATGCCAGGAGATTGAACATAGGTCCAGATTCCCATTTGCAAGCGTCCAGAAATAAAAAATCCTCTCGACTCCCCGCCGCGAAAATCCAATGATGCCAATCACCTTATGACCTCCTCCCGATTTTCCCTTTTGGCCGGAATCCTATCCACGGCCGGGCTCATTTTCAGCGCCCATCCCGTGAAAGCGCAAACTGACAACGCCGTGAAAACCTTCACCGTCACTGCCGCCCCAACCGAGAACGGCACCCTCACCATCGATCCGCCGCTGCCGCAGGATGGAAAAGTCGCGGAAGGCACCGTGCTCACCCTCAAGGGCGCGCCCGCCGCCGGGTTCGCCGTGGATAGCCTTTACTATTACCCCCAGGCTCGCGGCGCGCGGTCGTATTACGAATTCATGGGCCCCGAAGTGAAAATCACCGTCGATAAAAACCTCGCGCTCGGCGCCTCCTTCATTGACGCCACAGCGCTTGAAGGGTTCACCCAAAAAAACGACATCGTTTTCGCGCAACCCGGCGTTAAGAAACTCAAATACGATCTCTTCATCCCGAACGGCGCCACGAACCTGCCCTTGATCGTCATCATTCACGGCGGCGGTTGGACCGTGAATTGCGAGGACGTCATGCACGGCCTCGCGCGCGAATTGGTCCGGCCCGGCCGCTACGTCGTCGCCAGCATCGATTACCGCTGGATCGGCACGCACGACGGCGATGCCAAGCCCAACACCATGGCGGACATCATGGGAGATGTTTACGGCGCGTTGGCCCACATCCAGGAACACGCACGTTCCTACGGCGCCGATCCGAGCCGCATCGGCGTCACTGGCGATAGCGCCGGCGGCCACATGTCCGCCGCCGCCATTGATTTCGTCGACCGCATCGGCGATGAAGGTTTCGGCGTGAAACCGGGAGTTTACCAATTCAAACCCACCTATATGCCCGCCGGCAAAACCGTGGCGCAAGTGCGCGAGGAACTCACCCGCGCCATCAAAGCCTCCGCGCCGAGCTATGGCATCTTCAACGCCGCCGCCATGCGCCAATTCGCCCAGGGCGAATCGGACGACTTCCGGAAAGCCCTCGCCCCCATCGATAACATCCCGAACATCAGCAAACGCGCTGTCCCGCAATTTCTCCTGCGCGGCACCGTGGATACCCTGATCAAAGACGCCGACGTGCAAGCCTACACCGACGCGCTGAAAGCCGCCGGCCAGCGGGCCGAATACGTCCAGGTCGAAGGCGCCGCCCACGCGTTCCTCGACTGGAAACCCGACGCCCAAACCCGCCGCACCTTCATGAAATTCGGCGTCCCATACTCCGCCAAAATGCGGGAATTTTTCGATTCAATTTTTTATCCGTAAGATTTATTTGGCGATCCTCGGCGAACTTAAGGGAATTATTGCCTGAAGCCGGTTCAGACCGGCAGGATGCGGTTAAAGTGGGTTTTGCATAGCAAATCGGAAGGGCCGAGGAAATGATTGCCGATACGGCCGTCACCTATTGGTTAAGTCTGAAACTCCAGATCGAGCAATTATCACCGTTTTAGTCGCGGCTGGAATTATTCTGCTTGGAGCAGTCGCCATTTTTGTTTGGAGGAGAAAGTTAAATCCAAATTGAGGCATCACCCTTGATTTACGTGGCAGAGCATGATATTCGTATCAAATAAACGTGAAGGGCGTGGTGGGGTTCGGACTCACATTTTCGCAGATGCGTAGCTGCGGGTTCGCCAATAAACCTACACGTCCTCAAGTTCGGTTGCCTAGCGGCCTATGAAGTCGGATTGGACCCGGCTCGCGATGTTAATTCTTGGATTTGGAGTCCAAGCTGGATAACAACGCTTCGACCAACTAGGTCTTAGCCCCGGCGTGTTTACGCCACGTTCGGGGCAAATTTTGATGATTGTCCTTCTTTTTTATCTTCAACAATCAGCGTCACCTCAATCCATTTGCAGATACGTTCATATTCTGCTCTGGAAATAAAGAGAGGGCTGTTGATTGTAAATTTACGTGTTTTGTCTTTGTCCAAAAAGAATGACTGTTCTTCATGATCGCTAAACATTTCTGGCGTTGATGAAGAGGGCAGTGCTGCCTGCGCTGTAGCGCGAGATTGCTTAATGGCATCCCCCAATGAGATGGCGACAGTCGTTTGTCTTGTGGCTGAGTGTTCTGTCGCTTTCACTCTCAAAAATCTATCTCCATCAATTACGCCAATTAACTGAGCGGAGTTTTCAAAAAACGCCGCCGCTCGGTCTTTCCAGCTATCAGGCACACCGAATTCCCTTTGCAAAATATTAGCCAAAATTTCTCGGCTTGGAAGCTTATCGCCATCGTAGCGACGTATTAGTTCTCGAAAGCCCAGTGGGGCAGACAAAAAATTCAATTGTGCATTCGATTTGTCGTGTTCGCTTGTCGGAAAATAATATCGCTTGGCCGATTCGCTTAAGCTGTATTCGCTTCTTCCGGTGATTAGGCCAAAAGCCTTCGCTGAGGAAATACGCTGTAGCAAAGATGCGGATTTCTCGCCCTCTTTCAAATGCGCCGCCAAGCTGCTTTTTGAGACAGGACTGCGAGCGCCGCCAAGCTCTTTTATAGCATCCGCGATTTTCAGTGATGGCGCGAGCGAGGTATATGGGTAAACACTCGACTCGGACTTCGAATCTGTTCCATTGTTTTCGCCAAGCGCATTCATTGTGAAAGGAGTTTAGAATATTATTAGCTTAAAGTCAATGTATTTTCTAAATAAAAAGACCATAGAATTTCTAATAAATAAGCAATAATCTACGAAAATCGTCCTTGAATGAGCGGCAAATACTGCCGATAGTCTGGCAGCTTTACAAGTCCCACTGCTTCGCCGGTGGGATTGCGGGGGGCGGCCAGAAATGGTTGCCCCCGCTTTATTTACTTTTATGGCCCATCCCAGGACTTTTGTGTATGTGGACGGGTTTAATCTTTTCTTCCGATCCTTACGCAAAACAACCTTCAAATGGCTTAATATTCAATCTCTTTGCGAGCAAATCCTGCCTCAAAATGACATACTTCAGGTCAATTATTACACCGCAAAAATACGCTCACGTGGTGATCCCGACAAGTCTTTGAGACATGAGGCTTATCTGCGCGCATTAAGAACGTTGCCGAAGGTAAACATATTTTACGGCACCTTTTCCAACCACAAAGTCATGCGGGAATTGGCTCATGCAAGCCTGATTACTAAACTTAAAAGGAGACTAGGAATTCAAGTTAGAATGAACCGCTGCGTGACTGTTTTTGATCCGAAAGAAAAAGGTTCGGACGTGAATTTGGCGGTTCATATGGTAAACGACGCTTGGAAAGACCTTTATGATGTGGGGGTACTGCTTTCAAATGACACAGATTTATTAGAAGCAATTAAGGTTGTGCGCCGCGATTGCAAAAAGACTATATGCGTAATAAACCCGCATAATCACCCAAACCCAGAATTGCATAAAGAGGCCGATTTAATCCGGGAAATAAGGCCCATTCATTTATCTGCCGCACAGCTTCCAGCAGCAATTCCATTCACTAAAATAAGCAAACCGAAGAGCTGGTAGTCCGTTGGGCTTGTCCGGAACGGCCATTCTCTCGTGTTCATTCGTTGAACGCCACAGAATAGCAATTCCAAGATTTCATGCTTCCAAGCTTTCAGGTTTCAAATTAAGGCGCTACCGGCACTTGAAGCCAATTTGACACGCATGCTATAAATATCCGCGAAGGAGGGCAGAAAGGTGATGAAAAGGGACATGAACAAGCGGTGCCGCCAGCCAAAACTTCAATTGGCGGGGACCACGAATCTGCCTCGTATCAAACTCACTTGTTTGTCCCTGGAAAAAACAAAGTGAATCACACCAAAACAAAGTAAAACACACCAAAACAAACCAAGCCCCCCCAATGCCCGCCATCCATCCATTGCATGTCCGACGTTCGATGTTGGATGTGCTTCGTACAAGCTATCCTTTAGTCGCGAAGCGACAGAGGAAATTAGCCAGCCACGAAGTGGCTGGGAATCTCGAAGCCGCGTCACGTCCTGAAAGGACGGAGGAAACATCGTTTTTCCGCTGTCCTTTCAGGACGCTGGCCCCACCACCGCCATACCAGCCACTTTGTGGCTGGCTAATCTCCTGATGTCGCTTTGCGACTGCAAGAATTCCACAAAGCAGGTTGGACGTTCGATGTTTCCCCTCATCTCGCTCTGGTCCGTCGCAGTCAATCGTGCCCAGTCGTGCCGAATCGTGCCTAAAAAAATGTTTTTTTGATCTTTGACATAGACCGCCTTTACAATCCGTCCATGAGTTCACTCCCCGTCAGTTCCGACAAGGAAGATCAATTGGCTCAGCGCATGGCTGCTCTCGGCGTGCGCGAAAGCGATATTGAAGAAACCTTCGTGCGCTCCGGCGGCCACGGCGGGCAGAACGTCAACAAAGTTGCCACCTGTGTGATGCTGCTCCATCGCCCCAGCGGCATCCAGGTCAAATGCCAGGAAACCCGCCAGCAGGGCATGAACCGTTTCCTCGCCCGCAAACTGTTGCTCGACAAAATTGAATCCTCGCGCCGCGAACGCATTAACGCCGAGCGTGCCCGCATTGAAAAAGCCCGCCGCCAAAAACGCAAGCGCAGCGCCGCCGCCCAGAACCGCATCCTTGCCAACAAAGCCCGCCAATCAGAGAAAAAGAAATTCCGCCGCTCCGTGCCCAATGACTAACGACAATTCTTGCTAAGAAATTGCCAGAAATGGGTATAGCGTCCCGGGCGAATCCTGTTAGTTTGTCCGCGACGGGCACCTCGGGGCCCTGGAGCCGCTCGGCCAGATTTCCGGCGGATGAACCCTTAAAAAAATTGAATTATGGCACAGATCGCAAAACTGCTCGGTGACAAAGCCGATTACCTCCTGAATTTCGACAAACCGAAAATCTCCAAAGACCGACTGCACGTTCCCGGCCCCGATTTCATCGACCGCATTTTTGCGCCCTCCGATCGCAATAACCGCGTGCTCGTGAACCTGCAGCGCCTGTTCGGCTCCGGTCGCCTCGCCGGCAGCGGCTATCTTTCGATCCTCCCTGTCGACCAGGGCATCGAACATTCCGCCGGCGCAAGCTTCGCCAAAAACCCGGATTACTTCGACCCGGAAAACATCGTCAAGCTCGCCATCGAAGGCGGTTGCAATGCCGTCGCCTCCACGTTCGGCGTGCTCGGAATGACCTCGCGCAAATACGCGCACAAAATTCCGTTCCTCGTCAAAATCAATCACAACGAGTTGCTGACCTATCCGAACAAAGCCGACCAAATTATGTTCGGCACCTTAAAAGAAGCGTCGGAAATGGGCGCCGCCGCCGTCGGCGCCACGATTTATTTCGGCTCACCCGAAAGCGGCCGCCAAATCGTGGAAGTCTCGCAAGCCTTTGCGATGGCGCACGAACTCGGCATGGCCACGGTGCTCTGGTGCTACCTCCGCAACAACGCCTTCAAGATCAAAGGCGCGGACGGCAAGACCACCGACTACCACGTCTCCGCCGATCTTACCGGCCAGGCCAACCACCTCGGCGTGACCATCCAGGCGGACATCATCAAGCAAAAGCTGCCGGAAAATAACGGCGGCTTCAAAGCCCTCAACACTGGCGGCTCAAGCTACGGCAAATTGGATGAGAAGATTTACACCGAACTCAGCAGCGATCACCCGATTGATCTCTGCCGCTACCAGGTCGCGAACTGTTACATGGGCCGCGCCGGCCTCATCAACAGCGGCGGCGAATCCAAAGGCAAAGGCGATTTGGAACAAGCAGTCGCCACAGCAGTCATCAATAAGCGAGCGGGTGGTATGGGATTGATCTCCGGCCGCAAAGCCTTCCAACGCCCATTGAAAGAAGGCGCCGCGTTGCTCAACGCGATTCAGGATGTTTACCTGAGCAAAGAAGTAACGGTCGCCTAAAGCGCCCGGTTTTCTCACCGCCCTCTCACGGCGTTCACCGCGAGAGGGTTTTGTGAGCGAAAAAACGATTCGAACCGATCAATCCTGGAGGCTCGAAAATTCTCCGACGGGCCGCGTGAACGTGGCCTTGGCAGGATAAACGACCAGAGCATGCGCCGATTTCTTTACGCTCTTTGACATCGCGGAAAAGGGCAGAGCGAGCACAAACAACGCCGAGCCTCCGATGGTCGCAGCCAGGCAGCCCGGGCGCACCAAGCCGACATCGATGATGGACGGAAGAGTCTTGTCGTCATCGGCGCGAGCCGGCGATGCGGAGGCTAAAAGGGTTACGGCGCACACTGCAGTCAATAGTTTGGTTTTCATGGGAGTCCTTATTTGCCGATAGGTTCCCTCATCGGCGTGAAAATTTCAAGTATTGTCGAGCTTATGGCTTGGCCGATAACTGGGTTAAAGTGATACCTTCCCGCCGTTTCAACGTTGCTTCCACTTTGGGCACATACATCTGCGTTTCCGCCGGGAGATACGGCGCAATTTCATCGTAAGTGGTGGCTTTGTGCTTCTTCAAAAGGTTTTGCACGGTGCCCTCGCCGGCGTTGTAGGCCGCCAGGGTGAGCCGCCAATCCTTAAACTTCTCGTGCAGCCGGTTAAGCAGTGTTGCCGCCACGCGCGCGCTCGGCTCCGGATCAAGCCGTTGATCGAACGGCCACGTCCGCAGTCCATATTGTTTGGCCGTGGCGGGCATCAATTGAAACAATCCTGCCGCCCCGGCAGGACTGCGCGCTTCCGGATCAAAGGACGATTCCACCTCGGCGAGCCAGACGAGTTGGTCCGGGACTTTTTTCTCAGCGAAAATCGGTTTCAACGTGCTGACGTACGGCTTGGCGTTCTCGGGCAAGGGGCGCTCCGCCATTTTGCGAATCCAGATTTCGCGAACCTCATTTGCCGGCGGATTGTAGCGCAAACCGGGCGAGAGGCTGGGCTCGCCGTTGGTGGCCGGTTTGGGTGGCGGAATGCGCAACCGCAATTCCTCCGCAGCATCGAGGTAATCCATGCGCGTCTTCAGCCACGCGGCGTAAGGCGCGGTTTCCTCGTAGCTTTCCAATACTGGCAAAACTGCCTGGGCAGTGCCGCGCAGTTGCGCCAGGTCGATGACGTAATCGCCCTGGAAATCCTTTTGCACCGAGTCGAAAAACTGCCGGGCTTTTTGCTGGTCAGCGTTTTGCAATGCCGCCAGCACGTCGTCATCGAGATTTTCATTGGCGAATTGCTGCGCCGCCTGCATGAGATCATCGATGGTGACGGTATTCGTTTGAGCGAACGCCGCGGTTGCGCTGGCCAACAGCAGCAAGGCGCAAACTATTTTCATAAGGGTAAAGTAAAATGCCCGGGGGCCGAGGGTCGAGGCGAAACCGGCCTACAGCCCAATAGGTTTAATGTCCGGAAAGCGCGATAAGGATGAAAGGTAAAATCGGCCAAAAAGGACGGAGCGTGAGGAGGAAGAGGCGTGTAACTTATTGCAATTCAGTGGGAAAAGGACCCCAGTCGCACATGGGTTCCCCCCGTTCTTGCAAAACCGCCCGGTTTCAGGTCTGCTGTTCCTTAATTGATGAAGCGATCAGAGCGATTTCAGAAACACCGAAGCCATTCGACGAGCGGTCTTTTCGAATTTTGGCTTCGTTTCGGCTCAGTCATAGGGCTTTTTAAGCCTGCTCCTTCGCCGAAGCCTCGCCAAAATTCAAAAATCCTCGCTCCGAATGGCTTGGGTTTTTCCTCAAACGCTCTGCTTGGTTGTTTATTAATTGCCGCCGCGTTACCCGTCGGCAGGGTGTCGGCTTATGAATATGCCGAAGTGACGTTGGATTATGTCCAAGCCAAGGCTCTTCAGCGCGCGCAAAAACCATTTCACTCACCGAAGGTCGATTTCCCGGATTTTTTGCGCGAGGACAAACTGAATTACGATAAGTATCGCGAGATCGAGTTTCGCCATGAGGATGCGTTGTGGGCGAATCAGCCGCTGCCGTTTCGCGTGGAATTTTTTCATCCGGGCTATATTTACCAGGAGCCGATTCACGTGAATGAATTCACGCTGACGTATGTGCAGCCGGTGCGGTTTGTGCAGGATTGGTTCAATTATCGGTCGCTGAAGTTGCCCAAACAAATCCCGGCGGATACGGGTTATGCCGGTTTCAAGGTATTGTATCCGTTGAACGAGGCAAATAAGTGGGATGAACTGGGCGCATTCATTGGGGCGAGTTATTTTCGATTGCTCGGCAAGGGGCAAAGCTACGGTCAATCCGCGCGCGGGTTGGCGCTGGATTGCGGCGAGACGGATCGGCCGGAGGAGTTTCCGATTTTCACGGATTGGTGGCTGGGCAAACCGTCGCAGGGGGAGGATCGCCTGAAGATGTACGCGATTCTGGACAGCGTGAGTTGCGTGGGGGCGTATCGGTTCGTGGTGATTCCGGGCTCGACGACCGTGGTGGATGTGGACGCGGTGCTTTATTTCCGCGAGGGTGACAAGGTGCGCGCGGTGAATGCGGATCGCAAACCGATCAAGACGATTGGCATTGCGCCGTTCTCCAGCATGTTTTGGTTCGGCAAGGCGTCGGAGCGTCGGTTTAATGATTATCGGCCGGAAGTTCACGATACCGATGGTTTACTGATGCGCATGAGCAATGGCGAGGTGCTTTGGCGTCCGTTGACCGATCCAGCGAAGATGAGTCACCAGGTGTTCTCGACGAAGGGCATCAGCGGGTTTGGGTTGGTGCAACGCGACCGGAATTTTTCGCATTACCAGGATTTGTTTAACGCGTATTTCAAGACACCGAGCGTGTGGGTGCGGCCCAACGGCGAATGGGGCGAAGGCGAGGTGCATCTGCTGGAATTGTCCACGACCAACGAATACCAGGACAATATCGCGGCGTTCTGGAATCCGAAGGATCAGCCGGCGCCGTTGCAGCCGTTCAAGATTTCCTACACGCTGCTGTGGGGGACGAATGAGGATGACATGAAGTTGAATTTCGACCGGGATCGGGTGATTGCGACGCGCATCGGGCAGGATCCGCGCGACCCGAAGATCCGAGAGTTCATGATTGATTTTGCGGGGCCGAAGCTGAAGGGATTTTCGGAGACGAACAAGCCGCAGGCGATTACGAGTTGCAGCGCGAATGCGGGCATTGCTTACAGCGAGATTTATTACAACCAGTACGAGTCGTGCTGGCGCGTTGATTTGAAGTTGGAACCCCACAACCAGGACCCAGTGGATATCCGTTGCACTTTGCAAAAAGGAGAGGAAGTTCTTACCGAGACATGGACCTATCACTGGAGTCCGCCTTAAATGTGCCCGGGGTCGGTGGTGAGCCCGCCGGAAATATCGCGGGTCGGCCGCTGGAAGAATGGAATGCCGCTTACGCAAAAGTGGAAAGCTATTTCCACGCGTTGCGCATCCGCAACAAGGTGCTGCTCGGTCGCTTGGTGATTCACGTGTTGAAACGCGCCATGCGCCGCGCGCCACAGGAAGCGCATCTCTCCGCCACGGAACTTGCCGCGGAGGAAATGGATTTGGTGGTGACGGAATGGTTCGGGCAGGTGTTGCAGGAAGCGCCCGTCGGGGCGAATCACATGCTCTCGACGCGCGGGCGGTTGGCGTTGTTGCTGGTCGATATGCCGGGGAAATGGCAGGAGCAATTTCTGCATCCGCCGCCGTGGCCGGAGGAATTTATCAAGGCGATGCGTGAGGCGTATTTGCGTGCGGGGCCGGATTTTCAATTGGCCAAGATGGCGCCACGTCCGCTGGACCTGGGGCCGATCGCCACGCTCACGAACCTCAGCCTGCTG
>Ga0207694_10004627_pt1 | contig 10715 bp, 9 predicted proteins | sample KBSC34metaG_FD_184353 | JGI IMG/M metagenome (GOLD analysis project Ga0207694, IMG submission 184353) | Corn rhizosphere microbial communities from Kellogg Biological Station, Michigan, USA - KBS C3-4 metaG (SPAdes) (version 2) | ecosystem: Host-associated > Plants > Roots > Rhizosphere > Soil...
GCACCATCAAGAAGATTGCCGATGGCGAAGCCTGGACCATGCCGGCCACGATCGAGGATCCCAAGGTGCTGGATGAAATCGGCGAGGCGCTGAAGAGCCGGGTCTGACATCGGTCGGCTGGCCGCCGCGGCCGTTCGTTGCGCTATATAAGGAGCGCCTTGCTTTTGATGCAATGAGGCGGCACGCCTGCAGGTGATTTTGCGTCTTTTTCGGGAATCCATGAATGCAGCGCTCGTTTATCGGAACGCGACTGATGATCGTCGCGTTGGTCTCGCTCGGGCTTGTGGCCTGCGCGGAGCGCGGTGCGACCTCGCTTGCCACCCTGGAGCAGGATGACGATGTGGTCTGCCGCGCCAACAATGTGACCGTAGGGTCGTCAGAATATATCGCTTGTCGGCGCGATCGTGATGTCCTGCGCGACAAGGCGGCCGCGCGCGCCGATCGCCGGCAGCGCGATCTCGCCGAGCACATGCTGAATCATCCGAACTAGCGCCAAACCTCAAAAGCAAAACGCGGCGGAATGGGTCCGCCGCATTGGATATTCTAGGTGGATAGGACGCGTTATTCGTCGTCCTGCTTCTTGCCGCCGAGGGTTTTCAGCTTGGCAAAAACGGCATCCACGTTGAGATCGTCCCGCTTCTTCTCATCCGCTTCGGAATCGGGCTCCTTGCGCGTGGTCTCGGAAGCCGGCAGCAGCGTCGCGCCGCCATAGGTGGTGTCGGCAGGTTTTTCCTTGGCCGCGCGCTGCACCTCGAAATCCAGTTCGATCTGCGAGCACAGTCCGAGCGTCACCGGGTCCATCGGGGTCAGCGTGGAGGCATTCCAATGGGTGCGGTCGCGGACGCTGGCAATGGTGGTCTTGGTGGTGCCGACCAGCCGCATGATCTGCGCATCCTTCAATTCGGGATGATTGCGGACCAGCCACAGGATGGCGCTCGGGCGCTCATGGCGGCGCGAGACCGGGGTATAACGCGGACCCTTCTTTTTGGCCTGGGTCGGCAGCACAACCTTGCTTTCGCCGAGCCTGAGCCGGTAGTCCGGATCCTTTTCACCCTTCTCGATTTCGTCGCGGGAGAGTTGCCCGGTCGAGATCGGATCCATGCCCTTGATGCCCTGGGCGGCATCGCCATCGGCAATGGCCCGGATTTCGAGCGGGTGCATTTTGGTGAAATCGGCGACCTGATCGAAGGTCAGCGCGGTATTGTCGAGCAGCCACACGGCGGTCGCCTTTGGCATCAGCGGTGCATGGCTCATGGCAAATCTCCTTTGTCCTTCGCCCACCCCCCTGGGGGGCGAAGCCATCTGGTCAGCATGACGGGATAGGTGCGGTATATAAGCCGCCAGGACCCTCCGGCGCAATGGCCGCTCCGGAAGTGGATATGGAGTTTGGGGCCCGATCGCCTCATTGCCGCCAGTTCAGGCGACTATTTGGCTGATTTAAGTACCGAAACAGGCTCGGACAAGAACTTCTGAACCGTCATGTCGGTTTTTGCCTTGACAGCGCCTGAAAGCGGTCCCAATTCCTAAAGGAATCCTTGACCGGATTTTCAGTCCTCGAAATGACCCGTCGCCGGCCCCAGCGGTCGTGGCGTATCGAGTCCGAGATCGCCTTATGCCAGCCAAACCCCAACTTAAAATCGTGCTCTGTTCGCCGCGCGGATTCTGTGCCGGCGTGGTCCGGGCGATCGATACCGTGGAGCGCGCGCTCGCGATCTATGGCGCGCCTGTCTATGTCCGCCATGAGATCGTGCACAACCGCTACGTGGTCGACAGCCTGAAAACAAAGGGCGCGATTTTCGTCGAGGAACTGGCGGAAATTCCCGACCATACCAATGCGCCGGTCGTGTTCTCGGCGCATGGGGTGCCCAAATCGGTTCCGGCCGACGCGCGCGCCCGCAATTTCTTCTCGCTGGATGCAACCTGTCCTTTGGTCACGAAGGTGCATCGCGAGGCCGCCATTCATTTCAAGCGCGGGCGTGAAATCCTGCTGATCGGCCATTCGCACCATCCGGAAGTGGTCGGCACGCTCGGCCAGTTGCCGCCGGGCGCCGTCACCCTGATCGAGACCGCCCAGGACGCCGCGACCTTCGTTCCCAAAAATCCGGACAATCTCGCCTTCGTGACCCAGACGACGTTGTCGATCGACGATACCGCCGAGATCGTCGCGATGCTGAAAGATCGCTTTCCGAATATCTCGGGGCCCCACAAGGAAGACATCTGCTATGCCACCACCAATCGCCAGCTGGCGGTGAAGAAGGTGGCGCCGGTGGTCGACGCGCTGATCGTGGTGGGCGCGCCCAATTCGTCCAATTCGCAGCGGCTGCGCGAGGTGGCGGAGCGCGAGGGTTGCCCGATCGCGGTCCTGGCCCAGCGCGCCAGCGACCTCGACTGGTCACGTTTCGATGGCATCACAAGCCTCGGGATCACCGCTGGGGCCTCGGCCCCCGAAGTGATCGTCGAGGAGATCATGGGCGCCTTTGCCGAGCGGTACGAACTAGACGTGGAAACCGTTTCGGCGGCTGAGGAAAACGAATTTTTTCCGCTTCCCCGGCCGCTGCGGCCCGAGGCGGCGGCCGAATAGTTCGAATTGGTTCGGCCGGCTTCGAGCCGCCTGAGGGCTGGATTGCGTCGGGCGAATTGACGATAACTGGCTCGTCCCTTGATTCTCGGGTTCGCTTCAGGGGATGTGACAGCCACCGGCGAACTTCGGAATCGGGACCATCATGGCGGTTTACACGGACGTCGCCGCCGAGGAGCTTGCGGAATTCCTGAAAAGCTACGACATCGGCGCGCTGCTCTCCTATAAGGGCATCGCCGAGGGCGTTGAGAATTCCAATTTCCTGCTTCACACCACCAACGGCTATTTCATCCTCACGCTGTATGAAAAGCGCGTGGCGAGAAATGATCTGCCGTTCTTTCTGGGATTGATGGAGCATCTGGCCTCTCACGGCGTCAATTGTCCGCAGCCGGTACGAAACCGGGCCGGCGAGGCGCTGAGCAGTCTCGCCGGGCGACCATCTGCCATCATCACTTTTCTTGAGGGCTTCTGGCCACGCAAACCCGCCGCCGTGCACTGCGCAGGCGTCGGGCAGGCGCTCGCGAATATGCACCGCGCGGGTCTCGATTTTTCCATGTCGCGCGCCAATGCACTCTCGGTCTCGGGCTGGCGCCCGCTGTTTGATGCCGCTTCAGCGCGTGCCGATGAGGTGCAGCCCGGGCTTTCCGCCTTCATCAGCTCCGAACTTCAGTACCTGGAAAGTGGCGTCTGGCCGCTTCATCTGCCGCAAGGGGTGATTCACGCCGATTTGTTTCCCGACAACGTCTTCTTTCTCGGCGATCAGGTCTCCGGAATTATTGATTTCACCTTCGCCTGTAATGACATCCTGGTCTATGACGTTGCGATCTGCCTGAACGCCTGGTGTTTCGAGGCCGACGGTTCGTTCAATGTCACCAAGGCTCGCGCGCTGCTTGGCGCCTATCGCCGCGAGCGCGAATTATCCGTTGCCGAACAAGAGGCGCTGCCGCTTCTGGCGCGCGGTGCGGCCTTGCGTTTTCTGCTGACGCGGCTGGTTGATTTTCTCAACGTGCCGGCCGGCGCGCTGGTCCGCCCCAAGGACCCGCTGGAATATGTCCGCAAATTGCGGTTTCAGCAGAGTGTGGGCGGCATCCGCGACTATGGCGTCGAGACCTAACGGGCCGCAGGACCAATGAAAGACGAATTTGGCAAAGAACGGCCGGATCCGATCGCTTCGTCGCCCAATGTCGTCATCCACACCGATGGCGCCTGTTCGGGCAATCCAGGTCCGGGCGGGTGGGGCGCCATCCTCAAATTCGGCGATGTCGAAAAGGAGCTGAAGGGTGGGGAGCCGCATACCACCAACAATCGCATGGAACTGATGGCGGCGATTTCAGCGCTGGAAGCGCTGAAGAAATCCTGCGTCGTCGATCTCTATACCGACAGCCAGTATGTCCGTCAGGGTATCACCGGCTGGATCCATGGCTGGAAACGAAATGGCTGGCGTACCGCCGACAAGAAACCCGTCAAGAATGTCGACCTCTGGCAACGTCTCGACGGCGCGCTGCATCGGCATCAGGTGCGCTGGCACTGGGTGAAGGGCCACGCCGGCCACGATGAGAACGAGCGGGCCGATCAATTGGCGCGCGAGGGTGTGGCGCTGGCGCGTCTGAAAGCATCCCCCAGCAGCTGATCGGGATAAACACGGCACAACCGCTCATGACAAAAGCGCGGCCGCCGCTGGAGCTTCGGTTCTAATCGAATCAGAACCGAAGCTCCCGTTGTTGTCTTGGCTTTCTCCACACGAACTGGTGGCCACTTTGCTTGAAAACGCCATAGCCAAGCGGCCCTCGCTTCTTCAGATATCGGAAAGCGGCTCAGAGCTGGCTGAGCAAGGTTTCGCCGCCGGAGACTTCCACCTTGCCGGGCGCCGGTTCGATGTTGAGCTGCTTCACCACACCGTCTTCCACCAGCATCGAATAGCGCTTGGAGCGAATGCCGAGGCCATTGCCGGACGCATCGAGCTCCATGCCGATCGCCTTGGTGAATTCGGCATTGCCGTCGGCCAGGAACACGGCTTCATTGCGCTGGTCCGTATCGCGCTTCCAGGCATTCATCACGAAGGCATCGTTCACCGATATGACGCCGATCGTATCGACGCCCTTCTGCTTGATGGCGTAGGCATTGAGGAAGATGCTCGGCAGATGCATCTTGTGACAGGTGCCCGTATAGGCGCCGGGTACGGCAAACAGCGCGACCTTCTTGCCCTTGAAGATGTCGTCGGTGGTTTTGACCTGAACGCCTTCGTCCGTCATCACGCGGAGCTTGGCATCAGGCAATTTGTCGCCAACTTTGATGGTCATTCTTTGCGTCTCCTTCAATGGATCAAGCGTCTTAGCGGGAGAATGCCACCCGCACAATATTCCGCCCCCGCAGAACGGCAATGGGCGCCGTCCTTCACGGTTGCGTCATTCCAGGCATGCAAAGCCCGAATGTGGGCTCGGGGTGATGGCTGCCTGCGTTTGGCGCGAGCGGACCAGATGACGGCTCAGGCAGCGGCCTTTTTCTCATCACGCAATTCGCGGCGCAGGATTTTTCCGACATTGGTTTTGGGCAGCGCGTTCCTGAATTCGATCTGTTTCGGCACCTTGTAATTGGTCAACTGGCCCGTGCAGAAATTGATCACGTCCTGCGCAGTCAGTTGAGGGTCCTTCTTGACGATGAAAGCCTTGACGACCTCCCCGCTCTTTTCATCGGCGACCCCGATCACCGCACACTCAAGCACGCCGGGATGGCTTGCAATGACTTCCTCGACCTCATTGGGATAGACGTTAAACCCGGAGACCAAGATCATGTCCTTCTTGCGGTCGACGATCTTGATGAAGCCGTCCTCGGACATCACGCCGATATCGCCAGTTCGGAAATAACCGTCAGCGGTCATCACCTTGGCGGTTTCGTCGGGCCTATTCCAATAGCCGGCCATGACCTGCGGCCCCTTGGCGCAAATTTCGCCGCTCTGGCCGAGCGGCACTTCATGGCCGTCGTCGTCCCGTATCGAGATATAGGTGGACGGGACGGGAATTCCGATTGAGCCGGTGTATCGGTCGATATCTGCGGGATTGCAAGTCAGGGTGGGCGACGTCTCGGAGAGGCCGTAACCCTCCGACAAATGGCAGCCGGTGGTTTTCAGCCATGCTTCCGCCACCGGCCTTTGGGTGGCCATGCCGCCACCGGTCGAGGTCTTCAGCTTGCTGAAATCGACCTTGTCGAAACCCGGGGTGTGGAGCAGGCCGTTATAGAGCGTATTCACCGCCGGGAAGCTGTTGACCTGATATTTCATCAATTCCTTGACGAAAGATGGCAGGTCGCGCGGGTTGGGGATCAGGAGATTGACCCCGCCGGCGCGCATGCCGAGCAGGAAGCAGGCCGTCAGCGCGAAGATATGATAGAGCGGCAACGCGCATACGATGAAGAACTGCTCGACATGCGGCGGCTTTTGCAGCGCCGGCTGCAGCCAGGCATCGTTCTGCAACACGTTGGCCAGGATGTTCCGGTGCAGCAGCGTCGCGCCCTTGGAAACGCCCGTGGTGCCGCCGGTATATTGCAGAAAAGCGACGTCGTCGCCGGAGATGGAGGGCTTCTGGAAGGTCTTGTGTCGACCCTCATCCAAAGCGTTGTTGAAGCCAATCGCCATCGGCAGCGAATAGGCCGGGACCATTTTCTTTGCGTAGCGAACCACCCAATTGACGATCAGGCCCTTGAAGCCGAGCAGATCGCCCATGCTGCCGACGATGACATGTTTCACCGAGGTGTGGGCGATCACTTGCTCCAGCGTGTGAGCGAAGTTTTCCAGGATAATGATGGCTTCGGCTCCGGAATCCCGGAGTTGGTGTTCCAACTCGCGCGGTGTGTAGAGCGGGTTGACATTCACGACCGCATAACCGGCCCGCAGCACGGCGGCGGTGGCGACGGGATATTGCAGAACGTTCGGCATCATCAGCGCCACCCGGGCGCCCTTGCTTAGACCGAGGCTTTGCAGATAGGCCGCAAACGCCCGCGACATCTCATTGAGATCCCGATAACTGATCGACTTATCCATGCAGATGAAAGCGGGCCGCGCGCTGAACTTGGCAAAACTTTCCTCCAGCAGATCGACCAAGGACGCATACTGTGTCACGTCGACATCGGCAGGCACGCCGGCTGGATAATGCTTGAGCCAAATCCGCTCCATGATGCTCTCCCGGTTGATTTTCTGCCGCTCGGGGCAATTTGTTGCAAGCAGTATTGGCGCGCCGCGCGTCGATGGCAAGCCGCCGTCAGGCGGCGGGCCTCAACACAAAGTTCGACGCAGGAGGCGGTCCCAAGGCTCTCGGCGCTTACAGGACCATTGCAGGCGGCGCGCTCAACCCCGCGGCGATGCGGAGTTGGTCTGGCTCTGCGGCTTGGTCTCGCCAGCCGCGCTCTTTGGCGCCGGCTTGGCTGTCGTCTTCGGCTGTGGGGGATGCGGCTTTGCCGCGGCCGCCGAACCAGAGGTTTTGGGGGCGTCAGCTTTCGGCTTATCGGCGGCTACCGCCGGCTTGTCCGTATCCGCACGGCTAGCTCCTTGCGGACGCTTGGCCTGCTTGGTAGCCGATTTGCCTTCCGCGGACTTTGTCTTTGGCTTCTCCTTGGAAGCCTCCTTAGGCTTGCCACTCGGCGTGGCCTCGGAAGAGGCGGCTGCCTCGGGATTCCGCTCGGGCTTCTTGGCCGCGGTTCGCGATTTCTTGCCCCGCTTTCCCTTGGATGTCGCCTGTTGCTCTGAATCGGCACTGATCGCCGCCGCCAGGGCGGCGCCTGTCCGCGTCGGCCCCGTATAGACCGGAATGGGCTCGGATGGTGCCGGAGCAGCGGCCATCAGTTCGGAAGGCTTCAACGTCGGAGGCTGCAGGCCCGCGGCAAAAAAGGTGATCGCGGCATCGCCGTTCCCAGATCCTGCATTGGCGGCGACGGTCTCTTCATCCTCGTCGCTCGCCGGCCGCTTATGTTTACCTCCGCACATTTCGTCTCGTAGGTTCGGCGGCGATGCATCGACGGGTACCAGATTGTCCACGGTGCCAAGCGAGGGGCGCAGCCACGATAGATTATCGTTGAAGCCTCGCTCCAGCATTTGCGCCGCGCGCACCGCCCGCGCTTTCCCGGAAGATGCGCCGAGCACGACTGCGATCAACCGCTTGCCATCGCGGGTTGCGGAGGCCACGAGATTATAGCCGGAAGCGCAGATAAAGCCGGTCTTGAAACCATCGGCGCCCGGATAGCGTCCGATCAGCTTGTTGAAGTTCTGGGTCACCCGCCGGCCAAAACGGATGGAGGGGATGTGGACGAAATATTCATATTCCGGCAAATCGCGAATGATAGCTCGTGCCAAAATCGCCAAATCGCGCGCCGAGGTGATCTGGCCGTCCGCCGGCAAGCCGTTGGGATTGACGTAACTAGTCTGTGTCATTCCCAATCGCTGCGCATTCTGATTCATCAGCGCGGAAAATCCATCGACCGATCCGCCCAGACCTTCGGCCAGCACTACAGCCATGTCGTTGGCCGATTTGACGAGCATCATCTTCAGCGCGTTGTCCACGGTCACCTGGGTGCCGGTCCTGAACCCCATCTTGGACGGCGCTTGCGAGGCGGCCACTGGCGAGACGGTGAGCAGCGTATCGAGCGAGATCCGCCCTTCCTTCACGGCCTTCAGGGTGACATAGGCCGTCATCAGCTTGGAGACCGAGGCCGGGTACCACGGATAGGTGGCATTTTCGGCCTGAAGAACCTTGCCGCTATCGGCTTCGACCAGCAGCAATGCTTCCGCCTTTGCCGAGCGTGGCAGAGCCAAACCAAAGGCGGCGACAGCTAGAAGCGCGGTGATCGGTTTCAGCGCGGGCAGGCGCAGCAACAGACGAGACAAGAGCACTATCCGATTCCGGTCCTTTGAGGCTTCACCATATCAAGCCTCGTGATCTCTGGGTTTCGGTGACCCAGACCTTTAAACGACGCTACCAGCGCCGCTTCGACGGGAGCCAACCTATACCGGCTTGCCCATCCCGAACAGGGGTCAGTGATCCATGAAATGGGATGAAATTTGGCCGTCCATGAAGTGGCAGCAGATCGTCCGGGTTCCAATTTCGCAGGTCAGGTTTGGTCCTGAATCATGAACTGGGCCCTGGCAAGCGCTGCAAAATGGCCACCGCGCGCCACCAGTTCATCAAAATTACCACTCTCAATGACCTGGCCCCTGTCGAAAACCAGGATTTTTGTGGCGTTGCGGATGGTCGACAGTCGGTGAGCGATGACGAAAGTGGTGCGTCCCTTCATGACCTCATCCAGCGCGGCGTTCACTTTGGTTTCCGTTACCGCATCAAGCGCACTGGTCGCCTCATCCAGAATCAGGATCGGCGGGTCCTTCAACAAAGCGCGAGCAATCGACAGGCGCTGGCGCTCGCCGCCAGATAGCATCCTTCCGCGTTCGCCGGCATTTGTCTCGAATTGATGTTCGGAACGCTCGATGAAATCCAACGCTTGCGCTCGCGCGGCGGCCAATCGCAATTCTTCTTCGGTGGCCTCGGGTTTGCCGACGCGCAGATTGTCTGCGATCGAGCGGTTGAACAGCAGGGCTTCCTGAAACACCACGCCGATGTTTCGCCGCAGCGCGGTCAGTGTCAGCCCGCGAATATCCATGCCGTCGATCTTGATGAAGCCGGACTGCGGATCAAAAGCCCGATGCAGCAGCGCAATCGCGGTTGATTTGCCGGCGCCGGTGGGACCCACCAGAGCGATAGTCTGGCCGGGAAGCGCGGTGAAGGAAAGATCCTCGATCGCCGGGCGCTTGCCGTCATAGGAAAACGAAACGTCGTTGAACTCGACGAGACCCGCAAGCCGGCCGGCATCGATGGCGTCAGGCCGATCGCGTACGGCGGGTACCGCATCGAGCACGTTGAAGAATTCCTGAAGCCGCGGAGCCTCCATGAAAACAGCATTGATGAAGCTCACCACCTGCTCGAGCTTTTGGATGAGCAAGGTGGCAAAGGAAACGAACATCACGATCTCGCCGACGCTGGTCAGCCCGCGCTCATGCAGGGCGATGCCAATAGTGAAAATCGCAAGCACCGTGATGGTGGTCGATGCCCGGGTGATGACAGTGACCATCGCCCACCAGGAGAGCACCGGCATCTGGACCGACAGCAGCTTGTCGGCGGCAAGCCTCAATCCCTGGACTTCGGCATCGATCCGGACAAAGCTTTGCACCAAGGCAACATTGCCAAGCGCATCGGAGGCCCGGGCGGAAAGATCGCTATAGGTTGCCTCCACCTCGCTCTGCATCGAATACGTCCTGCGGACCACAAGCGTCGTCAGTAAGGTGAAGACCACGCAGAGCACGAACAGCAGGATGGCGAGCCGCCAGTTAATGTAAAGCGCGAGCGGCAGCAGCACGACCAGCGACAGGATGGCGGCAAAGTGCTCGCGGAAAAAGCCAAGCCACAGGCGCCACAGCGAGTCCGTACCATTCAGCATCACTTTCATCAGGCGGCCGGAATGCGTTCCGGTATGAAAGGTCAGCGGCAACTGCATGATATGTTCGAAGTAGCTGGTCAGAACCGCTTGGCGCTGGCGGTGCGACAATCGGTCGGCATGAAGGGCAACCACGGCGCTGCACAGAATGGTAAAGAGACCGAAGCCTGCCCAGGTCAGGAGCAACGGCCAGGCGGAGGTCTGCGCATCGGTGCTACGACCCGACAGTGTGTCGACAATCCGGCCGAACAGGACGGGTTCGGCGAACTGCGTGCCGGCCAGCAGCAGATTGGCGCCGGCCAATATCCAACCCAGGCGCGCTTCCTTACCAAGAAGCTCAAGAACTCGGGCATAGAGACGAAGCAGGGACATGCGCAAATCCGGCAGGCGAGGGACGTTATTCTGCCATTTTAATCAGGGAGAGGCCGGAGATATAGCTGCCGCAGCGCTTTACGCACCTAATCCATCGGCAGAGCCAACTTCCCGCCGCTCGCGGAGCATTGAGTGGCTCTGCCGAGAGGCGTCCGGTGGGGAAGGTGGGCTTGGCACAGGGGTTGCAGAAATCGGTGTCTAGAGTAGGAACAAACGTAGGAAATAGGCGCCTTGCGGTGCGCCTGCTATCGGGCCGCGAACCCGCCCGGCGGCTGGCGCCGTTAACGCGATT
>Ga0207694_10004628_pt1 | contig 10714 bp, 12 predicted proteins | sample KBSC34metaG_FD_184353 | JGI IMG/M metagenome (GOLD analysis project Ga0207694, IMG submission 184353) | Corn rhizosphere microbial communities from Kellogg Biological Station, Michigan, USA - KBS C3-4 metaG (SPAdes) (version 2) | ecosystem: Host-associated > Plants > Roots > Rhizosphere > Soil...
TCGAGCTTCCGATCGACGTGAGCTCGCCCGATGAGATCGGCGACCTCGCTCGCTCCTTCGCGCAGATGACCGAAAGCCTCGAGCAGTCGCGCGCGCGCTCGACGCGCCTCAACCTCGAGCTCCAGAACAAGATCTCGCAGCTCGAGAAGACGCAGGCACAGCTGGTTCAGTCCGAAAAGCTCGCCTCGATCGGCGAGATGTCGGCCGCGGTGGCCCACGGCATCCGCAATCCGCTCGCGAGCCTTCGCGCCGCGGCGCAGGTCGCCATGCGGCATCCGGAGTCGGCCGCGACGCGCGAGCACATGAGCATCATCATCGAGGAGGTCGATCGGCTCGATCGCCGCGTGAGCCATCTCCTGAGCTTCTCCAAGCCCGCCCCGTTTCATCCGCTTCGCGAGAGCGTGTCGCGGCTGGTCGAGGATCTGCTTCCGCCATTCGCCGAGCTGCTCCGCGAGCGCGGCGTCTCGCTCGAGCTCGCGCTCGCGCACGAGCTTCCCGAAGTTCGCGTCGACCCCATGCAGCTGGAGCAGGCGCTGGTCGAGATCGTCTCCAACGCGCTCGACGCGATGCCGCACGGTGGCACGCTCCGGATCGCGGCGCGCGCCGAGCGGTCCTCGAGCGGCGACGAAGGCGTGGTCGTCGAGATCGCGGATACCGGGGTCGGCATCCCCGAGCGCGTGCTCGCTTCCGTGTGCGAGCCGTTCTTCACGACGCGCGCGGAAGGCACGGGGCTCGGCCTCGCGATCGCGAAGCGCTACATCGAGCAGAACGGCGGCGCGCTCGAGATCAGCAGCATCGCGACGGTGGGAACGACGGTGCGCATTCGGCTGCCCGCGATCGATTCCCCGGATGCCGCCGCCGGCGAGCCCGAGCCCGCGCGCGCCGGGGCGAGCCGCTCGTGAGCGGACCGACGGTGCTGATCGTGGATGACGAGCGCACACTCGCGCGCTCGATCAAGACGTTCCTCACGGAATCCGGCTACGAAGCCGAGGTGGCGGGGGACGCGGAGAAGGCGCTCGAGCTGCTCGAGAGCATGCGCCCCGATGTCGTCTTCGCCGACGTGCGGCTGCCCGGGATGGGCGGCATCGAGCTGCTGCAGCACATCCGCGAGTTCGATTCGTCGATTCCCGTCATCATCATGACGGCGTACGGCAGTATCGAGGGCGCGGTCGAGGCGGTGAAGCTGGGCGCCTTCGACTACCTGAAGAAGCCCGTCGATCTCGAGGAGCTCAAGCTGCTCGCGGACCGCGCACGCGAAACGTCGCTTCTCAAGCAGGAGCTTTCGTACTATCGCGGGCGAGGGGCGCGGAAGCTTCCGTTCGCCGGCATGATCGGCGAATCACCAGCGATCCGCGCGATCATGGACCAGGCGCGCCAGATCGCCGCGCTGGATGATACGCCGCCCGTGCTCATCACCGGCGAGACGGGCACGGGCAAGGGACTCGTCGCGCACACGATCCACGCGAGCGGACCGCGCTCGTCGAAGCCGTTCATCGAAGTGAACTGCACCGCGCTCCCGGCGAGCCTGATGGAGGCCGAGCTGTTCGGCCACGAGCGCGGCGCCTTCACCGATGCGAAGCAGTCGAAGATCGGGCTCTTCGAAGCGGCGGAGCATGGCTTCATCTTCCTCGACGAGATCGGAGACACGGAGCTCCCGCTGCAGGGCAAGCTCCTGCGCGCGATCGAGGAGCGAATGGTTCGACGCGTGGGCGGCATTCGCGACCGGCGCATCGACGTGCGCATCCTCGCCGCCACCAATCGCGATCTCGAGCGCGAGGCGCAGACGGGAACCTTCCGGCGCGATCTCTACTTCCGCCTGGCGGTGATCCTGCTCCGGCTGCCGCCGCTGCGCGAGCGAGGCGAGGACGTGCTGCTCCTGGCCGAGGATTTCATGCGACGCTTCAGCGCGAAGTACGGAAAGGATGTGAAGCGCATGAGCGCGGCGGCCCGGAATGCGATGCTCGCGTATTCGTGGCCGGGGAACGTGCGCGAGCTGAGCCACGTGATCGAGCGCGCGGTGCTCTGGAGCCAGGGCGGCGTGCTGGAGGCCGAGCAGCTGTCGCTGTCGAACGTGGACGGCGCCGCGATGGGCGCGAGCGCGGAGACGGGCACACCGATCACGTCGCCGGATGCGCTTCCGCCGCGCGGAACCGATCTCGCGCAGTGGGAGAAGTCGATGATCGAGCAGGCGCTTCGCGAAGCGAATGGCAACCAGACGCAGGCCGCGCAGCGGCTCGGCGTCAGCCGCGACACACTCCGTTACCGTCTCAAGAAATTCGGAATCCAGTAGACACGTGCACGTAATCCTGCTCGGAACGGCTGCGGGGGGAGGATTTCCGCAGTGGAACTGCTGGTGCCCCACGTGCCGCATCGCGCGCGATGATCCGGCACGCGCACACGCGCGCACGCAATCATCGATCGCGTTCAGCGCGGACGGTGTGCGATGGTTCCTCGGCAACGCGTCTCCCGATGTGCGCGAGCAGCTCGCGCGGCTGCCGCGCGTGGAGGTGTCGGGTGTGCGCCACGTGCCCGTCGAGGGCATCGTGCTCACCGATGCCGAGCTCGATCACACGCTCGGCGTCACGCTCCTGCGCGAGGGGCGACAGCTGCAGGTCATCGCGACGCCGGCGGTGATCCGGACGATCGCGGAGGATTCGCGCGTGCTGCCCGTGACGCAGGCGTTCGCGGTCGTGCAGACCGTCGAGGTCGCGCTCGGCGAACCGACATCGCTCGACTACCGCGATGGAACGCCGAGCGGGCTCACGATGGAGCTGAAAGCGGTGCGGGGCGATCCGCCGCGATTCGCGCGAAAGGAAGAAGTCGGACACACGGTGGCGGCCTTCATCACCGATGCGGCGAGTGGGAAGACGTGCGCGTTCGTGCCTGGGTGCGGCGGTCTGGGCCCCAGGCTGCTGGGGCGCCTGAACGAGGCGGAGCTGCTCCTGTTCGACGGAACCTTCTGGACCGACGACGAGCTCATTCGTCTCGGCATCTCCGATCGTCCGGCGTCGGCGATGGGGCACGTGGCGATCTCCGGCCCTGAAGGCAGTCTCGCGGTGCTGTCGCAGCTCGACTGTCCACGGAAGGTGTACACGCACATCAACAACACGAACCCGATGCTGATCGAGCACTCGGCGGAGCGCGCGGAAGTGGAGAGCGCGGGAGTGCTCGTGGGGATGGACGGAATGCGTTTCGAGATTTGAGGCGCGCGTTTTGCGCGCGTGGCGACTCCCCCACTTCGCGGTAAGCTTCCTTCATGTCCACGTCCCTGCTCTCCGCGCCCACGCTCGCGGCGCCCCCGAAGCCCCCGATTCCCTCGCTGGACCGCCCGCTTTCGGCCGACGCGCTCGTTGCTGCGCTGCGCGGATTTCACGGCTCGTACTACGTGGAGCATCCCTTTCACCAACTGATGCACGACGGGAAGCTGTCGCAGCGGCAGATGCAGGGGTGGGTCGCCAACCGGCTCGTCTACCAGCGCGCGATTCCGCGAAAGGATGGCGCGATCATCTCGAACTGTCCCGAGCCCGCGGTGCGACGCAAGTGGATACAGCGCATCGTCGATCACGATGGGCTGAAGGACGGTGAAGGCGGCATCGAGAAGTGGATCCAGCTGGGCATCGCGTTCGGCGTTCCGCGCGAGGAGATGGAGGACGAGCGTCACGTGCTTCCCGGCGTGCGATTCGCGGCCGAGATGTACGTGACGTTCTGCAAGACGCGGCCGTGGGTGGAGGCGGCGGCGTCCTCGCTGACGGAGCTGTTCGCGCCCGACATCATGCGGCGGCGGCTCGAGGCGCTGCCCAGGCACTATCCATGGATCCGTGCGGATGCGTACGACTACTTCAACAGTCGTCTGACGCAGGCGCCGCGCGACAGCACCCACGGACTCGAGATCGTGACGACGTACTGCACCACCGTGGAGGCGCAGCAGCGCGCGTTCGAGGCGCTCGCGTTCAAGATCGAGATGCTGTGGGTGATGATCGACACGATCCACAACGCGTACCGCGAGGAGTGAGCGCATGGCACTCACCGCACAGTCGCGACCGAAGCTCTGGAAGTTCGCGCGCGTGCAGTTCGATGAGGCACGGCAGCGCAACGTGCTGCAGTATCCGGAAGGCGCGGTGCTGTTGAACGACACGGCGGCGGAGATTCTGGGGCTGTGCGATGGTGCGCGCACGCTGGCGGAGATCGCGGCGGTGCTGAACGAGCGCTACGGCGCGGACGTGCTCGCCGACGTGCAATCGTATCTGTCGCAGCTTGCGGATCGGGAGCTCATCAGGGACGAGGCGGCGGCGATCGGGGCGGGCTGATGGTCGATTGTACTGTCGAGCCCGCTGCGTGAAATGCCCCACCAGTGGGTGATCTGACGTGCGTAGCGGGTGGTTTTCCCGTTGCGGTTCCGGAGATGCCGGATACGTCTAACTACATTGGTGACAACCTCTTGCGCCGCCCGAGCTCGTCCCGAAACCGCGCGGCATGGTCGGTGCTTTAGTGTCGGCAGTCGCGAGTCAGTGAGCGGTTTCGAACGGGCGAACTTTTTCTCTCGTCGAATGCCGGCCGCGAGCATACACCTACAGTCAACAGGAGTCGAACATGTCCTGGACCAAGCCGGAATTCGAAGTGGTCGAAGTCACGATGGAAGTGACCGCGTACGTCGCTCGCCGCTAAGCTGCGTCAAGCGAAGCACAGGGGGCCCGCTTCGGCGGGTCCCTTCTCTTTTTCACCGGCGATCGGCTGACGTTTCCCTGATGGTGCGCGATGGATCGTAGACCAACGACGCTGCTCGCGGAGCTCACGCACCGCTGTCCGCTGCACTGTCCGTACTGCTCCAATCCGATCGACCTGGCGCGCTCGCAGGCGGAGCTCTCGACGGACGACTGGAAGCGCGTCTTCACGGAGGCGCGCGCGCTCGGTGCGCTGCAGCTCGGATTGTCCGGTGGCGAGCCGCTCATCCGCCGCGATCTCGAGGAGCTCGTCACGCACGCGCACGCGCTCGGCTTCTACCAGACGCTCGTGACCTCCGCGGTCGGGCTCACGCGCGAGCGCACGCTGAAGCTCAAGGCGGCCGGGCTCGAGCACGTGCAGATCTCCATTCAGGATTCCGACAAGGAGATCGCGGAGAAGATCGCCGGCACGCGCAGCTGGGATGCGAAGCTGCAGGCGGCGCAGTGGATCAAGGAGCTCGACTTCGCGTTCACGGTGAACGTCGTGCTGCATCGCGCCAATCTCGATCATCTCGAGGCGCTCATCGATCTCGCCGGCGCGCTCGGCGCCGATCGCATCGAGCTCGCGAATACGCAGTACTACGGGTGGGCCGTGCTCAATCGCGAGTCACTCATGCCGACGCGCGCCCAGATCGAGCGCTCCGAGGCGATCGTCGACCGGGCGGCGGAGAAGTATCGCGGCAAAATGCAGATCATCTACGTGCTTCCCGACTACTACAGCGAATTTCCGAAGCCGTGTCAGGGTGGCTGGGGAAATTTCTATCTCGTCGTGGCGCCCGACGGTCGCACAATGCCCTGCCACGCGGCGTCGCAGATCACGACGCTCACCTTCGACAACGTGCGCGAGCGGAGCGTGGGCTGGATCTGGGAGGAGTCGAGCGCGTTCCGCGCCTTCCGCGGCGACGCGTGGATGAAGGAGCCGTGTCGCAGCTGCCCCCGCAAGCACGTCGACTTCGGCGGCTGCCGGTGCCAGGCGTTCGCGCTCACCGGCGATGCCACGCGCACGGATCCCGTGTGCACGCTGACGTCCGATCGCGCGATCATCGACTCGATGCTCGACGGAACGCCGCCGCCCGTCGTCTATGCGTATCGCGAGATGGGGCGCGCGCGCGAGTCCGTGCTGGCCGCCGTCAGCTCACCCGATCCCGTGCTCGACTGACGCACGGCGCGCGCGGCTCACGACCGATCCGCGCGCGCGTAATACTCGTCGATGCAGAGCGTGATCACCTGATTCAGCAGCCCATCGGGTCCCGCTGAGCGCCCGCGCGGGTTCTCGCTGTGGAGCGACGACCATCCCTGCTTGATCGCGATCACGAGCTGCTCGACGCGAACGTGGCTGCGATGCGCATCCTCGCAGAGTGCGCGGAGCGCGTCGCGGATGTCATCGCCGGCACGCGACGGGCCTTCCGCGTTGCGCGGCGGCTCATCGCGCAGCATGCGCAGCAGGAGCTCCCGAAGCGCGGTGATCGTGCTGTCGGGAATCGTGCCTGGATTCAACGATGCTCCCGCGTGATGAATGCGACCGTGGCGACACGCGCGAATGATACCGCTAGACTATCGGACGGGCCCTGCCGGTGCAAGACGATTCGCACGGCTGTGGATGCTTGACTCGCATCGGCCGCGATCCGCGTTCCCCGGCGCCTGCGTTTCCATGGCGTTCGCCACGCAAAGGCTGTCGTCCGCCGCAGATGCGGTGCGCTCATTCTGGTGCAGGGCTACCCTGCGATCGTCGCCCTATACCGGATGAGGCCATGAGCATCAACTTTCGTCACAAACGCATCAAGGGGCTTTCCCTGTTCCTCGGGACGGTATTGTATGCCTGCGGAGGCGGTGGATCGTCGAGCTCGAACGGGGTAACGGATCCCGGAACGCCGCCGCCCCCCAATGGCTCGACGACCAGGCTGAGTGTGGAGAACAACAAGTACGTTCCGGCGCACGACAGCGTTGGCGTCGGCGCCACGCTCACCTGGACCTGGAACAGCTGCACCGGCGACGGCTACGGAAACAACACGTGCGCGTCGCACAGCGTGAAGTTCGATGACGGTGTGTCGAGCTCCCCGATTCAGAGCTCCGGAACGTTCAGCAGAACGTTCGCCACTGCCGGCACCTACACGTATCACTGTGCGGTGCACGGCACGGCCATGTCGGGAACGATCCTCGTGCAGTGATGCGGCCGCGAAGTCGCCGCGGGTCAGGACGTGCTTCCCTTGTGTCCTGCCCGCGAGCCGGCCTCGTGGATGCGCTTGATGTACGCCGGAACGGATTCCGACTGCTTCCGTGCCGGAAGCACGAAGTCCGGCTCGTCCGGCGCGATCGGTGAGCCGTCCCCGACCGGCTCATCGACCATGAGGTCGCCGCCCGCGCGCTCGACCATGCGCTCGAACTGTTCGACGGCCTCCTCGAGATCCGCGAGCTCCTCGGTGCTTTCGCCGCCGGTGAGCTGAACGCCCTTTCGGCGGAGTCGCATCGAGATCTCCTCGGCAATCCTGCGTCGTTCCTCGTCGGAGCTGTCCGGCGAAGCGCTCGATGGCGTGGGTGTCACTTGCTTCCCTTTTGCGATGAATCATCGTCGGGGAGCGTCTCCCACGTCGATGAGCCCGAAAGATTGTTATTCCGCGCGGTATCGCCGACGGACCCCTTTCCCTCGGCTGCTTCGCGACGCAGCTCCTCCTGAAGCGCCTTCTCGCTGTCGCTCTGCGTCTTCGACTTCTCGTTCGCGTCGTTCTGCTCGCCGCTCATCTTGTCGCTCATGTCGTAGCTCCCCAGTGAAGGATCGGCGCACGCTCGTTGGCGCGCTCCGCGAACGGATCTGGTGCACGGAGCGCGCCGTTGCTGCAAGACCACCTCGAGATGCGGGTTAACTGCCTCGCGGGGCACATCTTATGCAACCTTTGCCCCGTACCAATTCTCACTTCGGGAGGGGCCATGCCAAGGGGCGACAAGTCGGCATATACGGACAAGCAGAAGCGTCAGGCCGAGCACATCGAGGAAGGGTACGAGAAGCGAGGCGTCTCCAAGAAGGAGGCGGAGCGCCGGGCGTGGGCGACGGAGAACGCGATCAGTCACGGCGGCCGGAAGTCCGGCTCCGGACGTGGACGCGCCGAGAACAAGGAGCCCGAACGGAAGGGAGGGCGGAGCGAAAGCACCGCCGAACGGAGCCGGGCCGCGAAGAAGGGATGGGCCACGCGGCGGCGGCACGGGGAGGCGTGAGGGGCTCGAAGACGACATAGCGCACCATCAGCATTGGGGAGTCGACGCCCGCACCGCCAGGATCAGTTCTTCCGAGCATTGCAGGCGTTTGGCTCGCGTCGTTAATTGACGATGTCGAGCGGGTCCGCGCCCACCCATTCCCCCTGAGACCTATGAAAATGGCGTACGCCACAGAGCTCGTCGGAACCTACTTCCTCGTGCTCACGGTCGGGCTCACGTCGCTGTCGCAGTCGCCTCTCGCACCGCTGGCGATCGGCTCCTCGCTCATGATCATGGTCTACATGGGCGGCCACGTGTCCGGTGCGCACTACAATCCGGCGGTCACGCTCGCAGTGTGGATGCGCGGCAAGCTCGACGCGGGCGACGTCGCCCCGTACTGGATCGCGCAGCTGGTCGGCGCCGTGCTCGCCGCGCTCACCGTGTTGTACCTGACGGGGAAGACCTTCGCCGTCGCGCCGGGCGCCGACGTGACCTGGGGACGCGCGCTGGCGGTCGAGGCGATATTCACCTTTGCGCTCGCACTCGTAGTCCTCAACTCGGCCACCGCGCGCCAGACGGAGAAGAACTCCTTTTACGGTTTGGCGATCGGATTCACGATCGTCGTCGCGGCCTTCGCCGGCGGGGGCATCTCGGGCGGCGCGTTCAATCCGGCGGTGGGCATCGGCCCGATCCTGATCGACGGCTTCGTGAGCCACGGGACGTTCGCCAACGTGTGGTTGTACATCGTGGGCCCGCTCGTGGGAGGAGCGTTGGCCGCGCTGTTCTTCCGCGCGCAGAATCCGGAGCCGGAGCCCGGTGTCGCGATTCCGAGCGCCCCTCCGGGCGAACAGCGCGTCCAGCCCGGCGATTACACGGCGCCGCGGCCGTAAATACTGGGGCGGGTGGAGTCGAACCACCGATCTCCGGATTAACAGTCCGGCGCTTTGCCAGCTCAGCTACGCCCCAAAAAGGATGCGCAAGTTACGATTCAACAGCTACATAGGCAACTTGGCGCTCGTCGCGCACGATTCTCTTCCACCGTTTCGCCAGCAGGATAGATGACAATTTCCGTTCGCACGATCGCTCGCGTCGCCGCTCTTTTTCTGATCGTCGCAGCATGCGCTGGAAACCCCCACCCGGCCACCGCCTCACCACAGGGCACCTACGATGTCGTGATCGCGGGCGGCAGGATCGTGGACGGCACCGGCAACCCATGGTACTACGGGGACGTTGGAATCACCGGCGACCGGATCACCGCGGTCGTGCCCGCGGGTACGCTCGCAAATGCGCATGCGGGCAAGCGCATCGATGCGAAAGGGATGGTGATCGCGCCCGGCTTCATCGACATCCAGGGGCAGTCGGGCGAACAGCTCACGACGGGTGACGGCCGGCTCGTCAGCAAGATCACGCAGGGAGTCACCACCGAGATCCTCGGCGAAGGCGACACGCCGGCGCCGGTGAACGACAAGATTCTCGCGACGTTCGACCCCAGCGACACCGCCGGCATCCGGCTCGCGAAGCAGTTCATGGGCGATCATGGCTTCGGCGCCTGGCTCGACGCGATGCAGAAGCACGGCATCTCGGTGAACGTGGGCTCGTTCATCGGCGCCGGCACCATCCGCGCGTACGCGAACGGACAGGCGCAGGGCGCGCCCACCGACGCGCAGCTCGACACGATGCGGCGCGTGACGCGCGACGCGATGAAGGACGGCGCGTTCGGCATCGCGAGCGCGCTGATCTACCCTCCCGGCAACTACGCGGGAACGCACGAGCTCAGCGAGATCGCGAAGGCGATGGCGCCGTACCACGGCGTGTACATCTCGCACGTCAGGTCGGAAGGCGACAGCCTGCTCGAGGCGATCGACGAGGCGCTCGCGATCGGACGCGCGGGCGGCGTTCCCGTCGAGATCTATCACCTGAAGGCGGCGGGCGCGCATGCGTGGGGAAAGGCGGCCGAGATGGTGTCGAAGATCGATTCGGCGCGCGCGGCGGGACAGGATGTGGGGGCGACGATGTATCCGTACACCGCGTCCGGAAACGGCCTTGCCGCGTGCGTCCCGCCCTGGGCGGCCGAGAACGGGAAGCTGCTCGACAACCTGAAGAATCCGGAGACGCGCGCGCGCATCATCACCGAGGCCATGGACACGACTCCGCACAGGCCGGTGTACTGCCAGGAGTCGGGACCGGGTCCGATCATGGTCGTGGGGCTGCTGTCGACACCGTCGCTCGCGAAGTACGAAGGGTGGCGTCTCGACAAGATCGCGGAGGACATGCACAAGTCGTGGGGCGAGGCGATGGCGGACATCGTGCTCATCTCCGGCGGCCGCGCGGGCAAGCTGACGTTCAGCATGACCGACGAGAACGTCGCGATGCAGCTGCGCAAACCGTGGGTCGTGATCGGAACGGACGCCGAGGGCTTCGATCCGGACAGCGCGAAGGGGCTGACACACCCCCGCGCATACGGCAGCTATCCGAGACTGCTCGGCAAGTACGTGCGCGAGGAGCACGTGCTCACGCTGGAGGATGCGGTGCGGAAATTCTCCTCGGGTGTCGCGGAGCGGCTGTCGCTTCCCGAGCGCGGGCTGCTGCGCGCGGGCATGTACGCGGACGTGGTCGTGTTCGATCCGAACACGATCATCGACAAGGCGACGTACGAGAAGCCGCACCAGCTCTCGGTGGGAATGAAGGAGGTGTTCGTGAACGGCGTGGAGGTGCTGAGAGACGGGGTGCACACGGGCGCGAAGCCGGGCCGGGCGCTCCGAGGGGTTGGCGCGGGGATGCGTTAGCCAGGCCGGACGCGGCCG
>Ga0207694_10004630_pt1 | contig 10712 bp, 1 predicted proteins | sample KBSC34metaG_FD_184353 | JGI IMG/M metagenome (GOLD analysis project Ga0207694, IMG submission 184353) | Corn rhizosphere microbial communities from Kellogg Biological Station, Michigan, USA - KBS C3-4 metaG (SPAdes) (version 2) | ecosystem: Host-associated > Plants > Roots > Rhizosphere > Soil...
TCGGGGGGCGCACGAACGGCCTCGGGGAAGCCGGGAACGGGCAGAAGCCGGGGATCGAGCGATGAAGGTTCGGCAGCGAGTCCGCGAAGGCGGACTTCGGGCAGTTGTTGCCGCGGTTTCAACCGCCTGTTCCAGCCAGTGGCCTCGATTCCAGCACTTGGCACTTAGCACTCAGCACCTGGTCGCAATCACTTGAGTTCCACGATAACGCGGGTTCCATGTCGGACGTGATGGCGAGGCTGGCGGCGCTGCCGCCGGAGCAGAGGAGGCTGCTGGAGCAGCGGCTCAAGGAAGCGCAGGCGCGCAAGACGCGGGCGCTCGGTCCGCGCGCGCGCACCGGCGAGGCCATCCCCCTCTCCTTCTCGCAGCGGCGGCTCTGGTTCCTGGAGCGCCTGAACCCGGGCACCGGGGCCTACAACCTCCCCGCGCCCATCCGCCTGCACGGGCCGGTCGACGCGGCCGCGCTGGAGCGCGCCCTCGACGCGCTGCGCGAGCGGCACGAGGCGCTGCGCACCTCCTTCGCCGAGCGCGACGGCGATCCGGTGCAGGTGATCCACCCCTTCGCCCCCGCCGCCCTCCCCGTCGACGACCTCTCGGGGCTGGACGAGGATGCGCGCGAGGCGGAGGCGCGGCGGATCGCCAACGACGACGCGCACGCGGGGTTCGACCTGGAGCGCGGGCCGCTCTTCCGCGCGCGGCTGCTGCGGCTGGCCCCCGACGAGCACCTCTTCCTGCTCACCCTGCACCACGCCATCGGCGACGCCTGGACGCTGGGGGTGATGACCCGCGAGCTGGAGGCGCTGTACGGCGCCTTCACCCGGGGGCGCCCCAACCCGCTGGAGCCGCCCTCGCTGCAGTTCGCCGACTTCGCCGCGTGGCAGCACGCGCACCTCGACGCCGCCACCACCGCGCGCCACCTGGCCTTCTGGCGCCGCGTGCTGGAGGGCGCGCCCCCCGTGCTGGAGCTCCCCGAGTACCGCCCGCTCCCCGCCGGCCCGCGCAGCCGCGGCGAGGTGCTGGAGCGCCACATCCCCCGCGCGGTGTCCGAGCGGGTGCGCGCCGTCGCCGCCGCCTGCGACGCGACCTCGTTCGTGGTGCTGATCGCGGCGTTCCGGCTGGCGCTGGCGCGGCACGCGGGGCACGGCGACGTGGTGCTCGGCACCGCCGCCGCCGGGCGCGAGCGGCGCGAGCTGGACGGGATGGTGGGGTTCGTCGCCAACACCCTGGCGCTGCGCACCGGCCTGGAGGGCGACCCCGAGTTCCGCGACCTGGTGCGCCGCGAGCGCGACACCCTGCTCGACGCCTTCGAGCACCAGGCGCTCCCCTTCGAGACGGTGGTGCAGGGGCTCGGGCTCACCCCCGACCCGTCGCGCAACCCCGTCTTCCAGGTGATGATCACCTACCAGGGGGCGGGGGACTTCCAGGCCGCGGGGGGCGGCGCGCTGCGGCTGGGCGAGGCCCGGGGCCACTGGGAGCCGCTCGACTTCCACCCCGCCCGCTTCGACCTGACCGCGTCCGTGATGCAGGACGCGGACGAGCTCTGGGTGCAGCTGGAGTGGGCCGCCGACCTCCTCGACCGCCCCGCCGCCGAGCGCATCGCCGCCCACTTCATGCGCCTGCTGGAGGCCGGCGCCGAGGACCCCGGCCGCCGCCTCTCGGAGCTGGACCCGGTGGACGCGGAGGAGCGCGCCCTGGTGCTCGGCCCCTGGACGCGCGGCGCCGACCTCCCCCCTGCCGAGGGCGCGGCGCACCGCCTGTTCGAGGCGCGCGCCGCGGAGCACCCCGACTTCCCCGCGCTCGCCGGCGACGGCTGGACGGTGTCGTACGGCGAGCTCGACGCGCACGCCGAGCGCATCGCCCGGCGGCTGCGGGCGCTGGGGGTGGGGGTGGAGACGCCGGTGGGGGTGCCGCTGCCGCGCTCGCCCGAGCTGGTGGCCGCGCTCCTGGGCGTGCTCAAGGCCGGGGGCGTCTACGTTCCCCTCGACCCGACGCTCCCCGGCGCGCGCATGGCGTGGATGGCGGAGGACGCCGGCGTGGCCGCGCTGGTGGGCCGCGGCGCGGTTCCGCCGGAGCTGGCGGCGCTCGGCCTGCCGCTGGTGCAGGCCGGCGACGACGACGAGGCCGAGGTGGACGCCTCCGACGCGCTCGCGGGCTTCGTTCCCCCCGAGGCGGCGGCGTACGTGATCTACACCTCCGGCTCCACCGGCCGCCCCAAGGGGGTGGTGGTGCAGCATGGGGAGCTGGCGCGGCACTGCCTGGCCGCCGGGCGGGCGTTCGAGCTCACGCCCTCGGACCGGCTCCTCCAGATCATGGCGCCCGGCTTCGACGTGTCGCTGGAGCAGATGCTGGCGCCGCTGGCCGCCGGCGCCTGCGTGCTCCCGGGGAGCGCCGAGCTCCCCTCCACCCGCGAGCTGGCGGGGCTCGTGGGCGAGCAGGGGATCAGCGTGGTCAATCCCCCCACCGCGTACTGGCACCTGGTGGCCGACGACGAGGGGGCGCGCGGCGCGATGAAGGGCGCCGCGCGGCTGGTGATGGCCGGGGGCGAGGCGATGCGCGCCGACGCGGCCCGCGCCTGGGCCGCCGCGCCCGGCGCCGCGCGGATGCTGAACGTCTACGGCCCCACCGAGACGGTGGTGAGCTGCACCACCTTCGAGGTGGACGCCGGCTTCGCGGCGGCCCGTGAGGCGCGCGTGCCGATCGGCACCCCCATCCCCGGGCGGCGCGTGTACGTGCTGGACGAACGGCTGCGTCCCTGCGGCGTCGGCATTCCCGGCGAGCTGTGCGTGGGCGGAGTGCTGGCGCGCGGCTACCTGGGCCGCCCCGGCGCCACCGCGGCCGCCTTCGTCCCCGACCCGTTCGCGGACGAGCCGGGGGCGCGCCTCTACCGCACCGGCGACCGCGTGCGGTGGATGGAGTACGAAAGCGCGGAAGTGCGGGAGTGCGGAAGTGCGCTGGATTCGCGCGAGTGCCAACGCACTCCCGCACTTCCGCACTCCCGCACTTTAGTCCTGGATTTCCTCGGCCGCATCGACGCCCAGGTGAAGGTGCGCGGCTTCCGCGTGGAGCCGGGCGAGGTGGAGACGGCGCTGCGCACCCTCCCCGGCGTGGCCGACGCGGTGGTGGCGGCGCGGCCGGGCGCCGGCGGGGCGTACCGGCTGGTCGCCTGGGTGGTCGCCGCCGGCGGCGCGGCCGACGAGGAGGAGGAGGTGCGCGCCGGGCTGCGTCGCCATCTCCCGCACTACCTGGTGCCGGCCGCCTTCGTCTGGATCGACCACATCCCGCTCACCGCGAACGGGAAGGTGGACCGCCGCGCCCTCCCCGAGCCCCCCGCGGCCGAGGAGCACCGCGAGGCGTTCATCCCCCCGCGCACCCCCACCGAGGTGGCGCTGGCCGAGGTGTGGACGGCGCTGCTGGGGGTGGAGCGCGCGGGCGCGGGCGACGACTTCTTCGCGCTGGGCGGGCACTCGCTGCTGGCGGTGCGGCTGGTCTCGCGCATCCGCGACGCGCTGGGGGCGGAGCTGCCGCTGCGGGTGATGTTCGAGGCGCCCACCCTCGCCGCGCTGGCCGCGCTGGTCGACGCCGCGCGCGCCGGGGAGGAGGGCGCGCCCGCCGCCGCGCCGATCCCGCACGCCGACCGCTCGGGGCCGCTGCCGCTCTCCTTCGCGCAGGAGCGGCTCTGGTTCCTCTCCGAGCTGGACCCCGGCTCGTCGCACTACAACGTGCCGATGGCGCTGGAGCTCTCCGGCCCGCTCGACGCCGCCGCCCTGGAGCGCGCGCTGGTCGAGATCGTCCGCCGGCACGAGGCGGTGCGCACCGCCTTCGTCGCCGGGGCCGAGGGCCCGGTGCAGCAGGTCCTCCCGCCCGACGCCTTCCACGTCGACTCCATCGACCTCTCCTCCGCGCCCGACGCCCGGGACGAGGCGGAGCGGTGGATGGCGGAGGAGACGCGGCGCCCCTTCGACCTGGCGGCGGGGCCGCTGCTGCGCGCCACGCTGCTGCGGCTGGCGCCCGAGGCGCACACGCTCTTCACCGTCTTCCACCACGCCGCCAGCGACGCGTGGTCGGCCGGCGTCTTCCTGCGCGAGCTGGGCGCGCTCTACGCGGCCTTCCGCCACGGGCGCCCCTCGCCGCTCGCCGAGCCGCCGCTGCAGTACGCCGACTTCGCCGCGTGGCAGCGCGAGTGGCTGGCGGGCGACGAGCTGGAGCGGCAGCTGGCCTTCTGGCGCGAGCGGCTGAAGGGGGCGCCGGCCACCCTCGGCCTCCCCACCGACCGCCCGCGCCCGGCGTCGCAGGACCTGGCCGGCGCCGCGCTGCGCTTCGAGCTGACGGAGCGCGCCTCGGCGGCCGTGAAGCGGCTGGCGGCGGCCGAGGGGGCCACGCCCTTCATGGTGCTGCTGGCCGCCTTCGCCGCCGTGCTGCACCGCTGGTCGGGCGAGGAAGACCTGGTGATCGGCACGCCGATGGCCAACCGCGGCCGCGCGGAGCTGGAGGAGCTGATCGGCTTCTTCGGCAACACGCTCCCGCTGCGCGCGGACCTCTCCGGCGACCCCACCATGCGCGAGCTGGTGGCGCGGGTGCGCGAGACCACGGTCGACGCCTTCGCCCACCACGACGTTCCCTTCGAGAAGCTGGTGGACGCGCTGGGGGTGGAGCGCTCGCTCAGCCACTCGCCGCTCTTCCAGGTGATGCTCACCCTGCAGAACGCCGCCGAGGGCGAGGTGGGGCTGGAGGACGTCGAGGTGCGCATCGCCGCGCCCGACCTGGGCACCTCGCGGTTCGACCTCACGGTGGGGCTGTGGGAGACGGGCGCCGGCTTCGCCGGGTGGGTGGAGTACGCCACCGCGCTCTGGGACGAGGCGACCGTCGCGCGGCTCACCGGGCACCTGGACGCGCTGCTGCGCGAGGCGGGCGCGGCCCCCGACGCGCCGGTCTCCGCGCTCCCCATCCTCTCCCCCGCCGAGCGGGCGCAGGTGGTGGAGGGCTTCAACCAGACCGACCGCCCGGAGTTCCTGGACGCCGACCTGGTGGCGATGGTGGCCGCGCAGGTGGCGCGCACCCCCGCCGCGCCGGCGCTGGAGTTCCCCGGCGGGGTGCTGACCTATGCCGAGGTGGACGCCTGGGCGAACCGCATCGCCCACCGCCTGGCGCGGCTGGGCGTGGGCCCCGACGCGCGGGTGGCGGTGTGCCTGGAGCGCTCGCCGGAGCTCCCGGTCTCCGTGCTGGCGGTGCTGCGGGCGGGGGCGGGATACGTGGCGGTCGACCCCGCCTACCCGGCCGCGCGCGTGGCCTACATGCTGGAAGACAGCCGCTCCCACGTGGTCCTCACCACCTCCGGCGTGGCCGCGCGCATTCCGTCGGTGGAGGGGACGGCGGTGGTGCTCCTCGACGCCGAGGCGGAGGAGATCGCCCGCGAGCCGTCGTGCCCGCCGGGGGTGGAGACCGGCCCCGGCCACCTGGGCTACGTGCTGTACACGTCGGGGTCCACGGGAAAGCCGAAGGGGGTGATGCTCCCGCGGCTCGCGCTGGGCAACCTGGTCCGCTGGCACCACGACCGCTGGGGCGACGGCGCCGCGGCGCGCACCCTCCAGTTCGCCTCGCTCTCCTTCGACCCCTCGTTCCTGGAGATCGTGGCCACCTGGTCGGCCGGGGGCACGCTGGTGCTGGTGGACGACGACACCCGCCGCGACGCCGAGCGGCTCCTGGCCCACCTGCGCGAGACGCGCACCGAGCGGATGTTCATCCCCTTCGCCGGGCTGCAGAACCTGGCGGAGACGGCGGAAGCAGCGGCAGGAGCAGGGGACAGGGGACAGGGGACAGGGGACAGCGGGCGGGTGGTGGCGAATCTGCCGCACCTGCGCGACGTGATCACGGCGGGCGAGGCGCTGCGCTCCACGCCGCAGCTGCGCGCCTTCTTCCGCGCCAACCCGGGGGCGCGGCTCGACAACCACTACGGGCCGTCGGAGACGCACGTGGTCTCCGCGCACCGTCTCGATCCCGACCCCGACAGCTGGGTGCCGCTCCCGCCGATCGGTCCGCCGATCGCCAACACCCGGCTGTACGTGCTCGACGCGCGGATGGAGCCCGTGCCTCCCGGCGTGCCCGGCGAGCTGTACGCGGGCGGCGCCTGCCTGGGGCGCGGCTATCTGAATCGCCCCGGGGTCACGGCCGAGAAGTTCGTCCCGGACCCGTTCTCCACCGTTCCGGGCGCGCGCCTGTATCGGACGGGCGACCGGGTGCGGTGGCGCGCCGAAACTACGAGTGCGGAAGTGCGGGAGTGCGGAAGTGCGTTGGATTCCGCGCGGGACCCACGCACTCCCGCACTCCCGCACTCCCGCACTGCTGTTCTCGAGTTCCTCGGCCGCACCGACTTCCAGGTGAAGGTGCGCGGCTTCCGCGTGGAGCCGGGCGAGGTGGAGGCGGTGCTGGGGACGCACCCGGCGGTGCGCGAGGCCGGCGTGGCGGCGCACGGCGAGGGGGCGGAGCGGCGGCTGGTGGGCTACGTGGTCCCCGTCGCGGGGAAGACGCCGGCGACGGCGGAGCTCAGGGCGCACGTGGCCGCGCGGCTGCCGGAGTACATGGTCCCCGCCGCGTGGGTCACGCTGGAGCGGCTCCCGCTCACCCCCAGCGGCAAGGTCGACCGCCGCGCGCTCCCCGCCCCCGGCGCGGACGCCTCGTACGCGGGGAAGGTGCCGCCGCGCACCCCGGCCGAGGAGGTGGTGGCCGCGGTGTGGGAGCGGGTGCTGGGCGTCTTCCCCGGCGTGCACGACGACTTCTTCGCCATGGGCGGGCACTCGCTGCGCGCCACGCAGGTGGTGGCGCGCATCCGCGAGGCCTTCGGGATCGACCTGCCGCTGCGCGCGCTCTTCGAGACGCCCACCGTCGCCGGGCTGGCGGCGCGCGCGGTGGCGACCCGCGCGGGGGGCGCCGAGCACCACGTGCCGCCGCTCGTCCCGGTGGAGCGCGGGCGCACGCTGCCGCTTTCGTTCGCGCAGCAGCGCTTCTGGTTCCTGGAGCGGCTGGGCGCCGCGCCGGCCGCCTACAACGTTCCGCTGGTGCTGCGCCTGCGCGGCGTGCTGAGCGCCGACGCGCTCCGCCGCGCGCTGGACGGCGTGGTGGCCCGCCACGAGGCGCTGCGCACCGTCTTCCCCACGGAGGCCGGCGGGCCGGTGCAGCGCGTCCTTCCCGCGCTCTCCATCCCCCTCCCCGTCGACGACCTCTCCGCCCTCCCCGAAGCGGAGCGGGCGGAGCGGGCGAAGGAGATCTCGGACCGGGAGTCGCGCTTCGCCTTCGACCTGGAGACGGGGCCGCTGCTGCGCGCGCGGCTGCTGAAGCTGGCGGACGACGAGCACCTGCTGCTGCTCACCCTGCACCACGTGGTGGTGGACGCCTGGTCGGTCGGCATCCTCTACCGCGAGCTGGCGGCGCTCTACGCGGCGGAGCTCGACGGGCAGGACGCGGAGCTCCCGCCGCTCCCGGTACAGTACGCCGACTACGCCGTCTGGCAGCGCGAGCGGCTGGACGGGTCGGCGCTGGAGGGCGAGCTGGCCTACTGGCGCGACCGGCTGCAGGGAACGGCCACCCTGGCGCTCCCCACCGACCGGCCGCACCCCGCGGTGCAGAGCTTCCGCGGCGGGATGCACCCCTTCGCGCTCCCCCGCGAGAGCTGGGACGCCGCCACCGCGCTGGCCCGGCGCAGCGGCGCCACGCCCTTCATGGTGCTGCTGGCCGCCTTCGACGTGCTCCTCTACCGCTGGTCGGGGACGGAGGACGTGGTGGTCGGCTCGCCGGTGGCCGGGCGCACGCCGGAGCAGACGGAGCCGCTGATCGGCGTCTTCCTCAACACCCTGGCGCTGCGCACCGACCTCTCGGGCGACCCCACCTTCGCCGGGCTGCTGGCGCGCGTGCGCGACGTCACCCTCGACGCCTACGCCCACCAGGAGGTCCCCTTCGAGCGGCTGGTGGAGGAGCTCAAGATCGAGCGCAGCCTCGCCCGGCACCCGCTCTTCCAGGTGATCTTCTCCATGCACGCCGCCTCGTCCGGGGCGCCGGAGCTCCCGGGGCTGGTGGTGGAGTCGGGGGAGGGCGACACGGGGACGACGAAGGTGGACCTCGTCCTCGCGGTGGTGGAGGAGGAGGGCCGGCTGCACGGCGTCTTCCAGTACGCGTCGGACCTGTGGGACGCGGACACCATCGCGCGGATGGCGGCGCACTTCTCCGTGCTCCTGGCCGCCGCCGCGGCCGACCCCGGGCTGCGCGTCTCCGAGCTGCCGCTGATGGCGCCGGAGGAGGAGGCGCTGGTGATCCACGCCTGGAACCGCACGGAGGCCGACTACCCGCGCGGTCTCGCCATCCACCACCTCTTCGAGGCCGCGGCCGACGCGGACCCCTCCGCCGTCGCCGTGTCGCACGCGAACGGGGCGCTCACCTACCGCGAGCTGGACGAGCGCGCGAACCGCCTGGCACGCCGGCTGGCGCGGCTGGGGATCGGGCCGGAGGTGCGCGCGGCCGTCTGCATGGAGCGCACGCCGGAGCTCATCGTCGCGCTGCTGGCCGTGCTGAAGGCGGGGGGCGCCTACGTCCCCATCGACCCCGCGTACCCGGCGGAGCGCATCGCCTGGATGCTGGAGGATTCAGGGGCGCCCGTGCTGCTGACGCACGCGCGGCTGGCGGAGCGCCTCCCCCCCTTCGCCGGCACCGTCGTCCGCGTGGATGCGGAGTGGGCGGAGATCGCGTCGGCCGAATCCCCCGAACGCCTGGGCGTCGCGGTGCGACCGGAGAACGTGGCGTACGTCATCTACACCTCGGGCTCCACCGGGCGGCCGAAGGGGGTGCAGATCGAGCACCGCAGCACCGTCACCCTCCTGCACTGGCTGAAGGAGCACGTGTCGGACGAGGAGCGGCGCGCGGTGCTGGGCTCCACCTCGGTCTCCTTCGACGTCTCCGTCGCCGAGATCTTCGGCACGCTCTGCTGGGGCGGGCGGCTGATCCTGGTGCGCAACGCGCTGGCGGTGGCGGAGATCCCGCCGGGCGAGGCGCCGGTGCTGGCGAGCATGGCCCCCAGCGCCGCGGCCGAGCTGCTGCGCACCGGGAGCCTGCCGCCCTCCGTGCGCGTCCTCAACCTCGGCGGCGAGGCGCTGCCGAACGCGCTGGCGCAGGGGCTCTACGACACGGGGACGGTGGACCGCGTGGTCAATCTCTACGGTCCCACGGAGGATTCGACCTACTCCACCTACTCCGTCGTGGAGCGCGGGGGCGAGCGGGTGTGGATCGGCCGGCCGGTGGCGAACACGCGCGCCTACGTGGTGGACGCGGCCTTCCGCCCGGTGCCGGTGGGCGTCCCCGGGGAGCTGTACCTGGCGGGGGACGGGCTCTCGCGCGGCTACCACCGGCGCCCGGCGCTCACCGCCGAGCGCTTCGTCCCCGACCCCTTCGGCGCGCCGGGGGCGCGGATGTACCGCGTGGGCGACCGGGTGCGCTGGCGGGAAACAGAAGTGCGTGAGTGCGGAAGTGCGGAAGTGCGTGGGCTCGGCGCGAACCCGGCGTCCGCGCCGGACGAGCGCACTCCCGCACTCCGGCACTTCCGCACTGGTGTACTGGAGTACCTGGGGCGGCTGGACCACCAGGTGAAGATCCGCGGCCACCGCGTGGAGACGGGCGAGATCGAGTCCGTGCTGGCCGAGCACCCGGCGGTGCGCGAGGCCGCCGTGGTCGCGCGCGGCGAAGGGGCCGACGTGCGGCTGGTGAGCTACGTGGTCGCGGACGAGGGGCGCGAGGCGCCGGGCGCGGGCGAGCTGCGCACCTTCCTGAAGGAGCGGCTGCCGGACTACATGGTCCCCGCCACCTTCGTGGCGCTGGACCGGCTCCCCCTCTCCCCCAACGGCAAGGTGGACCGCTTGAGCCTCCCCGATTCGTCGCCCTCCGAAGCCCCGCGCGAGGCGCGCGCGGAGCCGCGCAGCGTGACGGAGCGCGCCATCGCGCGGGTGTGGGAGGAGGTGCTGGGCGTCCCGGCGGTGGGGATGGACGACAACTTCTTCGAGATCGGCGGCCACTCGCTGCTGGTGGGGCGGATGCAGGAGCGGCTGGAGGCGGACCTGGGGGCGAAGGTGCTGGCGGTGGACCTCTTCCTCTACCCGACCGTCCGTGCCCTGGCCGAGCACCTCGCCGCCGCCTCGGCGCAGGGGGGTGCGAAGCCCGACGCGAAGGCGGAAGCGAGCGCCGAGCGCGGGTCGGGGCGGCGGGAGATGATGGGGCGGCTGCGGCGGCGGTAGGACCGGGCTCCTGGGGGATGGGCTGGCAACGGGCGGATAAATCCGCGGCAACAACGGCCCAAAGTCCGCCTTCGCGGACTCCCGGCCGCGGCTTGGGGGCGCACGAACAGCCTCGGGGAAGCCGGGGATGGGCAGAAGCCGGGGCTGGGCTGGCAACGGGCGAATGAATTCGCGGCAACAACGGCCCGAAGTCCGCCTTCGCGGACTCCCGGCCGCGGTTCGGGGGGCGCACGAACGGCCTCGGGGAAGCCGAGGATGGGCAGAGGCCGGGGATGGGCTGGCAACGGGGCGAATGAATTCGCGGCAACAACTGCCCGAAGTCCGCCTTCGCGGACTCCCGGCCGCGGTTCGGGGGGCGCACGAACGGCCTCGGGGAAGCCGAGGATGGGCAGAGGCCGGGGACGGGCAATGGAGGCACGGCAACGAGTCCGCGAAGGCGGACTT
>Ga0207694_10004631_pt1 | contig 10712 bp, 7 predicted proteins | sample KBSC34metaG_FD_184353 | JGI IMG/M metagenome (GOLD analysis project Ga0207694, IMG submission 184353) | Corn rhizosphere microbial communities from Kellogg Biological Station, Michigan, USA - KBS C3-4 metaG (SPAdes) (version 2) | ecosystem: Host-associated > Plants > Roots > Rhizosphere > Soil...
AAGGCGATGTGATCGACGGTGGTTCCCTTGCTGCCGCCGGACGGGGCCGGCTTGTTGGCCTCGCGCATGAACATCAGCGCGTTCGGGAACTTGATGATCTCGGTATTGTTGGTGCCGAACTTGACCAGTACGCCGCCGAGCGCGTCGATCCAGAACTTGCGAGCGGCCTCGGTGTTGGTCGTATTCAGGTGATGGTGGCCGTAGACGATCGGGCCGTCTTTGGCGGCCAGCAACTGCGCCGACGCGGTCGAAGCCGGCGCCAAGGCCAGCAGAGCGAGCAGTACGAGAGCGGGTCCTCGTTTCATAGCGGCTGATTATCACTTAGAGTCTTGAGGGATGCGACTCTTCGCCACTTTGGCCGGCTGCGTGGTACTGGCCGTCGCTAGCCGCGCAGTGGCCGGCGTTCGTGCGATCGGACGTGCCGCGCAACGCCGACGGCACGCCGAACCTCAGCGCGCCGGCACCGCGGCAGGCCTCGGGCAAGCCAGACTTCTCGGGCGGGTGGGAAAGCCGAATCCCGCCGAGCGGGCGTCTTGGCGGTCCGATGATTCCCAACATCGGCGACGGTCCGCCCGTGGCTACGTTCGTGAACGCAGGCCGCAACATGCAGGGCGGCCTGCCCTACACCTCGTGGGCCGCCGATCTGCGCCAACAGCGCATGACGAAGTTTTCCACCGACAACCCGGATGCGAACTGCCTGCCGGTCGGGCTCATGCAGCAGCACACGCACTCGCAGCCGCGTTCGATCGTCCAGACGAAAGACGAGATGCTGATTGCGTACGAGGCGAACGGCGGGCCGCGACACATCTTCCTCGACGGCCGGGCGCTGCCCGGCAACGATCCGCAGCCGTGGTGGCAGGGCTATTCAGTCGGGCGATGTCGCCGTCGAGGACGCGAAGGCGTACACGCGCCCGTGGATGGTGCGTATCAACTACCGTCTCGTGCCCGATCAGCAGCTGATCGAGTTCGTGTGCAACGAGAACGAGCGCTCATCGAAGCACTACATCACACCGTGAGCAGGGCTGAAGGCCTGCAGCCACGCCCAGAGCCCAGAGGCCAAAGCCCGGAGGCTACAAGGATCAGTATGGCTCTTCATCCGCAGTGCAAGGCATTTCTGGATCAGATTGCAGCGTCCGGCAGACCCCCGCTTCACGAATTGTCCCCGGCCGAAGCGCGGGCGAACGTCATGCCGGCGGAGCTCGCCGGCCCCGAGCAACCTGTCCATCGCGTGGAGAACCGCCGCATCCCCGGAGACGGCGGATTGATCCCAATACGCGTGTACTACCCGCGTGAGGCCGCGCAGCTACCGGCGCTCGTCTACTTCCACGGCGGCGGCTTCGTCCTCGGCGGACTGGATTCGCACGATCGCACATGCCGCGCTCTGGCCAACGGCAGCGGCTGCATCGTGATCTCGGTCGACTACCGGTTGGCGCCGGAGCACGTGTTTCCCGCCGCGGCCGACGACGCGTTTGCCGCCACGGAATACATTGCCGGGCACGCGGCCGACTTCGGCATCGACCCCTCGCTCCTCGCTGTCGGTGGCGACAGTGCCGGCGGCAACCTCGCGGCCGTCGTCGCCCTTCGAGCGCGCGACTCGGGCGGCCCCGCCATTGCGTTTCAACTGCTGGTATACCCGCAGGTCGATTTCGCCGATGGCAGCGCGTCGATGCGGGAGTTCGGCGCCGACCATTTCCTGACGACCGAGACGATCGGCTGGTTCGCCGACAACTATCTGCCGCCGCCGATCGATCGGCGTCAGCCGTGGGTGTCGCCGCGCTATGCCAGGCTCGACGGACTGCCGCCCGCGTTCGTCCTCACCGCGGAGTGCGATCCGCTCCGCGATCAGGGCGAGGCGTTCGCGGAGCGCCTGAAGCAGGCTGGCGTGCCGACGCAGATGAAGCGTTACGAAGGGATGTTCCACCCCTTCTTCAGCCTGAGCGGCATCATCGACGGCGCTCGCGAAGCGGTGGCCGACGCGTCGTCGGCGCTCAAGACGGCACTCACTCGCTAGTCGCAGGCACCGAGACAAAGAATCGCGCGCCTTCGCCGGCGCGCGATTCCACCCACACGCGGCCGCCGTAGGCTTCCACCAGCCGGCGGCACACCGGCAGCCCCATGCCGACGCCGTCGTACTCCTCGCGGCGATGCAGGCGCTGGAACAGCTCGAAAATCTGCGCCTGATCGTCCGGGGCGATGCCGATCCCATCGTCCGCGACCGACAGTATCCAGTGACCGTTAACACGCGCGGCGCCAACTTCGATGCGGGGCGCGCTGCCCGGCCGGCGGAACTTGATCGCGTTGTCGAGCAGACGACGGAACACTTCGGCAAGATCGGCTTCACGCATCCGTACGATCGGCAGATCGACGCGGCCGATTCCCGCGTCCGTATCGGCGATGGAGTCACGGAGGTCGGCAAGCGCACGCTCGAGCGCGGCGTTGCCGTCGGCGCTTGCCACACCCTCCGGTACGATCTGCCCCGCTTCGACGAACGTCCGGAGCTCCTGCACGAGCCGCGACATGCGCCGCGCGGCGGCTGCCGCAGCGCTGGCGAGCGCGCCCGAGTCGGCGTCGAGCGCCGTCTGACGCCGCGCCAGCAGCTGCGTGTGCAACACGACGTCCCGCAGCGGCTCCTGCAGGTCGTGCGACGCGGCCCACGCGAACTTCCGAAGGTCGTCGTTCGTGCGCCGCAAGTGCTCGAGCAGCATCGAGGCTTCGAGCGCCGTGGCTGCCGTGCCCGCCAGCAGACTCAACCCCTTGATCTGGCCGGCTGTCATCGGCCGCCGCGGCGCAGAGACGGCGCACAGAATAGCGCCCACACGACGGCCATCCACCATCATCGCAATCGGATGCCTCCATACCGACGGAGCGGCCGCGTGGTCGGACGATGCGAAGGTGTCGTCCTTCGAGAGGACTGCTGGAGACGCGCCGGCGTCGCCGCGCGATGCCACGAGACGCAGATCGGCGCCGCGCGCGCCGGCAACGTAGACTCCCACCGAGTCGGCGCGGCTCTGCTCCAAAGCCGCATCGGCGACTCGTGCCAGCACGGCGTCGGAGTCGAGCGAGCGCGCGATGGCGTTGCTCATCTCATACAAGTTCACGGCCTCGCGCAGGCGGATGTTGTCGAGGCGCAGCCGGCGCACGTCGACGGCGCGCGCCAGCACCGGCCGGATGGCGCTCAGGTTGAACGGCTTCAGGATGTAGTCGAGCGCCCCGATCTTCATGGCGTCGACGGCGCTCGAAACGGTGCCCTGGCCGGTCATCATCACGCCGACGAGGTCCGGATCGATCTGGAGCGCGGCCGTGAGCAGCGCCAGGCCGTCCATCCCTGGCATCATCAGGTCGGTCAGCAGGACGTCGAAGGGCTCGGCGTGCAGGGCCACGAGCGCGTCCTGCGGCACGGAGAATCCGGTGACGTCATAACCTTCGGGGGCCAGCGTGCGGCACAGCGCTTCCATCTGCCGCGCTTCATCGTCGACGACGAGGAGCCGGGGGCGCATCGCCTCGAATCTTAAGCTGGAGTAGACTTAGCCGCTTTCTCCGTTCGGCAACGTGCGTGCACACCGAGCGTGATTTCCCCACCCCGGTCATCGCTTACGGCGTCGCGGTCGCCGCCGTTGGCGCTGTACTCCTGCTCAGATCAGTGCTCTCCCCGGCACTCGCCGTGCTGGCCACCGCGGCGGTGGTGACGATTGCGTTCGGCTATCTGATTCGCGTGATGCGGCGGTCGCAGGCAGCCGAGCGGCGGTCAGCGCTCGAATGGCGGACGACGCTGGCCAGCATCGGCGACGCGGTCGTCGTCACCGACCGTGACGGCCACGTGCGCTTTCTGAACCCAGGCGCCGAGCGCCTCACGGGCTGGACGGTGAACGACGCTCTCGGTCGTCCTCTCGACGACATTTTCGTGGTGGTCGACGAGGACACCTCGAAACCGATCGAGAGTCCGGTCGCACGCGTGCTGCGTGAGGGGCACCCGTTCACCCAGACCGATCGCCTCATGATGCGGCAGAAGCAGGGCGGCTGGCGGCCGATTGCCAAGAGCGGCGCGCCGGTCCGTCATGCCGCCGGAGAGATCGCCGGCGTCGTGCTCGTCTTCCGCGATCAGACCGGCGAGCGCGAGGCGCACCGCGACCTCAAGCGAAGTCAGGTCCTGCTGCAGGCGATGAGTGATCGCACGCCGACGGTCACCTACGTGAAGGATCTGGAGGGGCGCTATCTGTTCGTGAACCAGAGCTTCCTCGATTCGTTCCACATCACGCGCGAGCAGATCATCGGGCACACTGACATCGACCTCTTCGGTCCCGAGATCGCGGAACGCTTCCGCCAGATGGATCGACGCGTGGTGCAATCGAACGTCGCGCTCACCGAGGAAGAGGTGGTGCCGCTGGACACCGGCGTCCACACCTACATCTCAGTGAAGTGCCCGCTGTGGGACGAGACCGGCAAGCCTTACGCGGTCTTCGGCGTGTCCACCGACATCACCGAACACAAGCGCACAGCGGGTGCGCTGGTGGAGAGCCGCCTTCACTATCAGGCGCTCGCCGAATCGCTGCCGCATCTGGTCTGGACCTGCCGCGCCGACGGCTATTGCGACTATTTGAGTCGTCAGTGGGTGGAATACACGGGGCGCTCCGCCGAAGAGCAGCTGGGAGCGGGGTGGGCCGATGCGATCCATCCCGACGACCGTGCCCGCGTCGCACAGGAATGGGGGCTGGCCGTGCAGCGTGGCCATACCTACGACGAAGAATTCCGTCTGCGCCGCCACGACGGCGCCTACCACTGGTTCCGGACGCGCGGCGTGCCGCTGCACGATGCGTCGGGCGCGCTCGTCAAGTGGTTCGGATCGAACACCGACGTCGAAGACTACAAACGTTCCGAACAGCGGCTGCGCAGCCAGCTCGAACGGCTCGACCTGCTCGATCGCCTGACCCGCGCCATCGGCGAACGTCAGGACCTGCACGGCGTGCTGCAGGTCGTGGTCAGCAGCCTCGAAGATCATCTGCCGCTCGACTTCTGCTGCGTGTGCCTGTACGACGTCGTCGACCGTCAGCTCACCGTCGAGTGCGTCGGCGAGCGCGGCCAGCCGCTGGCCGGCTCGCTGGAGCTGACGGAGAAAGCGACCCTTCGCCTCGGCATGGACGGGCTGGCGACGTGCGTGAGCGGGCAGCTGGTCTACGAGCCTGATCTCGACGAGACGCCCGGCACGTTCTCGCTGCGGCTGTCGCGCGGTGGTCTTCGTTCGTTCGTGGCGGCGCCGCTCGTCGTCGAGAACAACGTCTTCGGCGTGCTGATCGCCGCGCGTGGCGTGCCCAACGGATTCAGCAGCGCTGACTGCGAATTCCTGCGCCAGTTGAGCGAGCACGTCGCACTCGCCGCTCACCAGGCGCAGCTCCATTCCGCCTTGCAGCGCGCCTACGACGATCTGCATCAGACGCAGCAGGCGGTCATGCAGCAGGAGCGCCTGAAGGCGCTCGGTCAGATGGCGAGCGGCATCGCCCACGACATCAACAACGCCATCTCGCCGGTGGCGCTGTACACAGAATCGCTGCTCGAGACCGAGCCGGGTCTCAGCGCGCGGGCGCGCGACTATCTCGAGACGATTCAGCGCGCCAACGAGGACGTGGCATCGACAGTGGCGCGGATGCGCGAGTTCTACCGCCCGCGCGAGGCGGAGCTCGTGCTCAACCCCGTCAACCTGAACGAGATCGCGCAGGACGTGATCGGCCTGACGCGCGCCCGCTGGAGCGACATGCCGCAGGAGCGCGGCATCGTCATCGAGGTGGACACCTCGCTCACGGCCTTCGATCCCGTCGTGCCCGGCGTGGAGTCGGAACTGCGCGAGGCGCTGACCAACCTGGTGTTCAACGCGGTCGATGCGATGCCGGAGGGCGGCACGCTCAGCGTGCGCACGCGGCGCACGTCCGATCCGTCGCGCGCCGAGGTGCCCGACCGCGTGTATATCGAAGTGTCCGACAGCGGCGTCGGCATGGACGCCGAGACGCAGCGCCGCTGCCTCGAGCCGTTCTTCACGACCAAGGGCGAGCGCGGTACGGGGTTGGGGCTGGCCACCGTCTACGGGACCATCCAGCGTCACAACGCGGAGATCTACATCCTGAGCGCGCCGGGGCGCGGCACCACGATCCAGCTCGTGTTCGCGGCGGCGCGCGACGAAGCGGCGGCGCCGAAAGAGGCACCGCGTCGGCAGCGCCCGCCGTCGCAGCGCATCCTGGTGGTGGACGACGATCCGCTGCTGCTCAAGTCGCTGCGCGACACGCTCGCGATCGACGGCCACGCCGTCACGACGGCCGGCGGCGGGCTGGCGGGGCTCGAGGCCTTCTCGGCGGCGCGCGAGGCCGAGACGCCGTTCGACCTGGTCATCACCGATCTCGGGATGCCGTACATGGATGGGCGCCAAGTGGCGAGCGGCGTGAAGGAACTGTCGGCGGCGACGCCGGTGATCCTGCTCACCGGCTGGGGGCAGCGATTGATGGACGACGGCGAGCTGCCGCCGCACGTGGATCGCGTGCTGAACAAACCGCCCAAACTGGCCGAGCTCCGAACTGCAGTGACGTCGCTCGCAGTTGGCGGAGTGGGCAGAGAAAGCTGAGAGGGCAGAGAGGGAAACACGCTCTCCCTTCGCCGCCTTCTCTGCTTTCTCCGCCTTCTCTGCCCCCCAGGCGCCTACACGTTCGCAGTCTTAAGGGCCTCCAGGACACGTGGGGCCCTGAAGGGAACACGTCGGAGGCGCACGCCAGTGGCGTCGTAGATCGCGTTGGCCACCGCGGCGAGCAGCGGCTTGCACGCCGTCTCGCCGGCGCCATAGTGCGGCAGGTCGGGACGGTTCGGGTTCGGATCGCCGTTCACGAGGATGACGTCGATCGATTCCGGCACGTCCTGGTGCGTGAGCATCGGGTGCGACGCCCAGTCGGTGCTCAGCACCTTCTCGGTGTCGAACCGCACTTCCTCGTGCAGCGCTCGGCTGACCGAGTGCAGCATCGCGCCCTCGAGGGTGCGCGTCAGCGCCTCGGGGTTGATCACCAGGCCGCAATCGTGGGCGCACACGATGCGCTTCACCCACACACGGCCGGTGCGCCGATTCACTTCCACGTCCACGATCTGCGCCACCACCGTCTGACTGCGGAAGGTGTAGGCGACGCCGCGGCCGGTGAGAACCTCGCCGCTCCCGATTGGCTTGGGCGACGTCCGCGCCTGCCACCCGTACTTCTCTGCCGCGGCCTTGAGCACGGCGATCGAGCGGGCGCGCTTGTAGCCCATGTCGTCGACCGGGCTCGCCTGCAGCAGCTTGAGACGGAACGCGAGCGGGTCCGCCTTCGCGGCCACCGCGAGCTCGTCGATGAACGACTCCGACGCGAACGTCACCTGCGGCCCATCGGGGTCGCGCAGGTTGCCGGTGCGAATCGGGTTCTCCCAGAGCAACGGCAGACCGACGACGTGCGTCAGCGTCCGCTGATGCGGGATGACGTACATGTGCGACGGCGTGGACGACGTGCCGCGCGCCGGTTGCGCCTTGTGCTGACCGGAGAGCTGCGCGATCGCCACCGAGTCGGGCTCGTTGTAGCCGACGTGGTTGTGATCGCAGGCGCGCCCGTTCCACTCGATCGCCGTCAGGTTCCCCTGCGCGTCGAGCGCACCGCGCATCGTGACGGCGTAGGCGGGACCCTTGGTGTCCCACGACGTTTCCTCGTTGCGCATCCACTGCACGCGCACGGGGCGCCCGAGCTCCTTGGCGAGGAACGCCGCCTCGAAACCGGCGTCGTCCGCGGCGGTGCGGCCGTAGGCCTGCGGCCCTTCCATCCACACCACGCGCACCTGCTCCCGCGGCATCTGCAGGAACTGCGCAACGCCGTTGCGCAAGCCGTACGACTTCATGTCGTTCGAATAAATCGTCAGCTGCCCGTTCGACGGATCGGCCAGCGCGTGCGCCGGGCCGATGGCGGTGTGCCCCTGGAACGGCACGTCGTAGCTGGCCTCGACGACTTTCGCAGCGGACTTCATCGCCGCGTCGGGATCACCGGCGATCATCGGCGGCCCGCTGAAGGTCGGTTGCGCCGCGCGCATATAGGTAAAGAGGTCGTCCGACGCAGGGAGCGGCGCCGTCACCGGCTTCTGCCACGTGGCCTTCAACTGCCGCGCAGCCTGAACCGCCTGCTCCTCGCGCTGGCAGACCACCGCCAGGTAGTTGCCCTTGCGCACGACCTTCACGAGACCGGGCACGTTGGCCACCGACGCTTCGTCCACGCTGACGAGCTGCGCGCCGGCGGTTGGCGGTTTCACGTTGCGCGCGTGAAGCATGCCTGGGACCTTCGCGTCCACCGCCCACTTGAGCGACCCGTCCACCTTCGGCGGAATGTCGTAGCGCCGCGGCGACCGCCCCGTCATCTTCATTTCCTGGACGGTCTTCAGCTTCGCCTGCCCGGTGGTGGTGTCGGTGTTGTTGCCGGTCAGCGTGATGTTGAAGCGCTTCCCTCCTACGAGCTCGCCGTAGGTCACCTTCTTCGACGGGTCGGTCTTCACGGTGACGACACCGTCGCTCACCGCGAGCTGCCCCACCGGCACGCCGAACTTCGCCGACGCCATGTCGAGCAGTACGCGACGCGCTTCGGCGGCCACGCGGCGCATCGGCCAGCCGTCGGTCTGCAGCGCATCGGATCCGCCCGAGCCGCCCTGATCGACGGTGAGGTTGGTCGTGCCCATCACCACGCTCGTGGCGTCGAACGCGACGTCGAGCTCGTCGGACATGATCTGGCGGAACGCCGTGCCGGTGCCCTGGCCCAGGTCGGTCTTGCCGACGTAGAACGTGGCCGTGTTGTCCTGCCGGATCACGATCCACGAGTCGAGCTGATGGAAGTCGGGGTCGACGTACGGGCCGGCGGCAGCCGCCTGGCCAAGGACGTCGCGTCCGGTGGCGGCGATGCCCACCACGAGCATCCCCGAGAGCTTGATGAATTCGCGGCGCGAGGTGTCGGAGATCATGCCGTCGCCATCACTTTCGCGGCGCGCTTGATGGCCGCCTGAATCCGGTAATACGTCATGCAGCGGCAGAGCGTGGTCGCCATCCCCTGGCGGATCTGCACGTCGGTTGGATTGGGCGTCTTCGTGAGCAGCGCCGTGGCGGTCAGGATCTGCCCATTCTGGCAGTAGCCGCACGCCGGCACCTGTTCGTCGACCCAGGCCTGCTGCACCGGGTGCAGCTTGCCGTTCTGCCCCAGCCCTTCGAGCGTCGTGATACTCGCGCCGGCCACCGTGGAAACCGGCCGGATGCACGAGCGCACCGCTTCGCCTTTGATGAGGACGGTGCAGCACCCGCACTGGCCGAGACCGCAGCCGAAGCGCGGCCCCTGCAGGTTGAGATCGTTGCGGAGCACGTAGAGGAGCGGTGTCGCCGGATCGACGTCCACCGTGTGCACCGTGCCGTTGACGGTCAGCGAGACTGAAGCCATGGGGAGAATTCTAGGCGAAGCGGGCATCGGTATGTAGGGGCTGCCTTCAGGCGGCCCCGATGGCCGGGACCCACCTGAGGTACATTCGCGGGGATGAGCGCACCTACCCTGCTGACCCCCGGCCGCATCGGCGGCCTCGAGCTTCGCAACCGTCTGTTCATGGCGCCGATGACGCGCAGCCGCGCGCTCGCCGGCGGCGTCCCGTCGGAGCTGGCCATCGAGTACTACGCCCAGCGCGCCTCGGCCGGGCTGATCCTGTCGGAAGGCGTCGCGCCGACCGCGGTCGGCCTGGGCTACGCGCGCACCCCCGCCATCGAAAGCGCGGAACAGATCGCCGCCTGGAAACGGATTACGGACGCCGTGCACGCAAAGGGCGGCCGCCTGTTCATGCAGTTCATGCACGTGGGGCGCATCGGCCACTCGGCCAATCGGTATACGAGCGAGGCGCTGATCACACCGTCGGGTGTGCGCGCCACCGGCCAGATCTGGACCGACGCGCAGGGACTCCAGGACTTCGATCAGCCGCGCGCGATCGAGACGAGCGAGATTCCCGGCGTGATCGAGGGTTTCGCGCAGGCGACGCGCAACGCGCTCGCGGCCGGCTGCGACGGCGTCGAGCTGCACTCGGCGTCGGGCTATCTGCCGATGCAGTTCCTGTCCACCGGCACGAACAAGCGGACGGACGGCTACGGCGGCAGCGTGCAGAACCGCATCCGGTTCGTGGTGGAGACGCTGCAGGCGATGTGTGCCGCTGCCGGCGACCCGGGGAAGGTGGGCATCAAGATCAGCCCCGCGATGCCGTTCAACGACATCCAGGACGACGACCCGGTCGAGACTTATACGACGCTCGTGAAAGCGATCGCGCCGATGGGGCTCGCGTATCTCCACGTGCTCCGCACCCCGCCCATCCCGACGATTTTCGAGATTCTGCGGCCGCTCTATCCGGGCGCGTTCGCGGCCGGTGGCGCATTCGACTTTGCGTCGGGCAACGCGGCGCTCGCCTCGGGTCTGGCGGACTTCATCGTCTACGGCAAGCTGTTCACGTCGAACCCGGATCTGGCGGAGCGCTTTGCGAGCGGCTTCGACCTGGCGCCATTCGACGCGACGACGTTCTACACGCCAGGGCCGAAGGGGTACATCGACTTCCTGCCGGCTAGCGCGCAGAGCGCTTAGGGAAAGAGGCGGACCTAACAGGTCCGCCTCTGCTTCCCTACCCGCCCCACCCGCCCTACCGCCCTACCCGCCCCACTGGCG
>Ga0207694_10004632_pt1 | contig 10708 bp, 9 predicted proteins | sample KBSC34metaG_FD_184353 | JGI IMG/M metagenome (GOLD analysis project Ga0207694, IMG submission 184353) | Corn rhizosphere microbial communities from Kellogg Biological Station, Michigan, USA - KBS C3-4 metaG (SPAdes) (version 2) | ecosystem: Host-associated > Plants > Roots > Rhizosphere > Soil...
CGAGCAGAACTGCCCGGAGGTGGTGACCGAGGACGCGCGCATTGCAACGCGTGAGGACCTGCCCGAGGCGATCGGCTTTATCCGTACGTCGACGCAGAAGATGGACCGGCTGATCAACGCGATCCTCAAGCTCTCTCGCGAGGGCCGCAGGGTGATCTCGCCGGAGCCGGTCGACATCGCGGCGCTGGTCGGCACGATCGACGCAACGCTCAAGCACATGATCGACGCGCGCGAGGCGCGGCTGGTAATCGACGGGGCGCTGCCCGCCATCGTAACCGACAGGCTCGCGATCGAGCAGATCCTCTCGAACCTGATCGAGAATGCGGTGAAATATCTCCAGCCCGGCCGGCCCGGGCTGATCACCGTGCGCGGATCGCGCGACGGGCAGCGCGTCACCTATGAGATCGAGGACAATGGCCGCGGCATCGATCCGCGCGACCATCAGCGCGTGTTCGACCTGTTCCGCCGCTCGGGCAACCAGGACCAGCCGGGCGAGGGCATCGGCCTCGCGCATGTCCGCGCCTTGGCGTATCGCCTCGGCGGGGTTATCGATGTCCAATCCGAACTCGGCAAGGGCGCTACCTTCCGGCTTTCACTCCCCGTTACCCTTGGCGATCTTCAGGGAAATTGAAATGAACGACCACCGCTCAGTCAGTATCGTGATGATCGAGGATGATGAGGGTCATGCACGGCTGATCGAGAAGAATATCCGCCGCGCCGGCATCCTCAACGAGATCAAGCATTTCACCGACGGCACCAGCGCGCTCGATTTCCTGTTCAACCACAAGGACGGCCCGGCGCTGAACGGACCGGCGCTGATCCTGCTCGACCTCAACCTGCCCGATATGAGCGGCACCGATATCCTGGCGAAGATCAAGGGCGACGGGCCGCTCAAGCGCACGCCGGTCGTCGTGCTCACCACCACCGACGACAAGGTGGAGATCCAGCGCTGCTATGATCTTGGCTGCAATGTCTACATCACCAAGCCGGTCAATTATGAGAGCTTCGCCCAGGCGATCCGGCAGCTCGGCCTGTTCCTGTCGGTGATTCAGGTGCCCGATGTCGAGGGGGAAGGGTGAGCGACACCGCCCCGGTCAGGATTCTCTATATCGACGACGACGCCGGCCTGAGAAGGTTGGCGGTGCGCACGCTTGCGCGCCGTGGTTTCGCGGTGACGGCGGCTGAGGGTGGCGCCGAGGGTGTCGCGCTGGCCCAGGCCGAGCGTTTCGACCTGATCGCGGTCGACCATTATATGCCCGGCATGGACGGGCTCGAGACGCTGAAGCGCCTCCGCGCGCTGCCCGAGGCGCCCCCGGTCGTCTATGTCACCGGCTCCGAGGAAGGGCGGATCGCGGTTGCTGCCTTGAAGGCGGGTGCTGCCGATTATGTCGTCAAATCGGTGGGCGCCGATTTCTTCGATCTTCTCGCCAGCGCGTTCGAGCAGGTACTCGCGCGGTCAGCGCTCGAACATGCCAAGGCGGTTGCCGAGGATCAGCTCCGTGCGAGCAATGAGCGGCTCGCGGCGCTGCTCAGCGAGGTCAACCACCGGGTCGCCAACAGCCTTCAGCTCGTCTCGGCGATGGTCGGGATGCAGGCGAGCGCGCTTGACGATGCCGGCGCGCGCGCTGCGCTCGAGGATACGCAGCGCCGCATCGCCGCGATCGCGCAGGTCCATCGCCGGCTCTACACCTCCGACAATGTCGAGCAGGTCGATATGCAGGAATATCTCGGCGCATTGGTCGAGGAGCTTGGCGAGACCTGGTCGGCCGAGGGCGCGCGGCGGATCCTGTCGCTTGCCGCCGATCCGATCTGCCTGCCGACCGACCGTGCCGTCTCGCTCGGGGTGATCGTCACCGAGCTTGTGTCGAACGCCTGCAAATATGCCTATCCGGCCAAATCGGGTGAAGTGCGCATTGGCCTTGCGCTCGATGGCGACCGCCATTTCGTCCTGTCGGTCGAGGATGACGGTGTGGGCATCGCGGATGGCGCGAAGCCGCGCGGCACCGGCCTCGGCACCAGGCTGATCCGCGCGATGGCGCAGAGCCTGCAGACCGCGGTCGAATATGACCCCGGCCATAATGGCGTCCGCGCGACGCTCCGGGCGGCGCTGCGCTGACGCTTGTGTTGGCGAATATTGTCACCCCTATCGGGGGGTATCGGCAAAATACCGCGCCAATTTATTAAGTAAAATCAAATACTCGACATGGTGCGAGCACGGCGGTTTTGTTGGAGAGTGTGACAAAACTCTCCAACAAAGGATCGCCGCCGCCGCTTATCCCGGCTTTCTGAACTTGTAGATGAACTGGTCGGTCCGGCCGCGGATCGTCTTGTCGAACACGATGATGGTGTGATCGTCAGCCGGGTTGGCGAGCAGCTTGCTCTCGCCGACAAAGGTGAAGCCGGCGGCCGTCACCTGTTGCTTCACGATCGCCGGATCGATGCGGTGGAGCGTATCCGTGTCGCGCAGGCCCGATCCGCTCGCCGCGGCATGATCGATGATCAGATAGATGCCGCCAGGTTTGAGCGCGTCGAACGCAGCCTTGTTGAGGATCGCGGGATCGACCGGGCCCATGAACTTGTCGGGATAGTCGTGATAATTCTGCGCGGTGAAGACGAGATCGGCCTTGGCCGGAGCGCTGAGCTCAGTCGCCGGTTCGACCGCGCTCGAGACGTTGGGGAAATCCGCCGAGCCGGCGAGCTTTCCGTACCGCTCGACATCGCCCTTCGCCTCCATCGCATAGGGCTTGGGCCAGATGCCATAGACATGCCCTTCGGGGCCGACCGCCTTGGCGAACAGCCGGGTCCAATAGGCGCCGCCGGGGATAAGATCGATCACCACCGCGCCTGTGTGCAGGCCGGCAAAGGCGAGGATTTCCGGACCGTGCCGGCGCGAATCCATCGCCGCATCGGCTGCCCGGACCGGATCGGCGGCGGCCGCCTTGATGTCGGCGGGTTTGGCCGGCGTCGACGAAGCCGAGCAGGCGGCGGTGATTGCGGCGCCGGCGAGCAGAGCGGCGAGCAGCTGAGGCTTTGAACGCATTGACCCCTCCTTCGATGTGAAAGCGGAAATCTTGCACGGCGCCATCGCTAGCGCCAGCCCGTCAGCGCCGCGACGACACCAATGGCGTCGTCCACGGCACCAACGGCACGCCGTCGTCCTCAGCCCGGCTTGCGGAACTTGTAGATGAACTGGTCGGTATGGCCGCGGATCGCCGGATCGAACACTTTCAGGCTGTGATCGTCTGCCGGGTTGCTGAGCGCCTTGCTCTCGCCGACGAACTTGAACCCGGCGGCGATCACCTGAGCCTTCACCGCAGCCGGTTCGATCCGGTGCAGCGTATTGGTCGTCGAGATGCCGGTGCCCGGGGCGCTGGCATGATCGATCACGATATAGGTGCCGCCGGGCTTGAGCAGGTTGAAAATGCCCTTGTTGACCGCGGCCAGCGCCTGCTCGCCGCCATTATTGGCGACGTCGTGATAATTCTCGACGGTCCAGAACAGATCGACCGGCGTGTCGCTGGCCGGGATATTGCCCGTCTGCACGACAGGCGTCACGTTACCGAGGTTGCGGCCCTTGAGATCGTCGACCACCGCGGTCGCGCGGGCACCCGAGACGGCTGGCCACATCGGATAGACATGCCCCTTTGGCCCGACCACGCCAGTGAAGATGCGCGTCCAATAGCCCTTGCCCGGCAGATAATCGATCACCGTGTCGCCCGGGCCGACGCCCGAGAAGACGACCGATTCAAGCGCCTTGCGCCGCGCATCGTCGACCGCCTGATCGGCGCGGGCGGGATCGGCAAGGGCCTTGGTGACCGCTGCCTTAGTCTCGGCCGGCTTATGGTCTTTCGCCAATGCGCCGGTTGCCATCAGCGCCACGATTGCGACGCCCGTCAATACTGCCCTCATTGACCCGCTCCTCTGTCCGTTGTTGCGTTTACACGTCTAGATTCACCACGCTCAGTGCATTGTCCTGAATGAACTCGCGGCGCGGCTCGACGACATCGCCCATCAGCCGGGTGAAGATCTCGTCGGCGACATCGGCCTGATCGACCTCGACGCGGAGCAGCGAGCGGTTCTGCGGATCGAGCGTGGTTTCCCAGAGCTGCTCGGCGTTCATCTCGCCAAGGCCCTTGTAGCGCGAGATCGCAAGGCCCTTGCGGCCGGCGGCGAGGATCGCGTCGAGCAGCTGGCTCGGCCGCGCGATCATCGTTTCGCCCTTGCCCAAAGCGACCGGTGCATCATCTTCCTCGGCCGCGGCATCAGCCTCGGCCTGGACCGCAGCGGCTGCCTTGGTCGAGACAAGCTTGGCGGTCTGGGCGAAAGCATCACCCTGTTCGTCGGCAAGCGTGTGGAGCTTGCGCGCCTCGGCCGAACCGAGGAACGCAGCCTCGATGATGTGGTGGTCAGTCACGCCGCGCCAGATCCGCTGGAAATGGATGCTCCCCTCGCCGGTGATGGTCGCCGACCAGCGTGCATCGGTATCGGCTGCATCGAGCCCGCGCACCACGGTCGCGACCAGCGCACCGCGCGCTTCGTTGCTGAGGGTGTGATCGAGCACGCCGCCCATCGCCAGCGCCTCGACCATGGTGGGATCGTAGCGCCGTGGCACATAGCGCATCAGGGTGCGCATCCGCCGGGCGTGATCGACCAGCGAGCGGAGATCGGCGCCCGAGCGCGCGCCGCCCGCGCCTTCGAGCACGGTGCCGGCAACGCCATTCTCGATCAGATAATCGTCGAGCGCGTTGTCGTCCTTCAGATACACTTCGGAGCGCCCGCGCGTCGCCTTGTAGAGCGGCGGCTGGGCGATGAAGAGGTGCCCGTTCGTGATGATCTCCGGCATCTGCCGGTAGAAGAAGGTCAGCAGCAAGGTGCGGATATGCGCGCCGTCCACGTCTGCGTCGGTCATGATGACGATCTTGTGGTAGCGCAGCTTCTCGACATTGAAATCGTCGCGGCCGATGCCGGTGCCCATCGCCTGGATGAGCGTGCCGATCTCACGGCTCGAGAGCATCCGGTCGAAGCGGGCGCGCTCGACGTTCAGGATCTTGCCGCGAAGCGGGAGGATCGCCTGGAAATGCCGGTCGCGGCCCTGCTTTGCGGAACCGCCGGCCGAATCGCCCTCGACCAGGAACAGTTCGGACTTGGCCGGATCTCGCTCCTGGCAATCGGCCAGCTTGCCGGGCAGCGAGGCGATATCCATAACGCCCTTGCGCCGGGTCAGCTCGCGCGCCTTTTTCGCCGCCTCGCGGGCGGCGGCTGCGTCGATGATCTTGGCGACGAGCGCCTTGCCGTGGCCCGGATTCTCCTCGAGCCATTCAGCCAGCTTGTCGGCCATCAGGCTTTCGAGCGGCTGGCGCACCTCGGACGAGACGAGCTTGTCCTTGGTCTGCGAGCTGAACTTGGGATCGGGCAATTTCACCGAGACGATCGCGGTGAGCCCTTCGCGCATATCGTCGCCGGTGAGCGTCACCTTCTCCTTTTTCAGGAGGCCGGACTTCTCGGCATAATTGTTGAGCGTGCGCGTCATCGCTGCGCGGAACGCAGCCATATGCGTGCCGCCATCGCGCTGCGGGATGTTGTTGGTGAAGGCGAGGACATTCTCGTAATAGGAGTCGTTCCACTCGAGCGCGACGTCGATCGTCACGTCATCGCGGGTGCCCGAGATCGCAACCGGATCGGGCATCAAAGCGACCTTGTTGCGATCGAGATATTTCACGAATGCGGCGATGCCGCCCTCATAATAAAGCTCGACCGTTTTCGGCTCTTCATGCCGTGCATCGTTGAGGAACAGGCGCACGCCGGAATTGAGGAAAGCGAGCTCGCGGTAGCGATGCTCGAGCTTTTCGAAATCGAACTCTGTGATCTTGAAGGTGGCCGGGCTCGGCAGGAAGGTGACGCGCGTGCCCTTCTTGCCCGGGGCTGGGCCGACGACCTTGAGCGGCGCAACCGCGTCACCAAAGGCGAAGCGCATATAATGCTCGGTTTCGTCGCGCCAGATGGTGAGATCGAGCCATTCGCTGAGCGCATTGACCACCGAGACGCCGACGCCGTGCAGGCCGCCGGACACCTTATAGGCATTGTCGTCCGACGTGTTCTCGAACTTTCCGCCGGCATGGAGCTGGGTCATGATGACCTCGGCCGCCGACACGCCTTCCTCGGTATGGATACCGGTCGGGATGCCGCGGCCATTGTCGGTCACCGAGACCGAGCCGTCAGGATTGAGGGTGATGTCGATCCGGTCGCAATGGCCGGCGAGCGCTTCGTCGATTGCATTGTCGGACACCTCGAACACCATATGGTGGAGGCCGGAGCCGTCATCGGTATCGCCGATATACATGCCGGGGCGTTTGCGGACTGCGTCGAGGCCCTTCAGAACCTTGATTGAATCTGCGCCATAATCATTGGCGTTGGGCTGATTGTCGGGGACACTGGTTTCAGGCGTATCTGTCATGGCAATTCTATAGGGTTTGCCGCCCGAAAACCCAAGTTAATTGCGCATCGCGACTCGCGAGCTCCGTGCCCGGCGGACTATCTCACAATTGTGAGGCGCCCTTCTTCCCCTCTCCTTTGAGGAGAGGGGGCAAGCTGCGCAGCAGCGCGGGGTGAGGTTGAGGGCACGATGCTCATGCTGATCACCCTCACCCTTCCCATCGCTATGCGATGGGCCCAGTGTTGGGTCGGCCATGCCCCCGGCATGGCCTGAACAGCGCGGGGCGCTGTTCACCCAACACTCCTCTCCCGATGGGAGAGGGAGAAACAGCGTTCGCGCAGATGTGTGGATGCCCGTGCCCGGTGGGAGCGTTCCCGCCGGGCACGGCTTTCCTCAATCGTCGCGCGCGAAGCGGTCGGCGCGCTGGCCGAGCAATGTCACCTCGACGCGCCGGTTCTGGCGCATGCCTTCGGGTGTTGCATTGGTCGCGACCGGATCGCGCTCGCCATGCCCGGTGATGGTGAAGCGCGCCCGCACCACGCCCATCGCGTCTAGGGCCGCGCGGACGCTGGCAGCGCGCCGCTCCGACAGATCCTGGTTATGCGCGTCGGTGCCGCGCGAATCGGCATAGCCGTCGATCGAGACGCGCACGCCGGGCTCGGACCGGAGATAGCCGGCAAGCGGCTTGAGCTTGTCGACCGCGCCGGGGCGCAGCACATCGCTGTCGGTCTTGAACAATATGTCTTCCTGCAAACGCAGCATCGCGCCGCGCGTGGTCTGGCGGAAGCCATAGCCGCGCATCGCGCGGTGATCCCAGCCTTCGCCCGGTTCGGCGCGGTCTTCCCGCACGTCGACGGTGCGATCGCGATGATCGCGCGACTCCCAGTCGAACCGGTCGCGGCGCTGGCCGGCGGTTTCGGCAAAGGCACGATTGGCCGCATGCGCCTCGCGCGGGCTGATCCGGCCGTCATGGTCGAAGTCGAAATTGCGCATCACGAAGGCTCGGCCGCGATTGGTCGAGCGCAATTCGGGATAGAGGATCGGCACGCCGCGGCCGGCCAGGCCATAATCGCGATCGCCTGAGCGGCCACCGCCGAAATCCCAGCTTTGCGCAAAGGCGGGGCCGGCGCACGTCACCAGCGCGATGGCTGCGATCGTGGTTCGGATCATCGGGTTCATCTTCGTCATCATCGTCTCCATGGCCCCCGCCATGAAGCGACCCTGTAGTGCGACGGTTGAACTCGGGGTGAGCCAAAGCGACAGACGAGGTTCATCCGGGCTCCGGTGCGATCCTCCCGCCATTGACCAGCAAATGGGTTGCGCTGGGCCCAAGCCCTTCGAACAGAGCCTCCTCGGTGCCGGTCATCCAGACCTGGCCGGTGCCGGCGAGCCGATCGAACAGGGCTGCGCGTCGGGCCGGATCGAGATGGGCAGCGACCTCATCGAGCAGCAGGATCGGCGGCCGGCCGGTGCGGTCAGCGACGAGATCGGCATGGGCGAGGATGAGCCCGAGCAGCAGGGCCTTCTGCTCGCCGGTCGAACAGAGCGCCGCCGGCTGGTTCTTGCCGAGATGGGTGACGGCGAGATCGGTTCGGTGCGGACCGGCCAAAGTGCGCCCGGCGGCTGTGTCGCGGCGGCGGCCCGATGCGAGATCGGCGGCGAGCGTGTCTCCGGCGCCGGTCCAGCCTTCGAGCGCGAGGCCGGCGCGGGCGAACGGGCCTTCGGGCTGGTCGGCCAGGCGTTCGCCGAGCGCCGCCACCGTTTCGCGGCGGGCAATGTCGATCGCGTCGCCATGTTCGGCCATCTGGGTTTCGAGCGCATTCAGCCATTCGGGATCGGCGGGGCGGTTGCCTTCACTGGCTTCGGCGAGGAGGCGGTTGCGCGCGCGCATCGCAGCTTCGTAGCGGTTGCTGTGGACTGCGTGCCCTGGGTTGAGGGCCAAAGTGAGACGATCGAGGAAGCGGCGGCGCTCGCTGGCGGGTTCGACGAAGAGGCGGTCCATTGCCGGGGTGAGCCACAGGACGGTGAGCCATTCGGCGAGCGCTGTCGCGGCGACCGGGGCGCCCTGGATGCGGACGATGCGGCGTTCGGGGGCTGCGGGCTGGGTGCCGGTGGCGATGGCAATCTCCCCTCCCGCTTGCGGGAGGGGTTGGGGGAGGGCCTGTTCGATGGGTCCCGATGCCGCTGACATGCCCTCCCCTAGCCCAGCAGGCTGGCCTGCCGAGGTCGGGATTGCGCCCGGCAATCCCTCAATCATGCCGGGGACATAATTGACCTCGCCGGGCCTGCCTGCTCGCAAGCGGGAGGGGGATAAGAAGGGCGAGAGGGTAGCTGCAACCCCGAAGCCACCACTTCCGCCTTGGCGCGCCATTTCCCCCAGTGCCGCGCGGCGTAGCCCCCGCCCCGGCGCGAGCAGCGACACAGCCTCGAGCACATTCGTCTTGCCGGCACCATTCTCGCCGGTCAGCACGACGAAGCCCGGGCCGGGCAGGATCGCGGCATCTTCATGGTTGCGGAAATCGGTCAGGACGAGACGGGCGAGCATTCGCCATGCCTTAGCGCGTTTCGATCGCTGTCGCGCCGTTTTCGCGAATCGGCGTTATGAAGGGCCCTCTCCGCCGAGTCCCCCTGAAGGAGCCTGCCCCGATGCGCCTGCCGCTGATCGCCCCCGCCGACCTGACCGCTGAACAGAAATCGCTTTACGAGGATATGAAGAAGGGGATCGCGTCGAACTTCAACGACTTCAAGGTGCTCGCCGACAATGGCGCGCTGATGGGCCCGTGGAACCCCTGGCTGCACGAGCCGATGATCGGCAACGCGATCTGGGATCTGACCAAGGCGATGTCGATGCAGGCGACCTTGCCCGATCCGGCGCGGCAGATCGCCATTCTGGTGACCGGCGCGCATTTCGATGCTGCCTATGAGATCTACGCCCATATCGCGGTCGCCGAGCGCGAGAAAATGCCGGCCGCCCGGCTTTCCGAGCTCTGCGCCAATATCAAGCCCAAGGATCTCTCGGCAGAGGAGAGCGTCGCCTATGACGTCGCCTTCGCGCTGGTGAATGGCGGCGTGCTGCCCGAACCTTGCTACCGGCTTGCAGTCGAGACCTTCGACCAGCACGGCGCGAACGAGCTGATCTATCTGGTCGGGCTTTACGCCCTGGTGTCGATGACGCTCAACGGCTTCAACGTGCCGGTGCCCGAGCGCGAATAGCTCAAGCGGCGAGCTGCTCCGGCGCGACAGTTTTGTCCTTCGGCGCGCTCAGATAGGATGCCATCTCCGCGCCCAGTTCGCGCTGGGCGTGGAGATAGGCGACCGGCGTCGCGATGCCGAGCCGTGCACGGGCCGAATCGATCGGCTCGTGGAGCAGCTTTTCATAGTCCTCGCCGGCGATCCATTTCGCCTTGCGGCCGTTGCGATAGCCTTCCCAAACGGCGCGTGCGAACAATGTGTTGCCGGTGACGCCAAGGCTCTTGAGCGCAGCCGCGCCGCCGATGAACGCCCAGCCAAGGCCGCCGACCTGAGCAAAACTGAACATGACCAGGGCCGCTTCGCCGAGACTCTCATCAGCCTTGTAGCCGGTCAGCACGTGCCAGATATCATGCGTATCGCGCACCCGGCGGCCGAACCAGGCATAGGGGTGCGGCATATCTTCTTCGCGGTTGATCTTGCTGATCTCGGCGAGACCGTCGGCCGAATAGCCGGTCGTCTCGAGGAAATTGCGATAAGCGGCGCCGACCGTGCCTGGCGCGAATTGCGCGACATAGGCCTTGTCGGAAAGGCGTTGCGCGAGCTCGACCCGCTCATAGGCCATGCGCCCACCCTCCTCGGTTGCGATGAATTTCGCATAGTTCATCGGCGCATTGCCGACGTTCAGCGCGCGCATGATGCGGAATACCTGCGTCGTGTCATCGCCATTGGCGAGCAGTTTGCGGATCGCGTCGAACGCGGTTTTCCAGTCGCGACGGCCGGTCGTGCCGGGAAAGGGGGGTAGCTTGGCCATGGGGGTCGAATCCTTACTGACAAGAGTGTCAATAAGTGAATCGGAGCCTTGCGTCAACCGGACTTGCGGCGGGCGCCAATCGTCTGGGCGAGAAAAACACGCAGCCGGTCGCGACAGGCGGGAGAGGACATGCCCGATGTCGCTGAATGGTCGGCACCTGCCACCCACAGGATCTGCTTCGCACCCGGCGCCGCATCGAACAATGCACGCGTCTCAGCCGGCGGCGTGTAGCGATCGCGATCGCCGCCGATCACCAGCACCGGGCCGGGATA
>Ga0207694_10004636_pt1 | contig 10700 bp, 7 predicted proteins | sample KBSC34metaG_FD_184353 | JGI IMG/M metagenome (GOLD analysis project Ga0207694, IMG submission 184353) | Corn rhizosphere microbial communities from Kellogg Biological Station, Michigan, USA - KBS C3-4 metaG (SPAdes) (version 2) | ecosystem: Host-associated > Plants > Roots > Rhizosphere > Soil...
CCGATTGCGTGACGGCGTATCTGATCGACTGGGCGAACGAATGCAACCTGATCGAACCGTTCCCGCAACTGCGCGCGTATCTGGAACGGTTGTATGCGCGGCCGAAGGCGCCGCAGCGGATTGCGGAGGCGCGCAAGGCGGCGTGAGCGGGTGGTTGATCCGGCTTGACTGCGGGTCAACCACGAACATTGTTGCGAACTGTTGCCATTCGCTGGACGAGAACGTGGCCATCGTTTATCCCTCAGCTTCCACAAAAAAATCCGTGGCTGAGAGAAAAACATGGCTCGACAACGAAGTGCGAACGGTGCGCTCGCGCAATGGATAACCGGCCGTCAGTCGTATTTCCTGGAGGTGCCGGGGGCGCCTCGGGCGCAGGATCTGTCGATTATGTCGTTCGCGCTCGACGAGCGGCTCGGCGAGCCCTATCGAATCGACCTGACGCTGACCAGCCCGGCTCCGCTCGCGCGTCCGGACTATCTCAATCGCCCGGCGATCTTCACGATCGAGCCGGCAGGAGCGGCCGGCGCCGCCGATGCGCGGCGTACCTTCGCCGGCTGTATCACCGCATTCGGCCAGATCCGCAAGACCCACGATTTCGTGTCGTATCGCATCGTTGTCGAGCCATTCGTCGCTCGCCTGTGTCTCGTCGAAACATCACGCATCTACCAGCAGCAGTCCGTGCCCGAGATCATCGAATCGATCCTGAGGCGGCACGAATTCCGCTCCCATCAGTTCTCGTTCAAGCTGAGGCGCGCCTATCCGCGTCTCGCGTTCCGCATGCAGTACCGGATGTCCGACTGGGACTACATCAGGTTGCTGATGGAACAGACGGCCTTGTTCTGCTTTTTCCGTGCCGGGCAGCATGGCGACGAACTGCATTTCGGCGACGACGTCGATGCCTACACATATCGTCCGGATGTCGTGATTCCGTATCGCGAGGCAAGCGGACTCGAAACCGGTCACGAAGCCGTGCTGTCGCTCGAGTCGCTGAGCGAAACAATTCCGCAGTCGGTGAAGGTTGCCGATTACAACCCGGACAAGGCCTACGACCGCTTCAATGCCGAAGTGAATATCGTTCGCGACGATCCGACGACATGGGGCCGGCATTACGTCTTCGGCACGCATCATCTGGACGGCAACGAAGCCCGGCACGAAGCGCAGTTGCGTCACGAAGCCGCGGTTGCGTGGCAGGTCGTGTATTCCGGCACGAGTTCGGTGGTGGATTTCGCCCCGGGGCTCGTCGCGAAGCTCGACGAGAAGCCGGCCGATGCGCCGCACGGGATCGTCATCATTGCCGTGCGTCACGAAGGCGGTCGGGATGCGTCGTACATCAACACGTTCGACGCGATTCCCAGTGGCCGGCCGTTCCGCCTGAAGCTCGACGAACGGCGCTGGCCGGCAATCGCCGGCACGCTGTCGGCGCGCGTTACGGCGCCGGATACTTCGCCCTATGCGCATCTGACGAGCGCTGGCCTCTACACCGTACGATTCGATTTCGACTTCGACGACTGGGCGGCAGGTGGTGAATCCGTGCCACTCAGGCTGGCCAAACCATTCGCCGGTGACAACCAGACAGGCTTCCATTTCCCGCTGCTCGCCGATACGGAGGTGGCGGTTGCATTCGTGGGTGGCGATCCGAATCGGCCTTATATCGCGCACGCACATCATCACAGTCAGGCGACCGACCTGGTGACGAGCCGGGACGAATTCAATACGCGCAACGTGATCCGCACGCGGGCCAACAACAAGCTTCGTTTCGAGGATCGGAAAGGACGCGAAGGCATCAAGCTGTCGACGGACTACGGCGGCAAGACTCAGGTCAATCTCGGTTATCTCGTCGACAGCCGGAAGGCGACGCGCGGTGAAGGGTTCGAGGTCAGGACCGACGAGCGCGGGGTACTGCGTGCGGGCAAGGGGCTGTTCCTGACGGCCGATGTCCAGTCGAACGCAGGCGGACAGGCTTTCGACATGACGGCGGCCCGCCAGCAGCTCGATGCGGCCAAGTCCCGCATGCGCAGCCTGACCGAAGCGGTCGAGAAGGCTCGAGCAACGGTGGCCGCATGCGACGCACAGCAGGCATTGCTCGAGTCGCAGATCAAGGATCTCGAAGCGGCTGTGTTGCTCGCGTCTGCGCCACACGGCGTGGCGATCACCAGTGGCGAGCACATGCAACTGGCGGCAGGGGGACATCTGTTCACGACGACGGGCGGCAATGCGGATGCGGCGATCGGCGGCAATTTCACGGTCGCGGCCGGCAATGCGGTATCGATGTATGCGAATGCGCAGGGGATGAAGCTATACGCGGGCGCCGGCAAGGTCGACGTGCAGGCGCAGGCAGACGCGCTCGAACTCACGGCGCTGAAGGGCGTGACGATCGCGAGCACGTCGGATGCGGTGACGCTGAATGCGCAGAAGGCACTGACGCTGATGTGCGGTGGCGCCTATATCAAGCTCGAAGGCGGAATCGTCGAGATCGGCAGTGCGGGCGAGATTCGGGTGAAAGGGCCATTGAGCGTCGGGCCATCCGCGACCCTGAGGCAGGCGTTGCCGCTGATGCCTGAGCAGGAACAAACCGGCATGCAACTCTGGCATGCGTACCCGAATGGCGAGCCGGTCAGGAACGCACCGTATCGCGTGACGTTTCCGGATGGTTCCTGGCGCGAGGGCCGGCTCGATGCCAACGGCAGGGGCACGGTCGCGAATGTGCCGCGTGGCGGCGGCGCGGTGGAGTATCTCGAAGAAGACCACGATATTCAGGACAAGGCGCGCAAGTGGGTCGACCCGAAAGGAACGGCGCTATTTGCGGCGGCCGGGCGCGATGCCGGCCAGGCGGTGCCTAGTCTCGTCGGGGCCGTGATGGCGGCGACGGTGCCGGAAAGTGACGCAGTCAAGCAAGGACTGGATGCGGCTGCCTCCATCGGGGCGGCAACATCCGGCGTCGCGAAAGGCGACGGCGCCGCGCTTGCTCGAGCCGCACTCGAACCGGTCGGGCAGCCGGTTGCGAATGCCGCTGCCAATCGTGCGACGGCCTCGGTATCGGATGTCACGCCTGCGCTCGTCAAAACCACCGTGTCGCGTTGATTCACGCTCCGCGTTTTTTCCCGTTCTAGACAGATAACAACCATGACCGGAACCGCCGCACCTTCTACCCCACAGCGCCAGATTCCTAAGGCACTTCTTCAGAATGCCGAAGCACGGCGCGTCATCGTCGGTCCGGTTCCCGCGCCCGGGACGTCTCCAACGCTGATCTCGGCCGACGCCGAATCGGTCGGCAATCACGGCCTCGAAATCTTCGTGCAGTGTCTGTACATGGTGCCGTTCGTCGGCAATGCGATGTCGCTGTACGACGTCGGCGTCGATATCTACCGGATCTGCAGCGAGCCGGGCGGCATCTCGAAGGTGCTCAATTGGGGGATCCTCGCGATCGATGCGATCGGCGTCGTGCCGGCGGCGGGCAACGCGACGCGGCCGGCGCGCGCGATCGTCAAGGAGGTGTTGCTCGCGTTCGCGAAGGGCGCGGGCGCGGCGGTGCTGGTCGACCTGTTCTGGGCGACGGCCGGTGGCGACGTGCTTGCGTTCATGGCCGAACTCGACGTGTCCCTCGCGAAGTGGAAGACCGACATCGTCGCAGGCGTGCGCGAAGCCTCGCGCACGGTGCGCCGCTTCGTGCTCGATCCCGTTTCCGTGGCCGAGCAGATGGGACGGATCAAGAAGAACACGGGCTTCCTGTCGTGGGTGCCGTCGACGGAGGAGATCGCGCTCGTCGGCATTGATCAGTTGCTCAAGGTGTCGGGGCAGCGCGACGCGATCGTCGCGTGGCTGGACGCGTTCGATCGCGACACGGGGCCGATGCTCGACCGGGCGTTCGGCAGCGTGGAGGAAGCCGGCAGTCTGCTGTTCATGGCCGGGCAGATCACCGCGGAGATCAAGGCCCGCAAGGCACGCAGGATCCCGTCGCATGTGGCGCAGGCCGCGCCGGGCACGATGCGCGAGCCGCACAGGAAGCCAGGCGAGCACCGTGATTCGACGCAGAAAGGCGCGGCGCCGAGCCCGCTGCCGGCGAAGAACGGATGCGGGTGCCCGAAAACGACGACTCCGAAGCCCGTCAATTACGCGATGGGCGACGAGAACCTCGAGCAGACCGACTTCGTGCTGGACGGCGTCGTGCCGATCATGTGGACGCGACGCTACCGGTCGAGCCTCGCGGCCTACGACGGGAGCCCGCTGGGCGCGCGCTGGAGTAGCGCGTATCACCTGTCGCTGGAGGAACGGGATGGAAGGTTGACGTTCTTCGATCCCGATAGCCGGGCGGTGCCGTTGCCGCCAGTCGGTATGGGGGAATCGGTGGAGGTGCCGGCCGAACAGTTCACGGTGACGCGGCTGGATGGGCGCCGCATTCGACTGAGCTATCCCGACGGCAGTCGAGAGGATTACGAACTGCATGGCTTCATTGCATCGGCTCGCTACCGCCTCATCTCCCGCACGAACCGCGACGGCCTCGGCCTGAGCTTCACCTACAACGCAGCCGGTGAACTCACGACGATCAGCGATGGCGTGGCCAACGCGATTCGCATCGACTACGTCGACGGCCGCGTGTCGGCGATCTACCGCGCGGGCGTCCCTGGCCTCGCGAACGAAGCACTCGCGCACTACACGTACAGCGCCGAAGGCGACCTGATCGGCCACGTCGACATGCTCGGCTTCCGGCGCACGTATGCGTACGAGCAGCACCTGCTCACGCGCTATACGGACTTCAACGGCAATCCCGCGAATCTGACGTGGGACTGGCCGGGGCGACGCGAAGGCGTGCCGGCGCCGGCCGATGCGCGCTGTGTGCGCACCTGGTACGGCAGCGAAGGGCAGCACGTCCAGGACGACACGCGCTTCGAGTACCACCGTGAACACTGGTACACCAAGGTCACCGATGCGGACGGTCATGCCACCACCCACCGCTACGACTTCCACAACCGGATCGTGCTGGTCGAACACCCGGATGGTTCGACCGAGTCCTATGAATGGGACGAACTGAACCGTCTCATCGGCACCAAGAACGCGCTGGGTCACACGCAAACTTTCGCTTACGACGCGCAGGGGCGCCTCACTGCCGAAACCGATGCGCTCGGCAATACGACGCGCACTGAATACGATGCTGCTGGTCTGCCCGTCACGGTAACGACCGCGGACGGCCGCGTCACCCAAACCGAATACGATCCGCTCGGCCGCCCGGTCTCGGTGACGGATGCGTCAGGTCGTACGACCCGCTACGCATGGGGCGTCCAAAGTGAGCTGCTGTCGTTGACCGACCCGAAGGGCGGCGTGAAGCGCTTTCGTTACGACCACGGAGGACGGCTGGCGGAGGCGACCGACTGCTCCGGCCACACGACGTACTACGGATACGACGAGCGCGGTCATCTGTCGCGGATCACCGATGCAGCGGGGCACATTACGCTGTACAGCTGCGATGCGCGCGGACAGGTCACTGGCGTCACGCATCCGGATGGCACCGAAGAGCGCTTCACGTGGGACGGCGAAGGCAACCTGCGCACGTACCGCGACGGCGCGCGCCAGATCACCGAATACATGTTCAACGCGCGCAGGCAGCCGATCTGGCGCAAGGACGCCGCAGGCCGGGAACTGGCGTACGGATACGACCGACAATGGCGGCTGGACACGCTGACCAACGAGAACCGCGACCAGATGCGGTTCAGCTACGACCAGTTGGGGCGCCTCGCCGAGCAGACGGACTTCGATGGCGGCACGACCCGCTACCGGTGGGACGACACGGGGCAACTGATCGGCTCGCAGACCGGTGATATCGACACGAGCTACGCGCGCGATCCGCTCGGCCGCCTGACGCGGCGGGAGCTGAAGGGCGCCAGCGGTCGCGCTCAGGTGATCGAGCGTTTCTATTACGACGCTCGTGGTCGGCTGACAACCGCGCAGGGTTACGGCAGTCGCGTGACCCTGCACTATGACGACGCCGACAACCTGATCGCGGAAGAACAGACGATCTACCCGGATACCGACAGTGCCTATACGACCGTGACCCGGCATGAATATGACGTGCTCGGCAACCGGATCCGCACGCAACTGCCGAATACGCGGACGATCGACTGGCTGCGCTACGGCTCGGGTCATCTGCATGGCGTACTGCTGGACGGCCAGCCCCTGGTGGATTTCGAGCGTGACGCGTTGCATCGCGAGACCCACCGTCAATATCGGCATTTCGAGCAGCGGCGCGAATACGATCCGCTGGGCCGGCTGAAACGGATGATCGTGCGTCACGACGTACAAAGGACGTTACCGAAAGACTGGATCGTCGGGCGCGAGTTGCGCTACGACGCGGCGGGCCAGTTGACGCGCATCGACGACCGCACGCGCGGCGTCACGGATTACACATACGATCCGACCGGGCGTTTGCTGAAGGCGACGACGCTGGATTTGAAGGAGGTGTTTGCGTTCGATCCGGCGGGCAATCCGGTGGATCCGGAGAATATCCCGCCGCGCCCGAGCGAGGAAACGATCGAGTCTGTCACGGCGCGGATGCAGCGGCAGATGGCGCAGGATCGCGCGTGGTGGGACGCCCATCCGGGCGAACGATTGCCGGACGAGCAACTCGCGAAGCGCTTGGGGATCGCTGAGGAGTTCAATGCGCTGACCAGTTGGTACGACGCGCTGCCGAAGTGCGTCGGCAATGTGCTGAAGGAACTGAACCGCACACGCTACGATCACGATGCGCAGGGCAACCTGGTGCGCAAGACTGAACCGGGTGGGGTGACGTGGCTGTACGAGTACGATGCGGCGAACCGGCTCAAACGGGCCGATCGTTACCCGAAGCCGCCGGTGGCGGATGAGGTTGACCGGATCGAGCGGACGCAAAGCGGCGTGACGTCGATACCGGGTACGGTGCGCCCGGAGTTACGCGTGAGCTTCACCTATGACGCGTTCGGCCGTCGCCGGTTGAAGGAAGTGGCGAGCAAGAGCGGTAGCGTCGATCGAACGGTGTTCACGTGGGACGGCGACGTGCTGTTGATGGAGGAGCGATTCCACGTCCCGCCGCCGCAGTTGGGCGAGCGCGATCCGCTCGCACATCGCGCGCCGCAGGTGGTACGTGAGGATCCGGATGATGCGTACTCGGTGCCGGTGGCGCAGCGGGTCCATACGCTCGGCGAGCGGCGGCAGTGGCAGGGCGCGTCGCTGTACCTGCACGAGCCGGGCACGTTCGTGCCGCTGGCACGGCTGGACGAGACACTGGTGGAGGCGGCGTTCGTTGAAACGGGCACGGACGGTCGGTTCGTGCAGGTGCCAGCGAAGACGCGGCATGCGACGCTGTTCTACCAGAACGATCATCTGGGGACGCCGCAGGAACTGCTGGATGACACGGGGAGGGTGGTGTGGCTGGGTCGGTATCGGGCGTGGGGCGGTGAGAAGACGGTGTGGCGGGAGACGCCGGAGCCGAATGAAGTGGCGAACGCGATCCGGTTTCAGGGGCAGTATCACGATGCAGAGACGGGGCTGCATTACAACCGGTATCGGTACTACGATCCGGGGAGTGGGCGGTTTGTTAGCAAGGATCCGATCGGGCTGGCGGGTGGAATCAACGCATGGCAATACGCGCCTAACCCGGTTGGGTGGATTGATCCGTTGGGGCTTTCTGCGGCATCCGATCTACCTCGGGTGAAAGGACGAAGTGCGCCACGTGTAGGATCGGTGCTGAATGATGCGGGCTTTGCCAAAACGAAGGACAATGGCTTGAACGAGACTTGGAAGCATGCGGATGGATCGGAGGTTCGGGTTCATAAATACGGAAACAAGTGCCTTTGTCCTTATAGGTCGGGAAATAACGCGCATGTTCACAAGGAAGATCCCGCTGGGAATCAACTTAATGATCGTGGACTTGTATCACTAGATCCAAATGAAACGCACATTGGTATCCGTAACCCTGCTGATCTGCCAGCTGTTCGAGGGAGGCCGCACGGATCATGAGCTACGAATATAGATTGGTGTTTGACGACGCTGTTTCAGCGCAGCTTGTCATCGATTCACTGAAGTCGAGTGACGCCTGTGTCAAAGCGCAAGCTCAGGAAGTTTGCCTGAAGGACCGGGGCCTACAGACGTTGGCTGAGTATGATGCTAGGTTGACAAAAGAGAGTGATCGAGCACTATGGCTTGAAGTTAATTTTAGATCGTCTAATTTGTACAATTTAGTGCAAGGAGCATTGAGCAGCATGGTTGTTAGATGCTTCGAAGATGGGGATTGGGACGATGAAGTAACGCTGCAGGAGGCGTTTCGCATCAAGCAGTAACTAACTACAAGGGCCGCGTTAGCGGCCCTCCTTGTAGTTAGCGAGGTTAGCGGCGATCCGGGCCAATGGTGATCTGCACGACGCGGCAGGCCAGTTGACGCGCATCGACGACTGCACGGGGGGCGGCACGGATTTACACATATGATCCGCCCGAGTATTTGCTGAAACCGACGGCGCTGGGCGTGAAAGAAGTATTCGCAAACCGCGCTTGGATCAAATCGTGAAAAATAGATGAAACTAACTCTTAAGGATTATGGTGGGCACGTTGTAGGTGAAATCATTGTGACCTCCGCACTTGGAAAGGGCATGCGTGGCGAATTCTCGCCTACTCCACGTTTTGCTACCTATGAATCATTGTTTACAGAATTCGAGCAGGCGGCGAATGATCAGATTTTGGTGGAAATAGACCGGCTGGAAGTTGAGATTTACAAACTTGGATTCTATGTGGTCGGTCCGCATCCTCAAGACCTAAGGTATGAAATAGAAGACTTGCAAATAATGAAGGAGGGTATCAGTTTTCAGTTTTCAAGTGGGGTCGAAATATAATTGACATTCTTATCGTGGTTCGTTTTCTACGACCCGAACGGCAGGCGATTCGGCGAGACGAAAATGGGTTGCTAAAATGAGCGGTTTAATAATTGAGTTGCAGCGCTGGTATATGTTCCAGTGTGATGAGGTTTGGGAGCACTCATATGGTGTGGAGATTGTCAATGTCGACAACCTCCCTGTGAGCCTGAGGTACATTCAGGACAGTGCCCAGCATGAGACGATCCAACCAAATGAAAGCATGTCTTCATGATTACCGAGCCCCACTTGGGTCAACTCGCGAAAAATGGGTGAAGCGATGACTGTCGAACTAGACCGAGTGTTGGACAATGCATTGCGCGACGCCTTGGAAAAAAACGGTGAGCTTGGTTTAATGCGAGCCATTATTGTGAAGTATCGTGATCAAGGATTTGGCTCTGATTCCGTTTATGCACTTCTAGACGCAATGAGGAATGGGGCGGCAGAGGAATGCGAGAATAAAATTCTCGAGCTGATGGATATTGTTTCGGGTTTCTGTCGCCCCGATATGCGAGTTTGGTAGACGTGTTGCACGGTATGGGTGCTACGCTGCCGAACAGCAGGCGATTCATATCGAAGGATTCGATCCGACCGATCGTCTTAAGAATGTCTACGACACCTCGCCGGACCCGCCGAGCGCTCGACAAAGCATCGACAAGTCATGCAGCGTGAGATGTGCGGAAGGCGCTCGTTGCCGAACGTGTTCCCCGTCCGGATGCGTGTCGCGCACCACCCAAGCCGCCTGAAGCCCCGCATTCAACGCGCCGACGACATCGAGGTGGTAATCATCCCCGACATGAAGCAGTTCCCCCGCGGGCACGCCGACCGTCGCGGCGGCCGCATGAAAGATCTCCGGCTCGGGTTTCGCGAAGCCGAACGCACGCGCGCTGAGCGTGTCGCGGAAGAACTCGCCGCCGCCCGTCAGCCGAAGGTCCGCATTGCCGTTCGTCACCGCGATCAGCGGAAAGCGCGCGCTCAGCCACGCGAGCGCCGGCAATGCATCGTCGAAGAACTCGACCTGGTTCCGCGCGGAATAGAACACGTCGTATGCGCGCTCGGTCAGCGTGACGTCTTCGTTCGCGCGTTCCAGCGCAAGCCGGATCGAGCCGATGCGCAACGCACGATAGTCGCCGACGAGATCCGGCCGCAAGCGTTCGTATTCGTCGCGCAACTGGTTCAGTGCCTGCGACGTGGGCAGCACGTGCGCGGTTTCGGGCGCGTGCGCGAGCAGCCACGCATGCAGCGACGCCTCGGCCCGTTCGACGGAGGGTCCGAACGGCCACAGCGTGTCGTCGAGATCGAACGAGATGGCGGAAACGTTGTTCAGGTGCATGGCGACGGAAGATACCACGCAGTCGCCGCTCACCACGGCCACGGGATGGCGCGCCCCGCGCCGCGCTCGACAGCGTGCCGATACAGGAAACGCGCGACGGTCAGGTCCTGTAGTGCGAGCCCCGTCATGTCGAACACGGTGATCTCGCTCGCTGCGCGATCGACCGACACAGCCCCGGAAAGCACGTCGCCGATTTCAGTGCGCGGCAAATCCGGCGCCCACTGACACTCGCCGATGCTGCGCGCCTGCTCGTGATCGTCCACGAAAATCCGCGCACGCTCCAATACGCGGTCGGGAAGTTCGCGCTTGCCGGCGGTATCCGCGCCCACGCAAGTCAGGTGCGTGCCGGGCTGCACCGCATCCGCATCGAACAGCGGGCCGCCGCCCGGTGTCGCCGTGATGACCACGTCGCTGTCGGCCACCGCCTCGTTGCGGTCTCGTGCGACGCGGATGTCGCAGCGTTCGCGAAATGCCGATTCGAACGCCGGATCGACTTC
>Ga0207694_10004644_pt1 | contig 10691 bp, 8 predicted proteins | sample KBSC34metaG_FD_184353 | JGI IMG/M metagenome (GOLD analysis project Ga0207694, IMG submission 184353) | Corn rhizosphere microbial communities from Kellogg Biological Station, Michigan, USA - KBS C3-4 metaG (SPAdes) (version 2) | ecosystem: Host-associated > Plants > Roots > Rhizosphere > Soil...
CTTGCCCGCAACGTCGAATGCGACGATCTCGCCGTCGAGGATCAAGCCGTCGACCTGTTGCTCCCTGAGTTCCGCGACGAGACGTGGAAACGTCGCCGCGTAATCCAGGCCGTTGCGCGACTGCAGCCGCACGCCGCCGTGACCGACAAAGGCGAGCACGCGATAGCCATCGAGCTTTGGCTCCCAGCTCCAACGTGCGTCATTGAATGCAGCGGAGCCGATCTCGGCCTGCATCGGCTGCAGCTTGTCCGGCATGGCCGTGAGTTTGCCCTGCGGCACCAGGCGCTCGGCCGGCATCCGCTGCACGGGAAGGAATTTGAGTTGAGCTACCGAAGCGCCTGACAGGGTCGAGCGATCGTGCAGCGCGGCCTCGCCGCTCGTCGCAAAGCGATCCTGATGTTTGATCAGAAGCCAGAGCTTCGTTTCCTTCGTGCGCACGAGCGCGAAGGAACCTTTCAGCTTCGATCCACGCAAGAGAAAACTCAGCTTGCCGTTTTCCAGGCCCGCGCGCACGCGGCGCTCGGCCTCGGCGCGATCATGGAAAAACGTTTCGCCGCGGCGGCCGCGTGCGTCCTCGTCGGGCGAATAGACGCCGCAGTCCCAGACGATCACTTCGCCCGCGCCGTATTGTTTTGGCGGGATCACGCCCTCGAACGAGGCGTAGTCGAACGGGTGGTCTTCCACCAATACGGCCAGGCGTTTTTCGCTGCGATCCAGCGAAGGGCCTTTGGGTACTGCCCATGACTTGAGCACGCCGTCGCATTCCAGGCGCAGATCGTAGTGCAGCTGCCGCGCCGAATGCTGCTGCACGACGAACAACAGCGGGCCGCTGCGCTCGACCACCGCGGGCGCCGGTTCGGGGGTGGTATCGAAGGCCCGTTTGGCGGAATATTCGCTGAGTTTCGTTTTGGCCATTGTGGAGATGAGAAATGGCGACGAAGGTTTGGGTCGGCGCGAGCGGCTATTCGTACAAGGAATGGTGCGGCAATTTCTACCCGGAAAAAATGAAACCCGACGCGATGCTGGCCTGGTATGCCGAGCGCCTCGCCACGGTCGAGATTAACAACACTTTCTACCAGATGCCCAAAGTTTCCGTGCTGGAGAACTGGGCGAACGCGACCCCCGAGAATTTTCGCTTCACGATCAAGGCCTCGAAGCGCATCACCCATGATGCCAAACTCAAAACCGATGAGGCCAAGGATTCGGTTGAATACCTGTACAAGAATCTGGCCGTGCTCGGCGCGAAGCGCGGCGCCGTGTTGTTTCAGCTGCCGCCGTATCTGAAAAAGGATCTGCCGCGCCTCACCGATTTCCTCGGTGCGCTGCCGAAGGATCATCGTGCTGCGTTCGAATTCCGCTCTTCGAGCTGGTTCTGCGAAGAAGTCTACGCGGCGCTGCGCGGCGCCGGCGCGGCTCTGGTGTTGTCCGAGCGCGAGGACAACGAGCCTCCGCCGTTGGTCGAAACCGCCTCCTGGGGTTATGTGAGGCTGCGTCTCGAAGAATATTCCGACGACGATCTCAAGCGTTGGGCCGATCGTCTGCTCGCGACCGGATGGAGCGAAGTCTTCGTCTATTTCATGCATGAGCCGACCGCGCCGCCGTACTCGCTCAAGTTGCAGGAGTATACGCAGCGATGACGGAGACCGCGGCTCGTGCATTGACGATTGCGGTCGACGCAGATAATCGCGTATCGGCGCTGTTTCAGACGCCGGTCGACGCACGTGCGTGCTATGTATTCGCGCACGGCGCAGGTGCGGGCATGACGCATCCGTTCATGGCCGCACTTGCCGCGGAGCTTTCGCTATGCGGTATCGCGACCTTGCGTTATCAGTTTCCTTACATGGAGATGGGAGGCGGACGCCCCGATTCGCCGAAGCTGGCGCATGCGACCGTGCGCGCGGCGGTGATCGCTGCCACCGACCTCGCACCGGAACTTGCGCTGATCGCCGGCGGCAAGTCATTCGGCGGGCGCATGACCTCACAGGCGCAGGCCCTGGAGCCGTTGCCGCACGTCGCCGGCCTTGCCTTCGTCGGCTTTCCACTGCATCCGCCAAAGAAGCCTTCGAACGAGCGCGCCGAGCACCTGTTCGGAATCCGCGTGCCGATGCTGTTCCTGCAAGGCACGCGCGATGAACTCGCCGATAGCCGCTTGATGGCCGCGGTGGTGGATAAGCTCGGTGTGCGCGCCGAACTCAAGTGGTTCGACGACGCCGACCACGCATTCCATGTGCGCAAATCCAGCGGCAGCAGCGACGCGCAGGTACTCGCCGGATTGGCACAGTCGATTGCGGACTTTGCCGCGTGGCTCCGTCGAGGCTGAGCGTGCCGCTCCACGTTCCGGCGGGAACCGCCGGAATCCAAGTGCGAGCGGTGGCATCCGTGCAGCCTGAACGCCGACGCTCCGCGTCGGCTTGGCAAGCTCGCCTGAGTGAACGCCGGCAGCTAAGCCTTGCTCTTGGCCAGATGCAGCCAGGTATCGACCACAGTGTCGGGGTTGAGCGACACCGATTCGATGCCTTCGTCGAGCAGCCACTGGGCGAGATCGGGATGATCGCTCGGGCCTTGCCCGCAGATGCCGATGTACTTGCCTTTCTTCTTTGCGGTCGAGATCGCCATCGACAGCAGCTTTTTCACCGCCGCATTGCGCTCGTCGAACAGGTTGGCGACGATCGAGGAATCGCGATCAAGGCCGAGCGTGAGCTGGGTGAGGTCGTTCGAGCCGATCGAGAAGCCGTCGAAGATGTCGAGGAACTCGTCGGCGAGCAACGCGTTCGACGGCACCTCGCACATCATGATGACCTTGAGTCCGTTCTCGCCTTGCTTCAATCCGTTCTCGGCGAGCACGTCGATGACCTTGCGGCCTTCCTCGAGCGTGCGCACGAACGGGATCATCACCCAGGCATTGGCAAGCCCCATCTCCTCGCGCACCTTCTTCATCGCACGGCATTCGAGCGCGAACGACGGCTTGAAACTCGGATCGACATAACGGCTCGCGCCGCGGAAACCGATCATCGGATTTTCCTCGTGCGGTTCGTAGCGCTTGCCGCCGATCAGGTTGGCGTATTCGTTGGATTTGAAATCCGACAGGCGCACGATAACCGGATTCGGCGCGAACGCCGCCGTGATCGTCGCAATGCCTTCGGCGAGGCGGTCGACGTAGAACTGCACCGGATCGCCGTAGCCGGCGATGCGTTCGTCGATCTTGCGCTTGGTCTCGGCATCCTGCGCGGAATATTCGAGCAGGGCTTTCGGGTGGATGCCGATGTGGCTGGCGATGATCATTTCCAGGCGCGCGAGGCCGACGCCCGCATTCGGCAGCATGGCGAAGTCGAACGCGCGCTCGGGGTTGGCCACGTTCATCATGATCTTGAGCGGGGCAGGCGGCATCTGTGCGAGATCGGCGGTGACCTTCTCGAACTTGAGCAGGCCCTGGTAGATCGTGCCGGTATCGCCTTCGGCACAGGACACGGTGACTTCGGCGCCATCGGGAATCTTGTCGAGGCCGTCACCTGTGCCGACGACCGCCGGCACGCCGAGCTCGCGCGCGATGATCGCCGCGTGGCATGTTCTGCCGCCGCGGTTGGTGACGATCGCGGCGGCGCGCTTCATCACCGGCTCCCAGTCGGGGTCGGTCATGTCGGCGACGAGCACGTCGCCGGCCTCGACGCGAGCCATGTCCTTGAGCGAACGGATCACGCGCGCCTTGCCCGAACCGATCTTCTGGCCGATCGCGCGGCCTGCGGTGAGCACGGGGCCGCGCTCATGCAACTGATAGCGCTCGATTTGCGTCGCACGCGCGCGCGACTTCACCGTCTCCGGGCGGGCCTGCACAATGTATACTTTTCCGGTATTGCCGTCCTTCGCCCACTCGACGTCCATCGGCCGGTCGTAGTGCTGCTCGATGATGAGCGATTGCCTGGCCAATTCATGCACGTCCTCGTCACTGATCGAAAACGTGGCGCGGTCGTTGTGCGGCACTTCCTCAATGCGCACGCGCTCGCCGGGCTTGGTCGAATACACCATGCGCTGCTGCTTGGCGCCGATCTGGCGGCGCAGGATCGCCGGCTTGCCTTGGCGCAGTGTCGGCTTGTAGACATAAAACTCGTCGGGATTGACTGCGCCTTGCACAACCATTTCGCCGAGGCCGTAGCTGGAGGTGACGAACACCGCGTCGCGGAAGCCCGATTCGGTATCGAGGGTGAACAGCACGCCCGAAGCGCCGACGTCGGAGCGCACCATGAGCTGCACACCGGCGGAGAGGAACACGTCCTCGTGCGCATAGCCGTGATGCACGCGGTAGGCGATCGCGCGGTCGTTGTAGAGCGAGGCGAACACTTCCTTGATCTTGTGCACGACGTCGTCGGCGCCCGAGACGTTGAGGAAGGTTTCCTGCTGGCCGGCGAACGAGGCGTCGGGCAGGTCTTCGGCCGTGGCCGACGAGCGCACGGCGACGGCGGTGTTCTCGGCGCCCGCATCCTTGCACAGCTTGGCGTATGCGGCGCGTACGGCTGCGTCGAATTCGGGAATCAGCGGGGTGTCGATCACCCATTGGCGGATCTCGCCACCGGCTTTGGTCAGCGCATCGACATCATCGACGTCGAGCGTCGCGAGGCGATCCTGGATGCGCTTGGCGAGACCGCTCTGCGCGATGAACTGTTTGAACGCATCGGCCGTCGTCGCGAAGCCACCGGGCACCGATACGCCGAGCTTGGCGAGGTTGCCGATCATTTCGCCGAGCGAGGCGTTCTTGCCGCCCACCTTGCCGAGATCGGTAAGACGCAGTTGATCGAGCCACAGAATCAAATCGCTCAAGAGCTTCTCCGGAAAAAGCGCGCGCGATGCACGAAGAACGTAATTTTCGCCGGTTTGTGCACTGCAAAACAAGTTTGCGGGCCGGTGTGCGGCATCGCGTACACTGCGCGTTCATTCGGTTGCGAGCGCCAAGATGGCTAGAAGCGTCTTCTATGTTTCCGATGGTACCGGTATCACCGCAGAGACGATCGGCCATTCGGTGTTGACCCAGTTCGACGGCGTCGAATTCAACACGTTCCGCATTCCGTTCGTCGACAACGAGGAGAAGGCGCACGCAGCCGCGGCGCGTATCCGCAACACCTACACCGCGAGCGGGATCAAGCCGATCCTGATCAATTCGGTCGTCGATCCGGCCATCAGCGAAGTGCTCGTTTCCACCGGCGCGCTGATGCTCGATATCTTCGCGCCGTTCATCGCGCCGCTCGAGAGCGAGCTCGGCATGAAGCGCTCGCGCAGCGTCGGCCGCGCGCACGGCATGACCAACTTCGCCGAGTACGAAGCGCGCATCAACGCGACCAACTACGCGCTGACCCACGACGACGGCCTCGACGTGAACTACGCCGACGCCGACCTGATCCTGGTCGGCGTATCGCGCGTCGGCAAGACGCCGACCTGTCTGTACATGGCGTTGCACTATGGCGTGAAGGCGGCGAATTATCCGCTGACACCGGATGATCTCGAACGGCTGGAAATTCCTCCGCGCCTGAAACCGTACAGGCAGCGACTGTTCGGCCTCGACATCGACCCTGTGCGTCTCTCGCAGGTGCGCGAAGCGCGCAAGCCCGGCAGCAAATACGCGAAGATCGAGCAGTGTCGCTACGAGCTTGCGCTCGCGGACAAGCTATTCAAGCGCGAGAACATCCCGGTGCAGAACACCACGCACACTTCGATCGAGGAAATCGCGAGCAAGATCCTCGCCTGGCTCGGCATCGAGAAGCACTTGTTCTGAGCAACCTCGGAGTGAACTGCAGCGCCTCGCTACGCTTCTTGCAAGCGGACGTTGCGTCGACAAACGACAGGCGAGGGATATTCAAGTTAACCCTCTGCGCCCGGATGCGCAAGTCTAGCGGGGCAGGATGGCGGCGCCTATGATGCACGCATGTCCGCCGTACTTGAAAAACCGTCCGCCGTATTGCCGAGCAGGTTCGCCTACCTGATGGGCTTGTATGCGGAAAACTATCATCGCCTCGCACGCGTGTTCGCGCCGCAGTCTCTTGAAGTCGGCAGCTACATGTCGTCGGTCGACGACGGGCTCGACGTGCGGCTCGACATGCTCGAGCGCCATGCCTACACGCTCGAATTGAAACTTTCGTATCGTCTGCGCAGTGCGAACGACGAAGCGCCTGCGTCGGCGTGGCTGCGCATGTACAGCGACGCGCACGTTGCCGAGGTCTCGCACTATCACGCCGGTAAACACCTGTGGCATGCGCTCGGTTCGTTCCCGGCGACCAAGACCTTGTTCGCGCACCGCATGCGCATGGCGAGCTTTCTCAACCGCTGGCTTGAGTATCTCGCCGAGCAGGGCCATTCGCGCGGCACGCTAGTGCCTTTCGCCGAGGACGCGGAAACGCGACAATAGCGGCGGCTCGCCGCAAAGCGGGCCGTGATCACCACGCTACACGGAACCCGACATGCCCAAGCTCACCGAACGTCCCATCTGGCGCGCGCTTGCCGCGCATTGGCGCGCACGCGATGCGCATCTGCGCAAACTGTTCGCCGCTGATCCGCAGCGCGGGGACAAGTACACGCTCGAAGCGGCCGGCTGGTTTCTCGACTATTCCAAGCAACGCGTCGACGACGAGACCTTGCGCCTGCTGCTGCTACTCGCGGAAGAAGCCGGCGTCGCCATGCGCCGCGATGCCATGCTTCGCGGCGAGAAGATCAACGCGACCGAGAAGCGCGCGGTATTGCACGTCGCGCTGCGTGCGGCCAAGGATCAGGTCATCGAAGTCGACGGCAGCGATGTCGTTCCCGGCGTGTACGAGGTGCTCGAGCGCATGGCCGCGTTCGCGACGCGCGTACGTGAGGGCGACTGGAAAGGGCACACGGGCAAGCGCATCCGGCATGTCGTCAACATCGGCATCGGCGGTTCTGATCTCGGCCCGGTGATGGCCTATGAAGCATTGCGCGCATTCAGTCAGCGCGATCTCGACATCCGCTTCGTCTCCAATGTCGACGGCGCCGATTTCTTCGAGGCCACGCGCGACATCAAACCCGAAGAAACGTTGTTCATCGTCGCCTCAAAAACATTCACGACGCAGGAGACGATGGCCAACGCGCACGCCGCGCGTGCCTGGGCGCTTGCCAAGCTCAAGGACGAAGCAGCGGTGGAGAAGCACTTCGTCGCCGTGTCGACCAACGCCGAGAAAGTCGCCGAGTTCGGCATCGATACAGCCAACATGTTCGGCTTCTGGGACTGGGTCGGCGGTCGCTATTCGATGGACTCGGCGATCGGCCTGTCGACGATGCTCGCAATCGGCCCGGACAACTTCCGCGCGATGCTCGACGGCTTCCACGCGATGGACGAGCACTTCCGCACCGCGCCGTTCGCGCAGAACATGCCCGTGCTGATGGCGTTGATCGGCTTGTGGAACACGAATTTCCTCGGCGCCGCGACGCAGGCGGTGCTGCCGTATGCGAACTACCTCAAGCGTTTCCCGGCCTACCTGCAGCAGTTGACGATGGAGAGCAACGGCAAGTCAGTGACGCTGGACGGTGCGCAGATCGACTATGACACCTCGGCGGTGTGGTGGGGCGAGCCGGGAACCAACGGCCAGCATTCGTTCTATCAGTTGATCCACCAGGGCACGCGCCTGATCGCGTGCGATTTCATCGGCTTCTGCGACGCGCTGAGCCCGCTGCATGAGCAGCACGACCTGCTCATGGCCAATCTGTTCGCGCAGAGCGAGGCTTTGGCTTTCGGCAAGACCGCGGAGCAGGTGCGTGCCGAGGGCACGCCCGAGTGGCTCGTTCCGCACCGCGTGTTCGCCGGCAACCGGCCGAGCAACACCTTGCTGGCGCAGACGTTGACGCCGCACAGCCTCGGCGCGCTGGTCGCGCTGTACGAGCACATCACCTTCGTCCAGGGCGCGATCTGGGACATCGATTCGTTCGACCAGTGGGGGGTCGAACTCGGCAAGCAACTGGCGCAAAAGATCGCCGCCGAGATCGCCGCCGCGGACGACGCCGGCTTGGCACACGACTCGTCGACCAACGCGCTGGTTCGCCGTTACCGGGCCAATCGCGGAGGGCGAAAAACGTGATACGGTTGGCAGCCCGTGCGTGAGTAGTGCGCTGGTATGCGCAATGGGCCAACACTAGAATGCATCGTCCTTTAATCAACCACTGTGGGGAGAGTGTGATGAAGAAGTACGTATGGGTCGTTGCGATGGCGCTTACAGGCTTCGTTGGCGCAGGCAGCGCCTATGCCGCTGGCGACAATCGTCCGGCGATCGGCGTGGCCGAGTTCAAGAACGAGTCCGGCGCCGGTTGGTGGCGCGGCGGTGTGGGCTGGGAGCTGTCGGGCATGCTCTCCAACGAGCTGTCCTCGAGCGGCGATTTCCGCGTCGTCGAGCGCGCCAAGCTCGAGAAAGTGCTTGAGGAACAGAACCTCGCCGCCTCCGGTCGTATCGCCCCCGGCACTGGCGCGAAGATCGGCAAGGTGACGGGCGCGCGGTATCTCGTCATGGGTACGGTGACGGCGTACGAAGAAAACACCTCCGATACCGGCGGCGGCTTGAGCTTCCGCGGCATCGGCGTCGGCGGCAAGTCGAGCGAAGCCTACCTCGCGGTCGATGTGCGCGTGGTCGATACGACCACCGGCGAAATCTCCTATTCGCGCACGATCGAAGGACGCAGCAAGGGCGGCGGCATGTCGGTCGGCATTTTCCGTGGCGGCTTCGGCGGTTCGCTCGCGCACGAGGAAAAGACCCCGGCCGGCAAGGCGATCCGCGCCGCACTCGTCGAGATCACCGACTATCTCGACTGTGTGATGGTGAAGCAAGACGGCTGCGTGGCCGAGTACCGCGGCAAGGAGCAGAAGCGCCGCGACAGCAACAAGAAAGCCCTGAAGCTGGATTGATTCCGGCAATCAGGCCACGGACGGCCATTCCGGCTTCGCGATCCGCTCGATCGCGAAGCGAAAAAAAAAAGCGGCCTCAGGGCCGCTTTTTTGTCATGCCTTGTAGCTACCGGCGCCGGCCGCCGCCTTGGCGCCCGTCCGGATGCAGGCGATTGCCGATGTCATCGCGCGGCGGGGTTTCGTCCTGACGGAACGGACGCTGACCTTGCCCGCCGAAATTGCCCGGATTGCCGCCGCTGCGCGGACGGTTGTTGTCGCGCTTCGGCTTGAAGCGGTTGCCCGGCTGCGCGCCGCCCTCGTTCTGCGCGAACGGGTTGCGATTCTGATGGATCGGGCCGCCGTCGCGTTGGCCGCGGCCTGCGTTTTGGCCCTGTCCGCCCGGACGCTGGCGGTTGCCACGCTGCGACTTGTCGTCACCGGCAAACCAGGTACGCGCCGGCGGCTGGTAGACGCCGATCTGGGGCTGCGCGGCACCACGACCTTTACCGCGCCGTTGCTGATTCTGGCGCGCACCGGGTTGGCCGGCGTTCTGCCCACCGCTACGCGGGCCCTTGCCAGGACCTTTGCCCTTGTCCTTGCGCTTGTTGTTGCTGCGTTTGGCGCCGGGGCGGAACGGACCGTCGTCGCGGATGCGGTCGAAGGCGCGCGCCTCGCGCGCCTCGTCGGCGTGCGCGCCGCTCCAGGCTTGCTGCGAATTTGGCGACGGCCGATATTCGTTCGACGGCTTCGCACGGCGTTGGTTGATCACCGGCTGCAAGGTCAGGCTCGGCTCGGGATCGCCCGCGCCGACGAGGGTGCGCAGCGCCTTCACCGTCTCAGGATCGAGCGTTTCGCTCTGTCCGCGCAGCAGACCGCGCGGCAATTCGATGTTGCCGTAGCGGATGCGTTTCAGGCGGCTGACCATGAGGCCCTGCGATTCCCACATGCGCCGCACCTCGCGGTTGCGGCCTTCCTTGAGCATGACGCGGAACCAGGAGTGGCTGTCGCCGCGGCTGATCACGGCGAGCTCGTCGAAGCGCGCGGGGCCGTCGTCGAGGTCGATGCCGGCCTTGAGCTTCTCGAGCACCTCGTCCGGTACTTCACCGTGCACGCGGCAGACGTATTCGCGCTCGATCTCGGTCGACGGGTGCATCAGCGCATGCGCGAGCGCGCCGTCGGTCGTGAGCAGGAGCAGGCCGGTGGTGTTGATGTCGAGGCGGCCCACCGAGATCCAGCGCGCGCCCTTGAGCTGCGGCAGCTGTTCGAAGATGGTCGGCCGGCCTTCGGGATCCTCGCGCGTGGCGACCACGCCTTCTGGCTTGTTGTAGATCAGTACCTTGGCTTGCTCGGCCGTGTCGTTGACGACGACGAAGATCTTGTTGTCGACCTCGACGCGGTCGCCGGCGCGCACGCTGGAGCCGATTTCGGCGACCTTGGTATTGACCCGGATTTCGCCGTTCTGGATGCGCTGCTCGAGCATGCGCCGCGAACCTAAGCCCGCGTTGGCAAGCACCTTGTGCAGGCGGTCTTCGAATATGGCGGCGCCGTCGGGCGCGTCGCCCGGTTGCGGGCGTTTCAAGCTGAGTAGGCTGCGTGATGCAGGCGTGGTCATGGGGTGTGCTCCGTGGGGGCAGGCGCCGTGTCGGCGCTCGTTGTGGTGGTGTCGCCTTCGTCGGCGAGATCGTGTTCTTCGATGGTTTCGCTGGTTGCGTGCGGTTCAATCGCTTCGGCGGAGATCGTTTCGTGTTGCGAGCCGCCTGCATCGGTTTCGTCCGCGCCCGGTTCATCTGCCGAAACGTCGGAGGCGGAAGCGGCGGCC
>Ga0207694_10004646_pt1 | contig 10688 bp, 14 predicted proteins | sample KBSC34metaG_FD_184353 | JGI IMG/M metagenome (GOLD analysis project Ga0207694, IMG submission 184353) | Corn rhizosphere microbial communities from Kellogg Biological Station, Michigan, USA - KBS C3-4 metaG (SPAdes) (version 2) | ecosystem: Host-associated > Plants > Roots > Rhizosphere > Soil...
CTATGCGCAGACGGGTACGGCGGCGACCACGGGCAAGGCGGTCGTCATCGTTTCCTATGTGCCCAAGGCCTGACCGATGGCTCAGGTTGTCTTCAAGTCAACGCCGGGTGCTGCCTACGAGTATGCCGAACTCGAAGGTGGCGAGACGATGAAGGATTATGAGCGCGCCTCGATGCTCGATGATTTCATCGCCGAGCATGGCCTGATCCCCGTCGAAGCGACCTTCGAGGGGGAAAAGCCAGTGCACAAATATGGGCGTTATTTCACCGTCGAAGCCGACAAGCCTCGCCGTGGCCGTCCGCCCAAGCAGCCTGAAGACGAATAAATGACGTTCGGGGCCATCAAGGCACGCATTCAGAATGAATTGGTGCGCCCCGACCTCACGTCTGAAATCGCGCTCGCGGTTCAGGATGCGATCAAGGAAGCGTCAAAAGAGCGCTTCTGGTTCAATGAAATCATCGGCCTGACCTTCAACACGGTTGCGGGCCAAGATTATTACGATGTTCACGATCTTGCGGATATTCCGCTGATCGGTCGTATCGACAGCCTTTATATTCTGACGCCGCAGGGCCAGCGCTGGAACCTCGATTACGTCAATCACGCCGCGTTCGACCGCTGGCACGATGGCGATCAGGTCATTACGCCAACGCCAACGCCAACCCCCACTCCGACGCCCACGCCTTCGCCGTCTCCGGCGATCGCGACGGATGCGGCGCAGTCGGTTGAGGAAAATGCGCTGCTCTCGATCGCGTTGGTGGCCGATCAGTTCGTAAGCTGGGCGATAGCCGGCGGGATCGACGCGGCGCAGTTCGAAATCAACGGCTCGACGCTACGTTGGGTCGGCAACGGCGCCAAGGATTTCGAGGCTCCGACCGACAACAACCACGACAACGCCTATGTGGTGCTCGTGAGCGCGGTGAACGCCGCGAGCCTCGCCAGCACCAAGCAAATCACCGTCTCGGTCACTGATGTTGCCGATACCACCCTCGCTTACTCTCAGTACGCCGTCATTCTGGAGGATGTGTGATGCTGAAAGGGCAGCCCGCATATTATTCGCGCTACGGCAACGGCATCCAGCTCTACATGGTGCCGGACCAGGTTTACCCGGTCTTCATCAACGGCACGACCCGCTTCGCGCCACTGGTCAATGACAGCGACAGCAATCCCTATCTGGACGAGGGCGAGCAGTATATTCGCGCGCTCGCCAAGGCCTACATTCTGGAAGACGTGATCCGCGATATTCAGAGCGCCGATCGCCAGTGGACGCTTGCGACCAAATTCAAGAAGGATCTCATCGAGGAGTCATCGGGACGCGCCGCCACCAATAGCTTGAAGCCGTACCTATGACGGCGCCGATCCCCATCATTTTCGGTGCATGGAAGCCCGATCAGGCGACGTTTCAGTCCGATGCGCTGACCGACGCGCTCAACGTCGTTCCGGTTCCCGGTGGCTATGGCCCGACGCACGGCTTCAACCTTGTGGATGGCGTGACGATTACCCCGCCTATTCTGGGCGCGACCGTGTTTTCCGACACTTCGGACGCAAGCTATATCTACGCCGGGTCGGGCGATGACATCTATGTCTCGAACAACGGCGCTGTCTTCTCCTCCAAATATCACAATTCGACCGCTTTAAGCCCGCTCAATAGCTGGCAGTTCGCGCGCTTCGTCGGCAAGGCGATTGCGGTCCAATTGGGCTCACAGACGGTAGCCGGTGACATCGGACAGACGATGACGGCGCTTACGGGCTCTCCGCCGCGCGCCAAGACGATCGGCGTTGTCGGCGACTTCCTTGTCTTGGGAGACCTTGACGACGGCATTGACGGCCACCGCCCCAATCGTATCCGCTGGTGCGGTTTTCGCGATCCTACGACATGGGGAACCAGCGTAGGGGCTCAGTCCGACTATAACGACATGCCTGACGAAGGCGGCGCGGTTCAGGGGATTGTCGGGCGTGAGTTCGGATCAGTTTTTCAACGCTACTCAATTTCCCGCATGACTTATGTGGGGCCGGATACTGTGTTCCGGTTCGATGTCGTGGAAAAGAAGCGCGGCGCCATCTCCTCGCGCTCGATCATCGATTGCGGGCTGATCGCGGCTTACGTCGCCGATGACGGGTTCATGCTGTGGGACGGCACCAATTCGACGCCGATCGGGGCAGGGGCGGTCAATGACTATTTCCGGGGACGATTGGCGCCGGGGACTGAGGATTACATTGTCGGCGCGTTCGATCCGCTCAGCGCCACCATCTCCTGGGCCTATCGCACCGACGGTTCGGGGCTGCTGAACGAGCGGCTGAGCTATAGCCTCACCGAGAACCGCTGGACGCGATCCAACCTCGCCATGCGCTGGCTGATGAGCGGCTTCGATATCGGCTACACGCTGGAAGGCCTTGACCAGTTCGGCTCGCTTGATAGCCTGCCGTTCAGCCTCGACGATCCCAAATTGCAGGGCAAGCGCTTCCGGTCGGTCGGTTTCGACGCATCCGGCAATTACGGCCCGCTTAACGGCGATACGCTGGCGGGAAGGCTTGACACCGGAGACTATGAGTCCGCGCCGGGCATAAGGTCATTCGTCAACGGCGTGCGGCCGGTCATCGATGCGCTGTCTGTCTCTTGCGCGATCGGCTGGCGTCCGCAGGCGATGTCAGACCCGATCACCTTCACCAACAGTTCGCCCAAGGCGCTGGACGGCAATTGCCCGCTGCGCGCGAGTGGGCGCTACATGCGCTTCCGCACCAACATTGACGGCATGCAGTCATGGACCCGCGCGACGGGGCTTGAAGTGCCTGTACTGGCGGAGGGCATGCGATGACGCCGGCGCGCTATGGCTTCCTCACCGTCGCAACCGCGCTCGTGACCTGGGCGCGGCGCCTGATTTCGGATCTCAATTTGCGCGACGCCGAAATCGAGAAGCGCCTGAAGGCCGCCGAAGATCGGCTTACCACAGGGGGGCTATGATGCACTTCGGCGGGATCACCATACCCATGGGGCCGGTCCTGGAGGCGGAGCTGAGGCACGTTATCGCGCCCTCGATCGACCGCGATGCCTTCGAATCACTCGACGAGGTGATGGGCGAAATCGAACGCGGTGAAGCCATTGCCTGGATCGCGACCGAAAATCACAGGATACGCGCCGCCTGCATCACGCAGATCATAAGCGGCGAACACGGCTCGCAATGCTTCATCCGTCATTGCGCCGGGCTCGGGCGCGAAGAGTGGCTGCACTATCTGTCCTTGATCGAACTGTGGGCGAGGGGCTGCGGCTGCGCCTCAATCGAACTGATCGGGCGCAAGGGCTGGATCAGGACACTTCAACCCCAAGGCTATGAAGAGCGCGCCGTCGTTCTGAGAAAGGCGCTGACTGGGCAACAGGCAGGAGGCGACCATCTCTAGTAAAAAAACCACGACCCAACATCAGGCGAACAGCCTGCCGGATTGGTTGACGACGCCGTATCAACAGGCCACGCAGTCCGCAACGAATCTGTACAATACGCAGCCCAGCCTTGGCGCCGGCACTCAGGGCGACATCAACCAGATTTCCGCCAACGCCGATGCAGGGCGAAGCGCGCTCAACGGCACCATGGGGATACTCAACAATCTCTCGTTGGGCAGTTACGGGCAGCCAGCACTGACCGACGCCGCCAATGGCAGCTATTTGAGCTCCAACCCCTGGGCCAATGGCGGCCAGCCGATCGCTATTTCCAGCGCTCTCGATCAGTTCGCAGCCAATGGCATGGGGTCGCAGCCCGGTGCGTCTGGGGCAGGGGGTTATTATCAAAATTGGGATGGACGTTTCGTCAAAACACCAGACCAAGCCACCCAGGACGCATGGAGCCCATCATCCTCCTCGTCCGGTGGATTGGGTGATCTCTTCGGGCTCAATAAGACCGCGAACGGCGATTTTCTCTCCCCGGATAGTAATCCTTATATCAAATCGGTTGCAAATCAGGCGGCGGATGCAGCCCAGGCCCGCACCAATGGCCTGTTCGGTTCGAATGGGCGCACCGGCGGGCTGTGGGCGCAAAATCTTGGCCAGGGCATCGCGAATGCGACCGGCAATATCTACGCGCAGAACTTCTCCAATGAGCGCCAGAACCAGCTTGGCGCGCAGAACACCTTGTTTGGCGCCGAGCAGACCGCGAATCAGAATGCGCTCACCCGCCAATTCGGTGCGGCATCCGACATCTTCGGGGCGCAGAACAGCGCGAATGAAAGCGCGGCTTCTCGTGCATCCAGCGCCTATGAGGCTGAGCGGCAACGTCAGCAGGGTGCTGCTGGTGGACTGATCAACACGCAGCTTCAGGCGGCAGCCCAGCAGCCGGGACTGCTTCAAGCGATCATGAACGGCGATATTCAGTCATTCACCGGCCATCAGTATCAGGACAATGCTCCGTGGCTGAACCTCCAGAAATATACCGGGCTATTGACACCGTTGGCGGCTCCATACGGAATTAGCGATAGTAAGACGGTTGAGAAATCGGGCGGCCTGGGTTCCATTCTCGGGACAGTCGCGGGGCTTGGGGGCGCGCTTTCAAGCGCTTTCGGCAATCCGTTCTCGTCATTGGGCGGGAATTTCTCAAGCGGCAGTCCGTTTACCCAAGCCTTCTCTGGCGGCGGCGGTATTCCATCGTATAACTTTAGCGGGCCATTCTAAATGAACGGCATTCTCTCTCAAATCGCCGGCTTCGCAAACCGCTTCGGTGACGAGCTGATCAACCCGACCAATGGGCTTGGCAAGCTCGGCATGTACCTTGGCGCGGCCAGTGGGAGCCCGCTTGGGCAGGCGCAATATGCCGCGCATCAGGATGCGCTAAAGGCAGGAGATAGCGATCTGGAGCGCCAGTATAAGATGGCGCAGATCGCGCATCTCAACGCGCCTGCCAGCAACGATACAGTCAATGACTATAATTTCTGGAAGCAGACGCTTTCGCCGGATCAGTTCAGCCAATGGCTCGGTAACAAGATCAACCCCCCTCATTTCGCGATTGGTCCTAACGGGCAGATGATGATGATTGGCGGGTATATACCACCAACGGCACAGCAGTCCCCGCCTGACACGCTTCCGCCTGATTTCGATTTTGGCGGGGGTAAGTAATGCCAGAACAACGCACCTATCAGGGCTTTACATACCAGCGCAGCGGGCCAGGCCAGCCTTGGCAGCGTGTGGGAGCGGCCAGCGCGACACCTGGCGTCCAAATGCTGGGTGCGCCTGACCCTTATAAGGCAAAAACCGACCAGCGCGCCGATGAATCTCTAAACATCGATCGGGCTAGGTTAGGGATTTCGCAAGCCGCTGAGGCGCGACAGGCTGCAACTTTGCCTTATGATATTGAGAAGTCGAAGGCCGAGGCCATCAAGGCAAAAGCGGAAGCCGACGCGCTCGCAAACTCGTCAAGCCCGGTCCAAAGCGTGATGGAGCGCCTATCGCATGACGATGTAATCACAGCCATCAATCAGGCGCGGGCTGCAATCAAATCAGGGCATAGTACAGGTATTGCAGGTCAGCTTCTCCACAATCTAGGCGGCACCAACGCGGCCGACCTTGAGGGCACGCTTGACACGATCAAGGCTAACTTGACGTTCGACAATCTAAAAGCCCTCAAGGACCAGTCGAAAACGGGAGCGTCTGGTCTCGGCCAGCTTTCGAATAAAGAAGGTGATTTGCTGGCCTCCACGGTTGCGAGTCTGAAGCAGAAGCAGAGCCCTGAAAAACTGCTCGACAGCCTCGACAAGATCGAAATGCATTACCGCCGCTTCAATGCGCTTTTGGACGGCAAAGACCCGAGCAATTCCGATGTGCAAAAGGCCTACGGACTAATCCCCGCCGTGCCGCCCGTCATCGGCGGCCCGCGATCGGATGCGGGGACGCCTCCAGGAAATGGCGGCGGGCCAGGCTCGCCTCCCGGTGGAGTGCCTAAACTCAACCCCATCGCACCGCCATCGGGGCCAGAATTGACTACCGGCGACACCCAGGCCGACCCAGTAGCATTGGCAATCGGCGCCCACGTCAACGAGATGATGAAGGCCGGCGCGCCGGATGACCAAATCAAGGCCTATGTCCAAAGCACCGGGGGGTCATCTTCCGATCTGGATAAGGCGCTTCAATTATCCCAAATCCATCCAGAGTATCGCGGCGACTATCAGATTATCCCAAATCAGATCCCGCTTAAAGGGCTGGACTGGTATCGTAACGCCGCAGCTCAAACGCCGATTGGCGGCTATCTCAGCGGTTCTGCCGACACTCTTTCGATGGGCACGATTGACAATCTGACGAGCAATCCCGCCCTGACGCGTGCCGGGATGGCCGCGCTGGCAGAGAAAAATCCGACATCCTCGTTGCTTGGCCAATTGGCTGGCGGCGCACTGCTTAGTGCCACCGGCGAGGGTGCTCTGGGGGCTGCCGGGTTGCCCGGAGGTGTTGGGCGCACTCTTCTGACGGATGCCACGATCGGCGGCGGCTACGGAGCAGGATCGAATGATGACGGGAGCCGCTTGGCCGGGGGCGTGCTGGGCGCAGTCGGTGGCGCCGGCGGCGGTTATCTCGGCGGCAAGGCTGCTAATGTTGCCGGAGGCCTGATTGGCGGCGTCGGCAACGAACTTATTCGCGGAGCCAATGATCGCGGCATCCGCATGACGCCCGGCCAACTCTTCTCCCAATCCGGTATTCCCGGCGGGATCGTTAAAAACCTTGAAGATGGCGCCTCAGGGATGCCTTTCATTGGCCCGATCATCAACGCGCGCCGTGCTGAATCGCTACGTGATGCAAATGTCGCGGCCTTCAACGAAGGGCCGATGGTTAGCCCCATCACGGATGTTGGGACTGGTGGCATGGTCCAGAAAAAGGGCGATGTCAGCGCACTCTATAATCGCGCGTTGAATGGCAAACAGTTCACGCCGGATATACAAATTGCGCTTGATCGGCAGAATATTGTCGGTCGCGGCGAAAATATTCCCGTTGTCGGCCCGATGTTCAAGCACGTCATCGACAATAACATTGATCCAATCCTTCAGAACGCTTCGCCCACACTATCTGGCGAAAATCTGCAAGCGATCATCCGTACCCTGCGCAACCGCAAGGCGACATTCGGAAAGATGGCGGAAAGCGGCACGAACCCGATGGGCTCGGATGCTGCAACCGAGTTCGGCAACCTGGATCGGGCGTTTCAGGACTTCGCCACGCGTCAAGACCCTTCAGTCATTCCCGCTCTGAACGAGGCAAATCAAGCTCATGCAAATCGTATGGTGCTTCGTGATGCCGTACTGGCCGCCAAGAACCAGCCGGACAACCTGTTTACAGGCGCCCAGCTTAACGCCGCATCGGTCAAGAACACCTCAAACTTTGGCGGCAAGGACGCGGCGTCTGAGGGGCAGCGTCCATTCTTTGAACTCGGCAATATTATGCAGAACGTCTTGCCGTCAAAGATCGGAGACAGCGGCACCGGCAATCGCGTTGCGCTTCTGGCGACCCTTGGCGCGCTTGGGGGCGGCGCGGGTGGTGGCGCCGGTTATGCAACTGGCGATGGTGCCGGAGAAGGTGCTGGTCTTGGAACGGCGGCCGGGCTTCTGTCAGGGTTAGGGCTGTTGGGTGTTTATAGCCGGGGAGGCTCTGCACTAACCCGATCGATTTTGTCGCGCCGCCCTAACGCATTTCGCGACCTTGGCGACTTCGTTGCGAGCCTGAAGCTTCCTTATGGTGGCCTCGCTCTGCCCGGATCGGTCCCTTACGCGCTCTCGTATCAGCCTGGAGGTGGCAATTAAGATGGCCACCACCTGCATCACGATGGCCTTGAAGAAGGCGACCCAGAACATGGTCCAAAATATGCTCATCGCGCCGAGCATTAGCACAGCGGGGAGGGCCTAGCCATTTCTATCTACGATTGGGATACCAACCCCGCAAATAACACCTCGAAGCCGGGCATCGACTGGTCCGAAGGCATGCTGCCGTCTGCCGTCAACAACAGCGCGCGGCAGATGATGGCCGATCTCAAGGCCTTTCTCGCCTCGCCGGTTTTTACCGGAACGGCGACGGTGGAGAACCTGACCGTAAGCGGCACGGCGACAATAGCGTCCTATTCCGGGACATTTGGGGCAACCCTGACCACCGGCAACGGCGTTACGACGGCTGACGCCATATTGGAACTTGGCGGCGCGCGCACGGCAGAAGGCGGCGCGATCGTCGATTTCCACGCCACTAGCGGTAGCGATTATGATGCGCGTATCTTCAGGATCGGCGGTGCCAACGGCCTTTTCAGCCTGACCAATACTGGGACAGGTGATTTCCAGATCAATCAGGCAGGGGGAGGCGCGGTCACGCTATCCACCAACTCCCTGGAGCGCATGCGGATCTCCGCGAACGGCAACGTCGGTGTCGGCACGACGTTGCCGGTCTCTCCACTCGATATACGAAACGACGTGGATGGCATGGTGACTCTAGGCCGTAGCTCTAATAACGCTTGGAATTATATTCGCTTCTACACTGCCGGAACCGCCGCCAGAGGGCTTGTGGGCGCAGATCCAAATAATGACATGGCGCTTTACGGTGATGGCAATGTTCGACTTTATTCTGGCGGCGTCACCCGCATCTATATCGCAAGCGATGGAAACATCGGTATCGGCACGACGATTCCGGCCGTTCCCCTGCATGTGATTGGCCAAACCCGTGCTGACGTTTATAGTCTGTCTATAGGAAACGTTTACTGGAGTGCCGACAATAGCCGAGTGACGTTTAATAATGATGCTAACGACACGTATAGCTATGACCGCGTCAATAATTTGCATGAATGGTATATCAACGGTGCACGTCGCGCATATTTGGACGGTATCGGTAACTTCACAGCGTCCGGATCTATCCAGGCTCCGCAATTATTCGACAATGGCAATCGCGTACTGACAAGCGCATCAGGCGCAGCGCTGATCGCGGCGCAAAGCCTCGGCAGCCCCGGCTATATCCGGCTCACCAACGGGCTGACGCTGCAATGGGGCGAGACCGGCGCGGTCGGCGGCGAGGGCGCGCAAGGCGTCACCTTCCCGATCGCCTTCACCTCGACGGTATTCAGCGTTAGCGCCACCGCCAAGAACTCAGGCGGCGCTGGCAATGATATCTGGACGCAGGTAAGCGGCGTCAGCACCATCGGATTCAGCGTCTACTGGCAGGCCCCGTCCAGCGGGAATTCCGGCGGCGGTGCTTACTGGTTCGCGATCGGCATATGACCGATATCCCCGGCCCTGAGAATATCGACCGCATGTCTGGCTTCGCTGCCGGTTGCGCGGCCACTTATGTCTTCGTCCGCAACCTCGTGATGAAGCCGGCGATCAAGTCATGTCACGCGCGTATCAATGAGCTTGAACAGGATCGCGAGCGCCTAACCCGCCGTATCGAGCAATTGGAAATGGCGCTGTTCACCAGCGGCATCCCCGAGCTTCGGAAGGCGATGCAGGGCGTCGTGTCGGAAGTTCGCATGGAAGCCGCCGGGAAGATTCCGCCGAGGGAGAATTCATGACGCCCCCACCCGACATCATCGAAGCCGCCCGCGCGGCGCAGCGCAAGTGGAAGATCCCAGCCTCGATCAGCCTCGCGCAATGGGCGGTGGAGAGTGGCTGGGGCAAGCATATGCCGCCTGGATCGAACAACCCGTTCGGAATGAAGGCTCGTCCCGGCGATCCATCCGTCACCGTGCGCACGCGCGAGCAGGATCGCAATGGCCACGACTATTTCATTGAGGCCGCGTTCCGCAAATTCGGTTCGATCGCGGAAGCCTTCGATGCGCATGGCGCCCTGCTGAACAAGCCGGTTTATGCGAAAGCGCGTGAGGCGCTGCCCGATCCCGATAAGTTCGCCGATGCGCTGACCGGCGTTTACGCGACCGATCGGGGCTACGGCAAGGCGCTCAAGGCCGTCATGCACGGCAGCAATTTCTATCAATATAATGAGGGGGCGGCATGATCGGCGCGTTCTTCTCCCGCGGCCTCGACCCGAACAACAGGGAAGTGGGGCGCCTGCTGTGGTTCCTGACCGCGCTGGCGGGCATCGGCTACACAGGCGCTGACCTGGTGGTCAACAATCGCTTCAGCATTGAGGCCTTCGGGCAGGGAATGGCCTTCATCCTTGCCGGCGGCGGCATTGGCATCGGATCCAAGGATTACGCCAACCGCGCACAGCCCAACACGACGACCGTAACCAAAGTGGAGCAACCATGATGTCTATCCAGAACTACGAAGCCCAATTGGTGCGCTGGTATCATACGCTCAGCGGCTGGATGCAGTTCACTGTCGCATTTGGCACTGGCTTCCTGCTGGGTGCCTGGATCTTCTGATGCTCGGTATCCCGTCATTGTCTGGATACTTGCTCCCGGCGGTAGGCGGGATAGCGGCTGCGGCCGGCATCTTCGCGGGCGTGCAGACCATGCGCATGCACGAAGCGCACCTCGCATTGACCGCCGAGAAGTCCGTCCACGCGCAGGACATCGCGACATGGCGGGCAGCAGGTGTCCAGGCCACCGCCAACGCACTCCAGCAAGCCCGCTCGATCGAACAGCAGCAGCAAAAGGCGACACAGGATGCGCAAGCCAATCTCGATACTCTTCATGCTCGCAATGCCGAGCTTACAAGGCTGTTCCTCGCGGCTCGAGCCGATCATAGCGGCTCCGGCCAAGCCCATCTGCCCTACGGCCTGGGAAGCACCGGCAGCA
>Ga0207694_10004647_pt1 | contig 10688 bp, 12 predicted proteins | sample KBSC34metaG_FD_184353 | JGI IMG/M metagenome (GOLD analysis project Ga0207694, IMG submission 184353) | Corn rhizosphere microbial communities from Kellogg Biological Station, Michigan, USA - KBS C3-4 metaG (SPAdes) (version 2) | ecosystem: Host-associated > Plants > Roots > Rhizosphere > Soil...
CAGGCGGTCCTGGCCAACCCGGGCGACGTGCCCCAGTCGGCGATCGACAGCGTGCAGAACAACATCAACGCCCAGACGAAGATGCTGGCCACCGCGTCCGACGCGCAGAAGCCGATCATCCAGGCGCAGATCGACAGCCTGGGCACGCAGCTGCAGGCGCTGAAGACGCTGGGCAAGGAGCCGAAGCCCGAGCGCACCTACGACGCGCTGACGCTCTCGGCCAGCAAGCGCCTGGCCAGGAACTGGCTGTTCCAGGGGTCGTATACGTACTCGCGGCTGATCGGTAACTACAACGGCCTTTACGACGCGGACAACGCCTACTTCGCGCCGAACGGCAGCACCGCCTACGACTCGCCGGACCTGGTGCTGAACAAGCGGGGGCCGCTGGCGAACGATCGTCCTCACTCGGGGCACGTCGACGCCGCCTATCAGCTTCCCACGCGCGCCGGCACCTGGACGTGGGGTCTGTCGTTCTCGGCGTTCTCGGGCGTACCGCGCAACTACGTCGGCGCCCTGTTCTCGGGGCAGCAGCTGGTGTTCTTGCTTCCGCGCGGCTCGGCGGGCCGCACCCCGGCCGTCACCCAGACGGACTTCAAGATCAGCTACCGTCGCGAGCTGTCGAAGACGACCGCCATCGAGGCGTTCTTCAACCTGTTCAACATCTTCGACGAGCGCACGGCGCTGGCCCTGGACGACAACTACACCTTCGACGCGGCCGCCCCCATCGTGAACGGCACCGTCAACGATCTGAAGTACGCGAAGAACTCGGCCGGCCTTCCCATCCAGAAGAACCCGAACTTCGGCCAGCCGCTGGCCTACCAGCCCCCGTTCCACGGCCAGATGGGCCTGCGGTTCATCTTCTAAGAGGCGCAGGGGGGCGTTGCCCCCCCACGTGCCCCCCCGGAGATCTCACGACGGGGGCCTCCTGTTGCTTGGACTCGGGCGCGGCTGCGCCCTCCGGCGCTGCGGCTGGAGAACGGGTCTTGATGGCGTGTGAATCGGACGTGGTTTGACCGATTGGCGGTCGCTGCAGGTAATCGGGCGCGATTCGATGGGCTTTCGGTGCTGGCACGGCGCTGGCTGGCGCAGCGGGAATGCTCGCGCGCGTCGTGTCGGCCACGGTGATCGGGATTCAGGCGGCGCCCATCGATGTCGAGGTCGACTTTGCGGTCGGGTTGCCGGGGTGCCAGATCGTGGGGCTGCCCGACGCGGGGGTGAAGGAGGGGCGGCTGCGGATCCGGGGGGCGCTGGAGAACAGCGGCTACAAGCTGCCGTCGCGGCGGATCACGGTGAACCTGGCGCCGGCCGATCTGAAGAAGGACGGCGCGGCGTTCGACGTGCCGATCGCGGTCGGGATGCTGTGCGCGGCCGGTGTCGTCGCGCCCGAACAGCTCACCGATGCGCTGTTTCTGGGCGAGCTGGCGCTGGACGGCAGCTTGCGCCCGGTGTGAGGCGTGCTGCCCATCGCCGTGTGGGCGCGGCGCGCCGGGCTGCGGCGCCTGTTCGTGCCGCGCGAGAACGCCGCCGAGGCGGCGGCGGTCACCGATGGCTGCGCGGTGGTTCCCGTCGGCGCGGTCGCCGAGCTGGTGTCCGCGCTGACGGGAGGGGAGGCGCAGGCAGCGGCCAGCGTCGGGCCGCCGGCCATCGAGCCGGCGCTCGTCGCGCACGCCGACCTCGCGGACGTGCGCGGGCAGGCGGTGGCGCGACGCGCGCTGGAGATCGCGGCAGCCGGCGGACACAACCTGCTGTTCGTGGGGGCGCCCGGCTCGGGCAAGTCGATGCTGGCGCGGCGGCTGCCCGGGATCCTACCCCCGCTGTCGTTCGACGAGGCGCTGGAGACGACCATGGTGTACTCGGTGTCGGGGCTGCTGGCCGGACGGGCGCTGATCGCCGAGCGACCGTTTCGCGCCCCGCACCACACCGTCACGGTGGCGGGCCTGGTGGGCGGCGGTCCGGCCTGCCGCCCCGGCGAGATCAGCCTGGCCCACCACGGCGTGCTGTTCCTCGACGAGCTGCTCGAGTTTCAGCGTCCGGCGCTGGAGTCGCTGCGCCAGCCTCTCGAAGATCGCGCGGTCAGCGTCGTGCGCGCGCGGCGCACCATCGAGTATCCCGCTGACTTCATGCTGGTCTCCGCGCTGAACCCCTGCCCGTGTGGCCACCTGGGCAGCACCTTGCGCACGTGCACCTGCGCCTTGACCGCCATCGCCAGCTACCGCGCGCGCCTGTCGGGGCCGCTGCTGGATCGCATCGATCTCCACGTCGAGGTGCCGGCGCTCGCCTACCGGGATCTCGCCGCCGGCCCAACCGGCGAGGCCAGCGCCGCCGTGCGCGCCCGCGTGATGGAGGCTCGCGCGCGCCAGGCCGCACGCGTCCGGGCGGACGGCGCTCCTGCCGCGCCCAGCACGAACGCGCGACTTGCACCCGCCGCGCTCGAGAGATGTTCGGCGCTCGACGACGGCAGCCATCGCTTGCTCGAGCGTGCCGTCGAGCGCCTGGGACTCTCCGCGCGCGCGATGACCCGCGTCCGCCGCGTCGCCCGCACCATCGCCGATCTCGCCGGCAGCGAGGCGGTGCGGTCCGCGCATGTGGCGGAGGCGTTGCAATACCGGGCGCTCGACCGGCCGGTCGAGTGATCGGCGTCGACACGACGGCCGACTCAGGTTGACGACGGGCGCCGGAGACCCCAAACAGATCGGCATGCACGTCGAATACAAGGACATGCCGGCCTGGCGCGTGGCGGCGGCGCGACACCAGGGCCCCTACCACCAGATCGCGGAGGCCTTCGCGCGGCTGGGGCAGGTGGCGGCAGCGGCCGGTTTGCAGGACGCGCCGGGGACGATGCTGGCCGTCTATCACGACGACCCTACCGTCACGCCGGTGGCCGACCTGCGCTCGGACGCAGCGCTGGCGCTGTCGGAAGACACGCCTGTGCCGCCAGGCCTGACCGAGCTGCATCTGCCCGCGGGGCGCTACGCGGTGACCACTCACGTCGGCCCGTACCAGGGCCTGGGCGAGGCCTGGGCGGCGCTGCGGCAGCACGTCGCCGCCACCGGCGGCCACCCGTCACAGAACGCCGCCAGCTACGAGATCTATCGGAACACGCCGGAGACGGCGCCCGCCGCGAAGCTCTCGACCGAGCTGTACCTGCCCGTGGCGCCGGGGACGAATCCGGCGGGACAGGGCGCGGGGAGCTGAACGACTGTCCGGGCTCTGTCGGTGGCCCGAACCGGGCCGCGCTCACAACTTGCTGTCGTAGCTGGTCGGCAGGGGTTCCTTCCAGGCGCAGTACAGGATGTCACTCAACGGGAAGCGCCCGTGATCTTTGAAGATCGCGAAGTCGGAGCCGTCTTCAGTCACCACATCCCGCACGGTGTCGGAGAAGCGGGTGTTGCTCTTCAACGTGACGGCAATCGGGCGGTGCATCTTCGCCGATTCCTCCAGCATGTCGATGAAATCGCATTTCTCGATCTGATGGCCCATCGGAATTCCCTCCGCCCACAAAGCTGCGCCGGGAGCGCTCGGGATGCAACTGCAAGGGCGTGGACGCGGACCGGGTCACGGCGCGACGGCGGTCGCCGAGACCTCGTAGATCTGCCGGCTGCCGCTCCGATCGGACGAGAAGAAGAACGTCGCGCCGTCGGGGCTCAACCACGGGTCGCGCTCGTCGGAGGCCGTGTTCAGGTCGCCGAGCGGCGCCGGCTGGGAGAACGGCGCGGAGGTCGAGGCGCGGGTGGCCATGAACAGGTCCGGCGCCTGGTCCGGGGGCGTCACGGAGTAGAACAGCGTCAGGCCGTCCTCGGTCAGGAAGCCGTCGGCGACGGCGGCGTCGGCCGCCGCCAGGCCGGGCACCAGGACCGGCGTACCGAAGGCCTGGCTGGTGGACGGCCGCGCCGCCAGAAACGTCTGGTATCCGACCGTGCTGTCCCGTTCCGAGCCGAGCGGCATCACCAGCCCATGCTGTCCCGGCGGCCGAGGGATGTCCTTCGCCGACGAGTTCAGCGGCGCCACGTTCTGGAGCCCCGTCCAGGCCATGGTCCGGTCGGCCCGCGTGGCCAACCAGATGTCGACCTCGCCCGCGCCCCCCGACCGATCCGAGCCGAAGTAGAGCGACAGCCCGTCCAGCGAGATGGCGGGGCTCGTGTCGAACGCCGACGTGCTGACCTCGCTGACGATCGCCGGCGCATCGAAAGGATCCTGGGCCGATGCCCGGCGCGCCGCCCAGACGTCGGCCGAGTCGCCGCCGCGGTTCGAGGTGAAGATCAGCTCCAGCAGGTCCGCCGTCAGCGTCGGATTCTCGTTCGCATACGAAGTGTCCAGCTCGCTCAACAGTCGCGGCGTACCGAACCGGTAAGTGGGGGCGGGCACGCCCACCTCCAGCACGGCGCGCCCGCACGCGCTGCAGAGCGCGCCACACGCCAACAGGAGCAGCAGGGGAGCCGTCACCGCAACGAGGATACGATGAGCCGGCCCGGACGGGGCGCGGATACGTGCTGGGGCGCCCGCCCCGCCGAGCCCACGGTCTTGCAACCGGTCGTGCTGGGGTCGATCCTTCGGTATCGACCCGAACCTCTACGCGGCGCCGCTGTCTCGCGACGACCAGCCCGAGCCCCAGCCGGCGTCGCCGGTCGCGCGCGCGACAGCCCGGTGGGTCGGGGTGAAGTTGGCGCTGACCATCGGCATGGTCCTGGTTCAGTACGTCCCCGAGTGGCAGGTGCTGACTCGGGACGAACACCTGGCGGCGTCGAGCCTCGCGATCTTGTGGCTGCCGCGGGCCTTCTGGCTATGCATCCGGGCCGCCCTGGCGATCTCGTTCCTTTCGGGGAGCCTTCGCTTCCGCCTCATCGCCCTGATCATGCAGCTCTTTTCGGTGGTCGCCTCGGCCGGCACGATGGTCTTTCGCCACCGGATGGGCAAGGTGCCCGTGACCATGGAAGAGGTGGTCCTGGAAATCCTTGGCACCGGCGCGCTGCTGGTGCTTCTCACAGGCACGCCTAACTCCCGGCGACTCAAGCTAGGGGTGTGCCTGATCTGCGCCTGGCTGGTGATGTCGGTCCTTGCCTTCGCCGGCGCGTCGACGGCCCATCCGATCGGTCGCCTCCGTTAGGGTGGTCGGACACCTTCCGAGTCCGTGAACTGCCCGAGGGCGGGCACGCAACCGCGCGGCGGTCCGTCCGAAAGGTCTCCTTGCATTCCCAACCAAGGAGAGACCATGTCGAGCATGAAGGAGAAGCTGAAGGCCGTTTCGGCGGCGATCGCCGCCATCGAGAAGCAGTTCGGGAAAGGCGCCATCATGCCGCTGGCGGGCGGTGAGGTCGCGGAGATCGGGACGATTCCCACCGGCTCGATCGGTGTGGACCTGGCGCTGGGCGTGGGTGGGTTGCCGCGCGGCCGCGTGGTCGAGATCTACGGACCCGAATCATCGGGCAAGACGACGCTGACGTTGCAGGCGATCGCGCAGGCGCAGCGGGCGGGCGGCGTGTGCGCCTTCATCGACGCCGAGCACGCGCTGGACGTCACCTACGCGAAGAAGCTGGGTGTCCAGATCGACGAGCTGCTGGTGTCGCAGCCGGATTGCGGCGAGCAGGCGCTGGAGATCGCCGACAAGCTGGTGGGCACGGGTGCGGTCGAGCTGATCGTGGTCGACTCGGTGGCGGCGCTGGTGCCGCGGGCGGAGATCGAGGGCGAGATGGGGGACGCCCACATGGGCCTGCAGGCGCGCCTGATGAGCCAGGCGCTGCGCAAGCTGACGGCGGCCACGGCACGCACCAACACCTGCGTGGTGTTCATAAACCAGCTTCGCCAGAAGATCGGCGTCGTCTATGGCAACCCGGAGACGACGACGGGCGGGAACGCGCTGAAGTTCTACGCGTCGGTGCGGCTCGACATCCGCAAGACGGGGGTGATCAAGAACGGGGAGACGGTGGTGGGAAACAAGGCACGGGTGAAGGTGGTCAAGAACAAGGTGGCGCCGCCTTTCCGCGAGGCGGAGTTCGAGATCACCTACGGCGCGGGCGTGAACTGGCCGGCCGAGGCGGTCGACCTCGGCAGCGAGGCGAACCTGCTCGAGAAGTCCGGCGCCTTCTACTCGTGGAAGGGCGAGCGCTTCGCCCAGGGGCGCGAGAAGGCCTGCGCCTACCTGGCCGAGCACCCCGAGATCGCCGAGGAGATACGTCTCAACCTGATCGAGGCCCGCAAGGCCGAGAACCGCGCCCTGGGCGCGCCGCCCGCGACGAACGGCGTCCCGGCGGCCTCAGCGGCCGCGTGAGGTCGCCGCTCGCCACCGGGCGCTTCCCCCTGGTGGTCTCGCGCGACGTTGACGATCAGACCAGACCAGACCAGACTGATTTTGTGAAGCTGGTAAACGTGCAGGCAGCCAAAACTCATCTGTCCCGCCTCCTGGAAGAGGCGGTGGCCGGTGAGGAGATCGTCATCGCCAAGGCTGGTCGGCCCTACGTCAGGCTGACCCCCGTGACAGCCGAGCGAACTCCGCGGGTCTTTGGTCACCTCAAGGGGAAGATCCGGATCGCAGCTGACTTCGACGACACCCCGTCCGAAGTCATTGCCCTCTTCGAGGGCCGACCGGTCGCCATGCGGCGGCGATGAAGCTGCTACTCGACACGCACGTGTTTCTCTGGTTGCTAGCCGAACCGGATCGGATCGGGGGCAAGACGCGCCGGGCGCTCGAAGACCCGACGAACGCCGTCTTCGTCAGCGCGGTATCGGGATGGGAGATCGAGCTCAAGCGCGCGCTCGGAAAGCTTCACGCTCCCGCCGATCTCGATCAGTCGCTGAAAACGTTGCGCTTCACCGAGTTGCCTCTGCATCTTCGGCACATGAGGGAACTCCCCCGGCTGCCGGATCGCCACCGCGATCCTTTTGACCGCATGCTGATCGCCCAGGCACGCGCCGACAACCTGATCCTCGTCACTCACGACAGGGCCATCATCGGCTATCCCGTCAAGACCATGTCCGTGTGAGTCCGGCTGGCTGATTAGGTGCAGCAGCCGGCGACCCCTGGACGTCAGCGCAGGTGCGACACCAGCACCGGCATCTGGGGCTTGTCGGCGCCGCTGTCGGGTTCGACGCTGGAGAAGTAGGTGCCCCACCAGGGGCCGGCGGCCCACCAGGTCCAGCCGACGTAAACGTCACTGTATTTATCGACGTGGGTCAGCATGTCGTCGATGGCGGCCAGGCAGGTGGGGTCGCTGCCGGCGCCGAACTCGCCCAGGAAGCCGTGCTTCTTGTTGTTGCGCAGCCAGCCGGTGAACGTGCTCAGGCGGGCCGAACCAACCGTCGCCGAGGCGCAGGCGGGGTTGGTGCCCGAGCTGTCGCTGTCCATGTACTGGTGCGCCTCGAAGACGACCTTGTCCAGGGGGTCGACGATCTTCAGCAACTGGCTGCTGTTAGACGTGCCGTACCAGTTGTCGTTCCAGGCGGAGGCGCTGTCGTAGCCGTTGCCCGAGACCATGATGGTGTTCGTCGCGCCCGCGGCGCGGATGGCCTGGATGGCGTCGTTGGCCGCCACCACCCAGTCCTCGGTCCTCAGGGTCTGGCCGCCCGCGACGCTGTGGGGCTCGTTCATCAGACCGAAGTAGGCCTGAGGCAGCGGCCCGAAGTGAGCGGCCAGCTTGCCCCAGAAGTCGGCGAAGGCGGCGGCGGTGACGTCGCCGTAGCCGATGATGTTGCCGGCGTAGGCGGCGTAGTTGTGGGGATCCAGCAGGACGTTCGTGCCGGCCGCGACGGCGTAGTTGACGATGTCGTCCAGCCGTCCCAGCTCCGCGTCGTCCAGGGGACCGTTCAGGGTCGGCTGCAGTCGCTCCCACAGGAACGGGATGCGCAGGATGGTCATGCCCTTGCCGACGAAGTAGTCGACCTCGGCGTGCGTGGGGGAGGTGTAGTTCTGGCCGTAGACGCCCGGGATGACGTCGCCAGCGAAGTCGGCGCCCGCCAGGTTGACGCCACGCAGGGTCAGCACGGGTGGGCCGATGGGGGCGGTGGGGATGGCGGCCATCGGCTCCGCGGCGCATCCCGCCAGCGAGACGACCGCCAGCGCGGCCAAGGTCAGGGGCGCCCGTCGCGGGGAGAGCGAATTGTCGAAGCAAAGTGCGCGAAATTTCATCGAGGTCGGCCCATGTTATCCGAGCGCGCCCGGGATCCGAATGGGCGGGGCGACGCCTTTTGGTTAGACTGCGCGCCGTGCTGGACATCCGCTTGATCCGAGAGAAGCCCGAGGAAGTACGGGCTGGGTTCGATCGCCTGGGCGCCGTGGTCGACTTCGACGGCGTGCTGGCCCTGGACGGCCGGGTGCGCGATCTGAAGAACGAGTCGCAGACGCTGCAGGCCGAGCAGAACCGCCTTTCGAAGGACATCGGCCGCGCCGCGCCCGGGGAGGCGCGCGAGGCGGCCAAGGCGGCCAGCACGGCGCTGAAGACCAAGATCGAGGCGCTGGCCGGTGAGCTGTCCAGCGCGGAGGCGGCGCTGGAGGCGCAGCTGCTGGAGCTCCCCAACCTGCCGCACCCCTCCGTCCCCGTCGGGAAGGACGACAGCCAGAACATCGTCCTGCGCGAGGAAGGCGGGCGGCGGCAGTTCGACTTCGCGCCCCAGCCCCACTGGGACCTGGGCACGAAGCTGGGCATCCTCGACTTCGAGCGGGGCGTGAAGATCTCGGGGTCGCGCTTTTACATCCTGAAGAGCTGGGGCGCCCGCCTGCAGCGCGCGCTGATCACGTACATGCTCGACTTGCATACGGAAAAGCACGGCTACACCGAGGTCTATCCGCCCTACATGGTGAAGCGCGAGTGCCTGGTCGGCACCGGCAACCTGCCGAAGTTCGGCGAGAACCTGTACCACGACGCGGAGGAGGACTTCTGGTTCATCCCCACCGCCGAGGTGCCGGTCACGAACCTCTACCGGGACGAGATCCTGTCCGAGGCGCAGCTCCCCGTGCGGCACGTCGCCTTCACCGCCTGCTTCCGGCGCGAGCAGATGGCGGCCGGCCGGGACACGCGCGGCATCAAGCGCGGCCATCAGTTCGACAAGGTCGAGCTGGTGCGGTTCGTTCACCCGGACAGCTCCATGGACGAGCTGCAGAAGCTGCTCTCCGACGCCGAGGACGTGCTGAAGGGCCTGCAGCTCCCTTACCGGGTCATCCAGATGTGCACGGGGGATCTCTCGTTCTCGGCCATGGTGAAGTTCGACCTGGAGCTGTGGGCGCCCGGCCAGAACGAGTGGCTCGAGGTCAGCTCGTGCTCGAACTTCGGGGACTTCCAGGCGCGCCGGGCCCACATCCGTTTCAAAGAGGCGGGAGAAAAGGGAAAAAACCGCTTTGTCCACACCCTGAACGGTTCAGCGCTGGCCTTGCCGCGCACCCTGATAGGTATTCTCGAGACTTACCAGCGTGCGGACGGTCGCATCGACGTCCCGGAGGTCCTGAGGCCCTATCTGGGCGGGGCGACGGTCCTCGGCTGACGCCCGCGGCCGGCGCGGCCCTCGGGAAAAAGTTGGTGGGCTACCTTGCCGGGATTCCCGGGCCCGCCGGCCGGCGGCGCTCTTTGTTCGCTAAGCGCCCGTAACCTTTGATCTTGCTCGGTTTTTTGATTACATTCGGGCCTTAGCCATGACGAAGGCCGACCTCATCGATTCCGTAGCGGAGAAGCTGAAGCTGCCCCGCGGTCGGGCCGAATTGCTGGTGGCCCAGGTGTTCGACAGCATGGTCGAGGCGTTGCGGCGCGGTGACGGCATCGAGATCCGCGGCTTCGGCAGCTTCTCGATCCGCGAGTACAAGGAGTACGAAGGGCGCAATCCGCGCACCGGCGAGACGGTGCACGTGAAGCCCAAGCGCCTCGCGTTCTTCAAGGTCGGCAAGGAGCTGCGCGAGCGCGTCAACGACGGCCGCAGCGACGGTGTCGCCTCGTCGCCGTCGACCGGCGGCGTGCCGCCCCTCGGCAACGTCGGCTGAACCGACCGGCCCAAGGTCGGTGAGTTCGACCAGCGAGGTTCGACACCCCGCTCAGGAGGTCGACGGCGCGATACGCCAGTTCGTTCCCGCCGCGGTGTCCATCAGCTCGATGCCCTGCGCCTTCAGCGTGTTCCGGATCTCATCGGCGCGCGCGAAGTCTTTCGCGACGCGGGCTTGCGTGCGCTCCAGGAGCTTCGCCTCGATGGCGGCGGCGTCGATGTTCCGGCGCTTGCAAAGGCGCGCGCGCCGCGCCAGCAGGAACTCCGACGGCACGCGCCGGAAGATGCCCAGCGTCTCGCCGCACGCGCGCAGGTCGTCGCGCAGGCGGGCCAGGGTGCGCAGGCGGACGTCCTTGGGGGCCGACTTCGGTTCGTCCAGCAGCTTGTTCGCCAGCACGAACGACTCGTACAGGTGGCCGACGGCCGCCGCGGTGTTGAAGTCGTCGTCCATCGCCTCGCGAAACGCGATGGCCGTCCGGTCGGCGGGCGCCACCACGGGGCCCTCCGTTCCGGCGCTCGCCGGCAGCCCGGCCGCGTCCAGCCGCTCCAGCGTGCGATAGAAGTAATCCAGGCGCTCCTCCGCCACGTCGAGATCGGGGAACGTCGCCTCGCCGTTTTCGTCCTTGCCGATCTCGAACGACACCGGGCTGCGGTAGTGGACGCTGACGAACAGCAGCCGCAGCGCCTCGAGATCGTGCGTCTCACCGACCTTGCGGATGGCGACCACATTG